>Ga0136653_10000583_pt1 | contig 19215 bp, 17 predicted proteins | sample LakKivw275mmetaG_FD_94866 | JGI IMG/M metagenome (GOLD analysis project Ga0136653, IMG submission 94866) | Anoxic lake water microbial communities from Lake Kivu, Rwanda to study Microbial Dark Matter (Phase II) - Lake Kivu water 275m metaG... | ecosystem: Environmental > Aquatic > Freshwater >...
TACCGGTAAAATTCGATAAAAAAGTAATTATTCCTTCTGATTTCCTAATAAACGACGATGATAGATTCACTTTCTTTAATTATCCAAATCCTTTTAAAATAAAGACCCAAATAATATACACAATATCGCAAACGTGCACAGTACAAATAGAAGTATCGGATATAAAGGGGAATATTATAAAAGAATGGCAATTCTTAAACCAACCAGAAGGGATTTATTCATTAGATTTATATGGCGAAGAACTAAACAAAGGAATTTATCAATGCAAAATAACTGTCCAAGGAGAAAAGATATTCAAAACGAATGTCATAAAAATAATATGCACGAATTAATTTTTCATTGATCAACATATTTTTATATATGAAAGTAATATTATATAACCATAAGAAAATGAATCGCAGTAAGGCATTACTATTTTATATTTTCATTATAGTCTGGTTGAGTTCTTCTTTCGGTCAAAGTTATGATAAAAACTTCGTTATCCAAACAGACCTGTTGGTAGAGGAAATTAATCCGGAAAATATCGAATTCTTGACAGATGGACAGAAAATAGTTGCAATTAATTACTATGACGGGTTGGGAAGGCTCATTCAAACAAATAATTATCATGCTTCACCAAGATTGAAGGACTTAATCCGGCATATTGAATATGATAATTTCGGTCGTCAGAAATATAATTTTCTACCTTTTGCCTATAATATGGATGGGAACTTTACTGGTGATGGAAATAATCAGACAATGGAATTCTACGATTCACCTGAAGATATCACAATTCCATCGACATCGTATCCTTTCGGAGAGTCATCATTTGATGATTCTCCACTTAATCGGATAATAAAACAGGGATTTCCCGGTAATTCTTGGCAATTAAATTCTCATCCACAACAATTCAATTATACTTCCAATTTATCGACAGATCAGATTAAACAATTCGTTTTAAATGAACAAACTTTTCAATTTTCGACAAATAGTAATGTTAATGATCATAGCCTTTATATAATTGTTACTATAGATGAGAATGGAAAAACTTCCAGAGAGTTCAAGGATAAGCAAGGTAGGATCATAGTAAAAGAAATCGAAATTTCATCCAATACTAAATATAGAACGTATTATCTTTATAATACATTTGGTAATTTGGCCGTTGTCATTTCTCCTGAAGGAAGTGGACAGATTTCAGGATCATTTTCAAGTACTCCTGATTTTATTAAGAGATGGTGTTTTACCTATAAATATGATAAGAGACAACGGATTGTCGAAAAAGGAATTCCAGGGATGGATTATCCTGTATATTACATATATGACAACTTGGACAGGGTAGTTTTAACACAGGATGCAAATTTGAGACTTGCTCTTAAATGGCTTTATACCAAGTATGATATACATGGGAGACCTGTTATTGAAGGTATCTATTTCGATAACCAACATTACACCCGTGAAACAATGCAAAGCTATGCTGATGAGTATATTTCCACACATGGTTATTTCGAATCGCGGAGTGCTGATAATTTCCCTCTTCAGCATGGATATACGATAAAGGCCTTTCCACCTTCACAAGGTTGTGAGATATTAAAGGTTTATTATTACGATGATTATAATTTTAATTATGATCAAAATAATTTACCTGATTACCAATATCATGAAATCAATGAATTCGGAGATTTAAATTTGTGTTCCAATGTAGTGGGCCTTAAAACCGGAACAAAAGTGAAAATACTTGATGACCGGATACCAAATCCCTGGTTGATTTCTGTAAACTTTTACGATTTCAAACAGCGTATTATACAGCAGCAATCAAATAATAATTTACCTGGGGTTGATACGATTACTAGTAAATATGACTTTATCGGGGATATTGTTCAACAAAAGCATACTCATAGTGGAGTGAATATAGATAATTCAGCTCTTTCAATAACATCTATAACTGATCGATTTGATTATGATCATGCCCGTCGATTGATAAGAAGTTTTATAAAGATAAATGAACAACCGGAATTTCTTATGGCAGAAATGACATACAATGAGCTTGGGCAACTGGTTGAAAAGAATTTGAATAGCATGACAGACATGATTATGCAATCAATAGATTATTCGTACAATATTCGTGGATGGCTGAATGGCATAAATACAAGGGATAATGGTAATGATGTAAACGATGCCTTTGTTCAGGAGCTGTTTTACGATGAAGCAATTAGTGCGCTTCAGTGTCTCCCACAATACAACGGTAATATTTCTGCTAATAAATGGAAGAATCCGAATAGCAATGTCTTTAAAGGGTATGGATATTCTTATGATCCGGCAAATAGGCTGACTAAGGTAGTTTATGGGGAAAGTATAAGTAGCACATGGACTGTAGACCATCATTACTCAGTGCCTTATATCAATTATGATCATAATGGGAATATAATAAATTTACAAAGGTGTGGTTACTGTGGTTCAGATTATGGGATGTTGGATGATTTAACGTATTATTATGATGGTAACAGAGTAATTGGTGTGAATGATAATATTGTTTCTTATTGTGGTTTTAAGGACAATGGACACTATTTTGATCCTAATAATCCCACAGCCACAAAAGAATATTTTTATGATGGAAATGGCAATATGTTTAATGACCGTAATAAGGGCATCAATTCTATCCTTTATAATCACTTGAACCTGCCAACAATAATTGGATTAGAAAATAACCGGCATTTGGTTTATCTTTATGATGCAAACGGAATAAAACTATTGAAACAAGAATACGAAAATAACTTGCTACAGCATACTATTGATTATTCAGGTAATTTTGTATATAGGGATAAACATACAGATTATGTTCTTATTTCGGAGGGAAGACTGAAACGAGATTATGATGGCACATATTATCCTGAATACTTTCTCAAAGATCACCTGGGAAATGTACATGTTGTGGTTTCTAAAGGCTTGAGTATTACTCAAATTACTGATTATTATCCATTTGGGATGGAAATCCCAATTGTTGGTATCTCTGATAATCAAATTAAATATAATTCGAAAGAGCGACAGGCAGAATGTGGATTGGAGTGGTATGATTACGGTGCAAGGTTCTATGACCCCCAATTGGGAAGGTGGCATGTGGTGGACCCATTGGCGGAGAAGTATTTTGATTGGAGCCCATATAATTATGTCGGAGATAACCCTATTAAGCGAATAGACACTGATGGGAAAGATTGGGATGTTACAATAAATCATGAACAGCGGACTATTACGGTAAAAGCTAATTTTTTGACATTTGCCGGAAATGAATCTACATTACAAAGAGCTGCTGATTCTTGGAATTCACAAAGTGGAAAATTCTTATATACCTTCAATGAAGGAGATGCATCAGTTCAGTATTCAATTAATTTTAATATCACTGTTAATGATGGTAGTAATGAAGCAAGCGCTGATAATGGCGTATCTATAGCACCTGATGATTCGAAAGCTTTTACTAGCAGAGTAAGAACTGATGCAGATGGCAATAAAATATCCGCAGAAGGTTTATCTGATGGAAAGAGTATTTTAATAAAAGATTCCCAAAAAGATGATTCTCAAATTGCATCACATGAAATGGGTCATAATTTAGGAATGACGGATACAAAGGGAATTATGAATGGACAAGGGGGCGGAAAAAACTTAAAAAGTATAAGTGTTCGAGAAACATTAGGTCGTTCCGGGATTGGGGCTCCTGTGAAAGGATCAACAAATGGAGCTTCCTTACAAAATAGAACTGTAATAGGAGCAGAACCAAAGAATTTTCAAAAAGGTAGTTTAGAAACCAATAAGGAATGGGAAGAATCGCAATTTTTAAAATAGTTTTAGTTCTAATTGTTTTCTCTAATGTAAACGCCCAAGAAAAGATCCTTGAAGAGAAAGCTCTAGAATATTTCTGTAATAACATATATCATATAAACAAAGAAATTGTTTCTGTTGGTATTAAATTTTCTGGTAAAGTAAAAGGAATTTCGAGTGACGCATACGATATTGCGCATTGCATTGGAGATATAAATTTATTAAAAGACAGTATACCGATAAGTGTTTTCCTCGACAGTCTCAATAATACAAATAGCAAACTAAAATTAGAGACTAAGGCTATTAATAGTGACTGCGACCTTTTTAAGAAACATTCTCTAAGTAGAAAGATATATTCTTTGAGTATTTTTCAAGCTATTGAATATAAGGGAGCTTATTATGTTGAATTATATTTAGTTAACAGGAAAAGAAGTTCTTGGATAATATGTGTCAAATTTGACAAATACAATTATGAACCTTCTGGTTTCTGCATAAAATATATTACATTCTAAAAACTCATTATCGTATTTGTAAGGCTTGAGTTACACGCTTTTCATTTTCCTTAACAACTCCTCGATTTTATCAATAACCGATTCCGGGCATGTGCCGATGCAGCCAACCAACCTGATTTTTTTCAGTTGCATAATCCGGTCAAGTATGATCAGCGAATCGAACGTAAGACCCATTTGGCGGCCTTCGGGGGTATCTTTCAGGATGGTAAGCGTATAACGGTAATTTGCCGCCTGGTGCAATTGTTTGGTCACCGGGCAGATAGCCACTTCATCCTGGAGGTCCTCGATAATGATGACGGGGCGGGCGGTAAATTCTTTCTGGTCTTCCTGGTTAGGATATGCCGGAACATGGACTACATCCCAAACCTCATACCCCATAACTTTTCAGTTTACGGCTCAAATGAAAGTGGGTATGACGGGCATAGACCTGATCCTGATCATCCCCCCAAGTTTCGTTCAAAAGGTTGAACGCTTCTTTTTCCTTGTCGGTAAGGGGGATGGAATCAGCCTGAACAAAAAGAACCGAAGCAATGCTTTGCTGCATTTTCCGGAATGTCTCCTCGATCCCACAAAATTTACGGTATATGCCTTTAACCACGAAGCTTTTATTTTCCTGACCGGCAGCCTGAGTAACACCGGAGGTAAATGATACCAGTTCGCCAAGCAGGTCATATCCTTCTTTGGCCCGCTCGTACCGCATGTCTGGAATGTCGCGCCTGAGCTCTTTTAGTTCCTTTTGAAGCTTTTTGTGCAACCTCCAGAGCAGAATGTTGGCCATGGGAATGAAAAAACATATATAAACAGGAACGATTATGATAGAAAGTAACACCGATGGGATATTCTTTACGGCCTGAATCGTATAGGAAGAAAAGCTGATGATTTTCTCCGATTCCTTTTGCTGTACGTAGGGAAAATCCAATGTGAATGAGTTGTTCATTTCCTACAACTTTAGTACAAAGGTAACAATCAAATTATAAGGTAGCGACATTTTTCTGGAAGAAATCCTTGAACTTCTTCTTGGTTAGCATGGTATCGATGATCTTATAGATAACACTGCGGTCGTCTTCATCCAGTTGTTTGATCAGGTTCATTTGTTCAACGCTGGATTTATCTTCCAGAGTAATATCCTGCGGGATATTGCCGTCATAGTTGATGATCTGGTCCACCGTCATGTTAAAAAGCCGGCTGAGCTTTTGCAGTTCGGCAACGGAAGGTTCCCGATTGCCGTTTTCAAGCTTATTATAGTTGGTATATCCAATGCCCAGTTCAGAAGCCACTTGCTTTTGTAACAGTCCGCTTTGTTCGCGAAGTTTTTTAATGTTAGCGCCAATGCTCATGGTGAAAAAATGATTTTGTGCAAAAATAGCGAAAAGGTAAATTTTTAGCAACATATTGCGATTTTTATTAACTTTAGGTTGCGATATAGGAAATTTTATTTTAGTTTTGTGGTTGAATAAATCGCAATAAATATTTTTTGTAATGGAAATCAAACAGATCAAGCAACAGTTATCCATTCTCCAGGTGCTGGCCCACTACGGCCTCGCTCCTGACCGCAACCACCGGCTGCTGTGCCCGTTCCATGAGGATAAAACCCCCAGCCTGCAGGTCTATGCCAAAACCAACACCTGGACCTGCTTTTCTTCCAACTGCACGGCCGGCAGCGGGGATACCATCGAGTTTATCCGACTGATGGAAAAGATTACCAAACACGAAGCCATTGTGAAAGCCCAGGAGTTAGTTGGCAATGGAGAATGGATAATGGACCATGAAAAAGGGAAATCCGGGAAAGAGTCAACGAAGCCTGCGGAAGTTGATTACGATGAGTTGTTCCCCCGGCTGCAGTCCGCCCGGCAAAAGAGCGCCAGGGCCAGGGCGTACCTGAAGAGCCGGAACCTGGGTCAGGCGGAATGCGGCTTTAACACGGGCAAAGAGATGGATGGGATGAAGCATTGCGTGATTTTTCCCCTGAAAGACGCAGATGGAACCATCACGGGCCTTTACGGCCGCAGCACGGTCAACAACGACACGTCCAAGCACTACTACAGCGCCGGACGAAGGGGATTATACCCGGGCTATCCTTCCCCGGAGACCACCCGGCTGATTTTGACCGAAGCAGTGATCGATGCGACCACGCTGGGGCAACTGCCTGAAATCACGGCAGAGTACACGATCCTGGCCTGCTTTGGCACCAACGGATTAACCCAGGAGCATAAAGAAGCCATCAAAGGACTGAAGCAACTTGGGGAGATCATCCTGTTCTTTGACGGGGATGCCCCGGGAAGAGAGGCTGTAAGAAAGCACGCATTCACATTAAAAGAGATCTGCCCTGAAATCATGATTAGCGTAGTCGATACTCCCGAGGGGGAAGACATCAACAGCTTATCTATTAGTCACGAGCCGGAGATCTTCGCCCATCTTTTAGAAACCAGGAAAGATTTTTTTCTTTCAACTGAAACAGGTTCAATTGAAAGAAAAGACGATCCGCAAGCTGAGAACCCTTTAGCAACGGTTCTTCTGAATCCACCAGCTCCCAGGCTCAACACGGCCAACTCAGAATACATCACCTTTGCCACCGACGGTCTGCAGATGGCCTTGTTGGGCGGGGTAAACCTCTCGGGGCTGGACCGCCTGCGGGTAACCCTGAAGATACGCCGTGCAGACAGCATCGACCCGCTGCACAGCGTGCGACAAAGCCTGGACCTGTACCATGCCGAATACCTGGACCGGTTCATTGCCCGGGCATCAGAACGGCTGGAAGTCAGCGTGACTACCCTGACCAAAGCACTGGCCACATTGACCGAACTACTGGAACAGTACCGTCTTTCGCGCATCGAGAGCCTGAAGGAACGCAAGCCGGAGAAGCGCCAGCTGACCGAAGACCGGATCCAGCGGGCTGTCAAATACCTCAGGTCCCCTGACCTGATGGAGCGCACCGTCAGGGACATCGGCTTAACGGGTGTAGTAGGGGAAGAAAATAACCGGCTGCTGATGTACCTGGTCTTTACCAGCCGCCTGAGGGAAAACCCGCTGCACATCATCAGCCTGGGCAGCTCGGGAGCGGGCAAGACCTACCTGCAGGAGAAGATCTCCGAGCTGATCCCCGAAGAGGACAAACTGGAGATCACCACCCTGAGCGAGAATGCCTTTTACTACTTTGAGCAGAAACAGCTGCGCCACAAGCTGGTGCTGATCGAGGACATGGACGGGGCCGAAGCGGTGCTGTACCCACTCAGGGAACTACAGACCAAACGAAAAATCTCCAAGACCATCCCCATCAAAGACAGCAAGGGCAACCTGAAAACCATCACCCTGCACGTGGAAGGGCCGATCTGTCTGGCCGGCACCACGACAAAGGAACGCCTGTATGAGGACAATGCTAACCGCTCGCTGCTGATCTACGTGGATGGTTCACCGGAGCACCGGGAGCGGATCATGGAGTACCAGCGCCGGCTGTCGGCCGGCCGGGTCAACCCGGCCCGGGAAGAACGCTTAAAGGAGCTGTTCCGGGACGCCCAGAGCGTGCTTAAGCCCGTTATGGTGCGCAATCCCTGGGCCGAGTACCTGAAGCTGCCGGAATATGTGTTCAAGCCCCTGCGCACCAACGCCCATTACCTGGCCTTCATCGAGACAGTGACCTTCTACTGCCAGTACCAGCGCAGCGTAAAGCGTGATCCGGAAAGCGGACAGGCATACGTGGAGACCACCCTGGAAGACATCGCCTGGGCCAACCGCTTGCTGCGGGAGGTGTTGCTGACCAAAAGCGATGAGCTGCCGCATGCCGTGCGCGACTTCTTCGAGGGGCTGAAAGCATGGGTGAGAAAAGAGAAGCTGGAGAGTTTTTGCGCCCGCGACCTTCAGCAGCGCCTGCGGATGTACCCGGTGAAGGTAAACCGCTACCTGCACGAGCTGGAGAGCCGCTGGCTGATCAAACGCGTAGGAGGTAACCGCAAAAGCGGCTTTGAATACCAGGTGCTGCGCTGGGAAGAATACAGCCGGCTCACCCACGGCGTGGATGTGCTGGATCAGATACTGGAAGACCTGAAAGCCGGCAAGAGGACGAAAAAACAGTCGGTTCCGTCCCGAATGGAAGTATAACAGATGTATAACATGAAGTATAACACCGGTTTTTTTCTTTCAACTGAAATAAAATCAATCTCTTATCAAGTATAACTGTTATACTTCGAAAAATGCAAGGCACCCCCTTTCCCCACGGCACCGTCATCCGCTCCAAAGATTACCTTCTCCTTCTGGAATCCTTCCGGCGCTGGCTCAGCACTCTGGAATATGCGCCCGGTACCGTGTATGTGTCGGTCAACTATGTCCGTGACTTTCTCATCTTCCTGGAAAGCCGCCAGGAGAGCGCCCGGGAGATCACCCCGGCAATCGTGCAGCAGTACTGCCGGCATCTGCAGTCCAGGGCAAACAAACGGCGAGGGGGCGCCCTGTCGGCCAATTACATCACCTCCAACCTCAATGCCCTCCGGCGTTTGAGCCGGTACCTGGTCGTCAGCGGACACCCCGGACTTGAGGTCCCGCCGGCCCCGCCGGTAGATAAAGAGCCTTTCCGGGCCATCTTCTCTGTGGGGGAGATCGCTGCCTTGTACCGGGCTGCCGGCAGTGACTCCCTGGGAGCCAGGGACCGGGCTATGCTGGGGATTTATTACGGCTGCGGGCTCCGTAGAAACGAAGGCATCAGCCTGGACACAGTGGACGTGCTGACCAGGCAGCGGCTGGTATATGTGAAAAAGGGCAAAGGGTATCGTCAGCGGTATGTACCCATGAGCCTGGCGGTGGCCGAGGACCTTGAAGGATACATCCGGTCGGCCAGGCCACAGTTGCAGGCTACGGATCACAATGATCCGGCCCTGTTCTTAAGCCTAAGGGGCCGGCGGATGAGTGGCAACGGTATGATTGCCCGGCTGGAGCGGCTCAAAAACCTGGCCGGCATCGCAAAGCCCGCCGGGCTGCACAGCCTGCGCCATTCCATCGCCACGCACCTGCTAAAGTCGGGCATGGCGCTGGAGAGCGTGAGCCACTTTTTGGGCCACAGCAGCCTGGAAAGCACTCAGATCTATACTCATTTAGCCCATGAACAGTAGACCGGAATACGACTTCTCCTTACCCATCCGCAGGGAGTTAAAGGCCTTTGGCGCATCGCTTCAAGGCAAAGGATATAAATGCGATACCATACGCCAGAAATGCAATTACGGGGGGCTTTACCTGGCGTGGCTGGAATCCGAGCGCATCCAGGCCGGCCAGGCGCGTTACAACGATCTGCTGGCCTTTGTAGATCATCTTCGCCTGGGAGGCAAAAGTGCCAGGTGTGTTAATACCGTTTTGCTGGCGGTCCGTAATTATTACCAATGGCTGAAGGAAACTCGCCGGGCCACAGTCAATCCCGCTGTGAATTTACACCTGCGGGGTGTCCGCAGGAAGGTTCCTGCCGGCATCCTCTCCTATGAAACCCTGGAAAAGCTGTATACCCAATATCCTGTGACCGATCTTCGCACGGCCCGCAACCGGGTGATCCTGGGGCTGATCGTCTACCAGGGGCTGACCTGCGGGGAGTTGCACCGGCTCTCGGTGCATGATATTAAGCTCAGGGAAGGAAAGATCCAGGTTCCCGGAGACCGCCGCAGTCATCACCGGGTGCTGGAGTTGAAATCCTTCCAGGTGATCGAGCTCTACGAGTACCTGACCCAGGTCCGCCCTGCCATCCTTCAGCAGGCCGGAACGCCCAAGCCTAACGGGTGCGTTGCCCGCAAAACCAGGATACAAGACTCCGACCAACTGTTTGCCAGTGTCAACGGCAGCGGGAATCTGAAAAACAGCTTGCACCATTTGTTCTGCTTCCTGAAGAAAATGAATCCGGAAGTAAAAAGCGCCGGACAGCTCCGCCAGAGCGTCATCGCCTGCTGGCTGAAAAGCCACAACCTGCGGCAGGTGCAATACATGGCCGGCCACCGCTGGGTGAGCTCAACGGAGCGTTACCGGCTGGATAACCTGGAGGGTCTGCAGGCCGAACTGGACAAGTATCATCCGCTGGGATAAGCCTGATGCCCATTTTGATGAGAGCCACTGCGTATAAGTTACGCTAAGCGCCATTCCGGCTGCGCCGGCACGGCGTTTAGCTATCGAACCTTATCCGCAATGGCTCTCAAGGCCTACTGATCCCAGGGAAAACCACCAAAAAAAGAAAGCAAAAATAAGCGGTCCAAGGGAGCGATGGCAAGGTCTGACGCCCGTTGGGTTCCGTCATTTTTTTATGAATAATCCATTCCTTTATGGTATAAAAAAATGACCGGAAACCTTGCCATCGCCCCCTGGCCCGCTTGAGTGAGGAGCTTTCTTTTTTGATGGTTTTTCTTTGTGAAAAAAACGATGTTCATTTTTTTCTTTCAACTGAACCCAACTCCTCACCCCAAAGCAGCCCCCGGCCTGGAAGGCGGGTACGCCGTAAGGCGTACTTAACATAATGTGGTTATAGGACAAGCCACACCTTAAAAAATTAATGATATCGTGGCTTGTACTATAACATCATGTTATGTTAAAGCCTTCCCGGGACGCGGGGCTGCTTTGGGGTCGAACGAGATCTTTTTCACCGATAAAACACATCCGATGTCAAGCTGCCGGCGAAGGCCATCCGGAAACCGTTGGTAACCGGGGCTTTTTGATTTTGTCCTTTTTTCTCCATCACTCCCGGGTTATTTTTAGAGCGGTCTACCGCGATTTTTTTAAAGCGGTGAACTATGTCCAAACAAATTACACTCAACAAAAACCGGAAACGGAAAACAACATCCGGGAAATGGCTCACAGACTACGTGAAACCAGTATTACAACGCCTGATCATTGGGATAACAGCAGACTTATTGCTGAAAGCAGCCAGGGCCATGATCGATTTTTTCTTTTTCAATTGAAAAACACTTCAGTTGAAAAGAAAAAAATACCTAATTTTAGAGGCAGTTAACGTTCTTTGAATGGCCTGTTTTGGCGAATGTTGGAGCTTGACTGAATCCCTGAAATAAGGTCGGTAGTTTATATGATTACGGAGCCCGGTTTTATGACCCGCAAATTGGCCGGTTCCATGTGCCGGATGCCTTTGCTGAGAAATATACCGATTTTACTCCATACCAATACGGAGCTAACAATCCGGTTCGATACATTGATGTGAATGGCGATTCATTATGGATATCCTATGCGGGAAATCAGATACTTTATGAGAACGGTAATCTATATAATCAGGATGGAAGCGAATATACCGGAGCGGGCGTTAAAAAGGATAAGGAAGGAAATGTCAAAAGAGGCAAAGACGGTTCAGCTAAGTTAAAATATGGTTTTTTAAGTCAGACAGTTGGCGCGTTAAATACAATAGGGGGTACTGAGAGTGGTGGAGAATGGCTCGGGGAATTGCAAACCTCTCTTAATAACTTTACAATAAACACAGCCTTTTCTAGCGATAATCCAGAAGGTTACGGAGTAAATAATTTTGAGAAATCACCAGGTGCAGTATCCCATCTAAAAGCTTATTCAAACCAACTCGGTGCAAATGGATTACCGGGAGGTACGGGAGGTACAATCTGGTGGAATCCTGAAGGGACTTCATTACTAACGACCGCTGGCCCCCAGACAAATTCAACGACGGATTTAGCACATGAACTAATTGGACATGGTCTGGATGCTAACAGGGGCACAATGAATTCGGAAATTATAAATGGATTGAATAGAAATGAATGGCAGGCAAGTTATCGTGAAAATATTATAAGAAACCGTCTTGCTGTACCATTGAGAACGCATTATCGGCTAAAGGACGGGACTGCAATAAGAATTTTAGACGCTAACGACAATCCTATTTTACCATAAGTATGAAATCTATATACTTCTTTGCAGTTGTTCTACTCTTTATTATGTTTGGATGCAACAAGAACATATTATATGATTCTGTTTATAGAGAGATAAGTTCCACAGAGAAAGCGTTTTATGGAAATATATATAGCGGTATAAATCGCACTTCTGATGCACACGAAAGCAGTAAAATAATCGACACATACAAAAGAATCTTTCATAAATTAACCGTTAGGGGGTCAAAATACTATATCGATACATCGTATGAATTTCATATTGTATGGAGTAATGGTGGCCCGAGTTATTGTATTTGGGGTATGATTTGGAACAAGGATAAAATAATTAGGTTTGATAGATGCTTATATGGAAAATCCAAAAAATTAAAAATTAGATTGCTTGATTATCAGGATATTGAAGAGATATCACATACTTATATAATATTTGATTTGGTTAACAGATGGGACACGGGAACTATTAATAAGCTAAATTGGAAATCTATCACAGAATTTTATTCAGATACTACCTTAATAAGTTATGCAGATAGTATAAATAAAGCAAGAAATTATAATTTACCATTAGAAACCACTGATCCACCCGCATATACAGCTGCGAAAGTTAATTTAGGAACATCGGACATTGAAACAATAATTTTTAGGCTTCCGTAATCTGAAAGTCTTTTAAAATTCGGGGAGCCTTTTTACAGCACATATGCCTGTTTTGTCCTGAAATCCCGGATATAAGCGCCGATAATTTCCAGCAGAACCGATTGTTCCCGTTCCGGGAGGGTCTCCACCTCTTTAAATTTTTGTAACAGCTCAGTATTTTTAAGCGCTGCCTGTGCCTTTTCACCGGTATTACCGTTAATCAGGTAATCGACCGAAGTGCCAAGCACATCAGCCAGTTTGTTAAGAATATCAGCCGGCGGCTGCACGCCCTTGGTCTCATAACGAATCATCTGCGATTTTGAAACATTAATCCTGACGGCCAGTTCCACTTGTGAGAGCTTTTGCTTTTTTCGGAGTTCCTGTATCCTATTGCCTAAATCAGTCATTTTGTATTCCTTTAAGAAACTTATTAACAACAAAAATACCTAAAAAGGCAGTATTATAAAACATTTAGGTGTTATATTGTGGATAACTTTTTGAAACGTTAATTTGCTTTGGTTTCTTTTAAGAATATTTTTGTGTCTGAAAAGGAACTTTAAATAGTTATCAACAATGCAGATCCCTGAAATCAAATCCCGGCTATCGATCCAAGCGGTTCTGGCCCACTACGGCCTTAAACCCGACCGCAACAACCGGCTGCTGTGCCCGTTCCATGATGACAAGACCCCCAGCCTGCAGGTTTATCCCAAGACCAACACCTGGACGTGCTTTTCTTCCCACTGCACGGCCGGCAGCGGGGACGCCATCGAGTTCATCCGGCTAAAGGACAAGGTCAGCAAACACCAGGCTATTGTGAAAGCCCAGCAACTGCTGGGGAATGGACAATGGATAATGGACAATGAAAAGGATAAATCGGTGGCAGAGTCAATGAAATCTATGAAAGCTGATTACAGCGAATTGTTCCCCCGGCTTCAATCCGCTCTGAAAAAGAGCGCCAAGGCAAGAGAGTATCTGAAGAGCCGGAACCTGGAAAGCACAGCATGCGGCTTTAACACCGGCAGGGAGATGGACGGGATGAAACACTGCGTGATCTTTCCCCTGAAAGATGAAAGCGGAACCACCACGGGCTTATACGGCCGCAGCACGGTCAACAACGACACGGCAAAACATTACTACAGCGCTCATCGCCGCGGGCTGTATCCCGGTTATCCTTCCGGTGAAACCACCCGACTGATCCTGACCGAAGCGGTGATCGACGCGGCCACGCTGCTGGAATTACCCGAAATCACGGCGGAGTATGCGATCCTGGCCTGCTTTGGCACCAACGGATTAACTCCGGAGCATAAAGAAGCCATCAAAGGACTGAAGAACTTGAAGGAGATCGTCCTGTTCTTCGACGGGGATGATGCGGGCAGGGAAGCCGTGAAGAAACAGGCCACGACGTTAAAAGAGCTCTGTCCGGATCTAATAAGCAGTGCAGTTGACACCCCTGATGGGGAAGACGTCAACAGCCTTTCCCTGGGACACTCCCCGCAAATCTTCGCTCACCTTTTGGAAACCCGCCAGAATTTTTTTCTTTCAACTGAAGAAAGTTCAATTGAAAGAAAAGACGAGCCACAATCTGAGAACCCCTTAACAGCCGTTCTTCTGAATCCGCCGGCTCCCAGGCTCAACACCGCTAACTCCGACTACATCACCTTTGCCACCGACGGCCTGCAGATGGCCCTGCTGGGCGGGGTGAACCTCTCCGGGCTGGACCGCCTGCGGGTGACGGTGAAGATACGCCGCTCCGACAGCATCGACCCGCTGCACAGCGTGCGACAAAGCCTGGACCTGTACCATGCCGAGTACCTGGACCGCTTTATCGCCCGGGCATCCGAACGGCTGGAAATCAGCGTGACTACCCTGTCCAAAGCCCTGGCCCAATTGACCGAACAGGTGGAGCAGTACCGGCTTTCCCGCATCGAGAGCCTGAAAGAGCGCAAGCCCGATAAGCGTCAATTAACCGAAGACCGGATCCAGCGGGCCGTTGACTACCTCAAGTCTCCCGACCTGATGGAACGCACCTGGAAAGACCTGGGCCTGGCCGGGGTGGTAGGCCAGGAGAACAACCGTTTGCTGATGTACCTGGTCTTTACCAGCCGCCTGCGGGAAAACCCCTTGCACATCATCAGCCTGGGCAGCTCGGGAGCGGGCAAGACTTACCTGCAGGAGAAAATCTCCGAGCTGATCCCCGATGAAGACAAGCTGGAGATCACCATGCTCTCTGAAAATGCTTTCTATTACTTTGAGCAGAACGAGCTACGCCACAAGCTGGTGCTGATTGAGGATATGGACGGGGCCGAAGCGGTGCTGTACCCTTTGCGGGAGCTGCAGACCAAACGCAAAATATCCAAGACCATCCCCGTCAAAGACAGCAAGGGCAACCTGAAAACCGTGACCCTGCACGTGGAAGGGCCGATCTGTCTGGCCGGCACCACGACCAGGGAACGGCTCTATGAAGACAACGCCAACCGCTCCCTGCTGATCTACGTGGATGGAAGCCCGGAGCACCGGGAGCGGATCATGGAGTACCAGCGCCGTCTGTCGGCCGGCCGCATCAACCCGGCACAGGAAGAACGCTTAAAGGAACTGTTCCGGGACGTCCAGAGCGTGCTCAAGCCCGTGGGAGTGCGCAATCCCTATGCCGAGTACTTGAAGCTGCCCGAACAGGTGTTCAAGCCCCTTCGCACCAACGCCCACTACCTGGCCTTCATCGAGACGGTGACCTTCTACTGCCAGTACCAGCGCACTGTAAAGCGCGATCCGGAAAGCGGGCAAGGGTACGTGGAGACCACCCTGGAAGATATCGCCTGGGCCAACCGTTTGCTGCGGGAGGTGTTGCTGACTAAAAGCGATGAGCTGCCGCATGCCGTGCGCGAGTTCTTCGAAGGACTGAAGGCGTGGGTTAAAAAAGAGAAGCTGGAGAGTTTTTGCGCCCGCGACCTGCAGCAGCGCCTGAGGATGTACCCGGTGAAGGTGAACCGCTACCTGCACGAGCTGGAAAGCCGCTGGCTGATCAAACGCGTGGGAGGCAACCGCAAGAGCGGCTTTGAGTACCAGGTGCACCGCTGGGAAGAATACACCCGGCTCACCCACGGGGTGGACGTGCTGGACCAGGTTCTTGAGGACCTGAAAGCCGGCCGGGGGATGAAAAAACAACCGGTTCCGTCCCGTATGGAAGTATAACAAATGTATAACATGAAGTATAACACCTGTTTTTTTTCTTTCAACTGAAATCAGATCAATCCTTTACCAAGTATAACTGTTATACTTCGAAAAATGCAAGGCACCCCCTGGTTGCATACCGCCCCCGTCCACTTCAAAGAACACCTGCTTTTGCTGGAATCCTTCCGCCGCTGGCTCAGCACGCTGGAATATGCGCCTGCTACGGTTTACGTATCAGCCAACTACGTGCGCGACTTTCTGATCTTTCTGGAAAGCCGGCAGGAAACCGTTCACCAGATCACCCCGGCGATCCTCCGGCAGTACTGCCGGTATCTTGAGTCCAGAACGAACAAGCGGCGCGGGGGCGCTTTGTCGGTGAACTATATTACCTCCAACCTCAATGCCATCCGGCGCCTGAGCCGGTACCTGGTTGTCAGCGGACACTCAGGGCTTGAGATCCCGCCGGCCCCGCCGGTGGATAAAGAGCCTGGCCGTGCCATCTTCTCCAGGAGGGAGATTGCCTCGCTGTACCGGGCTGCCGGGGACGACATCCTGGGAGCCAGGGACCGGGCCATGCTGGGGATTTACTACGGCTGCGGACTCAGACGAAACGAAGGTATCAGCCTGGACACAGGGGATGTGCTTTTGAAACAACGGCTGGTGTATGTGAAAAAGGGCAAAGGCTATCGCCAGCGATATGTACCCATGAGTGAGGCGGTAACCGAAGACCTGGAAGAATATATCCGGTCGGCCAGGCCACAGTTGCAGGCTGCAGACCCCAGTGATCCGGCATTGTTTTTAAGCCTGAAAGGCCGGCGTATGAGCGGCAACGGCATGATCGCCCGGCTGGAGCGGTTGAAACACCTGGCCGGCATCACAAAGCCTGCCGGGCTGCACAGCCTGCGCCACTCGATTGCCACGCACCTGTTGCAGTCGGGCATGGCCCTGGAGAGCGTGAGCCGCTTTTTGGGCCACTGCAGCCTGGAAAGTACACAGATTTATACACATTTAACCCATGAACAGTAAGCCTGAATACGACTTTCCCTTATCCATCCGCAGGGAGTTGAAGGCCTTTGGCGAAGAGCTTCAAGGCAAAGGATATCAAAGCGACACCATCCGCCAGAAATGCAATTACACGGGGCTTTACCTGGCGTGGCTCCAAGCCGAACGGATATCCCCGGACCAGGCGCGTTACAACGATATGCTGGCCTTTGTGGATTACCTTCGCCTGGACGGCAGAAGCACCAGATGTGTCAATACCGTGTTGCTGGCGGTCTGCCATTATTACCAATGGCTCAAGGAAACGCAATGGACCACGGTCAATCCTGCGCTGAATCTTCGCCTGCGGGGTGTGCGCAGGAAAGTTCCCGCCGGCATCCTTTCTTATGAAACCCTGGAAAGGCTGTATGCGGACTACCCGGTGGTCGATCTCCGTACGGCCCGCAACCGGGTGATCATGGGGCTGATCGTCTACCAGGGGCTTACCTGCGGGGAGCTGCACAGGCTCTCGGTGCAGGATATTAAACTCAGAGAAGGAAAGATCCAGGTTCCCGGGGACCGCCGCAGTCATCACCGGGTATTAGAGTTGAAATCCTTCCAGGTAATCGAGTTGCACGAGTACCTGACCCAGGTCCGCCCGGCCATCCTTCGGCAGGCCAGTATGCCCAAACCCAGCGGACGAGTTGCCAGAAAAACCTGGATACAAGACTCCGACCAACTGTTTGCCAGCGTCAACGGCAGCGGGAATCTGAAGAACAGCCTGCATCACCTGTTTTGCTTTCTGAAGAAAGTGAATCCGGAAGTAAAATCCCCCGGCCAGCTCCGCCAGAGCGTCATCGCCTGCTGGCTGAAAAACCACAACCTGCGGCAGGTGCAATACATGGCCGGTCACTGCTGGGTCAGTTCAACGGAGCGTTACCGGCTGGATAACCTCGATGGCCTGCAGGCCGAACTGGACAAGTATCATCCGCTGGGATAGATTGGAGGTCGCAAATTGCGTCCTCCAATTTTTAAAACATTATTTTTACATGCGAAAACCTGCGCCTATGAATGAAAAGAACTCACTGATGATCCCCGAGGAAGTGATCATGAGCAAAATTTACCTGATCCGGGGCCGAAAAGTCATGCTCGACAGGGACCTGGCCGTGTTGTACGATGTGGAAACCAAACGCCTGAAAGAAGCCATTAGACGGAATATCAGCCGGTTCCCGGAAGATTTTATGTTCGAGCTTACCCAGGAAGAGTTCCAGCAATGGAGGTCGCAGTTTTTGCAGTCCGATGCCGATAAGATGGGCCTTCGTTACCCTCCGTTTGCCTTTACCGAACATGGCATGCTAATGCTGGCCAGCGTGCTCAACAGCGAACGAGCCGTCCAGGTGAACATCCAGATTGTACGCATTTTTACCCGGATGCGGGAAATGCTGCTGACCCACCGGGATATCCTGGAAAAGCTCTCCCTGATCGAGCGGAAAATAGCCGATCATGATGACAAGATCCTGCTGATCTTCGAATACCTCAAACAACTGGAACAGGACCGGCAGCAGCAACTGGAGCAGAAAGAAAGAAAACGCATCGGCTTCAAGCGGGATAACCAAGCATAACGCCTGTTAAGATGAGAGCCACTGCGTATAAGTTATGCTAAGCGCCATACCGGCTGAACCGGCACGGCGCTTAGCTATCGAACCTTATCCGCAATGGCTCTGTGAGTTGTCCCAGGGGAAAACCACCAAAAAAGGAAAGCAAAAATAAGCGGCCGCAAGGAGCGATGGCAAGGTCTGCAGCCCTTCGGGTTCCGTCATTTTTTTATGGATTATCCATTCCTTAATGGTATAAAAAAATGACCGGAAACCTTGCCATCGCCCCTTGGCCCGCTTGAGCTGCGGAGCTTTCTTTTTTGATGGTTTTTCTTTGTGAAAAAAATGATGTTCATTTTTTTCTTTCAATCCAATCCAACTCCCGCCCCAAAGCAGCCGTGCGAACCGGAAGGCGGGTACGCCGCAGGCGTACTTAACATAATGTGGTTATAGGACAAGCCACACCACAAAAAAAATCAACAAGATCGTGGGTTGTACTATAACATCATGTTATGTTAAAGCCTTACAGGGCAGGGAGCTGCTTTGACACTCTCACCTGCTCTTATGGTCAGGATACTTTTTTCTTTTTCATTTGAAAACAGCGTTCAGTTGAAAAGAAAAAATGGCTAATTTTAGAGGCAGTAAACGTTCTTTGAATGACCTGTTTTGGAGCTTGTTGAAGCTTGA
>Ga0136653_10000585_pt1 | contig 19196 bp, 15 predicted proteins | sample LakKivw275mmetaG_FD_94866 | JGI IMG/M metagenome (GOLD analysis project Ga0136653, IMG submission 94866) | Anoxic lake water microbial communities from Lake Kivu, Rwanda to study Microbial Dark Matter (Phase II) - Lake Kivu water 275m metaG... | ecosystem: Environmental > Aquatic > Freshwater >...
AGACGAGCTCGGGGGCAGGGGCGGGCGCGGGCGCCGGCTCCTCCATCTGTTCCGGCTTTTCTTGTGCCTGCCGATCCGGCGGCGGGGCCGGTTCGGGAGCGGCGGACCCGGCCGTTCCCTCAAGGGGCTCGACCGGAGCGGACGGGGTATAAGGAGGCGGCAGGGGCGGCGCCGGTTCTGCGAGGGGTTTCTGGAAGAGCCCGCGCTTGCGCTCCTGGCCTCCGATGAGCCCGGCCTCTTTGTAGCGGGCCAGGATCCCCTCGCCGTCGAGGCCGATCGCCTTGGCGTAGGTGCGGATGATGCCCTTGATGAAGAAGCCGCCCGGCATGATGTCCAACCGGTCGTTCTCGAGGGCCTCGAGGTAGCGGGGGACGATCTTGGTGACGGACGCGATCTCTTCGATAGAGATGTGGCGGGCCTCACGCGCCTCGCGCAAACCCTGACCTAGCGATGCCATTTGCCCCGATTCTAAGACAAAATCAAGAGGGGGTCAAACCTACATCAGGGAGCGGATTCTGAGGAGCGACCATCAGAAACGCGGCGGAGTGACTCGGAGCCGCGGTTCTGAGAGATATCCTGAACGAGTTCTTCATGCGAAAGAGTCGGTCTGGCCCCCTCTTATTAGACCTTCAAGAACTTCGAGACGGACGTGGCGCTGCCGATGAAGCCGGTGGCGGCTCCGCCGCCGAGGAGGGCGATGGCCTGGTTCAGGTCGGGGTAGCGGAAGCGCAGGATCTGCTGCAGCGCCCCGAGCGAGGAGCCCAGGTAGACCGGGAAGAGGTTGATGACGATGAAGAGCAGCCCCAGCGAGAGCAGGCTGCCGAGGAGCCCCAGGGTGATGCCCTCGAGCCAGAAGGGGATGCGGATGAAGAGGTTCGTCCCGCCGACGAAGCGGAGGATCTCGATCTCGTTCTTGCGGGCGAAGACGTTGAGCTTGACCACGTTGGAGATGATGAAAAAGGATGTGAGGATCAGGATGCCGCCGAGGAACGCGCCGATGGCCCCGGCCAGGCGGCTGAAGCCCTGCATCTTCTCGACCCAGTCCTGGTTGAACTGGACGTCGGTGACGCCCGGCCGGGTCTTGGCCGCGGCGACGAACGCGGCGATGTCCCGCGCGGCCCAGGCCTTGGCGTTCACGCGCATCTCGATCGACGGCGGGAAGGGGTTGGCCTCGAGGCCGGCGACGATGTCGGCCAGCTCCGGGAAGCTCGCCCGGAACCGCTCCCGGGCCTCGTCCGGCGTCACGGTCCGGACGCTCTCGATGAAGGCCGGCTGGCCGATCTCCCGTCGCACCGCGTCGACGGCGGTCGGGGTCAGGCCCTTGTCCAGATAGAAGGCGATGGTCATGTTGCTCGAGAGCTCGCGGGCGGTGGCCCGGAGGTTGTTGGCCAGCGAGACGAAGATGCCGACCGTCAGGAAGGACAGGCAGATGATGGTCACGCTGAAGATGTTCCGCGTCCGGAACTGCCACAGGTTGTTGCCCGTGACGTTGAGGAAGAACTTCAGCTTCTCGAACACTAGTGCGCTTCCTTGCCGACGATCTTGCCCTTCTGCAGGAACAGGATGTTGTCGCCGAAGTGGCGGATGAGCTCGCGGTCGTGGCTGCCGATGATGACCGTCGCGCCCTGCTTGTTGATCTCCTTGAAGAGGGTGATGATCTCGAAGGCCAGCTCGGGGTCGAGGTTCCCGGTCGGCTCGTCGGCCAGGATGAACTCGGGGTTGTTGACGACGGCCCGGGCGATGGCCACGCGCTGCTGCTCGCCGTAGGACAGGCGCCCCGGCATCTCCCAGATCTTCTGGTGCAGGTTGACCTTCTGGAGGGTGTTGAAGACGCGGCGGCGGATCTCCTTGCGCCCGACGCCGATGACCTGGAGGGGCACGGCCACGTTGTCGAAGACGGTCTTGTGGAACATCAGCCGGAAGTCCTGGAAGACGATGCCCATCGTCCGCCGCAGGGTGTAGATCCGGCTGTCGCGGATCTTCAGGATGTTGACGCCGTTGATGAGGATCTGGCCTTCGCTCGGGACGATCTCGCGGAAGATCGTCTTGAGGAGCGTCGTCTTGCCCGACCCGCTCGGGCCGGTGATGAAGTAGAAGTCGCCGTCGCCGATCTGGAGGGTCACGTCGGACAGGGCCCAGTAGGGCTTCTGGTACTGCTTCCAGATGTGATGAAGCTCGATCACGCCTATTTCTTGATGAACAAGAACATGAACCACCCGAAGGCCAGCGCGCCGGCCGTCATGACGGCGAAAAGGAGCAGGCCGTAGCGGACGCGGGCCTTGGTGTCATCGCGGCGGATGAGGGCCATGACGAGGGCGACGAAGAGCGCGTAGACGACCATCGACAGGAGGTGGCTTTCGAAGATCATTTCTTTTTCCCCGCGCCGATGTCGTAGGCATCGATGGCGATGAGGAAGTTCAAGAGCCCCGCCCCGGCGATGTAGGCGGTGCCGAACTCGAACGTGGCCCGCTCGAGCTCCCCGCCGCCCCAGGCGAAGAGGCGCGACAGGGCGTAGAAGAGGCCGTTGCCGATGTCGGCGAAGAAGGCCAGGATGGTCAGGGGGTTTTCCTTGCGGAAGAGGTTGAGGAAGACCTGGAAGACGTTGTGGGGCGGCTCGAGGTACATTGGGTAGACCTTGCCGCCCATGACCAGGCCGATGCCGGTCATGGCGAAGATGGAGACGAAGAAGAGGGCCGCCCGGAGGTACTTCTTCTGGATGGCGTGGCCCAGGCCGGGCACGGCCCAACCCAGGACGAGAGCGACGATGCCTTTGATCTTCATTACGGAGCATCATAATAGAAAATCAAGAGGGGGTCAAACCTACCTTTTACTGCAAAAGGTAAGTTTGACCCCCTCTTGAGGGCGGGGGACATGTACCGCCTCGGTACGTGTCCCCGTTCTTCGGGCGTGCTAGAATATCGCTATGCCCGAGCTGCCCGAAGTCGAGACGATCGCCCGGTCGCTCGCGCCGCGGATCGCCGGGCGCCGGATCGCCGGGATCGATCTCCTTTATAAGCCCCTGCTCCGGACGGGCGGCCGCAAGGGGCTCGAGGACATGCGCGGCCGGCGGGTCGTCCGGGTCCGGCGGCGCGGCAAGATGCTCCTCGTCGAATGCGAGGGCGGGCGGACGCTCGTCTTCCACCTCAAGATGACCGGCCAGTTCCTGTTCGCGGGCGAGGGGGCGCCGCGGGACAAACACGTCAGACTGGTGATCCGCTTCGAGGACGGACGGGACGAGCTCCGCTTCAGGGACGTCCGGAAGTTCGGCTTCCTGCTCTGCCTCGAGGGCGAGCCGGAGCGGGCCTGCGGCGAGCTGGCCTGCCTCGGGCCCGAGCCGCTCGAGGTCGGCCTCCCGGAGTTCAGGGCCATCCTCACAGCGCGCAGGGCCCGCATCAAGAGCCTGCTTCTCGACCAAACGCGGATCGCCGGCGTCGGCAACATCTACGCCGATGAGACCCTCTTCGACGCCCGGATCCATCCGGAGACGCCGGCTTCGTCGCTCAGGTCCGGCTCGATCGAGCGCCTCTACCTGTCCATGCGCAAGATCCTCTCTTCCGCCGTTGAGGCCGGCGGCTCGACCCTCACCGACGCAGGCTATCACGACGCGGACGGCCACCCCGGGGACTTCCAATTCGACCACAAGGTCTATGACCGGGCGGGGGAGCCCTGCCTCGTCTGTGGCGCCCCGATCAGGATGAAGCGCGTCGGCGGCCGCTCGAGCCATTTCTGCCCCCGCTGCCAGAGGAAGAAGGCCGCTCGTAAGCGTCCAAAGCCCTCATAACACATTGAAAACCGGTCCCGATTGGGCTATAGTAAGCGCGCTTCTTCCCTGGGTGCCCCTGTAGCTCAGTATGGATAGAGCAGCAGATTCCTAATCTGTTTGTCGCCTGTTCGAGTCAGGCCAGGGGCACTTCGATTCTTTTATCGCCCGAGTGAGTCCCCCGAAGACAATGAGGCCAGGGTTGTCATCCACGTTTCCCGTTGATCGACACCGAACTGGCACCGAAGAGCTACTGGGCGATCCGGGCCGTGACCACGGCGTACGGCCCGTTGCCCGTCGGGAACGGCGATCCCGCGACGCCCGCGAGCGACCCGGTCGCCGGGTCGATGGCGAGCCCGGAGAGCGTCGCCGAGAAGGCGTTGGCCACATAAGCGAACTTGCTGGAGGACTCGAACGCGATGATCCTCGGATAGACGCCCTCGGCGGCGAAGGGGGACCCGGCGAGAGCGGTCAGGGCGCCGGTGGCGGCCGCCACCGTGAACCCCGAGATCGTCGTCCCGGCGCTCCCGACATAAGCGAACCGCCCCAAGGGATCCACGGCCACGGACGCGGGGGCGGTCCCTCCGGCCATGAACGGCGAGCCCGGAACGGCGGCCAGCGCCCCCGTCGCCGGATCGATGGAGAACGCGGAGATGTTGGCCGACGCCGCGTTCGGCGCATAGAGGAATTTTCCCGTCGGGTCGATCCCGACGACCGTCGGCGACGTCCCGCCCGTCGCGAACGGCGACCCGGCGACGGCCGCGAGAGCCCCCGTCGCGGGGTTGAGGGTGTAGGCGGAGATCGTGTGCGTCCCCGAATTGGCCGCGTAAACGAACTTCCCGGTAGGATCGATGGCCACGGAGACCGGCGCTGTCCCCGCGAGGAAGGGCGACCCGGCGAGCGGCGTCAAGGCCCCGGTGGCCGCGTCGACCGAGAATCCGGCGATCGCGTTGGCCACTTGATCGGAGACGTAGACGAACTTCCCGGAGGGGTCGGCCGCGATCCACGTGGGGTATGTCCCCCCCGTCGAGCGGGGCGAAGACGCCGCCTCTGTCAGGGCGCCTGTGGAGGGCGCGATGCTCAGGATCGAGATGTCCCGGGAGGCGAGATTCAGGACAAAAAGGTATTTGCCAGAGGGATGGACGGCTAGCGATAGCGGGTAGCTTCCGCCGGCGGAAAAAGGCGAGCCCGCGACCGCCGTCAAGGTCCCCGCGGCCGGGTCGATCGCGAACGCGGAAATATCGTGCGACTCGGAATTCGCCGTATACGCGTACTGCTTGTAGACCGGCTGGATCGCGTAAGTCCCCGCGGTCACCGTCGAGGTCGTCCAGCCCGAACGATAGGCCACGGCCTTGAGGGTCAGGGTCGCAGCGATATGGACGGGACCCGCGTAGACGGTTCCCGCGGTCTCGGTCGGTGCCGTCCCGTCGGTCGTATAGCGGATGGTCGCTCCGGGGGTCGTCGTGGTGATGGTCACGTCTTGGGCCGATCCGAACGTGCCGGGCGCCGGGGCGAAGACGGGGGCCTCGACAAGAAGTCCGATCTGATAATCCCCCGAGGTTACGGGCGAATCCGCCCAGCCGGCGAGGACGCCGACGGCCTTGAGCGTCAGCGAGGCCGCGATGGGCACGGGCTCGGCATAAACCGTCCCGTGGGTCCCGGTCGGGGTCGAGCCGTCCGTCGTGTAGCGGATGGCCGCGCCCGGGGTCGAGGTCGTGATCGCGACGTCCTGCGGGTCGGCATAGGCCCCGGCCGGCGGGACGAACACGGGTGCCGCGACCTGGGGGATGATCGTGTAGAGTCCCGATGTCACGGCCGAGGTCGTGGCGCCGGCGAGGGTGGCGACGGCCTTGAGCGTCAGCGTCTCGGAGACGTCGACCGGACCCGCGTAGGGGGTCCCGGCCGTCTCGGTCGGCGTCGAGCCGTCGGTCGTGTAGCGGATGGAGGCCCCGACCGTCAGGGAGACGATGGCGACATCGCGGGAGCCCGTGTAGGTGCCGGGCCCGGGGCTGAACACGGGCGCCGCGACGACCGTCGAGATCGTGTAAACGCCCGTCGTGACGGCGGAATCCGTCCATCCCGGCCGGGTGGCGATCGCCTTGAGGGACACGGGATCGGAGACATGCACCGGGGACGCATAGACGGTCCCGTTCGTGGCCGAGGGGCTGGAGCCGTCCGTCGTGAAACGGATGGCCGCCCCGGGCGTCGACGTCGTGATCGCGACGTCCTGGGCCGTCGCGTAAGTCCCGGGCAGCGGGCTGAAGGTCGGCGCCGCGACCGTCTCGAGCTCCGGGTTCTCGATCACGCAGGCGGCGAGGACTACGAGCGCCAGGAAGGACAAGCCGGCGAAACGAGAGGCTTTGAGCATCTTGCGGCCCCCTGTCCCAATGATAGGGCCGCCCGGGAACGCTGTCAATGCGTCGTCCCCGCGCTTCCCGGGCCGGCGGGACGAAGGGCACCGACGCTCAGGGGCGGAGATTTTCCGGGGCCCGCTTGACAGCGCCGCGCGTCAGGCCCTATAAAGGGTCCAAGTCGCTCATCCGCCCGCATGGTGAAAGGCCGGTCCCGCGTGAGAAAGATCTCCGCCCTCCCGCTCGTCCGCCTGACCGTCGCACTCGTGCTCATGACCGCGTTCGCTTCCGGACTCTTGGCCGGACCCCAGGCCGCGGCCGGCGCTCCGGCCCAGGCCAAGCCTTCGTACTTCACCGCGCTCTGGCAGCTCGACCCGCAAACGCGGCCGACGATGCCGGGCGTCACCTATCACCGGTCCAACTACGCCCTCGTCCTTTCCTATAACCAGTTCCCCAATCCGGCGCCGCTCCAGGAAGTCGACCCGACGAAGACCCTGGTCAAGCCCGAAGTCACGTTCCAGCTGAGCTTCAAGGCCCGGCTGTGGCGGGACATCTTGGGGAAGAACCTCTGTCTTTGGGCGGCCTACACGCAGAGGTCCTTCTGGCAGCTCTACAATTTCAACGACAGCTCGCCCTTCCGGGACACCAACTACGAGCCGGAGCTGCTGCTCAGCCTCGGCACCCACGTCGACATCCTGGGGCTCGACCTGCGCTTCCTGCAGGCCGGCTTCAACCATCAATCGAACGGCCAGTCGGAGCCCCTGTCCCGGAGCTGGAACCGGGTCGTGGCCAACGTCGGGCTCGAGCGCGGCAGCTTCTCGCTCCTCCTCAAAGGCTGGGTCCGCCTCCGTGACGCCGACGACGACAACCCCGGCATGACCCACTATCTCGGCTACGGCGAGGTCTGGGGCTATTATTTCCTGAAACACCACCGGCTCGGGCTCATGGTCCGCGACAACCTGAACTTCCACGAGAACCGCGGCGCGGTCCAGCTCGAGTGGAGCTTCCCGATGTTCGCCATGATCGCCGGTTATGTCCAGTATTATCTCGGCTACGGCGAAAGCATGCTGGACTACAACCACCGCGTCCATCGCATCGGGATCGGCTTTATCCTCGCGGACTGGTACTGACGTTCGGCGGCCGGATCAGTCGAGCCGGGCATACCAGGTCTTGAGGACCTCCTCGGCCGGCTTGCCGTGCGGCGTGTATCCCGTATCGCCCGCGCCGCCCTCGTCGGGGTCCGGCGACCACTGCCACCAGTACAGGCCGCGGAGCCAGCTCCGCCCTTCGACCGCCCGCAGGGCCGCCTCATAGAAGTTGGCCTGGACGGTGAGGTCGACCGGGCCCTGCCGCTGCCAGTCCCAGGGGTTCTGGGCCCCGCCGAGGACGCTCCGGCAGCCGATCTCGGTCAGGATGAGGGGCTTGTTCCATCGCTCGGCGAGGTTCTGGAGCTTGGCCCGGAACGAGGTCCAGCCGTCAAGGAGGTCGTCGACCGTCGGCTCCACGACCGCGGTCAGGGTCGGGTAGGCGTCCTCGCCGATGAGGTCGACGGCGTCCCACCAGAGGACGGCGTCGGGGTTCGATTCGACCAGGTTGTCGGCGTAGGTCAGCGGCCCGCTGTAAACCCCGCGAGCGGCCGCGACGATCTGCCGCCACTCCGTCTCGTGGGCCGCGGTCGTCCCGAGCTCGCAGCCGACACAGAAGAGCTCGCAGCCCGTGCGCTCCGCCATCGCGGCGTAGTGGAGGATGAACGGGCGATAGGACGCGAACCAGGCGGCCCAGTCGGCCGGGGTGAAATCCGGGCCGATCTCGCCGCGGTAATGGGCCGGATCGTCGGCCAGGTCGATGTGGGGCTTGAGCATGACCTTGAGGCCGAGCGTGTGGGCGTGGCCGATGATCCGCTCGAGCGAGGCGTCGGTCGGCGTCGCCGGGCCGGCGAAATCGATGGCCGTCGCGTCGATGTTGTCCTGGAAGGCGGTGACGAGGACGCTCGTCCAGGAAGCGTTGGTCCCGGCGAGGCGGTCCAGGGCGACGAGCGGCCCGCCGCCGTCGTAGGCCGTCCCCCAGTAGCCCGTGTAAGCCACGCCTTTTTGGAATTCTTCGGGGGCTCCCTCGTCGGCCGAACGATGGCAGGCCGTCGTCATGACGAGGAGCCCGCTGAGGACGGCGATCAGCCGGATCCTATGGATGAGCTTTCGATCCTGCACCGCGTCCTCCTCTTCAGTCTTTCGTCAGCATTTCCGTGTAGGTCGCGTTCTGGCGAATCTGGTCGATGGCGTTCTCGGCGTAGATGCCGACGCAGACGCCGTCCTTGCGCTTGATGTGGTTGAACGCGTACTCGAAGCCCTCGGCCGCGCTGAGCCTCCCCGCCGCCAGGATCTTGTAGGCGATGACCGGTTTCTTCAGCCGGGCGATCGTCGCCGCCGCCCGCTCCCGCTCCGCCGCGCTGTAATCGCTTGTCTTCGAGGCGTTGTACATGCACTGATAGTAGAAATCGGTCGGGAAGCCCCGCCGCTCGATCTCGGGGTGGACCTCCGGCCAATGGGCCGCCGCCCCCGCCGGAAGCCCGGCGTCCTTGATGTGCTCGATCCAGCCCCGCAGGACGTCGAAGTTGCCCTTGCCGAACTGCTCCTCGACGCGGGCCCCCTGGATGAACACCGCTGCGGCGCCCGCGGCGACGGAGCGGTCGATCTCCGCGAGCATCTGGCCGGGATCGCCGTGGCACTGCGCGATCCAGAACCTGAGCTTGCCGCCGCCGGCGACGTACCGGGTCCAGATCTTGCGCCAGCGCTCCTCGGGCGGGCTGGCCACGGCTGTGACGCCACACGCGGCCGCTTCGTCGAGGATCCGGACGATCCGCTCGTCGGTGTGGTGCCGGCGCATCTCCTCGTCGAGCTCCGCGGACTTGTGCGAATAGCCCCAGAAGGGATTAGAGCCCAGGATGAGGCGCGACACTTCGAGCGACCCGAGCTTCACCGCGGGCAGGCCCGCCGGAGCCCCCGCTTGGGCTGTTTTCGCTTCGAGAGACGCCCGGGCCGCCGCCCCGCCCGCCGCCAGGACCGCGCCCGCTTTCAGGAATTCCCGCCGCTTCATGGTCTCTTCCTTTCTCCGGCGCGGTCAGGGCGCCGCGCCGACAGCTTCCTTGAGCGCCGCGAGCGAGGCCGCGGCCGCCCGCTCGCCCCTTGCGGCGATCTTCCGGGCCTCGGAGAACTCCAGGATCCCGAGGTCGACGGGGACCCGGATGACGAAGTCGGCCGCCCGGGCCCTTTCTTCGAAGGAGGCTGCCTGAGCCACCTCGATCGTCCGCTGGACGACCTGGCGCGTGCCCTTGATCCGGGCCGCCGCGACCTTGCGGAGGGGCCGGTGGATGTCCACGAGGACGGCGACCTCGGCGCCCAAGTCCCGGGCCGCCTCGATCGGGGCGCTGTTGACGACTCCGCCGTCGAGAAGGAGCATCCGGCCCGCGCGGACCGGCGCGAACACGAGCGGCAGGGACATCGTCGCCCTGAGGGCCCGGTAAAGAGGGCCCTCGGTGAACAGCACCTCTTGGCCCGAGACGAGGTCGACGGCGTTGCAGGCGAACTTGACCGGCAAATCCTCGATACGGACGTCACCGACGCAGCTGCGGAAATAGGCCTCGATCGCATCGCCCCGCTCGAGGCCGAGCTTGCCGAAGAACCGGTTCTTGGAGTCCTCGAGGAAGACGTATTCGAACAGGTTCTTCGGCCGCTTGAAGAGCTTCGGCGGCGTCCCTTTCCGGCTGAAGTCGTCGATGCGCAACCCGCCCAGCCAGTCCGTGAGGCGGTCCGCGGAGATCCCGGCCGCGTAGCAGCCGCCGACGATGCCGCCCATCGACGTCCCGGTGACGACCGCCGGCGCGAGCCCGTTCCTCTCGAGGACGCGGAGGACGCCGACGTGGGCCAGCCCCCGGGCGCCGCCGCCCATGAGGACCAGGGCCCAGGTCTTGGATGTTCTCATGCTCCCCGCATCAGGATAGCACCCGGCCGCGGGCCGGTCAACGCGGCGGCCCCGGGGGTGAGAATTCACCGTCCGAATCACCCCCGGGGGGGATTGCCGCCCCCGGCCGGCGGCGCGAGAATCGGCCCGAAGCGAGAAACGACCCTCAGGAGCCGGACATGTTCGAACGACGCAAGAGAAACCGGTTCGTCGAGCGGAACGACGTCCTGATCCGGACCGCCGCCGATAAATATCAGGGCGCCGGCATCGCCGCCCACACCTTCGACCTGTCCACCGGCGGGGCCAGGATCATCACGTCGAAGAACTATCCCCTCGGCGCGGCCGTGCGCCTCCGCCTCAACCTGGCCGGGACCGACCGGTTCGTCAACCTCGACGGCCAGGTCAAATGGAGCCGGCCGCACAGCAACGGAGAGGACCTCTACGAGCTCGGGGTCGAGTTCCAGCGCCTGACGTCCCAGGCCGTGCTGACCCTGATCCGGCATCTCTACGGCCGGAATGACGGCATTCCGACCACGATGGCTTGATCACTTCCCGCCGCCGAGATAGAACCCCGCGATCTTCACCGCCAGCGCCGAGGCGTCGACGTCCGTCCGGTTGGCCAGGACGATCACTGTCAGCCCGTCCGCGGGGAAGCGGTGGATGGCCGTCCGGAAGCCGGACGTCTCGCCGTAGTGCCACATCCGAGGATGCCCCTGCCACGCGTTGAGGAACCAGCCGAAGCCGTAGTCGGCCGGCCGTCCGTCCGGCCCGGTCGGACCCTTGCCGGGGACGCGCACCGGCGTGAGCGCGGGCCGCATCTCCTCTTCGGTGAGCAGGAGGTGACGGCGCAGGGCCTCGTCCCAGAGGGAGAGATTGGTCAGGGAGGAATAGACGCCGCCGTCGCCGAGCGTCGCCGAGGTCGGGCTCTGGTCGGAGAAGCGCCAGCGGGCGGCCTCCCTGCTGTAGCCGAAGGCCCGGTCGGCGACGGTCGACTTGCCGCGGACGTGGGCGACCGAGCCCGTCATCTTGAGGGGCAGGAAGATCCGCTCGCGGAGGAACGCGGGGAAAGACTTGCCCGAGACCCTGGCGACGATGAGGCCGAGGACCACATACCCCGAGTTGCTGTAACGCCAGAGCGAGCCGGGCACGAACCACCCGCCCTTGCGGGCCTTCAGGATCTCGAGGACCCCGGCGTCGTCGATCTGGCTCTCTTCGACGGGCTTCTTCGGGTCCGGCTCGGCCATGAAGTCCTCGTAGTCCGGCAGGCCCGAGGTGTGTTGGAGGAGATGGCGGACGGTGATGGCCCGGCCGTAATCGGGGAAGCCGGGCAGGAGGTCCGTCAGGCGGTCGTCGTAGCCGAGCTTGCCGTCGCGGACGAGGAGCATGACCGCCGCCGCCGTGAAGGCCTTGCTGACCGACGCGAGCCGGAAATTGGTGCGGCCGTCGATCGGCCTCATGGCCTGCATGTCGGCGACGCCGCGGGCCCCGACGTAGACGACCTCGCTCTCCTTGAGCACCATGACGGCGGCGCCAGGCTCCCGCTCGGTCCCGAGGCCCCTGAGCAGCGCGTCGACGAGCTTGGCCGGCTTTTCCGGCTTCGCCCCCGCGAGCCCGGCCAGGAGCAGGGGCAGGGCGAGGCCCAGGACGGCGGCCGTCCTCAGCACGGATGCGGCTGTCGGCGTCATCTCGACCGCATCGTAGATCAACAGGCCGGGCGAATTCAAGACCCGGCGGCGGTTGCGCGGCCGGCCCGGCCGTTCTAGAATGGGGGAGACCGACGGACCCCCATGAGCCGACGCTTCACTGTCCTCGCCGGGGCGGCCCTGCTCGCCGCGCTCGCGCCGGGCCTTGCGGCCGCCAAGGACACGCCCGTCGCCGCGGCCGCCGATCCGTCCTATTTCACCCGCCTCTGGGAGCTCGACGAGGCGAGCCGCGCCTCCCGGTCCGTCTTCTCGCCCTACCACACGACCTATGTCCTGCCCTTCACCTCCAACTGCTCGCCGAACCGGGCCGTCTTCGAGGGCGTCGAGCCGCCCCGGACCCTGATGAGGTCCGAGGCCGCGTTCCAGCTCAGCTTCAAGGCCAGGCTCCGGCAGGACGCCTTCGGCGGCCGGGTCGACCTGTGGCTCGGCTACACGCAGCGGGCCTTCTGGCAGGTCTACGACATCGAGGAGTCCGCGCCCTTCCGGGAGATCGACCACGAGCCCGAGATCATCGCCAGCGTCCGGACCCGCTTTCGCGTCCTCGGCTTCGACGGCCGCTTCGTCCAGATCGCCGTGAACCATCAGTCCAACGGCCTGACCAAACCCCTGTCGCGCAATTGGAACCGGCTCATCGCCAATGTCGGCCTCGAGCGCGGGCCCCTGTCGCTCCTTGTCACGGGCTGGGTCCGGGTCTTCTTCAAGCCCGGCGAGAACGAGAACCCGGGCCTGTCGCGCTACGCCGGTTACGGCGAGCTCGAGGCCTTCTATTTCTATCGGGGGCACCGGTTCGGGGCCCGGTTCCGGGACAACCTCAACTTCCGCTTCAACCGCGCCGCGTTCCAGGCGGATTGGGCCTTCCCGCTCTTCGCCCGGATCGGCGGGATCGTCCAGGCCTATTTCGGGTACGGTGAGAGCCTGCTCGACTTCGACCACCGGGTCAGCCGGATCGGCGTCGGCATCGTCCTCAGGGATTGGGACTGACCGGCGCTCAATCGAACTTGAACGACTTCTCGCGGAAGAGCTTCAGGCAGGCGTCGACGACGTCGCGGTCGTAGAGGATGCCGCGCTTCTGGGCGATCTCCTCCAGGGCCGCCCCGATGCCCAGGGCCGGGCGGTAGGGACGGTGCGAGGACATGGCCTCGACGACGTCCGCGACGCAGAGGATCCTGGCCTCGAGCAGGATGCCCTTGCCGGCGAGCCCCTGGGGATAGCCCGAGCCGTTGACGAGCTCGTGGTGCTCGTGGACGATGCGCGCGATCGGCCAGGGGAAATCGATCTTGCTGAGGATGGTGGAGCCGGCCTGGGCGTGCATCTTGATCAGGGCGTACTCGAGGTCGGTCAGCTTGGCCGGCTTGCTCAGGATCTCGGCCGGGACATAGAGCTTCCCGATGTCGTGGATGATGCCCGCGATCTCGATGGCCTCGATGCGCTCCGCGGCGAGGCCCATCTCGACGGCGATGGCCCGGGCCAGGCCGGTGACGCGCTCCTGGTGGCCGGCCGTGTAGGGGTCCCGCATCTCGATGGCCGAGGCCAGCGAGTCGATCGAGGCCTTCAGGGTCGAGCGGAGCTTGGTCAGGCCGTCGCGGAGGTCCGTCTCGGCCCGCTTGCGCTCGGCGATGTTCCGGCAGAGATAGACGATGCCGTAGGGCGCCCCCTCGGGGTTGCGGAGGACGGCCCCGTCGACCTCGAAGGGGACGACGTTTCCGGTGGCGAAGGCCAGGCGGAGCTCCTGGGCCCCGATCTTGTGGTCGAACATGCGCCGGGAGGCTTCGACGGCCCTGTCCCTGTCCTCGGGAGCGACGAAGTCGAAGACGTTGCGGCCGACCAGGGCCTGGGGATCGCCGTTCCCGTTCAGACGGGCGGCGACGGTGTTGGCGAAGACGATGGTCCCGGCGAGGTCGGTCCGGATGATGATGTCGGGGATGGCGGCCACGAGGCGGCGATAGAGCTCCTCGCTGTCGCGCAGGGCGCTCTCGGCCCGCCGGCGCTCGGTCACGTCCTGGGCCAGCGAGGCGACGCCGATGATCTGGCCCGTGCCGTCGATGAGCGGCGTGTTGTACCACTCGCAGGAGATCGTCCGGCCGTCCTTGGTGCGGTTCTGGTTGGCGCTCCGGTCGCCGCCTTTGTTAGCCATGAGCGCGGTCCAGATCTCCTGGGCCCGGTTCTTGAATTCGTCCGGGAGGATGAAGTCGACATTCCGCCCGACGGCCTCCTCGGCGGTCCAGCCGAAGATCCGTTCGGCGGCCAGGTTCCACTGGCGGACGCGGAACTCCGTGTCGAACTCGATGACGGCCAGGGGCGTCTTCTGGATGTGGAGGGACAGGCGCTGCTCGCTCCCGCGGAGGGCCTCCTCGGACCGCTTCCGTTCGATCGACCGGGCGACCTGCGACGAGACGTACTCGAGCATCCGCAGCTCCCTCGGGCCGTAGGCGGTGGGGTTGGTGTAATGTTGGACGACCATGGCCCCGATCGCCGTGCCGTCGACGATGAGCGGGACGCCGAGCCAGATGGCCGACGGCGCGCCGATGACCTCGACCTCGCCCCGGCCGCGGAGCTCCCGGTCGGTCGCTTCGTCGCAGAGGAGGGGCCGGCCCGTCCGGATGACGTATTCGGTCAGTCCCTTGCCGGGCTTGACCGGCGCGGGCGGGGAATCCTCCTCGTCGACGAAGTAGGGGAAGCTGATGAGGTTCTCGGCGGCGTCGTAGAGGGCGATGTAGAAGTTGCCGGCCGGCATGACCGTGCTGACGGTCTTGTGGACCGAGCGGAAGAGGTCCTCCAGCGTCGCCGACGTTTCGGCCGCCTGGGCGATGCGGTACACGGCGTTCTGGAGGATCTCGGCCTGCTTCCGGTCGTGGATGTCCTGCATCATCCCGATCATCCGGCGCAGGTTCCGGTCCTCCTCGATCAGGAAGAAGCCGCGGTCGTGGAGCCAGCGGTAGCTCCCGTTCTTCTGGCGGAACCGGTAATCGACATCGTAGGTGGTCCGGTCCTTTTCGGCGACGTCCAGGAGACGGAGGGCCTCGTCGCGGTCCTCCGGATGGATGCGCTCGGCCCATTCGGCGATGCCGCCCATCTCTTGGGGCTCATAGCCCAGGACCTGTTCGAGGCTGCCGCTCCAGACGATCTCGCCCGAGGGCAGGTCGTAGTCGCGGACGACCTGGCCCGAGGCCGCGATGATGAGCTCGTATTTCTTCCGCTCGTTGATGTAGGGCGGCTTGTAGGGCTTGGCCTCGGTCCGGACGGTCGGGCCGGGCAGAGGGGCGGCCGGCCCCGTTCGCGCGGCGGGCGAGGCCGCGGGAGCGGGGGGTTCCGCGGGGGCGATCCGTCCGAAGAGCCGCATGGTGACCTCGCCGGCATTGTGGGCCGGGCGGCCGCGACGGGCCATCCCCCGGAGGAATGGATGGGGGGGTGATATTTCCGGGGCCGCCCTACTCCCCCGCGGGGAGGGTCAGAGCCGGAACAGGTACGAGACCTTCAGCGTGAGGGAGTAACCGTCGATGGCGCCGAGAAGCTCGTTCCGCCGGCTCTTCTTGAACGCGAGCTGGACGATGTTCCCGGCTCCGAAATAATAGCCGGCCAGGAAGTCGAAGCTGTATTGATTGTCTTCCGTCTCGCCGAGGAGGCGGGCGTTGAGGAAGAAGCTCCGCGTGATCTGGTAGTGGAGGGCCGTCTCGTAGGACAGGGCGTTGTAGGTCTCTTCGCCGGTCGCGTCGATCGTCTGGCGGATCCAGTCGCCTTCGAACGACCATTCGAAGTTGCTCCGCGGCCTCAAGACGAGCTGGCCCTCGACGCGCGTCTCGGCTCCGGGGACGACGGCGCCGAACCCTTCCCGGTCCGAATAGACGCCCTGCTTGCCCCAGCCTCCCTCGAGGCTGGCCTCTTTAAGGAAGCCGCCCCGTTCCCAGCCGAAGTCGATGTTGAAGCCGTAGTCCTTGATATACTCGGGGGTCCAGACGAGAGCGCCCTCGGCGTCGCGGACCTGGTGCCTGCTCCGGCCGAAGTTGAAGCCGCCGTGGATGTCCATCCGGTTGAAAAGCTCCGAGAAGACCATCGCCTCGACCTCGTGGCCCACGGGGTTGCCGTAGGAATCCTGGTTCAGGGCGCCGCCGAAGTCGAAGCTGAGGCGCTTGAACAGGCCCTTGTCATACCGCCAGGCGTATCCGGTCGTGAGGTCGAAGGACTGGTAGTCGATCCGGTTGATGAAGCCGGTCCGGACGGCGACGTTGTCCTCGATCCGCTGGAAGCCCGACATGACCTGGAGGCCGGCGTCCGGCTCGCGCCGGAAACCGAGCTGATAGAAGCCGTTGCGGGTCGAACCGGCCCCCTCGTTGAACATGCGGGCCGCGACCCCGCTGAGGTAATAGATGTCGCTGAAATTGAAGTTGAAGTCCAGGGCGACATTCTGGTTGTCGACAACGCCGCCGGGCGCGTTCGGGTCCCGCATCCCGGCATAATAGAAGCCGATCTGGGAGTTCTTGAAGATGTCCTTCTGGACGCGGAAAACGCCGTGATAGGAAGTGCGAGTGGGGTCGTTCGGGTCCTCCGGGTCTCCCGGGACCTTGTTGAAGGCCCCGAGGATGCCGAAGCCGAAGCCGCCCGTCTTGCCGGAGAGCTTGGTCGCGAACCGCGGATTGGGGACGCGGCGGGAGTAGAACAGGCTGAGCTCGGGGCCGTGGAAGTCGTCCTCCCCGCCCAGCGAGAAGTAGCGGCTGCCCTCGGTGAAGAACGGCCGGTGCTCGCTGAGGTAGTTCTCGTAGGGCGAGAGCTGGGGGATGAAGGGGTCGGACTCGACCTCGCTGAAGTCCGGGCTGGCCGTACCGTCGAGGTAGAGGTTGGGCTTGATGCCCCACTTGACGTCAAGCCCGGCGGCCGCTTTCCGGTCGGGGTCCTCGCCCGTCTCGGTCGAGGTCCGGACGCCGGCGTAGGGGAAGAACTCGAGGTTGTAGCCGGGCCGGAGCCCGGTCAGGCCGCAGAGCTCGCCCGACTGCTGGAGCCGGGGCAGGTCGCGGTCGACGTCGGTCCAGTAGTCGGTCTCATTGAGGCGGTGGATGTAGCGCTCGAAGTTGACGCCCCAGACATCGAGCTTCGCGGCCGAGAACCGGAGCGACTTGAAGGGGATGGCCATCTCGGCGCTCCAGCCGTCCTCGCGGACGACCGCCTCGGACCGCCAGATCGTCTCGACCGAGTTCTTCTGGATCCCCTTCGGATTGACGGCGAAGGTGATGCTCGTGCGCTTGTCGTTGTAGGCGTCGAGGACGAGCTCGATGGCGTCGTTCTGGTCCCATTCGTTCCGCGGCGTCAGCTCGGCCCAGAGCTTGCGGGGCTGGGAGTCTTTCATCAGGAAGGCGAAATAGAGGTTGTCCTGGTCGAACGCGGCCCAGACAAACGTCTCCTCGGAGGCCTTGGCGCCGTTGATCGGGTCGTACTGGAAGAAGCCCGAGACCGGCTGGACGGCCTGCCAGCAGGCGTCGTCGATGAGGCCGTCGATCTTGGGCGGGACCCCCGCGACCGGACGGATCTCGAGCCGCTTAGGCGTCTCCTGGGCGGCCGGGAGGGAGGGGGCCAGAAGGGCGAGTCCGATCAAGACAAGACCGGGAAGGGCGAGGTCACGGCGATTCGGCATCGGGCTTGCTCCTAGAAAACAGAGAATCCATACCACAACGCCTTGTTTGGACGATCCGGCCCGCCCTTTCTCCCCCCGGCCTCTCAGTAGCGCCAGCTCCCGAGGTCCGCGCCGGCGGGCGCGGTGGCCTTGATCCTCTCGACGATCCGGGGAATATACATCTGGTGATAGCGGAGGCGCGAGATCGCGTTCGGCCGGCCGGGGTCGCCGTTCCAGCAGTGCTCGGCCCGGTCGCCGTACTTGACCTCGCCCGCGTAGTACGGGTCCTTCGTCGACTCGAGGAACGTTTCCATGAGATAGACGGCGTTGTTGAGGTAGTAGTTGTCCATGTCGCCGACGTAGATGTGGATCTTGCCCCGGAGCTTGGGGCCGAGCGTCTTCCAGTCGCGCTCGAGGATGGCCCGGAGGTCGTATTTCTCCTTCCAGTAGGCGGCGACGTCGCGGTCGATCTCGCCGGTGAGCTTGTCCCAGATCGGCTTGGGGTAGCCGTCGGCGCCGACGGGCCCGAAGACGGCCTGCCAGATGTCCCACTGGTCCCCCGACCGGCCGTGGGTGCCGAGGACGGCCTCGCGGAGGTTCACCTCCTCGAGGGTCGCGCTGACCTCGCCGAGCCAGTTGCGCAGGCCGGGCCGGGGCGTGCGCTTCCAGGGGCTGTCGACGAAATAGGCGTTGCGGTGCTCGTAGATGTTGACGATCGTGTAGGCCCGGAAATCGATCGGGTCGGGGCAGGCCGCGTAGCAGCCGTTGAACTCGTCCGGGTAGAAGATCTGGGCCGCCAGGGCCTCCCAGCCGCCGGTCGAGCCGCCGTAGAGAAAGCGGGCCCAGCCCTGGCCGAGGCCGCGGAAGGTCCTCTCGACGTAGGGGATGAGTTCGCGGACGATGGCGTCGCCGTACGGGCCGAGGTTGGCCGAGTTGACGGCGTAGGAATCGTCGTAATAGGGATTGGCGTGCTGGATCTCCATCAGGATGACGCGGGGGAAGTCCCTGCCCGTCCACTCTTTATAGAAGGCGTGAGCGTACTCCTGCTGGATCCGGTTGTAGCCGGCGAGGCGGAAGCGCTCGCTGTAATCGGGCTCGAGGCCGGGGTCGGGCGGCGTCTCCCGGAAGCCCTCGAATGTGGCGGGGAAATGGCCGTGGTTGATGACCAGCGGGTAGCGGGCCTCGGGGTGCTCGTCGAAGCCTTCGGGCAGGAGGAGGCAGGCCCCGAGCTCCATCGGACGGCCCCAGAACTCGCTCAGGAGCTCGCTCCGGATCTTCACGTGGCGGATGGACTTGGTGTCCCGGGGCGCCGGGATCGGCGGGATCTCCCGGTCGAGGGTGATCGTCACCGGGACGGCGGAGCGGGGATCGAAGGAGATCTTGCGGGGCGCGCTGATGAGGTTCCCGGGGGCGGTGTTCCAGCGCTGGCCCTCGCCCCGGTCCATCGGCAGCTTGACGACGTGGCCGTCGGCGCGATGGAAGGTCTCGTAGCGGTGGAGCAGGGCCTGGACATGATATTCGCCGGCCGGGACCTCGGCCAGGCTGCGCAGCGGGTAGCCGAGGGCGGACGCGTCGAAGACGGCCGGGACGCCGGGGGCGAGCCCCTCGACGTCGAGGCCGAAGACGAGCTGGGTCGCCGGACCGTCGCTGATCTGGAAGCGCGGCTCGGCCTCCCCGCTCGTCGAGAGGAGGAGGAGCAGGCGGCCGTCGAGGGGAGTGCTCGACCTCTCGGCCGGGAAGGAGACGGCGAACGTGACGCCGGGCGGCGGGGCGGCCGGGCGGCAGGCGCAAAGTGAGAGCGCGAGGAGGATCAGGGGCAGGAC
>Ga0136653_10000586_pt1 | contig 19195 bp, 29 predicted proteins | sample LakKivw275mmetaG_FD_94866 | JGI IMG/M metagenome (GOLD analysis project Ga0136653, IMG submission 94866) | Anoxic lake water microbial communities from Lake Kivu, Rwanda to study Microbial Dark Matter (Phase II) - Lake Kivu water 275m metaG... | ecosystem: Environmental > Aquatic > Freshwater >...
CGGCTGCGCCGGCGAGAGCAGCACGGACGCGTAGCGCTCCGCAGCTTCGGCGGGACGGTGGCGCCGAAGGAACGCGTCGCCGGCCAGCAGGCGCCCGTACGGCACGTACCGGCTCGCCGGGAACCCGCGCTCCAGACGCGCGGCGATCCGCAGCGCGTCCTCGTCCGCCCCGAGGCGGTACTGGGCATGCGCCAGCAGCAGCATGGCGGCAGTGGTGCGCTGGTGCGCGGGTCGGTCAAGCAGCTGCCGCAGCCTGCGGGCGGCATCCGCGTACGCGCCAGACCGGTACGCGTCCAGGGCGCGCGCGAATGCCTGCTCGGCCGGCGCCGAGTACCCGCTGGTGCGCACCGAGGGGGCCGCCGAGGATGGCCGCGGCGTTCCCAGCACCAGGAAGACCAGGGCCGCCGCGCGCGCCCAACTGCTCACGGTCAGCCTGCTGCGATCGCACGCCATGGAGGCCTTCGGTCCAGCGGCAAGGAGGAACCACGAAGGGTCGATCGGGGTCGGAATGTAGCCCTGGCAAACGAGGGCGTCAAGGCGCCTTGTCAACTGCGCAGGTACCTGTATATTCAGTCACATGCGCGCTGCCAACAGGCGGCTGGAGGTGCCGGCACAAGGCGTGGGAAAGGCCGGTTCTGCATGGACGTTCGAGCCGAGAGGATCAGCCTGGATCCGGAGAGGTTCCGCCGTTTCCTGACCGAGCAGCTGGAGGCCCAACAGGCGCAGCGAGCCACTCGGCCGGAGAGGGACGGCACGGACGCCGGACCAGGGTCGCACCCCGGCACGCGCCCGGTTCGGTTCGACCTCAAGCCCGAAGAGCTGGAGGAGTACCTGGACCAGTACGTGGTCGGACAGCACGCCGCCAAGGCGATCCTCGCAACCAAGATCTGCACGCACTTCCATCGGCTGAAGCTGCCTGCGGAGGAAGACGAGGACGCGGTCGGGGGCATCAAGAACAACGTGCTGCTGATCGGGCCCACCGGCGTCGGCAAGACCTATCTCATCAAGCTGATCGCCCGCAAGCTGGGCGTTCCCTTCGTCAAGGGCGACGCCACCAAGTTCAGCGAGACAGGCTACGTCGGCGGCGACGTCGAAGACCTGGTGCGCGATCTGGTACGGGAAGCCGACGGCGACATAGAGCGAGCGCAACACGGCATCATCTACATCGACGAAATCGACAAGATCGCCTCGTCGCGCGGCACCCTCGGCCCGGACGTCTCGCGTGCCGGCGTGCAGCGCAATCTGCTCAAGCTGATGGAGGATACCGACGTCGACCTCAAGGTGCCGCACGATCTGGCCTCGCAGATGGAGACGGTCATGCAGTTGCAGCGCACCGGCAAGGTCGAGCGCCGCAAGGTCAATACCCGCAGCATCCTCTTCATCGTCAGCGGCGCCTTCGCGGGCCTGGAGGAGATCGTCGCCCGCCGACTCAACCGCAACTCGATCGGCTTCCGCATGGACGCGCGAGCGCCCGGCAAGGCGACGGAGCGCGCCGAGCTGCTCCAGCAGCTGCGCGCCGAGGACCTCATCGAGTACGGTTTCGAGTCGGAGTTCATCGGCCGACTCCCGGTCATTGCCGTCCTCCACGAGCTCTCGGTGGACGATCTGCTGCAGATCCTGCGCAGTCCGCGCAGCAGCGTCATCCTGGCCAAGAAGCGCGATTTCCGCGCCTACGGCATCGACATCGAGTTCACGGACGAGGGGCTGCGGCTGCTCGCCCAGCGCGCCTACGAGGAGCACACAGGCGCGCGCGGCCTGGTGAGCGTCCTGGAGCGGGTCCTCATTCCCTTCGAGAAGAAGCTTCCCTCGCTGGGCGTCACTCGACTCGTCGTCACCGAGGCCGTCGTCCGCGACCCACGGCGCGAACTGGACGAACTGGTGAAACACGCGTCCCTGGCCCGCTTCGTCGCGAGCTTCGGCGCCGAGAACTCGGTAGAGCTGTCCTTCTCGGAGGAGGCGGCCGCGCGGGTGCTGGAGCTGGCCGCTGAGGCGGGAGTGGAGCCTGCGGTCCTCTGCAACCGCCTGTTCGCCGACTATGCGTTCGGACTGCGCCTGGCCCGCCTCAGCCAGTACCGGATCGAGCGCAGCACGGTGGACTCGCCTAACGAGGAACTGGACCGGCTGGTACGGCTAGCCTTCGCTGCCCAGGCTCCCGGCGAGACCGCTCCGCCGCGGCTGGACAGCACCCACCAAGACGCCGGCGAACCGGCTGCGGAGAGCTAGGCGCACGGCGGGCCCGGGCGCAGCATCGGCGCGACGGGCCGCGGTGGTATGGCGCCCGCAGCGCCTCTCATTCCTCACGCCCAGCAGGCGGTCTCAGGCCGTACAGCTTCTCCTTCCGGTAGAGCGTGCTGAGGCCGATTCCCAGGATCCGGGCCGCCCTGCGCCGGTCGTACTCGACGGCCTTCAGCGTCTCCCTGAGGGCCATGCACTCGAGTTCCTCCATGCTCATGCCGACGCGGAAGCCGCCCCCTCCTACCTCACGGCGCGTGCGTCGGCCGATGTGCGCCGGGACGTCCTCCTCGCGCAGCAGGCCCGTGTGCGAACACATGACCACCATCCCCTCGATGCAGTTCTTCAGCTCGCGCACATTGCCGGGCCAGTCGTACGTCAACAGCGCGTCGAGCGCCCGCACGTCCACCCCGGTGATCTGCTTGCCGTTCTCTGCAGCGAACTGGCGGACGAACTCGTCGACCAGGAGCGGAATGTCTTCGCGGCACTCCCTCAGCGGCGGCACCTCGATCGTCACCACCCGGAGGCGGTAGTACAGGTCGGCGCGGTAGGCGCCCGTCTCGACCATCTCGCCGAGATCGCGGTTGGTGGCCGCCAGGATGCGCACGTCCACCCGCAGGGTGCGCGTGCCGCCCACTCGCTCGAACTCGCCGCTGTGGATCGCGCGCAGAAGCTTGACCTGCGTGGCGGGAGGCAGATCTCCGACCTCGTCCAGGAACAACGTCCCCGTGTCCGCCAGCTCGAATCGCCCCTGACGCGAGGTGGTGGCCCCGGTGAACGCGCCTTTCTCGTGCCCGAACAGCTCGCTCTCGACGATGCCTTCCGGCAGCGCGCCGCAGTTCACCTCCACCAGCGGCCCGTCCCGTCGGCGGCTGTGGTAGTGGATCGCCTTGGCGACCTCTCCCTTGCCCGTGCCGGTCTCGCCGCTGATCAGCACGGTGGCGCGCGATGGCGCGACCTGCTCGATCTGAGCGTAGATGCGCTGCCAGGCCGAGGAGCGGCGGTGCACCCTGCCCAGACGGAACCGCTCGTCCAGCTTCTTCTCGAGGTCGCTGACCTTCCCGACCAGCCGCTGGTAGGACAGGCCGCGCTCGAGAACGGCGACGATCTTCTCCAGATTGAGGGGCCGCACCTGGTAGTCGTAGGCGCCTTCGCGCACGGCCTGGGTGGCCACGCGGATCTGGTCCGCCAGCGGATCGGCAATGACTATCCCGCAGATCTGCGGATGGCGCTGGCGCGCCAGCCGCTGCAGCCGCACAGCATCGGTGCGCGGCGAGGAGGCGCCACAGATCAGCGCATCGACACTCTCGACGTCGAGCACCTCGTACCCGCTCTCGCCGTCGTGGGCCCACATCGTGAGGTAACGACGGCTGTTGAGGTAGGCCACGAGCTCCTTGGCCTCGGTCGACTCCGGCAGGACGACCAGGACACGGGCCCGGTGGTCGCGTTCGTCGCCGGCGTCAGCCGCCGGCCCTTCACCGCCGACTCGCACGGTGTCCACAGATCCTCCGCTTCACGGCCTGCTCCCAGGCATCACCGGGAGAGCCGAGCCAGGCACGGCGACAGGCACGCATCCCGTCAGACACGGGCCGTCCGGCATCGTGCTGTCCCGCAAAGATACCGCTGCCCCGCGCGCAGCAGTCCTCGACCGGCCGGCAGCCATTCCCCGGGCACTCGGCTCCCGAGACCGGCCGAGCCGGCGTGCTTGACGACCTGCGCAGGACTGCGTCGCGCCGCGGCGTGACCGCCCCGCAAGCCCGGGCCGGGCCTGCCGATCCCAGGCAACACCCTGCACCACCTGGTGCGCCCACGGACGGGGCGCGGCAGCGACGCTCCAGCGCCCTTCTGCAGCGCGCCAGCGACCGCATGCGCAACGAATGGGCTCCTTCACCATCCAGGCTACCTGGCCAGTTGCACCACCGCCTCGCAGTGAGAGGTCTGCGGGAACATGTCCAGCGGCCGGATGCGCTCCAGCCGGTACCCCGCCGCCGTCAGCACCACGAGGTCATCCGCCAGCGACTGCGGGTTGCAGGACACGTAGATCAGCCGGGGCACGCTCATGGCGATGAGGTGCGCACGAACGTTCGGATGCAGCCCCACGCGCGGCGGGTCCACGACGGCCAGATCGAAGCCCTCGCTCCGCAGGCCACCGAGCACATCCTCGGCCTGGCCTGCCACGAACCGGCAGTTGCGGATCTGGTTGCGCTCTGCGTTCAGCCACGCGTCAGCGATCGCCTCGCCCACGCACTCGACGGCCACCACCGAGGTCGCGCACCTGGCCAGCTGCAGACTGATCCCCCCCGCGCCGCAGTACACGTCCAGCACCCGGCAACGAGTCACGTCTCCTGCCATTTCGGCCACGGTCCGATAGAGAGCCGCAGCCTGCTTCGTGTTGGTCTGGAAGAAGGAGCGGGCAGAGATGCTGTATTCGACACCGTTGCAGCTCTCGGTGATCCTGCCGGTGCCGTGCACCACGAACTCGGCCTGTCCGACTGCGGTCTGCGCCTTGCCCTGATGCCGAGTGACCACCACGCTGCTGACCGCAGGGATCCCATCGAGCACGGCGCCGATCAGCCGGTCGACATCCGCAGAGGGGTACTCCGCTACCACCAGGTTGGCCAGCACCTGCCCGGTGTGGCTGCTGCAGCGGAGGACCAGGAAGCGCAGCAGCCCCTCGTGGCTGCGGAGATCGTAGGCCGGCAGGCGGAGGCGGCGAGCCTGCTGCCGCACGGACGACAGCAAGTCGTTCGCTGCGTCCGACTGCAGCTGGCAGTTCTCCACGTCCACCACCGCGCGGTACCGGCCGCGCCGGTGCAGCCCGAGCACCAGTTCTCCTGCTCCGTCGGCGCCGAACGAGAACTCCATCTTGTTCCGGTAGCCGAACGCGGCAGGGCTGGCCAGGATGGGCTCCACAGGCGGCATCGAGCCGGCCACCCGCGCCATCGCTGTCTCGAAAAGCGTCTGCTTGAGGCGCAGCTGGTCCGCGTACTCGATGCCCTGCCAGCAGCAGCCTCCGCAGGCGCCGGAATGGGAGCAGCGGGACGGAGTGCGGCTCACCGCGCTGTCGACGAGCTGGAGCATCACCCCCTCGCATCTGCCGCGTCGCCGGCGCACGATCCGGATCTGGGCAAGGTCGCCGGGAACGGCGCCGGGCACTTCGATGGCACGGTCGCCGGCCCGCGCGAGCCCGTTGCCGCTGGGGGCCAGCTCGGCGAACCGCACGGTGAGCACATCGCCGCTTCTCGTCTTCGCTGCGAGCCCCCCGCGCGATTCCTGCGAGGCCTGCGCAGCGAGCGGCGCGACTTCGCCCCCGATCGCGGCACGGCGCTCCGGCTGCACAGCGCGAGCGCGGTCTTCCTGCGCCTCCCCGTCCGGCCCTCGAACGCCAACGAAAAGGGGGTGAGGATCCGCAGACCCCACCCCGTCGAAGCCCCCTGCAAGCATCTCCGAACCCACCCGCGCGCGCCGGCGCCGCGCTACTCCTCCGCCTTCTCTGCGCTGGCCGGCGCCTTGCTCTTCGCCGAGCCGCTTCCGGAGCCGCTGCTCTGGCGATCGACCAGCTCGATCAGACTCATCTCCGCACCGTCGCCGCGACGCGGCCCCAGCTTGACCACCCGCGTGTACCCGCCGCTGCGGCCCCGATAGCGATCCGCCAATTCGCTGAATACCTTGGCCACCACGCGCTTGTTCGGCACGACACGCAACACCTGCCGGCGCGAGTGAAGATCCTGTCGCTTGCCGAAGCTGATGATGTGCTCGGCGACCCGGCGCACCTCCTTGGCTCGCACGTCGGTGGTGCGAACCACCTCGTTCTCCAGCAGGGAAGCGACCAGATTCCCCAGCATCGCCTTGCGATGCGGGGTCCTCCGGCCCAGCTTCGCAACCTTGTCACCGTGTCGCATCGGTGGATCGCCCCGTTCCGTTCAGAGCTGGTCCGCCAGATGATCACCCACCTCTTCGCCGATGTCGACGTTGTCGTAGCGGGTGACATCCATCCCCCAGCTCAGGTTGTGTTCGCGCAATATCTCGTCGAGCTCGTTCAAGGACTTCCGGCCGAAATTCCGGTATTTCAGCATGTCCGCTTCGGAACGCGACACGAGGTCGCGCAGGGTGGCGATGCCGGCCGCGCGCAGGCAGTTGGCAGAACGCACCGAAAGCTCCAGCTCATCCACCGGCATGGCCAGGAGGCGCGCCGTGCGTCTGGTCTCTTCGTCGACGGCCTTCTCGCCAGCCTGAGCCGGCTCCTCGTGCGAAGTGACGAAGAGCCCCAAATGCTGCGTCAGGATCTGCGCCGCCTCGGCCACGGCATCCTGCGGCGACACCGAACCATCGGTCCAGACCTGCATCGTCAGCTTGTCGTAGTCGGTGCGCCGCCCGACGCGGGCGTTCTCGATGTCGTACTGCACGCGCAGCACGGGGGAGTAGTTGGCATCGAGGGGGATCGTGCCTATCGGCTGATCGGGGACCTTGTTGTCCTCGGCGAAGACATAGCCGCGACCTCGGCCAACTGTGAGTTCCAGACGCAGCTCCGCTCCCGGACTCAAGGTGGCGATGTGGTGCTCCGGATTCATCACCTTGACCGCCGGGTCCACCGCCAGATCGTGGCCCAGCAGCTCGCCGGGCCCTTTCTTGGCTACTCGCAGCAGGCGTTCCTCATCGCCCTCGTACCGCAGCGCGATCTCCTTGAGATTGAGGATGATCTCAGGCACATCCTCGCGAATGCCCTCGAGCACGGAGAACTCGTGCTGGACGCCCTCGATGATGACGCGCTTGATGGCGGCGCCCTCGATCGCTGCCAGCAGCATGCGGCGCAGGGCATGCCCCAGCGTGACCCCGAAGCCCCTCTCCAGTGGCTGGACCACGAACCGGCCGAATGTCTCGCTCAGGCTGTCCCTGTCGATCTCGACGAGCCTGGGCATCTGGAGACCCGCTAGTCTCATAAAGCAGTCAACTCCTCTCGATGCAGCTCCCGGTGCGTATACCCGGCCCCGAAGCCTGGACCGGCGCGCAGCCGCGTCGTTCTTCGTGCTACACCCTGGAGTAGAACTCGATCACCAGTTGCTCGTCGGCAACCGTCGGGATGTCTTCACGCTTTGGCCGTTCGAGCACCGTCCCCTGGAGGTTCACCTTGTCGACCGACAGCCATGGCACCACGTCACGCGCGCGTCGCATGCACTCCTGGACGCACTCCAGCTTGCGGTCAGTTTCAGCGACGGCCACGACATCCCCTGGCCGAGTCAGGAACGACGGGTAGTTGACGCGCCGGCCATTGACCGTGATGTGCTTGTGCCGGACCAGCTGGCGAGCTGCCTTTCGCGACGCGGCGAATCCGAGCCGGTAGACTACGTTGTCCAGGCGTGCCTCCAGCAGGCGCAGCAGGTTCTCTCCACCGATGCCCGGCACCCGAGTGGCTTCCCGGTAGTAGCTCCGGAACTGCCCCTCGCGCACACCGTAGATCCTTGCCAGCCGCTGCTTGGCGCGCAGCTGCACGCTGTAGTCCGACTGCTTCCGCCGCATGCCCTGGCCATGCTGGCCGGGAGCATAGTTGCGCCGCTCGAAAGAGCACTTTTCCCGACTGCAGCGCTCACCCTTGAGGAAAAGCTTGGCGCCCTCGCGGCGGCAGAAGCGGCAGTTCGGTCCCAGGTGTCTGCTCATCCCTCGCCCTCTTCTCCTAGACCCGCCGGCGTTTCGGCGGACGGCACCCGTTGTGCGGAATCGGCGTCACGTCCCGTATCGCAGTGATCTCCAGACCCGCGTTCTGCAGCGCACGGATCGCCGACTCGCGCCCCACCCCCGGGCCCTTCACCCACACCTCGACCCGCCGGAGTCCCATGCTCATCGCGTCATGAGCGGCGCGCTCCGCAGCGATCTGCCCCGCGAAGGGTGTCGACTTGCGGCTGCCCTTGATGCTGAGCTTCCCCGGTGTGGCCCACGTTATGACGTTGCCCTGAGTGTCGGTAAGCGTCACGATCGTGTTGTTGAACGTGGCCAGGATGTGCGCCACGCCAGCCGACTCGACCTGCTTGGCCTTCTTGCGCCTGCGGCGCCCTCTCTCGGGTGGCAATTCACTTATCCCCTGTCGTCTGCGGCATGTTCAGTCTGCCTGCGGACAGCTCGCAACCATCCACTCGCGTCCCGCTCACTTCGGCGCCGGCGGCTTCTTCCGGCCTGCGATGGCGCGCCGTGGTCCCTTGCGCGTGCGGGCATTCGTCTTCGTGCGCTGTCCCCTCACTGGAAGCCCGCGCCTGTGTCGCAAGCCCCGGTAGCACCCGACGTCCATCAGCCGCTTGATGTTCATGTTGACCTCGCCGCGCAGGCTGCCCTCGACCTTCAGACCGCTCTCGATGATGGCCCGCAGCTGATTGACCTGCTCCTCACTCAGCGCGCCAATGCGAGTCTGTGGATCGACATGCGCCTGGGCGACGATGCGCTCAGCCAAGCTGTGCCCGATGCCGTAGATGCTGGTCAGCCCGATGGCAACGCGCTTGTCCCGCGGCAAGTCCACTCCGGCAATACGTGCCAAGATCCAGCTCCTTAGCCCTGTCTCTGGTTGTGCCTTGGATTCCGCTTGCAGATCACGCGCACCACGCCCCGCCGGCGCACGATCCTGCACTCCGAGCACCTCTTGCTCACCGACGCCTTCACTCTCACGGCTCGCTCCGTTTCCCTGCCGGCACCTCAGCGCCGCCCGTGAATCCTGCCACCTCGCATGAACCCCTCATAGTGCCGGGTCATCAGCTGCGCCTCGATCTGCTGCAGCGTATCCAGCGCCACACCCACGACAATCAGCAGCCCCGTCCCGCCAAAGAACCGCGCGAAGGCCCCCGTGACGTTGAACTGCTGGCTGACGAAGAACGGAAAGATCGCTACCGCAGCGAGCGCGATGGCGCCCGGCAGCGTAATCCGGGTCATGATCTTGTCGATGTACTGCGCCGTTCTCTTGCCGGGGCGAACGCCGGGAATGAACCCCCCGTGCTTCTTCATATTATCGGCAAGCTGGTTCGGATCGAGCACGATTGCAGTGTAGAAATAGGTGAAGAAAATGATCATTATCGCGTACGCAATCCAGTACACCATCGACGAGGTCGTGAACAGCGAGCCCAGGCTCTGCATCAGCTCGCTATTCGGGAACAACTGCGTCACTGTGCCGGGGAGAAACATGATCGACTGCGCAAAGATGATCGGGATCACGCCGGCCTGGTTGATGCGCAGCGGGATCGTGGTCGTCTGGCCGCCGTACACCCGTCTTCCGACCACTCTCTTGGCGTACTGCACCGGGATCTTGCGCTGGCCCTGGATCATGAGGATGACGAACGCCACGACGACGAACATCAGCGCGACGAGGAATATCTCCTCGATGATGTTCTTGCCGTGTCCACGGTTGATGAGGTAGTGGCTCCACTCGCTCTTGATGGCGTACGGCAGCTCGGCGACGATCCCTATGAAGATGATGAGCGAGATGCCGTTGCCTATGCCTCTCTCGGTGATCTGCTCTCCGAGCCACATGATGAAGATGGTGCCGGTCGTGATCGTCAGTATGGTCTGCAGCGTGAAGGCGATGCCTGGATTCACCACGGCCTGCGCGTTGCTGGCAGGCCCCCTGATCGTGGTCAGGAAGAAGCTGATCCCGTACGACTGGGCAGCGGCCAGGAACACCGTGCCATAGCGGGTGTACTGGGTGATCTTCTTGTAACCCTCCTGACCCTCGCGCTGGAGCTTCTGGAAGTAGGGGATCACTGCCCCGAGGAGCTGCAGGATGATCGAGGCGCTGATGTAGGGCATGATCCCCAGGGCGAAGATCGTCCCGCGCGTGAAGGCGCCGCCCACGAACATATCATAGATGCCGAACAGGGTGTTGCCAGTGCCAGCGAAGTACTCCCTGAGCACGGTGACATCGACACCCGGTACCGTTATCTGTCCCCCTATCCGGTAGACGATCAGCAGACCCAGGGTGAACAGCAGCCGCCGGCGAAGGTCGGGTATCTTGAAGCAGTTGAGGAATGTCTGCAGCACCTCAGATCACCTCAGCCGTGCCGCCGGCCGCGGTGAGCCTGGCGACCGCCGACTTGGAGAAAGAGTGCGCCCTGATCGTCAGAGCTTGTCCGAACTCGCCACCACCCAGCACCTTGACGCGGGCCTCTGCCTTCCTGATCAGCCCGACGCGCGCCAGCTCTTCCGGCCCGACGACGCCCTCCAGCCCACGAGTGGCGATGGCGCCCAGGTTCACTATCTGGTAGACGGTGCGGAAGTCGTGGTTCGAGAAGCCGATCTTCGGCATGTGCCGGTAGGTCGCGATGCTGCCACCCTCGAACCCGGTCCGGTTGCCCCGCTTGGCACCCGATCGCGCTCGCTGCCCCTTGTGTCCCCTGCCAGCCGTCTTGCCGTGCCCCGTTCCGGGCCCTTGTCCGCGTCGGGTGCGCTCGCGCCGCGCTCCGACTGGCCTCCTGATCTCGCCCAGACGCATATCGCCTTGCTTTCGACTAGTCGGTGACTTCCTCGATCTCTACCAGGTGGCGCACCTTGGCCAGCATGCCGCGGATCTGAGGCGTGTCCTCGTGCACGACGCGATGATCGATCCGGCGCAACCCGAGCGCCCGCATCGTGGCCTTCTGGTACTGAGGACGCTTGATCGTGCTCCGGCGCTGTATGACCGCGACTTTCATCCGTCCCCTCCCTCAAGCGCGCAGGCTCTCGGCTCCCACACCGCGCAGTTCCGCGACCATCTGGGGGCTGCGCATCGAGGCCAGCGCCTGGAGCGTCGCCTTGGCGGTGTTCTGCGGACTGCTCGAACCCAGCGACTTCGTCAGGATGTCCCGGACGCCCGCCAGCTCCAGCACGATGCGGATGCCACCGCTGGCGATCACGCCCGTGCCAGGCGAGGCCGGCCGGAAGAGCACGCGCGCAGCACCGAACTTCCCGATGGCCTCGTGAGGGATCGTACCGCTGACCACAGGGACCGTGACGAGGCTCTTGCGCGCAGCCTCGGTCCCTTTCCGGATGGCCTCCGAGATCTCGCCTGCCTTCCCCGTACCGATGCCCACGTGCCCGTTCCGGTCGCCCACCACGACAAGGGCGTTGAAGCTGAAGCGACGTCCACCCTTCCGGACGTGCGACACACGCTTGATCGAGTTCTGGACAACGACCTCGCTCAACTCCAGGCTGTTGGGGTCCACCTTGGCCACGGGCAACACTCTCCTGTCATCTCAGAATTCCAGCCCGCCCTCGCGGGCCCCTTCCGCCACTGCCTTGACGATGCCGTGGAAGAGGAATCCGCCCCGGTCGAAGACGACCCGCTGGATGCCTCTCTCGCGAGCCTTCTCCGCCAACTTCTTGCCCATCTCGCGCCCCTGGGCCACCCGGCTGGGGAACCGGGCTCCCCGCAACTCGCTGCCCAGCGTCGACATCCCGAGAAGCGACCGGCCCGCCGTGTCGTCGACGATCTGCGCCTCGATGTTGCGCAGGCTTCGATGGACGACCAGCCGCGGTCGCTCCGGCGTACCCACCACACGCTTCCGGAGTCGGTACCGCCGTCGTTCGCGACGCTCCTTGTTTCGCTGCAGGTGCTTCTTGCCCCTCATATCGGCGTGATCTCGCAGGTTAGCCTACCGCTGCCTTGCCCGCCTTCCAGTGAATCACTTCGTTCTCGTAGCGAATCCCCTTCCCCTTGTACGGCTCAGGCTTGCGCCGGCGGCGGATGTCGGCAGCCACCTGTCCGACCTGCTGTTTGTCGATGCCGCTGACGACAATCCGGGCTTGCACTCCGCCGCTTCCCTCGTCAGCCCTCAGCTCGATGCCCTCGGGCGCTTCGTACACCACCGGGTGCGAGAACCCCAACTGCATGGTGAGGCGGCGCCCCTGGACCTCGACACGGAACCCCACGCCGTGCACCTCCAGTGTCTTGCTGAAGCCATGCACGACGCCAGCGATCGCGTTGGCCAGCAAAGACCTGACGAGGCCGTGCAGCGCTCGAACTGAACTCGCTTCGGAGTTCCTCCGCACGCGCACCAACCCATCCTCCACCACAACCGATATCCGGCTGGGATCGTAGGCCACCGACAGCTTCCCGCGCGGCCCGGTGACGGACACGCTCGCAGGCTCGACTCCGACCACCACGCCGGGCGGCAGAGGAATCGCCCTCAAACCAACTCGTGACACGCCCCATCCTCCTGGACAGCACTGGAGACAGCCGCGCTACCACACGCGGCAGAGCACCTCGCCGCCGACGCCCTGCCGCCGCGCCTCTCGGTCGGTCATTACGCCCCGCGACGTGGACACGATCGCCACGCCCAGCCCGCGCAGCACCCGCGGCACCTCGCCCTTGCCCGCGTACCGCCGCAGCCCAGGCCGGCTGCACCTCTCTATGCCCTGAATCAGGCTCCTGTTCGCCTTGTCATACCTGAGGTACAGGCGCAACATTCCCTGCTTGCCGTCCTCGATGAGCGCGAAGTTGTCGATGAAGCGGTTCTCCGCCAGCACCCGCGCGATGTCGCGCTTGATCCGCGAAGCCGGAACCTCGACCCGCTTGTGCTTCGCCTGGCACGCGTTGCGCACTCGCGTCAGCATGTCAGCGATCGGATCAGTCATGCTCATGGGACTCTCTTGGCCTCCCGGCTGCAGGTCTACCAGCTCGCCTTCGTCACGCCAGGGATCTCACCTCGAAGGGCCAGCTCGCGGAAGCAGATGCGACACAGGCCGAACTTGCGGTACACGCCGCGCGGACGGCCGCATCGCAGGCACCGTGTGTACCTGCGCACCCCGAACTTCGGTTCCCGCCGCGCCTTCTCGATCAGGCACTTCTTCGGCATCTAGCGCGTCTCCATTCAGTTCGCGCTGAAGGGCACGCCGAGCAGCCTTAGGAGCTCGCGCGCCTCTTCATCGGTGGCAGCCGATGTGACTATCGTGATGTTCATGCCGCGCACCTGGTCGATCTTGTCGAAATCCATCTCCGGAAAGATGACCTGCTCGCGCAGCCCCACGTTGTAGTTGCCGCGCCCATCGAAACCCCGAGGCGAGACACCCCGGAAATCCCTCACCTGTGGCAGCGCGAACGTGACCAGCTTGTCGAGGAAATCGTACATGCGTTCGCGCCGCAGCGTGACGACGCAACCCACAGGCATACCAGCTCTGAGCTTGAAGTTCGAGATCGCCTTGCGAGCCCGACGCACAGCCGGCTTCTGCCCCGTGATGGCTGCCAGGTCCTTGACTGCACCTTCGAGGTGCTTCGCGTCCTGCACGGCCTCGCCAACCCCCATGTTGACGACGATCTTCTCCAGCCGTGGGACCTGCATCGCGTTCCTGTAGGCGAACCGCTCCATCAGAGCCGGGACGACCTCGTTCTCGTACAGCGCTCTCAGTCTGCTGGCCATCGGCTTGTTAGCTCGCTTGTCTCACTCCGAATCGATCATCTCGCCACTGCACGCCGCAATGCGCACACGCTTGCCGCCATCGAGCCGCGAGTGTCGCACCCGGGTGGGGCGATCCGTCTTGGGGCAGATCAGCATCACGTTCGATACGTGGATCGGCGCCTCTCGCTCGATGATGCCGCCCTGCGGATCGCGCGAGCTCGGTCGCGTGTGATGCTTCCGCATGTTGACCCCTTCGACGATGAGGCGACTCTTGTCTCTCAACACGCTCAACACCACCCCACGCGAGCCCCTTTCGTTCCCGCTGATAACCTGAACCGTGTCGCCCTTGCGGATGTCCATCGCGCGCCGATCTCCAGTGACTAGACCACCTCGGGGGCCAGCGAGACGATCCGCATGAACTGCCTGTCGCGCAGTTCGCGGGCAACCGGCCCAAAGATCCGCGTCCCGCGCGGCTCCTTGTTGTCATCGATGAGGACCGCGGCGTTGTCGTCGAAGCGGATGTAGGAGCCGTCAGGCCGACGGCATCCCTTCCGCGTTCGCACGATCACCGCACGCGCCACCTGCCCCTCCTTCAGGGGGCCGTTGGGAACCACGCCGTGCACGGCGACGATGATGATGTCGCCGATGCCCGCGTAGCGGCGGCCGCTGCCACCGAGCACCCTTATGCAGCGAGCAGTTCGGGCGCCGCTGTTGTCCGCCATCCTCAATACGCAGTACTCTCTGATCATGACTCGTCGGTTCCCGTTGCCCCGGTGCCTTCGGCCGCCTGCGTCGCGAGCAGGTCGCGCCCGATGACCTTGAGCAGCCGCCACCGTTTGGTTCGGCTCATCGGCCGGCATTCCTCGATCTGCACGACGTCGCCAACCCGCGACACCTCCTTCTCGTCGTGCGCTACGTAGTTGACCGTGCGCCGTAGTACGCGCCCGTACAGCTCGTGCGGGATGTCCTCGTCCACGGCGATCACGCGCGTCTTGAGGTTATTCGCCTTCAGCACGCGTCCTTCAGCGACCCGCCTACCTCTCTTCAGCCCGTCCATCACTGCTGGTTCCCTCCGGCCAGGGTCCGAATCCCCAGCTCATGCTGCCGCAGCACCGTGAGGACACGCGCGATATCGCGGCGCACCTGCCGGAGCCGGATGGGCGACAGAAACTGCCCAGACGCATGCTGGAAGCGCAGGTTGAACGCCTCCTCCTGCAGAGCGCTCAGGCGCTGCTGAACCTCAAGCACGCTCATCTCACGAAGCTCGCTGCAGTCCATGCCTAGCCCACCCGTTCGACGAATCTGGTCTTGATCGGGAGCTTGTGGCTGGCGAGACGAAAGGCCTGCTTCGCCAGCTCCTGCGGAACACCCGAGAGCTCAAACATGACCCGCCCCGGCTTGACCACGGCAACCCATCCCTCGGGAGCACCTTTCCCTTTGCCCATGCGCGTCTCGGCGGGCTTCTTGGTGATCGGCTTGTCGGGGAACACCCGGATCCACATCTTGCCCGTGCGGCTCATGGCACGGCTGATGGCGATGCGAGCCGCCTCAATCTGGCGACTGCTGACCCAGCCAGGCTCGACGGCCTTCAGACCGAAATCCCCGAAAGAGACCATGTCCCCGCCCTTCGTGTACCCCCGCATCCTGCCGCGGTTCTGCTTCCTCCACTTGACCTTCTTGGGCATCAGCATCGCGCACCGACCTCACCAGTTTGCGGGACTCAGGAGACCTGTGCAGCGCCAGGCTCGTCGACGACCTCGCCGTTGCAGATCCACACCTTCACCCCAACGGTGCCCGAGACCGTGTAGGCCGTCGCCTGCGCATAGTCGATATCCGCACGGAGCGTGTGGAGCGGCACGCGGCCAGCCGGCTCGGAGCGCTCGCGTCTGGCCATTTCGGCACCGCCGATGCGCCCCGCGCAGACCACACGGATACCTTCCGCCCCCATGCGCATCGCCGACGCCACCGACTTCTTGATCGCGCGCCGGAAGGACACCCGTTGCTCCAGCTGGCGCGCGAGGTTCTCGGCAACGAGTTGCGCGTCGAGCTCGGGCTTCTTGACCTCCTGGATATTCAGGGACACATCCTTGCGCGTGAGCTGCTTCAACTCGTCGCGCAGCTTGTCGACCTCGGCGCCCCGACGTCCGATGGCGATGCCCGGGCGAGCGGTGTGCACCTCGACCGTGACCCGCTTCGGCTGGCGCTCGATGTTGATCCTGGACACGCCGGCCCGCTGGAGCCGCTGCCGAACGTACTTCCTGAGCATCAGGTCTTCTCTCAGGAGCTCCGAGAAGTCCTTTTCGGCGAACCAGTTGGATCGCCAGCTCTTGATCACGCCGAGGCGCAGACCGTACGGATGCGTCTTCTGTCCCACGAGGTCCCCCTTCCTTCGGCCTATCCCGCTGTCTCGTCGCTCACGACCACGGTCACGTGGCTCTGCCGTCGCACGACCCGGTCTGCCGACCCACGCGCCCGTGGTCGAACCCGCTTCAGGTCACGGCCCTCGTCCGCGTAGATCTCCTTGACGAACAGCGCCTCGGCATCCACGGCACCCCCTGCACCGCTGCTCTGGCAGTTCGCGATCGCCGACCGCAGGACCTTCTCGATCATCTTGGCCACCGGACGCTTGGAGAAGCGCAACAGACCCAGCACCTCGCCAACCCGTCTACCCCGCAGGTGCTCGATGACTTGCCGTACCTTGGTGGCCGGTACACCGACCTGCGACAGCCTCGCTCTGGCTTCCATCGCTCCCCTCGAGATTCGCCGCGAGCCCGCCGAGCTCACTTGCGGACTGCACTGGCGCGTTCGGTGGCCCGTCCCGCATGGCCGCGGAAAGTCCGCGTGGGCGCGAACTCCCCTAGCTTGTGACCGACCATGTTCTCGGTCACGTACACGGGGATGAACTTGCTGCCATTGTGTACCGCCAGAGTATGGCCGACGAAGTCCGGCGTGATGGTCGACCGGCGCGACCAGGTCTTGATCACGCGACGATCGCCGCTGCGGTTGAGCGCCGTCACCTTGCGAGCCAAGTGCTCGTCGACGAACGGCCCCTTCTTGACAGATCTCGCCATGTCTGCCCCGTCGCTCCTTACTTGGCCCTGCGACGTCGCAGGATCCATGCATCCGATGCCTGCTTCTTGCGCGTCTTGTACCCCTTCGTCGGCTTTCCCCAAGGGGACACCGGATGCCGGCCTCCAGACGTACGTCCCTCGCCTCCGCCATGGGGATGGTCAACCGGGTTCATCGCCACTCCCCGCACCTTCGGGCGCCGCCCCAACCATGCCGACCTTCCCGCCTTCCCCAGGACCACATTCGCGTGCTCCAGATTGCCGACTTGCCCGATCGTGGCATAGCAGCTCACTGGAACCTCGCGCATCTCGCCAGACGGGAGCCTGAGCTGAGCCCGAGCTTCGTTCCGACCCAGCAACTGCACCTCGCAACCTGCGCTGCGCGCGATCTGCCCACCGTGCCCAGGACTGAGCTCCACGTTGTGCAGGGTGCTGCCCAGAGGAATCCGCTCCAGCGGCAAGGCGTTGCCCCGCCGGACCGGCGCATCGGGACCGGAGATCACCGAATCGCCGACTGCGATTCCCTCCGGCGCCACTATGTACCGCTTGTCGCCGTCAGCGTAATGGATCAGCGCCACGAATGCGGATCGATTGGGGTCGTATTCGATGGCGGCCACTCGCCCCGGAACCCCATGTTTCTGACGCCGGAAATCGATGGTCCGGTATCTCCGCTTGTGCCCGCCACCACGTCGGCGCACGGTGATCCGTCCCTGGTTGTTCCGGCCACCCGACTTCGACAGCGGGGCCAAGAGCGGCTTCTCCGGCTGTGTTCGCGTCACCTCAGCGAACGAGTTGACGGTCTTGTACCGCAACGTCGGGGTGGTGGCGCGGAACTTCTTCACTGGCATCTCGGCACCGCTTCACCTTTGCAGGGCTACGGATTCTCTATGCGCTCGATGCTCTCGCCGGACCGCAGCCGCACGTACGCCTTCTTCCAGCCCGGCTGCCGCCCCACAGAGAGCCCCTGACGCCTGGGCTTGCTCGGCACGGATACCGTCCGCACCGACTCCACGTGCACTCCAAAGATCGTCTCGACCGCCCGGCGTATCTCGATCTTGTTGGCGGACCGGGCCACACGGAAGACGTACTGGTTGCCCTCACGCAGAGCCGTCGCCTTCTCCGTGACCACCGGCCGCTGGATGGTGCTCCGATGCTCGCTCACTCGCTGCCGCTCCTTGGCTCTTCCGTGGCGACTGCGCACCGACGTACCAGCTCGGCGATCGCTGAACGGGTGAACACCACACGTTCGGCGGCCACCACGGCGTAGGTCCCCAGACACCCGACGGGCTCTACCGTCACCCCTCGAACATTGCGGCAGGACTTCTCCAGCATCGGTGTCGGGCCGGCAGTGACCAGCAACACCCCGCCCGCGGTCTCGCCCAGCCCCCACGCGCGCATCGCCTTCACGAAGGCCTTCGTACTCGGCGTCTCCGGCTCCATGTCCTCCACCACGTGGACCGCTCCCTGCTGTGCCTTCAAGGTCAGCGCCGAGCGAAACGCCAGCCGCTTCAGCGACTTCGTCATGCGGAGCTCATAGGAACGGGGTTGCGGGCCGAACGCCACTCCTCCCCCTCGCACCAGCGGAGAGCGAAGAGAACCGCGTCTGGCCCACCCAGTCCCCTTCTGGCGGTGGTGCTTCTTCCCGGTGCGAGCCACCTCGGAGCGCGACCTGACCGCCGCCGTTCCCTGGCGCTGGTTCGCCTCGTAGGTGACCACGGCGCGGTAGACCGCGTACTCCGAGACCTTCGCGGCGAACAGCTCCTCCGGGAGCTCCACCGCTCCTTGGGCCTTCCCTTCGTGGTCCAGCACTTCGACCTGATTGCCCATGGCCCTCTTTTCCAGCACGAGCTCGCCGGCCAACCCGGTGATCGGACGGCGATCAGACCTTGATATCGATCCCGATACCTGCTGGCAAGTCCAGCTTCATGAGAGCGTCAACCGTCTGCGGCGTCGAGTCGTAGATGTCGATCAGCCGCTTGTGGACCCGCGTCTCGAACTGCTCGCGCGACTTCTTGTCCACGTGAGGCGAACGGAGCACAGTGTACACTGTGCGCGACGTCGGCAACGGCACGGGACCGGCTATCCGTGCGCCGCTGCGGCGCACCGTCTGGACGATCTCGTCCACAGACCGGTCCAGCGCCACGTGATCGTACGCCTTCAGCCGAATGCGTATCCTGTCGACAGCCACTGGCCACTCCCTGGCTCTCGGTGTGCCCTCGTTGTCGCAGCTTCCCTACTCGATGATGCCGACGACCACCCCCGAGCCGATGGTCCGCCCCCCCTCACGGATGGCGAACTTGAGCCTCTCCTCGATGGCGATCGGCTGGTGGAGCTCGACCTCGATCGTCACGTTGTCGCCAGGCATGACCATCTCGGTTCCTTCAGGCAACTTGATCGAGCCGGTGACGTCGGTGGTCCGGAAGAAGAACTGAGGCCGGTAGCCACTGAAGAACGGCTTCTCGCGGCCACCTTCCTTGCTGGTCAGCACGTACAGCTCTGCGCGGAACTTCTTGTGCGGCGTGATAGTGCCGGGCTTGCAGACGACCATGC
>Ga0136653_10000588_pt1 | contig 19185 bp, 22 predicted proteins | sample LakKivw275mmetaG_FD_94866 | JGI IMG/M metagenome (GOLD analysis project Ga0136653, IMG submission 94866) | Anoxic lake water microbial communities from Lake Kivu, Rwanda to study Microbial Dark Matter (Phase II) - Lake Kivu water 275m metaG... | ecosystem: Environmental > Aquatic > Freshwater >...
GCCTTTGTCGACGGTGGCGGCATAGCCCCCGGCGCTGTGCATTGCGATGGACCTGACCGGCTTGCCGAAGCGCTCGATGGCCGTGCGGGCCTGGTCAGGTTTGAACGCCTCGCATCCGAGTCCGACGCAGAGGACCGCCGCTACGTTGGGGTTGCCCGCCAGGTTGGTCAGCGTCTTCGCAAAGACGATCTGGTCCTCCTTGAGCATCCCGCAGCCGCTGTCCATCGGCAGCATGACTGCCTCGGGGGCCTTGCGGACAATCGCTGACGCCACACCGTTCGCGCAGGCGACGGTCGGGAGCACGAGGACATGGTTCCTGAATCCGACGCGTCCGTCGGGTCGTCGATAGCCGCTTAGTTCTGAGGCGGCCCCAGGAATTCGGACAGGGGTCTTAGGTGGGGTCCTGCTCTAGAATAGGCGAGAGAAAGGAGCAGGACGTGAAACGGAACCGCAGGACGCACAGCCCGGCATTCAAGGCCAGGGTGGCGATGGAGGCGCTCAAGGGTGAGGAAACGGTGGCGCAACTGGCCAGCCGGTTCGACGTTCACCCGAATCTGGTGACGACGTGGAAGAAGGCGCTGGTGGAGGGGGCCGTCGGGGTGTTCGATGAGGGCCAGAAGCAGAAGGCGAGCGACGAGGCGCTGGTGGCGCAGCTCTACCAGCAGATCGGGCAGTTGAAGGTTGAGCGGGATTTCTTGCAGAGCAGGTTGGCTCGCTGAGCCTGGAGCGGCGGCGTGCCGGGATAGACCGCGGGCATCCGTCGCTGTCGATGACACGCCAGTGCCGGCTACTGGGCATCAGCCGGTCGGGGGTGTACTACAGGCCCAAACCAACATCGGAGGAGGAGTTCGCGCTCATGAAGCTGATCGATCGTCAGTACCTGGAGACGCCGTTCTACGGGGCGCGGAAGATGGCCGCGTGGTTGGGGAGCCAGGGCAGGAGAGCGGGCAGGAAGCGTGTACGGCGATTGATGCGTGTGATGGGACTGAGGGCGGTGTATCGGCGTCCGCGGACCACGACGCCGGCGCAAGGGCATCGGCGTTACCCCTATCTGCTCAAGGACGCGAGCATCACCGCGCCGAACCAGGTCTGGGCGGCGGATATCACGTACATCCCGATGGCGCGAGGCTTCATGTACCTGGTGGCCATCATGGACTGGCACAGTCGGTACGTAGTGTCCTGGCGCCTGTCCAACACCCTGGATGCCGACTTCTGCACCGACGCACTGGCTGATGCACTGAGCAGAGGGAAGCCGGGGGTCTTCAACACGGATCAGGGCAGCCAGTTTAGCGGCGATGCGTTCACCGCGATGCTGGAGGAGCGTGACATCAGGATCAGCATGGACGGGAAAGGGAGCTACAACGACAACCTGTTCATCGAGCGGCTGTGGCGCACGGTGAAGTACGAGGAGGTGTACCTCAAGGCGTATCAGGACGGCAGCGAGGCAAGGGCAGCGCTCGCCGACTACTTCCACTTCTACAACAACGAGCGGCCGCACCAGGGTCTCGGCTACCGCACGCCGGCGGCAGTGTACAATTCAGGCGCCTCGGAAAGCGGTACAGTCGGTCGGACAGCAGGACTCCACCTTAATCTTGCCCCTGTCCTGTCCTAAGGAGGGGGTCCACCTCATTCCACTGAGGACTCCTTTCGAGAAGAGGAGCCGCGGAAGGCACGCCGCGGCTCCCGGCGAAACGTGGCCGCAGCGCCGGCTCTGCACAGGAGCCAGCACGGTGGCGGGCGCAGTCTAGCACGATAGCCCGCCTCCCGTGCAGTCCCCTGGAGGCACCGTGCGGCCTGCGCTCGCTACACCTCGTCCTCGAAGACGGCGCCGGTGCTGGCCGATGTGACCAGTCGACTGTACCGCGCCAGGTAGCCGGTCTTGATCTTCGGTGCGAACGGCGGCAACGAAGCCAGCCGCTCCTTGATCTCTCTCTCGTCCAGCTTCACGTCCAGCTTCCGTCTGGGGATATCGATCTGGATGATGTCGCCGTCGCGCAGCGCCGCGATGGGACCCCGTGCCGCTGCTTCGGGCGAGACGTGTCCGATGGCGGCGCCCCGGGAGCCGCCTGAGAAGCGGCCGTCGGTGATGAGCGCCACGGACTTGTCCGCATCCATGCCGGAGAGCATGGACGTGGGCGTGAGCATCTCGCGCATGCCGGGGCCGCCCCTGGGTCCCTCGTAGCGGATGACGATGACATCGCCGGGCTGAAAGACGCGTGCGGCAATGGCCTTCGTCGCCTCTTCCTCGCTGTTGAAGCAGCGGGCCGGACCTTCGTGCACCAGCATCTCGTCGGACACGCCCGCGGCTTTGACCACCGCGCCGTCAGGGGCCAGGTTGCCGAAGAGCACCGCGATGCCACCGGTCTTATGGAGAGGCTTGTCGATGGGATGGATGACACGCCGGTCGCGCACCTCCGCATCGCGCCATACGTCGCCGATGGTCTTCCCAAGCACGGTCATCGCACCCGGCTTGAGCTTCCGCGAGATCTCCTTCATCAGCGCCGGAATGCCGCCGGCGAGATCGAGGTCGGCCAGGCCGTATCTACCATACGGGCGCATGTCGCAGAGGTGCGGAACGGACTCGCTGATCTCGTTGATGCGCTTCAGCGGGAAGTCGACGCCCGCTGCGCGGGCGACTGCCGGAACATGGAGCAGGGTGTTGGTGCTGCCGCCCAATGCCATATCGACGGCGAAGGCGTTGTGGAACGCGTCTGGCGTGAGTACGTCGCGAGGCTTGAGCCCCTTGGCCAGCACTTCCATGACCTGTCTGCCGGCGAGGAAGGCGAGTTGAAGACGGCGGCCCTCAGGGGCCGGGATGGTGCCGTTCCCGGGCAGGCCCAGGCCCAGCACCTCGGTCAGACAGTTCATCGTGTTGGCCGTTGCGATGGGAGAGCAGGCGCCGCAGCCGGGACAGGCACGCTGCTCTATCTCGTCCAGTTGCTTCTCGGTCATCTTGTGCGCCAGGACCTTGCCCGCCCCTTCGAAGCAGTGAATGAGGTCGATGTCCATCGGCCCATCGGGACCGATGACGCGGCCGGGCAGCATGGGTCCGCCCGAGACAAAGACGCACGGCAGGTTCAACCTCGCCGCGGCTATGAGCATGCCGGGGATGATCTTGTCGCAGTTCGGGATGAAGACCAGCGCGTCGAAGCCGTGGCCCTCCACCATGATTTCCACGGCGTCTGCGATAAGCTCCCGGCTGGGGAGGCTGTACTTCATGCCGATGTGGTTCATGGCCAGGCCGTCGCAGACTCCGATGGTGTTGAACTCAAAGGGGACGCCGCCGCCCGACCTGACGCCCTCTCGCACTGCGTTGGCGATGGACTGGAGGTGCATGTGGCCGGGAATAACGGTGCTGTGGCTGCTGACGACGCCGATGAAGGGCCTGTCGAGATCTTCTCTGGGGTGGCCGAGGGCGTAGAGCAGCGAGCGGTGAGGGGCTCGCTCAACGCCTTTCTTGATGGAGTCGCTTCTCATGGTTCTCCCTCCTTCGTGCTGATGGAGACGACCGCGTCCTCTCCCGTGGCGAGCATTATCAATCAGCCCTGGTGGGGCGTCAATGTGGCGTGGTTCCGGTGGACCGGGGTGGGATGCTAGGCGCCGCCCAGGGCGGCGAGGATGATGATGCAGATGAACAGCAGCCAGCCGGCAAGCGGCACGAGCAGGTAGAAGGAGTCGGGCGACGCAGGTCGCACGAGAAGGATGGCAACGGCTGTCAGCAGCAGGGTCACGATGTTGGCTGCGAGCGCGACAGAGAGGCTCCCCAGAAGAAGCGAGTGGAGAGGCCAGCAGATGCAAACGAGGATGAGGAGAGTAACGAGGCCGCGCGCCTGTCCGCCTCCGATGATAGTGTACGAGTTGAGCAGCCAGCGCGAGGCGCCCAGGAAGGCCAGCAGCACCAGCCAGACCAGGGCGATGGCCCACCCGGGAAGCCAGAGCCACAACGAGTCCGGTTCCGCGGCCCTGCGGTCGCCGCCGAAGGCAAGCACAAGGCCGAAGACGATGAGGCCGAGCGCTGCCGCAAGCAGGACGTTGCGGACCAGCGACAACCTGTCGTCCCGGTTCATGGCATCGACAAAGTCCTCAATCGCTGACATAACTACCGTCCTGCCGTCCCTCCCGGCTCCCGGCGCTGCGACGAGCACGTCCCGCGCTCAACGGGCGCAGGCGCCGCTCGCGTAGCGCACCTGCAGAGCGTCGTCCTGGTCCAGGCCCACCATCTTCTCCATCTCCACGGGATTCGGGCCGGGCACCACGCGTGGAACCACGGAACCCGCGTCCATGTCCGCCCTGAGGTTCCGGGCAGCCAGCCGCATGCCGTGGGCCGCGGCCGAGTACATCGTCGGCACATGGAAGATGATCTTGAAGCCCATGCCCGCCAGCGTGTCCCGGGGGAGCAGCGGCATCCTGGTTCCCGCCGCCTGGATGGTCGAGACGGGCACGCCGGCCTCTCTACCCACCTTCGCCATCGCCTGCTCCGAGGTGAGGCCGATAGCCAGGATCATGTCCACGCCGGCCGCGACGTACTTCTTCGCCCTGAGGACCACTTCGTCCAGCCCTTCGTAGTCATCTGTACGGGCCATGATGAAGAAGTTCGGGTCTGTGCGGGCCTCCACGGCGGCGCGTATCTTCTGCACCATGTCATCGCTGGGAATGAGCCGCCCCCCGCCAAGCGCGGAACAGCGCAGCGGACGCTTCAGGTCCTCGATGTACATGCCTGCGGCGCCGAACTGCTCCACAAGCTGCACGGTGCGGCGCACGTTCATGGGGTCGCCGAAACCGTCATCACAGTCGACGATAACCGGCACGGAGGTGGCGCGGATGGCTCGCCGGGCGGCATCGAGCATCTCCGTCTGCGTGATGTTTCCGGAGTCGGGCTTGCCGATGAGCGACCACGAGGTCATAGACCCGAAGAGCGTCAGGAGCTCAAATCCTTCCTGTTCCGCAACGATGGCGCTGAAAGCATCCCAGATGCCGAGACTGACGATGGGGCCGGGTCTGGAAAGCATCTCCCTGAGTCGCCTGGCCTGTTCGTTCAAGGCTGCTCCTTTCGTGGGTACTCTTGCCGGCAGCAATTGTAGCCGTCTTTCGGCGTCCCCTGTCAACGTCTCGCGCTTCTGCCTCACTCTCCCATTTGCGTCAGCGGCTTCCAGAGATGACCGCCGGACGGGTGGTGCCGGTGTGGCCGCTTCGAGATAGCCTCTTCCCGAATGTCGATGCCAAGACCAGGCTTCACCGGCAGTTCGATGCAGCCGTCCTTCAGAACCGGGAAGTCCTCGGTCAGCACCTCGTCGTAGAGCGGTTTGTCGGGATAGAACAGCTCCTGGATGAGGAAGTTGGGTATTACCGCGTCGAGGTGCAGGTTGGCGGCAGTCAGGGCGGGACCGACGCAGGAATGGGGGGCAACGCCGATGTGGTAGACGTCGGCCATGGCGGCTATCTTCATCGTCTCGAGTATGCCGCCGGCGCATATTATGTCCGGCATAATCATTGACACCATCTGGCGCTCGAGCATCTCACGGAAGCCCCAACGCGTGCACGCTTTCTCGCCCGTCGTGATGGGTATGTTCACCTCGCGCTGCACTTTCGCGAGAGCCTCGAGGTTGTCCGGCGGGATCGGCTCCTCGTACCAGAACGGCCGGTACGGCTCGAGCGCCCGCGCCATCCAGATGGCGTCGGCGGTGCCCAGGCGGGCGTGCACCTCGATGAGCAGCTCGATGCTGTCCCCGACGGCTTCGCGCACGCGCCGGACGCACTCCACGGCCTGAAGCATCTGCTCGCGCTCGTTGAAGACGTCGAGAGGCGGAACCCAGAAGGGGTCCCACTTGAGCGCCTTGAAGCCCTGCGCCACGGCGGCCTTCGCGCGCTCGACGAACTCGTCGATGGTCTTCGCATTGAAGTACCAGGAGTTGTTGTAGACCTTGATACGGTCCCTCGTTGCCCCGCCCAGCAACTGGTAGATTGGGGCGTTCAGGCTCTTGCCGAGGATGTCCCACAGCGCTATCTCGATGCCCGAGAGCGCCGCCAGAGGAACGTGCGACTGGTGGAACCAGCTATCGCGGTACACGTTCGCCCAGTGCTTCTGTATTTGCCGGGGGTCCTTGCCGATGAAGTACTCCTGCTCAAGGTTGTGGATGGCGATCTCCACCGCCTTGTTCAGCCCCTGCAGACTGGCCTCCCCCAGGCCGCTGATGCCGGCGTCGGTGTCGACCTTGACGAAGAGCCAGTTGCGCCACCATGCCTCGTAGATGAAGGTGCGGATCCCGGTTATCCTCACGTCGTGCTCCTTTGCGGTCGTTCTCCCACCGGTGCCGCCTGCAATAGTAGGCTCCCGGAATGGATTCGTGAAGTCGGAGGCGCAGACGGTCCGGCTGGACGAACCGGTCCGATGGAGAGCCGCGTCCCATTGGCGTGCTCCTGCGGCCGGATGGCGGCCGGTTCGGCTTGCCAGCGGTTGCGCCGGGAAACGGGCTGTCGGGCGCGCGTCATGTCGCGCTGTTTCTGTACAATCTGCCTGTGGCAGAGGAGCCTGTAGTGAGCGAAAGAGATGCGGCCTCGTCGTACCTCGCGACCCGGCGGGAGATGCTCGTCTCCCTGGCCGGAGACATCTGGGCACACCCGCAGGTCGGATTCGAGGAAACGTACGCCGCGGGCCGGCACGCGGCGGCTCTCGAGGCTGAGGGGTTCAGGCTTCGCCGGGCCGTCGCCGGCCTGAAGACGGCGTTTGTGGCAGAGTGGGGAACCGGCGCTCCTGTCATCGGCATCCTGGGCGAGTACGACGCGCTGCCGGGTCTCTCGCAGGAAGTGTCGGCGACGAGACATCCGGTGGTTGCGAGCGCCCCCGGGCACGCCTGCGGGCACAATCTGCTGGGAACCGCGGCCCTCGGCGCGGCACTGGCAGCGAAGCATGCCATGGAGACCGGAGGCATCCCGGGCACCGTACGCTACTTCGGCTGCCCCGCAGAAGAGACGCTCATGGGCAAGGTCTTCATGGCGCGTGAGGGTGTTTTCGACGGACTGGGCGCCGTCCTCACATGGCACCCCATGCACGTGAATACGTTGTGGGCGGCCTCCTCGGCCGCACTCAATTCGTTCAAGTTGAGCTTTCACGGTCGTTCGGCCCATGCCGCCGGCGCCCCTGAGTCCGGCCGCAGCGCCCTTGATGCGATCATGCTGACCGATGTCGGCGTGAACTACCTGCGCGAGCACGTCATCCCGGATGCCCGCATACACTGCGTGGTCACGTACGGAGGCGAAGCGCCGAACATCGTGCCGGCATACGCCCAGAGTTGGTACTACGTGCGCGCACCGAAGCGCACCCAGGTGGAAGCGATATACGAGCGGGTACTGAACGTTGCCCGCGGCGCGGCTCTGATGACCGAGACGACGCTGGAGACCGAGCTGGTCACCGCCTGCTACGACTTCCTGCCCAACGGTGCCATCCAGCAGATGCTGCTGCGGAACATGAAGCGCGTTGGCGCGCCGGTCTTCAGTGAGGGTGATGTGTCATTTGCCAGGGAGCTGCAGGCCACGCTGCCCGCGGGCGCGGTGGACGACGCGCTCCAGTCGCTCGGCCGGACGAGAGACGAGGTGGGAGACCCGCTCTGCGGCGCGATTCTGGACGAGGTAGGCACACTGCGGAAGGGAACAGTGCAGCCCGTCTCGACGGACGTCGGCGATGTCTCGTACATCGCGCCGACGGCGCAACTGACGGCCTGCTGCCTGCCGCTCGGCGTGCCGCTCCACTCCTGGCAGGCGGTTGCTTCGTGTGGCTCACGCATCGGCTTCACCTCGATGCTGTTTGTGGCCAGGGTGCTGGCCCTCACGGTGCTGGATCTGCTTGGCGACCCTGCTGTTCTGAGTGAGGCGCGGCGTGAGCACGACCTTGCCACCGGCGGCAGGCCGTATCACTCGCCCATCCCGGCCGCGCTGAAGGCGCCGGGGCAGAGTTGAGCCTGGATGCGGGCGAACGCCGGTTACGTTAACCCGGGAGAATCAGGAAAGGAGACTGTGCCCAGTGGACGAGTTCATCGAGAAGTGCCCCAAACCGCTCCGCGTGCTTCTGGCCGAGCTGGACACGCGCGTGCGCGCGCAGTGGCCGGAGGTGACGTCGACCCATGCGCCGACTACTGACCTGGAGGGGTGGATCGACTACGCGGCGCCCTCCGGTGAAGCGTCCGGCGTCGTCTTCGCGGGTGTGCGCTTTCGTCGACAGATACCTTCCCTCACCGTGGTCCTGGCCTCGAAGCCGCGCAACGACCCCATGGAGTGGGTCCACGCGAATGTCGGCAAGGTGAAGCGGCTCCCGTTCGCACTTGGCCTGCCGAGGCCGTTTCGCAAGGACGTCAGTGAGGACGAGTGGAAGTACGTACTGGATCTCGTCGCGCAGGCATACGAAAACGCCCGCGCTGCGTGATGCGGTTCCGTGACGCCGGGGCGCGGCACGAATGCTCTGCCTACCGGTCGAACGTCCGGTACTCGGCGCCGAGGTCAACGGTCGTCGTGAATCCGCCGTCCACCGCAAGCGTCTGGCCGGTGATGTAGTCGGACTCCGGCGCGCTCAGGAAGAGGACGGCTGCCGTCTGGTCTGACGGTTTGCCCCAGCCGAGCGGGATACACTCGCCGATATGCTTTCCGACAGGTGTCGCTCTCAGCTTCGCGTTGATGGGCGTCGCCGTGTAGCCGGGGGCAACGCTGTTGACGCGGATTCCGTGTGGCGCCAGTTCGAGCGCCCACTGTCGGGTGAGTCCGTTGATGCCGGCCTTGGATGCGGCGTACGCCGTGGAGATGCAGCCGACGATTCCGGCAACCGAGGAGATGTTCACGATCTTGCCGTAGCCCCGCTGCATCATGTGCGGAACGACTGCCCGCGCGCAGAGGAACGGGCCCTTGAGGTCGGTGTCGATCTCCCGGTCCCAGTCCTCTTCCATCGTCCCGACGAGGCTTCGACGCCGGATGACGCCTGCGTTGTTCACCAGCACGTCGATGCGCTCGTAAGTCCTGAGGGCATCCTCCACCATCCGCTGTATCTGGTCCGGTTTCGTGACATCGCAGGTCACGGCGATGGCTGCCCCGCCCTTGCCGGCGATTTCCGCGGCGGTGCGCACGGCAGCCGCGGTGTCGATGTCGGCGCAGACCAGCTTGCCTCCCTCGTCCGCAAAGGCCCTGCAGTAGTCTTCGCCGAGGCCTGAGCCCCCGCCGGTCACGATGATGACCCTGTCCACGAACCTGCCTCTGTTCACTGTTGATCCTCCTCGGTCCGGCGCTTGACGTTGGGAGTGCCCCCTCGCGCTGTGCCCGCGCATGTTGAGGCCGCCTGGCGAGGCGGCACGCCGGCGCGTCTGCTCCGGTGAGGCAGTGTAGGACGGCCGCATTGCGACGTCAACGGGTCGGGGACCATGCCGGTGAGACCGCGGGCGGGAGGGCGGCCATTCCGAGTGTCGTCGCGGCTGGAATCGCACAGTTCTAATGCAGATAATGTGGACTTCTATGTCATATTATCTGCCTGGCGCATTGCGATTGTTCGGGGCCGTGGATAGAATGATGGTGCGTGACTTGGAGCGCCTGCGGTTCGGGCAGTTGCCGGTAGCACGGTTGTCCGTTTCGGCGAGGCTCGTGCCACAGGCTCGCTGCTCCGCACGGTCGGCGTGCCGGTGCACGTCGGGGAGGCGCGAAGGTGAGTGCGTGGAGGGGCGCGGGGTCGCCGGGTTTCTGAGGGATGGGGGTGTCTCGAGAGTCCTTTTCTCCTGCGTAGCGCCTGTTCGACCCACGCCGTCCGACGGTCCCGCAGACAACCGTGTTTGCGGGAGTCCCCACGCGAGACAAGTGAAGCGGGCATCTATCGTGCAGCGCACGGCAGTTCGCTGACGCAACGTGGCGCCATTCCGGGCAGTGCGGTGGCGGTGCGACCGTCGCCGACAGCGCCCTCGCGATGTCTCGCGCCGCGTTGAGGAGGGAACAATCTGTGAAGCAGGTACGGGCTGGCGCCTCCCGCGATGCCGGAGGCGCCCTGAGAGGCGAAGAGCAAGGCGTCGGTAGTACTGGTGACCCGCGTGTCGAGCACCGGGAAAGGGGGAACAAATGGGAACCTATGGACTGTGGATGCATACGTGGGGCGACCCACGTGCAGCGATCGCGAAGGTGAAGCCGGCGCGAGAGCATAAGCTGACGCCCCGGGATGTGGTGTCGCGCCAGATCGAGTCGGTCGAGCGCGGAGGGGTGATCGTGTACGAGCTGGGACAGATCTACGTCAAGCCGTTCATCACCATCGTGAGGAATGCCTCGTACCCCGTGGAAGGGAAGGAGTTCATCGTCTACCAGGAGGGGCGAGCAGATGACGGGACGCCCAGCGGCAAGCGCGGCAAGTTCTGGGACACGAACAAGCCGATGGACATTGCGAAGTGGTTGCTGGAGCGCGAAGGCAGACTCTACAGGGCTCCGATTCGGGCCGACATCGCGGCGTAGCCATGCGCGGTCGGTGCGTGGACAGGCGGCCGGCATTCGCCGGCCGCCTGTGTGTTATCCGCCTGCAAGCGTGTGGAGCGCCTCGTGCATTCTGACGAGGGCGAGCGTGTCCCGGGCGCAGTAGGCGGCGAGGTCGCGGCGGGCAAGCGGGGCACGCTCCTCGCTGTAGTAGCCGCCCCGGGCCAGGTATGCGAACGTAGCTGCCTCTGTGGTGCTCTCCTCTATCTCCAGGTCGATGTAGGAGAACCCCGGCACCAGCGCCGGCAGGATGGCTTGAAGCGACATCGTTCCCCGGAAGCCGGGGTGGCAGACGTCGCGTCGTACGATTCTCTCGAGTTCGACGACGCGCGGCAGCAGCGCCCGCAGATGGCCCGCCAGGCCGGGGATGCGCTCGGCCAGCCAGCGGATGACGCGCGCTTCGCGCGGTGAGTAAACGATGATGCTGCCCTCCTGTCCGGCGTCCTGCAGCAGCCGCTCTGCCATGTCTTCAGAGGCGTCCCTGTTGTGAGGGGACAGGAAGACCTTGTGGCTCCGCATCCGGCCGGGCTGGTCGCACGTCCGGACGGAGTAGACGAAAGGAAACGGCTCGAGCGGAGCAAGGTCGGGAAAGAGCGGAATAGCCGTCGCCACCGTCTCGAAGTCGAGGTACCGGGCTGGCCAGGCGACAACGTCAAGGTCTCCTCGCAGGTCGCCGGTCAGGATGACCTCGTTCTTCAGGACGCTATGCCAGGCCAGCGACTGCCGCGGCGTCAGCAGCGACGCGTCCGCTATGCTCTCTATCGTGGTGACTCCGCTGTCGAGGAGGCTCCGGAGCCTTGCTGGAGTCAGATGCGGCAGATCGAAGACGGGGTGCTCGAGGCCTTTGCCGGTGCAGGAGCGGAAGAGCGGGCACGCTCCGCAGTGCGCCGTCAGCGCCGGCTGCGGTGGCTCATCGCCTCGAGTCATCTCGTCCACCTGGACGACGAGCTCGCCGAACTCGGCGGCTCGGGAGGCAGCCTCTCTGCTGACGTCGACCGTCGTGAACAGGGCCTCGTCAAGCATGCCGGGGCGGTAGTCTCGAGACAGCAGGATGAGCGACGCCCCTCCCAGGTTGACGCCGGCCTGGTCGAGCACCATCCAGGAGAACGCGAGGTCGTCCACGAGCGCCCGCGTCCGGTTAAGAGCCGTCTTGATCTCACAGACACGCCAGTCGTCTCCCAGGCGGACCACCGCATCCGGCCGGGCGCGGCAGGTCGAAGTGCCGAACGCCGCCTCGAGTATCGTGTGGGTGGAAGGGTGGTCCATGAGGTCCTGCGTCTGCCAGCAGGCGGCTTCGTAGGCCTGGCGCGTCACCGTGGACGCATTCGGAAAGAGGACGCGAGCCCTGGCGTGGACGTCACGCGCCTCCTGCAGCAGATAGCGGCCGGCCAGGCTGCCCTGCTCCGGGTCAAGCTCGTGCGGCGGGTTGTCGAGCCTGCTGAACCAGCCCAGCCGCGGACAGGCCACGGCGTTCAGGAATACCTGTCTGGTCAGTCTATAAGGCATGCGTATCCGTCCCGAAAGATGCCCAATGATAGCTCGCCGCGACGCGCGCAGGGCCGCCGTGGCGGCGAAGACGTGCCCCGGCGGGCGGCCGGACGTCGTCGCGCACAATCACGATCTGCCGGCAGCGTCTCTTCAGAGCCCGTACCGGTGAGGGTTGACGCGCACCTCGTTGATGAAGTCCGGCACGAGCGACTCAATCGTCGTGTATTCGGGACTCCAGCCCCACTCGTTTCGCGCGCAGGTGTCATCGAACACCTCGATCTGCGCCGTCCGGTAGTAGTCCATGATGACGGGGTCGGGATTGTAGGTCACGACGGCCTCCGGTATGTGTGCGCGTACCGCTGCCTCCACCTCCCTTGCCGTCGGCGTCGGGTCGAGCCCGGCGACGTTGTAGTTCAGCGTTTCGATGCGCTCCCGCGGCGCGTCCGCAATCATCCACAGCGACCTGACCGCATCCTTGAAGTACATGGCCGGCCCTTTCGTCCCAGGAGTGACGAAGCACTCGAACGGTCTGCCCAGGGCCGGATACTCGATCATCCAGGAGTTGTACTGCGCCACGGTGCGCTGGGTCGTCCCCGGACCGATGACGGACGGAAAGCGGACCGCGCGGTAGTCAAGGCCGAACCTCGAGCGATAGAACCGCCCCAGGCACTCGCAGTACAGCTTGCCGGAGCCGTACATGGTAGCCGGCCGCTGTATCGTGTGGTCGGTCGCAACGGTTCCCGCGCCCAGCGCGAACGTGCCGATGGTGCTGGTGAAGATGAACTGCGGCACTTCGAAGAGACGTGCGGCCTCGAGCACGTTCACGGTGCCCATCACGTTGACCTGGAACGAGGCCCACGGGTTGGCCTGCGATGGAGAACTCAGCATCGAGCCCATGTGGAAGATGCGCTCAATGCGGTGGTCCTTCACGACATTGAAGACCTCGGCTGCATAGGCGACGTTGCCGCGAACCACCGCGACGTCGTTTGCGATGTCGGCAATTCGGCCGGGGTTCGACGACGGGCCGAAGGTGACGACCTCATCTCCCCGTGTTAGCAGATGGCGGACCAGCTCTGCACCGATGTAGCCGGTGCCCCCGGTAACGAGTGTGCGCACGTGTGTGTTCCTCCTGCCGCGATACTGATGGCCCGACCGGACCGGTGGCGGGACGCGAATCTGAGAGCAGGGGTCTCTCCAGGTACCCCGCGCTAGAACAGAGACTTCATCTTGCCGGTGAACAGCGCCACGGCGATGAGGATGAGCAGTATCCCCAGGACCAGGTGCGTCCACGCGGGCCAGACGAGCACAAGAATTCCGAGCACGAGCGCGATGATGCCGGTGGTCTGCCTTGTCATGTTCGTCTCCTCCTCCCTGCGTGACTCGATTATGCAGCGTGCGGCGGGGATGTGCAACGCGCGAGCCGCACGGCCGGTTGGCCCCGCTCTATCTGTGTGTGGCATAATCGCGCCCATGAGAATCGTGGCTATCGACGGCAGTCCGAATGCTGAGCGCGGCAACACGGCGCTGCTGCTCGAGCGCTTCGTTGCAGGCACCATCGAGGCGGGAGCCGAGGTCGAGCTGGTTTCCGCCTACCGCATGCACGTGGAGCCGTGCTGCGGCCGCATGGTTTGCTGGTACCGCACACCGGGCGTCTGCGTCCACAAGGACGACATGACAGACCTCGTTGACCGCATGGCCGCCGCGGACGTATGGGTGCTCTCGACGCCGGTGCACCTTGGCGGCATGTCGGAGGGCATGGTGCGCGTGACGGAGCGTACGGTGATGCTGCTCTCTCCGATGTTCGAGGTGAAGGACGGGCGCACGCGCCATGTTGGCTCGCCGCACGACACGCACAAGGCGGTCGTGCTTGTATCGACTTGCGGCTACTACGAGGAGACCGCGTTCGAACCTCTCGTCGCACAGGTTCAAGACCTGAGCCGTTCACACCACCGCAGGTTTGCCGGCGCGCTGCTGCGCCCTCACGGCCTGGCGCTGCGTTACATGCAGGCCAACGGCCTCGATGTCGGCGATGTGCTGAATGCGGCTCAGCGGGCAGGCTCGGAACTGGCGAGCAGCGGACGCATACAGGAGGCAACGCTTTCCGCTGTAGGGCGGCCTCTGCTTGAACGCGACGAGTTCATACGGATGATGAACAGCGCCTTCGAGCGGCGCATGGGCTGTCAGCCGGGGCGGACGCCCGGCTGCACTGCGTAGTCCGTCGACCGTAGACAACGAAAGGGATGACGATGGCTCGACCGGGGATTCGTCTGGCGTTCACTGCCGCTCTGTCCATCTGCGTTCTGCTCACCGGCTGCGGCGCGGACAGCGCAGCGTTGCAGGAAGCGTTCGACCAGGGCTATGCGGCGGGACTGGCGGATGCGGAGCCGGACGCGATGTCTGACGACTGCCGCAACTGCTACGGATTGGGCTTCACGGAGGGCTACCAGCAGGGCTACACGGACGGCGCTGCCAGCAAGAGTTCGCCCTAGCTCCGGCGGTCGCTGACGCGGCCGCCTGCCCAACTGTACGCGGCGTGCTTCTGCAGCGACGGATTGCTTCGTCCTAGCTCGAGAGTCTCTTCTCCGCCTCGGCCAGCGCGAGCTTCGCCTGGAGCAGCTTCCGGTACTTCGCCAGCAACTTGGCGGCATCGCCCTTCGCAGCGGCCTTGGCTATGTCGCCTTCTATCTCCGCGATGTCCAGCCGCTGGTAGTAGTCCAGGGTCTCCTTCATGTGCGCCATCACGATCTTGCCGGTCAGGAGTGGGTGGTTGTTGGTGACGTTGGCATCGGAGAAGACGGTGCCGTGCTCCAGCTCAACCTCGAGACCGACGCGGAAGTCGTCGAGCGCGATGGGCATACCGGTGACGTTGACTTCGGCCAGGATGCTTCTCGCTTCTTCAGCGGTGACGGATGGCTCCTTCAGCGTGGTCCAGTCCCGGATGCCCAGCTCCTTGCAGACCCGCTTGACCTCATCGACGGTGATGTAGACCGGCAGCTTCATTGCATCCTCCTTCCATCCCGTGCGCCTCGCACCGTGGCGGCCCGCCCGGTGGTATTCCACCCTGCAGCCAGCCGGCGGCGGGCTCATAATAGCGAAAAACACTGCAATGGCATACTCTGTGCACGTCTGGTGATGGGCGGGTCTGTCCGAGGGCGTCCGCCACAGGCCTGACGTGACCGGGCTTGATTCAATCGAGTAGAGTCAGGAGGGAACCCACATGACGCAGGAGAAGGAGACGAGGGCAAGCCCCGAGGAGATGAAGCGGGTGAAACGCTGCTGGAGCCTCCCTCCGCTGCAACTCGGCCCCGGCGCGCTTGCGCACCTGTACGCGTCAAAGAACATGACGGTGAGCTTCATTGTGCAGGAACCGAACTGCTCCTTCCCGGTGCATAGCCACGAACCGGAGGAGATAATCATCGTCCTGGAGGGAGAGCGCGACGCAATCATCGACGGCAAATTGTATCGCATCAAGGCAGGCGATATCCTGACGGTGCCGTCCGGCGCCCGCCACGGTACGTATACGTACGAGTCGGGCTGTAAGGTCATCGAGATTTTCGCCCCGCCCCGCCTCGACCTCCTGGCGCGGCTCGAAGTGGCGCAGAGCCAGCAGGGCAAGTAGGCGGGAGCGGACAGCCGGACGGTTCGGTCGCACGTCCTCTCGACGCCGGGCGGTGATGGGTGGTCGGCATGAGAAGATGTGGCTATCATCGGCATCTCTTGTGGGACTTCACAGCAGGACAGGAGAAGGAGTGAGAAATGGCGACGCTTCTTGATGACATCAAGGCGATTGCGAAGGGGATTCCCGCGGATCTGAAGGAGAAGAAGGGAGTCTACACACTCGAGTTCACGGTTGCGGAGCGCAAGGTGCTGCTGTCGAAGAAGAAGCTCACCTACAGCGCGAAGTTCCGCCTGGACGACGCGAAGAAGGAACTCCACTTCACCGAGATGCTGAAGGAGGCCAGCTCCGGGATGTCGTCGGGCGACAGCGATTTCGGTCCCGGCTTTGGTTTCAAGAAGGAGACCTACAAGACGGGCGGGGGCCCGAGAGAGGGCAGCATCGAGGAACAGTCGGCGCTGTTCGGGAAGCAGTACAGCTACACGTTCGACTTCAAGAAAGTGCGGACGGCGCTGGAGGCTGCGGCGGCAAAGGCAGGGTACGCCTTCAAGTACCAGATAACGCCCATCGGCCTGTAGCAGTCCGGCGGATGCCCGGGAGCCGGCCGGGCAAGAGAAGGGCTATGGGATGGCGGCGTCCGCGGCTGCGGACGCCGGGCCGGCGTATGCTGCACTCTTCCTGCCGGTCATCTCGTCTATTGCGAGGGTGCAGACGTACATGCCTGCGTGCTGGACACTCTCGTCAGGAGCCTCCTGGCCGGTGACCAGCCTGACGAACTGCTTCCAGACTGCGGCTTCCTTGCTGAGGGTGACCTTGCCGTAGCAGATGACGGAGCACCAGCCACTGTCGAGCCACTCGTCGACCTCGAAGCAGGCCTGCGGGTTGGCCTGGAGGTAGGTCGTCTTCTTGCCCTCCGTTGCGATGTGGAACCACAGCCGTTCACCGTCGAAGAAGTGGGAAATAGGCACCGCGTACGGCTCATTCTCGAACGAAAGCGCGAGCCTGCCGTACTTCGCCCTCCTGAGGAGCTGTGTCATCTCCTCCTTCGTCAGCTCTTGCGACTGGCCGTGTGCGTGGTACACGTGCGTGCTCCTCTCCGCGGTCCGGCGGACTAGCGTCCGGACAGGCGGACGTTGAGGCTACGCTCCTGGAAGCGTGCTGCTCAGCGTTCGTGTGTCACCCGTGGTGCCGGGGGCCGCAAGCTACGACGTCCTTGTCGGATGTCTCGTCCGGCGTCCCCTGAGCGCGGCCATTCTAGCGCCGTCAAATGATGAAAGGAAGCCCGCAGGGCTGCGGTTTCCGGGGTGGCGCTGCGCGATGCCGTCGTGCCTGGCCGCAGACTGCGTCGAACGCGCATGCAGCGGGAGGAGCGGCCGGAAGGGAGCGACCGGATTCGCAAAGAAGAAGCGTTTGCCGAGCAGCTAGTCGAGGCGGGCCACCGGACCGGAGATGCCCACCTTCTTGAAGACGTGCTCCTCAACGAGGTACCGCCGCGTGCGCGATTCGTCCAGGAACTTGTCTTCGCTGTCCTTCATCGGCTGGGCCTCAGGGCTCGCGCGCCATTCGATGTAGTCCTCGTACGCGTCCAGGTCCTCGAACCACATCTCCACGATGCCATCGGCGTCGTCTTCAAGCCCGGGGCTGGTGAGGGGGTGATTCTGCGTGTAGTGCAGTACGCCGGGGATGAGTTCGACTGCCAGCGGGCCGTGCTTGTCCTGCCAGTAGGACAGGAACTGCTTCGAGCTGATGCCCGTCTTGCGGTAGACGAGAGAGATGACTTTGATCATCCGGCGAGAACCCTCCTCCTGCGCCGCGCACGGCACACCGCACCATTGTAGACCACGTCACGTGTGTCATGGCAAGCGCGTGAGCGGGGAGGGTGTGCGGTAGAATGTAGGCCGGACCGGAGGGTTCGATGAACGACAGAGTGAGGGTACTCTTTCTGTGCAGCGCCAATGCCTCGCGCAGTCAGATGGCCGAGGGATGGGCTCGACATCTGAAGCATGACGCTATCGAGGCATACTCCGCGGGCGTGGACCCGCACGGGGTGAATCCGCTTGCCGTCAAGGCGATGGCCGAGGTCGGCGTGGATATCTCGAAGCAGCGCTCGAAGCATGTGAACGAGTTGGCCGGTATGCCGTTCCACTTCGTGGTGACTCTCTGCGACCAGGCTCAGGAAGCCTGTCCCGTCTTCCCCGGCGGCGGAACCCGGGTCCACGTCGGGTTTGATGATCCCTTCACGTTGACCCAGGGCCTCGAGGCCGAGGCGGAGAAGCTGAAGGTGTACCGTCGCGTGCGCGATGAGATCCGGGATTTCGTCGAGTCTCTCCCCGCGGCGCTCGTGTTTGCACGGGGAGGATGAGAGGGTAACGCAGCCCGGCTTGTGACTATCCGCCCCCTTCAGGCAGGGCGGCGCCGGGACTCCACGCTCGGCCCACGGTCTCGAACTGGTGCTCGACAACGACGAAGCGTCGCGTCCTCTTGTAGTCCTGAAAGCGGTCCTCGTCCTCGCGCAGCTCGTAGGCCTCGGCCGTTTCGCGCCACTGCAGGTACCTTTGCGCGTCACCCTCCGTATCGAACCACATCTCGACGATGCCGTCGGCATCGGTGTTGAGGCCGGGCCATTCGAGAGGATGGTTCTGGACGTAGCGTCTCAGGAACGGAGCCGTGCGTGACACGAGAGGGCCGTGCTTGTCCTTCCAGTAGCCGTAGAACTCGGAGTTGCTGAGGCCCTTCTTCCTGTAGACCAGAGAGATGAGCTTGACCATGACCTTGGCCTCCCCGCCGCTCGTGGATGAGTGCCGACATTCTAGACCTGTCGGCGGCATTCCAAAAGGGCGTGTGGGGACGACGCTTCCTGTGGCATGAACCGGAGGGGGCTACAGGATCCACCGCCGTCGGATGTTGTACAGGCTGAGCAGAAAGAGGACGGCGCAGAATCCGACGAGCACAGCGAGGTTCAAGGATGTGGCCAACGTGGAGCCGGAGCCGAAGGCGCCGTGCAGGATGTCGACCCCGTATGTCAGCGGCAATGCGTAGGCCAGAGGTTGCAGAAAGGAAGGCAGCGCGGCTACAGGCACGAAGAGGCCGCACAGGAACAGCATGGGGAAGCGGATGAAGTTTGAGAAAGTCTGTGCCTCGAAGACCTCACTGACCGACACCGCGATGAACAGACCGAGGAATGTGGAAGATACCGCGATGAGAACCACCGTGGGAAACACCATGCTCCAGTCTACTCCGGACAGGTCCGCGATCAGGCTTGCCAGCAGCACGGGAACAAAGGCATTGGCGATGCCGAACACGATGGCTCCAGATGTCTTCGCCAGCATGAGCAGTTCGAGCGATATCGGCGCGAGAAGCAGACGTTCGAAAGAGCGCCCCTTCTTCTCGAATGTGACGGTCACCGCGAGGACGGACGTCGTTCCGAAGAGCATGGAAACGGCCATCACGCCCGGCAGGATTGGGAGGACTCCTTCGAGGCCGGTTCCGGACCTGATGAAGAACATGCCCGTCCAGGCCAGAGGGAATACGATGCCCCAACTGATGTTCGGCGGCTTGAGGTAGTAGGACCTCATGTCCTTGAGCACGATGTTCCAGAA
>Ga0136653_10000589_pt1 | contig 19184 bp, 21 predicted proteins | sample LakKivw275mmetaG_FD_94866 | JGI IMG/M metagenome (GOLD analysis project Ga0136653, IMG submission 94866) | Anoxic lake water microbial communities from Lake Kivu, Rwanda to study Microbial Dark Matter (Phase II) - Lake Kivu water 275m metaG... | ecosystem: Environmental > Aquatic > Freshwater >...
CCCTTATATCATAAAGGAGATCAAAAGGAAGATCCGCTCCTCTAGGTCAGGATTTATCGTTTTGGATGCGCCTTTGCTTTTTGAGGCAAGAGTCGCTGATCTTGCGGATGCGATAGTTGTAGTTGGTACCGATAGGCATAGGCGCCTCAACCGGGCTTCCAGAAGAGCAAGTTTTGATAAACAAGTTTTCTTTAAAAAAACAAAAGCTCAATTGACGCAGGGCGAGAAATCGCGCCGGGCGGATTTTATCATAGATAATAACGGTTCACTGAAGGAGACCAGAAAACAAGTTGAGCAAATTTACAGGCAGCTGATTTGCTGTTTAAAGTTTAACCAAGGAGGATCTTGTGGAAAAGCTAGACATCAGTAAATTAAAAGACATGAAAATAACCGAGCTCAATAAACAGGCTAAGGCCCTGGGGGTTAACGGGATCTCCGGGATCAGAAAGCAGGACCTGATCTTTAAAATATTGCAGGCACAGGCCGAAAAAGAAGGTTTGATGTTCGGGGAGGGCGTGCTTGAGATACTCACCGAAGGATTCGGATTCCTGCGTTCGACGAATTATAATTACCTTCCCTGCCCGGATGATATTTACGTCTCGCCCTCGCAGATAAGGAAGTTTGACTTAAGGACCGGGGATACCGTAAGCGGCCAGATCCGCCCTCCCAAGGAAGGGGAGAAATACTTTGCCCTGCTGAAGGTAGAAGCGGTTAATTTTGAAAACCCCGAGGATTCCAAAGAGAAGGTCCTTTTTGACAACCTTACGCCGGTATACCCTTTCCAGAGGTTTGACCTGGAGGATAAACCGGATAATATATCGATGCGGGTGATGAATCTGCTTACTCCCATCGGTAAGGGGCAGCGCGGTTTGATTGTCGCCCAGCCTTATAGCGGAAAGACGGTCCTCTTGCAGAAGATAGCCAATTCCATAGTGACTAATAACCCCGATGTAATCCTGATCGTGCTCTTAATCGACGAAAGGCCGGAAGAGGTCACGGATATGCAGCGGCACGTCAGAGGAGAGGTGATTTCTTCAACTTTTGACGAGCCGCCGGAGAGGCACGTGCAGGTAGCCGAGATAGTATTGGAGAAGGCAAAGCGCCTGGTAGAGCATAAAAGGGACGTGGTTGTGCTCTTAGACAGCGTTACGCGCCTTGCGCGGGCATATAATGCGGTGGTGCCGCATAGCGGTAAGGTGCTTTCCGGAGGCATTGATTCCAACGCCCTGCAGAAGCCAAAAAGATTCTTCGGTGCGGCGCGCGCTATTGAAGAAGGGGGAAGCCTGACGATTATTGCCACAGCCTTAGTCGATACCGGCAGCCGCATGGACGAAGTCATCTTCGAAGAGTTTAAAGGTACGGGCAACATGGAACTGCAGCTTGACAGGAACCTATTCCAGAGGCGGATTTACCCGGCTATTGATATCAAGCGCTCCAACACCAGGCACGAGGAACTCTTGCTTAAGGCCGAACATCTGCAAAAAGTCTGGATTTTACGCAAGGTATTGAATGAACTTAATAACGTCGAGGCAATGGAGCTATTAATCGAAAAATTGTCCAAGACCAAGAATAACGAAGAGTTTTTAAACAGCATGAACCAATAAGGAGGCAAGAATGAAAGACAAGATCCATCCCAATTACAAAGAGAGTACGATCATCTGCGCATGCGGCGAAACGATACGCACGCGCTCAACCAAGCCCAGTATCCGCGTGGATATCTGCTCAAAATGCCATCCTTTCTTTACCGGCAAGCAAAAATTCGTGGATTCCGCCGGGAGAGTGGATAAGTTCATTAAAAAATATGCAAAGGGACTTAAAAAAGAATGAATGAACGGCTGGAAAAACTGGAAAAGCGCTACGAGGAGATAGAGCAGCTGTTGGCTTCTCCTGAAGTGTTCTCTGACAAGGACAGATACAGCAGGCTGGTCAGAGAACTGTCCTCGCTTAAGGAGAGCGTTTCGCTGTTCAGGGAATATAAAAAAATCGAGCGGGAGATCAAAGAGCTGGAAATCTCCCTGCAGGAGAAACACGAACGCGAGTTCCTCGATCTAGCCAGGACAGAGCTGACCGAGCTTAGAGCAAAGAAAGAAGGGTTGCTAACTAAGCTTAAAAGCAGCCTGGTCGGCGAAGATAAGGACCTTGGCAAAGATGTAATAGTGGAAATACGCCAGGGTACAGGAGGCGGAGAAGCGGCGCTTTTTGCCGCTGATCTTTATCGTATGTATTCTCAGTACGCCGCGAATAAAGGCTGGGTGGTTGAGCAGATGTCTGCTAATGCCACTGAATTAGGAGGCTTTAAAGAAGTTGTCTTCAGCGTCCGGGGCAGGGATGCATATAAACGGCTTAAGTTCGAAAGCGGCGTGCACAGGGTACAGAGGGTGCCTGCTACAGAAGCTCAGGGCAGGATACATACCTCTACAGCTACTGTAGCGGTATTAGTTGAGCCGCAGGAAGTAGAGATGGTTATAGAACCGAAAGACTTGAAGATTGAGACTTACCGTTCTTCCGGTCCCGGGGGCCAACATATGCAAAAGACCGATTCGGCGGTAAGGATTACGCATCTGCCGTCAGGGCTGGCAGTTGCCTGTCAGGATGAAAGGTCGCAGGGAAAGAACAAAACTAAGGCGATGAGGATCCTCTCGGCAAGGCTTCTGGACGCAAAAGAGCAGGAAGAGGCAAAAAAGATGTCCCACGAAAGGAAAGTCCAGGTAGGTACCGGAGACCGGAGCGAAAAAATCAGGACTTATAATTTTCCTGACCGCAGGGTAACCGATCACAGGATTAATCTCACCCTGCATAAATTAGAGGCGATTTTAAACGGGGAACTGGAAGAACTTTCCGATTGTTTGATAAAAGCAGAAGAGGAAAAGAAGCATGAACGAACCTGAACTTTTATTCAGCCAGACCCTGGGTTGCGATCTGTTTACCCTGCGCCTTAATAAAGACAGGCGCCTGGCAAGAAAAGAGTCTTCTTTCATCGCCTCGGCTTTAAAGAGGAGGATAAAGGGCGAGCCTCTGCAGTATATCTTGGGAGAAACGGAGTTTATGGGGTTAAGATTCAAATTAGATAAGCGCGTGCTGATTCCGCGGCCTGAGACGGAGTTAATTGTAGAAAAGGCAATAAGATTGGTTAGAAGTTATGGGTTAGAGGTTAGGGATTTGGATGTCCTGGATCTGGGAACGGGTTCCGGCTGCATTGCAGTATCTTTAGCAAAGTTTTTACCGGAAGTAAAAATTACCGCGACGGATATTTCAAAAGAAGCGTTAGATGTAGCCAGGGAAAATGCAAAGTTAAACAATGTAAGCATAAATTTTCTTCAAGCCGATTTCTTTTCTATCTATAACCTACAACCTATGACCTACAACCTAATAATAAGCAATCCCCCTTATATCGCGGAAGCTGAAATCGATAGTCTGCAGCCGGAAATACGATATGAGCCGCGTATCGCCCTAAACGGCGGGGCGGACGGGCTTGACTTTTACCGCCGCCTGGCAGTAGAGATACCCTGCCATATGAAAGAAAAGGGCTTACTGGTATTAGAGATGGGGTTCGGGCAGTCCGGCGCGGTAAAATCAATATTTAAGATGAGCGGAAAACTTATCGAAAAAGAGTCAATCAGGGATTATAATAATATAGAACGGGTATTAGTCTTAGAAAGGGCATAGCTAGATGGAGAAGCTGATTATTGAGGGTGGGGCGAGATTAAAGGGAGAAGTTTCTGTCTCGGGTTCTAAGAATGCGGTGCTGCCGATTATGGCAGCAACTTTACTTACCGATTATCCCTGCATAATCAAGGGGGCCCCGGCGCTTCGCGATGTCAATACAATGATTAAAATACTGCGTTCTCTGGGAAAGACGGTTGAGTTTGATAACGGGGTAATTACCGTAACTGCCGGCAAGCGGGAAGGATTTACCGCCGATTATAAACTGGTTTCCACGATGCGCGCCTCATTTTGCGTATTGGGGCCGTTATTAGGCAGATTAAAGAAAGCAAAGGTCTCCCTCCCCGGAGGCTGTATTATCGGCATCAGGCCGGTGGATCTGCATCTTAAAGGCATCAAAGCCCTAGGCGCTGAAGTAAGCACTGATTCCGGATATGTCGTAGCAAAAGCACCCCGGCTAAAAGGCGGGCATATCTACTTAGGAGGGGTTTACGGTTCATCGGTATTGGCTACGGATAATGTGATGATGGCAGCGGTAATGGCAAAGGGTAAAACAATAATCGAGTCTGCTGCCTGTGAGCCTGAAGTCGTAGACTTGGCGGATTTCCTGATTAAAATGGGAGCTAAGATCAAAGGGCACGGCAGCCACACCATAGAAATAGAAGGGGTATCTTATCTGCGCGGAGCAGAGCAGGTGATAATCCCCGACAGAATTGAGGCAGGGACATTGATGATTGCGGCGATGATTACCAGGGGCGATATTATCATCCGGAATGCGGTCTATCAGCATTTGGGCGCTCTGATTGATAAGCTTGAGGAGGTAGGAGCGCAGATTACCAAGAATGACGGCGCTATCCATATCCGCTCCAAAGCAAGATTATCTCCGGTTAATGTCACCACTCTTCCTTATCCGGGTTTCCCTACTGATATGCAGGCTCAGGCGATGAGCCTGATGACAGTGACCCCGGGTATCAGCGTAATTACCGAGAAGATCTATCCTGACAGGTTCATGCATGTGGCTGAGCTTAACCGTATGGGCGCGCATATACAGAGAGAGGGGCCCCATGCCATAGTCGAGGGAATAAAGTGTCTTTCTGCCGCTCCGGTCATGGCATCTGACCTGCGCGCTTCCGCAAGCCTTGTTTTAGCGGCCCTGGTAGCAAAGGGAAAGAGCTCGGTTTCCAGGATCTATCACCTTGACCGCGGATATGAAAATCTCGAACTAAAGCTGGAAAAGCTGGGGGCGAGGATCTGGAGGGAGAAGGAATAGATGTTATTAATGATAGATAATTACGACTCTTTTACCTATAACCTGGTGCAGTACCTCGGTGCGCTGGGCGCCCGGGTAAAAGTATTCAGGAATGATAAGATATCCGTTGACGGGATAAAGAAATTAAGGCCGCGAAAAATAGTGATTTCTCCGGGCCCCGGCAGGCCGGAAGATGCCGGCATATCCTGTAAGCTGATAAAAGAGCTGGGAGGTAAAATTCCTATATTAGGCGTATGCCTCGGTCATCAGTGCATCGGCTATGTTTACGGCGGGCGCATTGTAGGGGCGAAACGGTTGATGCACGGAAAAACGTCGTTAATCTATCACAACCGTAAAGATATATTCAAAGGCATCCCCAATCCTTTCGAAGCAACGCGTTATCACTCCCTGATCATAGAAAAGAAGAGCTTTCCTTCTCAGCTGGAAATAACCGCCTGGACTAAAGAGGGCGAGATTATGGCTTTAGCGCATAAGCAGTATCCTATCCGGGGTGTACAGTTTCATCCGGAATCCGTATTGACTAAGCCCGGGAAAAATATTCTGGATAATTTTCTCAAGCTATGATAAGGGGCATAATAAAAAAACTGGCAGAGAAGAAAGATTTAAGCCCTCAGGAATTGCGCGCGGCATTAGAGGAGATATTCAGCGGCAGCGTAGCAACCGCGGATATCGTAGAGTTTTTAGCATCCCTTAACGATAAAGGCGAGACAGTCGAAGAGCTTACAGCGGCGGTTGAGGTAATGCTTAAATATGTCGAACCGATTGTCGTCAATAAACCGAATATCCTGGATACCTGCGGCACGGGTGGAGACAGGAAAGATACTTTCAATATATCTACGATCAGCGCTTTTGTGGCTTCCGGCGCAGGGATCACTGTTGCCAAGCACGGTAACCGCAGCGTTTCGAGCAAATGCGGTAGCGCTGATGTCCTGGAGGCGCTGGGGGTTAATATCAATATGGACAGGCCGCTAATAAAAAAGTGCCTGGAGGAGATAGGCATAGCCTTTCTTTTTGCCCCCAACCTGCATCCGGTGATGAAACACGTGATGCCGGCAAGAAAGCAGGCAGGCAGGAAGACGATGTTTAATATACTTGGGCCGCTGATTAATCCGGCACGGGCGACTAATCAGCTGATCGGGGTCTATGGCGGGCATTGGACAAAGATCCTGGCGCGGGTGCTTTTTAATTTAGGCAGCGAGCATGTGCTGGTGGTGCACGGCGAAGACGGACTGGATGAGGTGACGACTACCGGAAAAACTCTCATATCCGAGGTTGATAAAGGCGAATTTAAGGACTATGAAATTTCTCCCGGAGATTTCGGGATTAAGCGGGCAGGACTGGAGGATCTCTCAGGCGCAGATCCGGAAAAGAATAAGCGCATAGTAAGGGAAGTTTTAAGCGGTGAGCCCGGAGCGCGCAGGGATATTGTGCTTTTGAATGCCGCTTGCGCGATATATGCGGCAAACAAGGCCGCTTCGATTAAAGAGGGCCTTAAACTGGCAGCCGGGTCAATTGATTCCGGAAGCGCCATGAAAAAATTGGAGTTACTTATTGAATATTCCGAAGGCAGGCATGGCAGATAAAGATGTATTAAAAGAGATCATCGCCAGGAAAAAAGAGAAGATTGCACTGGCAAAACAGGCGCTCAGCGAGGAAGAGTTAAAGGCGGGAATTTCTTCTGCCGGTCCGGTTAGGCCGTTTATCGCCTCAATCCATAAGCCGCGTACCATCTCTTTGATTGCCGAGATAAAAAAAGCTTCTCCTTCTAAAGGAGTAATCCGGCAGGATTTTAACCTCCAGGAGGTAGCCAAAGGCTATCAGGAGGCCGGTGTCCAGGCAATTTCGGTGCTTACGGAAGAAGATTATTTTTCAGGCAGCATCTCTTATCTTAAAGAGGTAAAAAACTTAGTCAACGTACCTGTGCTCAGAAAAGATTTTATAATCGATCCTTATCAGGTTTACGAATCCCGTTATTACGGAGCCGATGCCATGCTTTTAATCGCCGATATCCTTTCTAAGGATATGATCGTGCAATTGACAGGGATTGCCTCTTCAATCGGGCTTGAGTGTTTGATTGAAGTACACGATGAAAAGGAACTTAAAAAAGTCCTCAATCTTAAAGTCCCTGCAGTCGGAATCAATAACCGCGATCTGCATACCCTGAAAGTTGATTTTTCCACGACCGAGAAGCTCTTTACCCTGATTCCTAAAGATAAAATCGTTGTGGTAGAAAGCGGGATAAAGAGCTATCAGGATGTTTTATTTTTAAAGATCCTCGGAGTCAGCGCAATCTTAGTCGGAGAGGCGTTTATGGAGGCCGCTGATATACGCGCTAAAGTTGTAGATCTAATGGGATGGTAAAGGTAAAGATATGCGGGATAACAAACCTGGAAGATGCCCGCTCGGCAATTCAGGCAGGATGCGATGCCTTGGGATTCGTATTTTACCACAAAAGCCCGCGCTATATCACTCCGGAGAAAGCGGCAGTGATTACCGGGCAATTGCCCAAGTCAATCAAGAAAGTCGGGGTATTTGTCAATGCAAGCGAAAAATGCGTTAGGGCGATAGCCAGAAAATGCCGGCTTGATTGGCTGCAGTTTCATGCGGAGGAAACGCCGGAATTCTGCCGCAGGTTTAAGGGCTACAGGGTAATTAAGGCCTTTAGGGTAAAGGATGATATAGATTTAGAGGAGATAAAAAAATATAAGGCCTGTGTTTATCTGTTTGATGCTTTCAATAAGAGAAAATTCGGCGGCACCGGCAGGGTTTTTGATATCAGGCTGCTTAAAGGCTTAAAGGGGATAAAGAGGCCTGTATTTTTGTCCGGCGGTTTGACTTGTGCCAACGTAAAAAAAGCAATTGCTGTTTGTTCGCCTCAATGGGTGGATGTTTCCAGCTCGGTAGAGATAAGGCCGGGCAAGAAGGACAGAAATAAGATTATCAGGTTCATCAAGGCGTCAAAAGGTTAAGATGAAAAAGTGCCCTTATTGCGCGGAAGAGATTCAGGAGGATGCCTTAAAGTGCAGGTATTGCGGGGAGTTTTTCGAGAAGAAGCCCCTGCGTAATAACTGTTTTTTCGGATGCCTGCTCAGCTTTGTCCTCGGGGTGGTTGTTTTTCTCCTGTTGATTAATTTAGGGTTCGCATTACTGAAATTTTTCCTTCAGCGGGCTTTTTTCGGCATGCCGGATAGCGGCAGCGGATATTACTTTTATTATCCTTTTCCCGGAGCATCGGGGATAACAGAATTTTTCAGGAATTTTTCCGATTTTCTGACGCGTTACTGGGATAAATTCCTTAATTTATTTCACGGCGGATTGATGTATTATAACGTATAGGAGTGATGCCATGTTACCGGATAAAACAGGACATTTTGACGGTTTCGGAGGCAGGTATGTGCCGGAGACGCTGATTTGCGCTCTGGATGAATTAGAGCGCCAATACCAGCGGTCTAAACACGATAAGAAATTTGCGCAGGAACTGCAGTATTACCTTAAAGAATACGCCGGCAGGCCCACGCCTTTATACCTTGCCGCTAATTTAAGCAGGTATTTAGGCAGGATGAAGGTATATCTTAAAAGAGAGGATCTTCTGCATACCGGGGCGCATAAGATAAATAATACTTTAGGCCAGGTATTGCTGGCGCGCAGGATGAAAAAGAAACGGATTATCGCTGAAACCGGCGCCGGCCAGCACGGAGTGGCAACCGCTACCGTTGCGGCGATGTTCGGTTTAGAGTGCGATGTATATATGGGGGAGGAGGATATCCGCAGGCAGAGGCTGAATGTCTTGAGGATGGGCCTCTTAGGCGCTAGAGTGATTCCGGTAAAGAGCGGCTCAAAGACGCTCAAAGACGCAATGACCGAAGCTATCCGCGACTGGGTCACAAACGTACGCACGACTTATTATATTATCGGCAGCGTTGCTGGGCCGCATCCGTATCCGGCAATGGTAAGGGATTTTCAGTCGGTTATCGGTAAAGAGGCAAAACAACAGATATTAAAAAAAGAAAAGAGGCTCCCTGATTATCTGGTTGCATGCGTCGGAGGAGGGAGCAATGCTATGGGCCTCTTCCATAATTTTTTCGGCGACAGGCAGGTTAAATTTATCGGTGTAGAAGCCGCTGGCCTAGGAATATCTACGGGTAAACACGCCGCTACCTTAGTCGACGGCAAGACCGGGATTCTGCACGGATCGAAATCAGGGCTTTTGGAAGACAGGTTCGGGCAGGTAAAAATAGCCCATTCTATCGCAGCTGGCCTTGATTATCCGGGGGTCGGGCCTGAGCATGCCTATTATAAGAAGATCGGGCGCGCTAAATATGTGGCAGTCGGTGATAAACAGGCGCTGGAAGGTTTTCGTTTGTTATCCCGGAATGAGGGCATAATCCCCGCGCTTGAACCGTCGCACGCGATATATTACCTCAAAATTTTAAATAGAAAAGTAAGGAAGGGTTCATTGGTTATCCTTTGCCTTTCAGGCAGAGGCGACAAGGATATGGAGGCGGTTTAAAAGATGAACAGGATAGAGAAAAAATTCAGGCAGTTAAAATTAAGCAATAAAAAGGCCTTTATCGCCTTTATCACCGCAGGCTACCCGTCGCTTGCTGCGACAAAGAACCTTGTCTTCGGGCTTGAGCGCGCAGGGGCGGATATTATTGAGTTGGGGGTTCCTTTTTCTGATCCTATGGCAGACGGGCCGGTAATTCAGGAAGCCAGCCAGGCAGCTTTAAAAAAAGGCGTCCATCTTCAGGATATTTTAGAAACCGTCAAAGAGCTGCGCAAGTCTACGCAAATCCCGATTTGCCTGATGACCTATTATAATCCTATCTTCTGTTTCGGAAGAGAACGTTTTGCTTCGCAGGCAGCCCGTTGCGGCATGGACGGCCTAATTATCCCCGATTTGCCTCCGGAAGAAGACAGGGAGTTTATCAAGATTACCAAGCGCAGCGGTATTGACCTGATCTGTTTTATTTCTCCGACTACTTCTCTCAAGAGGGCGAAAATTATCTCAAAGGTATCCAGGGGTTTTATCTATTATGTTTCCCTCACCGGCGTTACCGGAGCGCGTAAGGGCCTTGTCGAAGGACTAATCCGCCACCTGCGTTTAATAAAGAAAATCACCGATAAGCCGGTTTGTGTGGGATTCGGAGTAAGCCGCAGAGAGCAGATCAGGCAGTTATATGGCGTAGCCGATGGTGTTATTGTGGGCAGCGCGATTATAGAAAAGATAAAGCATAACATTAACAGGAAAGACATGCCCGAGAGAGTATCTGTTTTTGTTAAAGGATTAAAAAGTGTATAAGAAGACAACCCTTTCCAACGGTTTAAGAATCGCAAGCTGCCGTATCGCACAGATGCAATCCGTATCTCTGGGGATATGGGTGAAGACAGGCGGCCGCTATGAAAACGAAAAAGATAAAGGGGTCAGCCACTACCTGGAGCACCTTTTGTTCAAGGGGTCGAAAAAATACAGCTGCCGTAAAATTAAGGAGACAATTGAGGGGCTGGGCGGTTCTTTGAATGGTTTCACCTCCGAGGAGCTCAGCTGTTTTCTGGTGAAAATCCCGGGGCGCTTCCTTAATACGGCTTTGGATATCCTCTCCGACATGGTGATAAATCCTCTGCTTACTCAGGAGGATATCGATAAAGAGAGAAGCGTAATACTGGAAGAGATTAAGATGTATAAGGACCAGCCGCGCGCTTATGTGCATGATCTTCTCGATGGGCTTTTATGGCCGAACCAGCCGCTGGGGATGCCGATCATCGGCTTCGAGGACACCGTCAACAATATGAGCAGAAGCCAGATCTGCGGTTTTAAAGAAGATAATTATTCTGCAGCTAATATAGTGGTTAGCGCCGCGGGGATACTTGACCACCAGCGGCTCAGCGATAAAGTAAAAGCATTAGCCGCTAAGGTTAAACCGGCAAAAGAAAACCGGTTCCTGCCCGTAAAAGAAAAGCAGAGAGAGCCGCAATTAAAAATTTTGCATAAGGATACCGAGCAGAGCCATCTGGCGATGGGGTTCCACAGTTTTAAAAGAGAGCACCCCCTAAAGTACGCGCTGAGTTTGCTGCATGTAATCTTGGGTGCAAATATGTCTAGCCGGCTTTTTAATGAAGTAAGGGAAAAGCGCGGCCTGGCTTATGAGATCGGGACACAGGTAAAACGCCTGGATGATACCGGTTCTTTCCTGGTGCATGCCGGAGTCGACAACGCTAAGGTCGAGGAGGCATTGGAATTGATTTTAAGGGAATTGGCAAGGATGAAATCGCATCCGGTGCCTGCGGCAGAACTAAAGCGCGCCAAAGACTTTTCTATCGGGCAGCTGGTGCTTGCATTGGAAGATACGCTTGAGCATATGCTTTGGATCGGCGAGTATACCGCAAGCCTCAACAGGATAGAAAGCCCTGACGAGGTCATTGCGCAGCTGAATAAAGTTGAAGCCACGGGAATCATGAGGGCAGCGCGCGAGATATTTGATAACAAAAAACTCAATCTTGCTGCCATCGGCCCGCTGGCGGGCAGGGAAGATTCAATTCGCGCTAAATTAGCAATAGATTAAAGCATGACAAGTACACTAAATCCCCTCCTTCTAATATTATTTCTGTTTTTTCTGGCGCTTTTTTCTTTCCTTTTTTCGGCTTCGGAAATGGCGGTCATCGCTTTAAGCAAAATACGCCTGCGCAATATGATTGCTAAGGGCGTACGGAGAGCCCAGAGTATCCAGCGCTTAACGAATAAGCTTGATAAGTTTATCGCCGCTATACTCATCGGCAATGATTTCGTCAATATCGCCATATCGGCTATTATTACCGCAATCTTCGTGCACTTTGCGGGATATCGCGTAGGGGTGGTCGTAGCGACTTTCGTCTCATCTTTCTTCGTGCTGATCTTCTGCGAAATTACCCCTAAAATCCTCGCTACAAAACACACTGAAGAAGTAGCTTTATTTACCGCCCCGATTATGGAATTTTTCATCAGGGTTTTCCATCCTATAATTATCGTCTTTACCGGTATCAGTAACCTTATTTTAAGGGCTCTGGGTGTTCATCCAAAGAAGGTATCTCCCCTGATCACCGAAGAGGAGATAAGGATGATGATCGAAATCGGCAGGGACGAGGGGGTATTAAGCGACAAGGAAAGGAAGATGTTGCACAGGATCTTTGAATTCGGCGACACAAAAGTAAGCGAAGTAATGGTTCCGCCGGAGAGAATCAGCGCGGTAAACGTAAATTTCACTTTTGATGAGCTATTGAACGTGTTTGTCGAACACGGCTATGCGCGTCTTCCGGTATTTTCCGGGACAATTGATAATATTATCGGTATTATTCACGCGCGCGATATCCTGTATTTAGTGCGCGATAAGGGGCTATTCCTGCTGCAGGACTTGCTTCACGAGCCGTATTTTGTCGCTCCCACGATGCGGGTGACCGAGCTTTTAGAGAAGTTCCAGTCTGAAAAGATCCAGATGGCGGTAGTGTCCCAGGAGAGGAAGAAAACCCTCGGGCTGGTCACCCTGGAAGACCTGGTTGAGGAGATAGTCGGAGAGATAGAAGAGGAACATAAAGCCCGTCTCGGGAAATAAGCATTGACCGGCTCAAGCCAAGTTGTATAATATTTGAGCTTGAGTTTGCCGCTTGACTGGCAGTTATAGGTGTGGTAATATTTACAAACAAGCCAACCAAAGGAGGAAGCAAATGGCAGAAAAAGGATATTGTGTAAAGTGCAAAAAACCCAGAGAAATGAAAGACGAGCAGAAGGTTACGATGAAGAACGGCCGCGCGGCGATGAAAGGGAAATGCCCTGAATGCGGCACAGGCATGTATAAGATCTTGGGAAAAAAATAGTGCTTCAGTTAGCCCGGCGTATTGCGGCTGTCGCAAAATCCAAGAAAGCCCTTAAAACAGTAATCCTGGATATGCGAAAGCTTACCTACTTCTGCGATTATTTTGTAATCACCGGCGCCAATTCCCACAGGCAGGTTAATGCAATTGCCGGCGCCATTCAGGAAGATTTAAGCAAGCAAGGAATAAAATCTCTCTCAGAGGTGCCATCTGCGGATGAGTCGGGATGGATAGTATTAGATTACGGCTCTGTAGTAGCCCATGTCTTTTATAAACCGATGAGAGAGTTTTATTCTTTAGAGCGCCTCTGGTCGGATGCAAGGAAGGTGGCTTTGAGCCGGAAAACGCGTTAAAATCCTCTTTTTCGCACAACCCGCCTTAAAAGGTACTTAAATGAAGAAAAATATCAGCGATTCCCTGCTTTCGGTAATCTGCGCCGCTATTAAAGATTCAGGCGCGGACGATTCTTTAAAAGAGGAGCTTTATCTTGAAGTTCCCCCTGCGGGCAGATTCGGAGATCTAAGCTCTAACGTTGCTTTGCGCTTGGCCAGCGCCATGCGAAAGCCTCCGGTTGAAATCGCAGGGCAACTGGCGGAAAAAATAAAACTGATTCTGAAAGATGACCCGGTTGCCCGTTTTGTCTCCGAGGTCAAAGCAGAAGGCGCGGGATTTATAAATTTCTATTTATCCCGGGAATATTTTTTACTTGAGCTGGCAGGTATCCTTAAAACACCAGCCGCGGCACTTGCGCCGCAAGCAAAGCAGCGCCTGAAAGTATTAATAGAATTTGTCAGCGCTAACCCCACCGGATCGCTTTCGGTTGCGCATGCAAGGCAGGCGGTTGTCGGTGATGTCCTGGCGAATATTTTTAATTTCTGCCGGCACAAGGTAAAAAGGGAATATTACCTTAATGACGAAGGAAACCAGATAGAGATTCTGGGTAATTCGGTAGGTTTAAGGATCAGGGAACTCTCAGGAGAAAAAATAGAGTTTCCGGAAAATTATTATCAGGGCGAATATATTTACGATATCGCAAAAGAAGCCCGTAGATTAAACGTTAATAGCGAGAAGCTGGGAGAATTTGCCTGCGAGTACATCCTTAATCAGATTAAAAATGAATTAGCTGATTTCGGGGTTAAATTTGACTATTGGACGAGCCAAAAGGCATTAAGAAAAAGCGGCAGGATCGGGAAGGCTTTGGATTTCCTCAAAAAACGCGAGTTACTTTACGAACAGGAAGGCGCGCTTTGGTTTAAGTCGACCCAGTTTGGAGACGATAAAGACAGGGTGGTGATTAAAAGCGACTCAAGCTATACGTATCTGGCTCCGGATATTGCCTATCACCGGGAAAAATACCGGAGGGGGTTTACGCTTTTAATCAATCTCTGGGGCCCTGACCACCACGGTTATATTAACAGGCTTAAGGCCGCTGTTGAGGCCCTGGGGCAGGCAAAAGAATCTCTTTCTATAATCATTGTCCAGCTGGCGACTATCTTCAGGGAGGGTAAACCGGTACAGATGTCCACGCGCAGGGGCCAATACATCACTTTGAGGGAAGTCCTTGATGAGGTTGGCTCTGACGCCTCAAGGTTCTTCTTTTTGATGCGCCGGACCTCAAGCCACCTTGATTTTGACCTTGATATCGCCAAAAAACACACCTCGGAGAACCCAGTTTACTACGTACAGTATGCACACGCCAGGATCTGCAGTATCCTGCGCAACAGCCCCGGCAGAGCTGCCGGCAGCAGGCAGGCATTAGAGTTATTGAAAGAAGAAGAGGAACTAAGGCTGATTAAAAAAATAATCCAGTTTCCTTATATTATAGACGTCTGTGTCAAAACGCAGGATCCTTATATGCTGACCGTATACCTGCAGGAGTTAGCAGAGAGCTTCCATAAATTCTACGATAGACACCGCGTACTGGGGGAAGACCAGGAATTAAGCCGGGCGCGGCTTGCCCTGATTCAGGCGGCGAAACTTATCCTGGCGCAAGGTTTGAAATTGCTGGGTATCAGCCGCCCCGAAGAAATGTAAGTGAGGACATGACTTATGGAGCGCGAAGCGCGACATAAGTCATATGTCCGAACTTACCCCGCAATCGGGAGAACCACTTCAGGTGCGGGGTTAAATTCGCCCGAATAACTTACGTTCACTTCGTTCCGTAAGTTATGGGCTCATTCAATGCACAGCCATAAAATACTTAATATCGCCTCAGCCGATATCACTTTACAGCAGAGGCTGTCGCGGGAGTTGGGGATTTCGCCGCTTCTGGCACAGCTGCTTCTAAACCGCGGGATTAGTTCTGCCGAAGAGGGTCAAAAGTTTCTTAATCCGAGGCTGGAAGACCTTTGTGACCCCTATGATTTTAAACAGATGCCTCAGGCAGTAGAGCGGGTGCGGCAGGCTGTACGCGATAAAGAGAGAGTTTTAATCCACGGCGATTACGATGTAGACGGTATAACCGCCCTGGCGCTGGTAAAAAACACCCTGCAGGGCCTGGGGATTTCTGCCGGCCATCACCTGCCGCATCGGGTTAAAGAAGGTTACGGATTGAGCGATGAGATTATCAATAAAGCCAAGCAACAGCGGGCGAGCCTATTAATTACAGTTGATTGCGGGATAAATAACCGCCGGCAGATAAGCGAACTTAAGCGCAATAATATTGATGTTGTTGTAACTGACCACCATGAACCGGCAGCCGGCCTTCTGGTTGATGCCTATGCAGTGATTAATCCTAAGGTTAAGGGGTGCGGATACGCTTTCAGGGACCTAGCGGGGGTAGCGGTAGCTTATCGGTTCTGCCAGGCGCTTGCCAAAGAAACCCTGCAGGAAGATCTTGATTTAGTCTGCCTGGGTACGATTGCCGATGTTGTTCCTTTGGTCGGAGAAAACAGGGTTATCGCCAAAGAGGGGTTAAAAAAGATTTCTCAGTCTAAGCGGCCGGGGCTCAAGGCCCTGATAGAAAGAAGCGGTATAAAAGGCAGAAGCATTGATTCTACTTTTGTAAACTTTATTATTGCCCCTAGGCTTAATGCCAGCGGCCGGATGGACAGCGCTGAAATGTCGCTGGATCTTTTAATGAGCAGGCAATTTGATGAGGCTTCGAAGTTGGCAGAAGCGGTAGAGGTGCAAAACCGCCAGCGCCAGAAGGTTGAGGGGCGTATCCTGCAGGAGGCGCAGGAGATAATCGACAGGGACATCAATTTCAAGGAGCACAGGATAATCGTACTTTCAAAGAAAGATTGGCATCCCGGGGTCTTAGGGATAGTCGCTTCCAAAATCTCCGACCGTTTTTACCGGCCGACTATCGTGATCTCCGTTTCCGACCGCCTCTGTAAAGGTTCAGGCCGTTCAATAAAGAATTTCCATCTATTCGACGCGCTCTCTCAGTGCGGACATCTTCTGGAAGATTTTGGCGGCCATGCCCATGCCGCCGGCTTGGTAATTTCCAAAGACAGCATTGAAGAATTTAAAAAGAGTATCAACGCCTTGGCAAAGAAAACGATCAGGCTGGAGGATCTTCTTCCCAGGTTAGATATAGATATGGAGATTGCCTTGGGGCAGTTCAATGAGAAGATCATCCTTGAATTGCAGAGGCTCGAGCCTTTTGGCGCGGGCAACCCCGAGCCTTTATTTTACAGCCGCAGCCTCAAATTAAAAGGCCAGCCGCAGATTTTAGCAAGGAATACGATTAAATTCCGGGTAAGCGACGGGGACGCGGTCTTTCAGGCAATCGGCTTTGGCATGAGCGCTTTGGAGGGAAATTTCCAGCAAAGCAGTTGTTTTGATATGGTCTATACGCCCCGCATGGATAACTGGCAGGGGGAAAGCAGCATTATTCTGGAAGCCAAAGAATTGTTTTTCAGGCAGGTTTAAGCTCTGCGGAGTTCGCCCTTTTTGATACACCTGGCGCAGACATATACCCGCATGATGCGGCCGTTGATGACCAGGCGCATCTTCTGCAGGTTAGGGTAGAATTTCCTCTTTGTCCAGCGGGCGATTTTGCTTCCCGTTCCCCCCTTTGCCTTATACTGGCCTTTACGGGTGACTAACTTGCCGGTAAGCTCGCCTTTCTTGCATAACGCGCAGATTTTAAGCATTTTTATCCACCTTTTTTTGAAAGTATAAGTATACCCGAAAATAGCCCCTTGTCAAGCCAATAAATCAGGCTAAACTGCCGATTTTTGAGTTCTTTACTTAAGAATTAGTGCTATAATATATCCATGAACGACCTGGAGTTTGTCCGCAAATGCTGTCAGGGGGACAAACAAACCTGGGATAGTTTTGTCGAAAAATACTCCCGCCTTATATACAATTACATCCATAGCGCCGCCAGGTTCAGCGGCTTATCTCTTAGGCAGGAAGATATCGATGATATCTTCCAGGATACTTTCGCAGCTTTAAGTAAAGACAATTTCCGTAAATTGAAGAGCTTTCAGGCAAAGAATGGCTGTTCATTTGCTACTTGGCTGAGGCAGGTAACGGTTAATCTTACCTTTGATTTCCTGCGTGGCCTTAAAAAGACAGTTTCTCTGGAAGAAGGCGATGAGGGCTCTACGCTGAAGGAGATCCTGGCTGATAGTTCGCCGCAGATTGGCGAGCTTCTGCAGCAGGACGAATTACTAAAAGGGCTTAAGGAGTGTATTGAGGTTTTAGGGGCGGATGATAAATTTTTTGTTGAGTTGCATATAAACCGGGGAATCGCCCTCGAGGTGCTCAAGGGTTATTTCAGGATTTCCCGGGGCGCGATTGATATGAAGAAGGCAAGGATTATTGAGCGGCTCAGAGATTGCTTTCGCAGCAAAGGATTTTTTAAGTTAGATTAGGCGGTTTCTTACGTCTATTACAAGTGAGGCATCCCGCCATAGTATTAATTGGCAAATCGCGGGATTAGCCCGAATTTATCCCGAGCCATGATATGAAGCGCGAGATAATGGGGAGGGATTTCCGAGCCCGAAAGGGGACTTATGAATCAGAAGGATATGGATAAGCTGATCCGCGCTGCCTTTGGGGCATGGAAGGCAGACAGCAGCCAGCCGCAGGAGCACCCCAGCGAAGAGCTGCTAGCTTCCCTGGCAGAGGATAAGCTTGCCGCGGATGAAGCAGGTATGGTTAAGAGCCACATCGTAGGCTGCCGGCGTTGCGCGGAAGCTTTTGCCGCGCAGATAAGCCTCTCCGATGAGCAGCCTCAGCAGGTGCCTGATGCGCTGGTTGAAAAGGCAAAAGGTTTAGTCGGCCCGGCTGCTTCGGGGATACTGGCGGAAATATTCTTACGGCTTAGAGACAGGACGATAGAAATCATCAATACCAGCGCCGACGTGCTGGTAGGCCAGGAACTGGTACCGGCGCCGGTACTGCGCAGCCGCAAGCTTAAGGATTTTAAAGATGAAGTTACGTTTTTAAGGGATTTCCAGGATATCAGGGTACAGGTAAAAATCGAAAATAAGTCCGGCGGCACCTGTTCTGTATCGGTATCCATTCATGATAAGGCCACCCTTAAAGCGGTTAGGGATTTAAGGATTACGCTGATAAAGGATGATACGGAATTAGAATCATACCTTACCCAGTCCGGCAGGGCAGTTTTTGAAAGCGTTCTTTTGGGAAGATATACAGTCGAGATATCTTCCCCCGAGAGAAGAGCAGCTTCGATATTGCTGGAGATAAAGGCTTAAGCGGCTTAAATGTCTGATTTACCTGAAGCTTTAGTCCTTGAAATCACTAAAAAAACGGATGCCCTGTTGATGGGCGTTTTTGAACGCAGGCAGGCCGCCTCTACTTTAAGGCATTATAGCCAGATTAAGGTTTCGTTTCCAGAGATAGAAAAGTTTTGCGCTGAGATAAACCTTTTATTAAATAAAGCGGATAAAAAAGGCAATTTAGAATTCGCATCGGTCGAAGGCCTTAAGAAAACCGGTCAACTCCTCTGGGACCACCTCTTTAGCCGCCAAGTTAAAGAAAAATTAACCCGTTCATCTTCCTGCGACCTGGTTCTCTCCATAGACGAAGAATTAGTGGATATCCCCTGGGAGTTACTCTATTCGGGGAGCGATTTCCTCTGCCTGAAATTCAGTTTGGGCAGGATCATCCGTACCCAGGATAATCCTCAGCCCGCCCAATACAGGAGCATGCCCTCTACCCCGAGGATGTTGATTCTGGCTAATCCGACAAAAGACCTTAAGTCCGCCTACCTTGAAGGCTTATTTATCAGAAACCAGCTTGACCGCAGGCGCCGGGATATCAGCGTTGATTTTAAATCCACCTATATAGACACGCTATACGTCAAGAAGAACCTGCGCGATTACGACATTGTTCATTTCTCCGGGCATTGCGAATATGACCAGCAGGAACGGGAAAACAACGGCTGGATTTTAAGCGACGGCAGGCTTACCGCGCGCGATATCTGTAC
>Ga0136653_10000597_pt1 | contig 19051 bp, 23 predicted proteins | sample LakKivw275mmetaG_FD_94866 | JGI IMG/M metagenome (GOLD analysis project Ga0136653, IMG submission 94866) | Anoxic lake water microbial communities from Lake Kivu, Rwanda to study Microbial Dark Matter (Phase II) - Lake Kivu water 275m metaG... | ecosystem: Environmental > Aquatic > Freshwater >...
ATCATATATTGTGTCCAAGACTTTGCTTGCATTGTCAGTGAGTTGTACGAATCCGCACTTGCCACCCTTTGCGCATAGGCAGATCGCAAACGGAGGTTCGCCGAATGGACAACGATCAATTCTTCGATTCTTCAGGATGAATCCGTGTAGCAAAGTCGATGCGGCAAAGGCGGTCAGAACCAAGTGCTTCTGCTCCTCAGAAAGATCGTCTCTTAGCTGAAGTTCTGTCCTTCGCTGAGATACGAAAAAGCAAGCAGCACTATTGCTCAGCGTGTAGTCAGGATTCATAATTCTCTCATCGAAAGGCACCTTCACTCTTTGAAGGCGCTTCTGCAGATATACTGCCCAAGTAGTCCAGTAGGGAAGGATATCCAGGTCAAAAAACTCATGACGGACACCAGCCACTGCCGCAACACGCGCAACGAGTCTCTGAATCGGAGCAAGCAGCTCGTCTCGCTGCTCTGCAGTCGTGATCTTGCCAATCTTGGAAACGGATTCCTTGATGTAAGGCAGTTCTGAGAGGATCTGACCTTCAATCAACACTTCCAGGGAGTCATTCAAGGACAGAAGGCGCTGGCTTGGCGAGTAGGAATCTGGAATACCTCCGAGCAACTGCTCGCTATCAGCCTCGCCCGAATAGTTGAATGCGACGTCGAGAAAGTAGTTCACAAAAAAGCTACTGCCTGTCTTTTCGGCTATTGACCTCAGCGTCTTGTAGCACGCGGACGTTTCAACGGGCGAAATATCGAAGGCCGCCCTTAGCTTGCTGGTGATCAGCTTATGCGCTTCGTGTTCGCGCAGTACGTCTTCAGGGAGCTTTTGGGGGAGCGCTGGGTTTTCGATGTCAAACAATGTCTGGGCTTCGATTATAGGGACGACATCGAGCAGCATACGTTTTGCCGCTATTGCGTTCGTTAGTAGCGTGCGCTTGCAGTCAATCGGCGTCATCTGCTTCATGAGTAAATCCGACGCTAAAATGAAAGCACAGTTTTGCAGGTTCCAGCTTACAATCTGCCGCAAAGGTTTTGAAAGAAGATAGTGTCTGTCCCGACCCTCATGATTCAAGACATAACCTTTGAGTGCTTCGCAGGAGACCCCGATTTTCGCGGCAACGGAAGCAATCTCATCTAGATATAGTGCAGTGAAGTCTGTTCTTGGTTCCCAGTGGCCTAGGTTTGTTCCTCTGTACAATTGCAAGGCATCTTCAAAAAGGGAAGGCACTGCGCCGCTCACCTCACATTCTAGCCCTCCTAGTCTCTCATCTTCCTTCCCCGAGTCCTGCTGAGTATGCGCTTTGCCTCTCGGAGAGTTTCTACTTCCTTTGTACTTAGTAGACGAAGGGCAGTAGCGTCAGTGAAAAGTGCGTCTATTCCTTTGCTTGGGTCCGTAACCTCATCAAATCGACTCTGTGGTTGGGCCAGCAAGTCCAGCGTCCTTGGCGAGACGGCTGGGAGCCGCCGACGGCTCTCTTTCATGAAAGGCAGAGAAACGTCCAGTTCCTCACCCTTCCTGAACCACTCTCTGTAGTTGTCTCTCAGCCTATATCTCCTGATTCTGTCTTCAGGGGCTATTGTTACGTCGAGATAGCCTTTCTTTGTGAGGTCTTCGATTACTTGATAGACCGTCTGCTTTGAAAGGCCGAGCTGTTCCACTAGTTCTCTTGCGCTAATCTCTCGTCTGCGCTCGTAGAGATATGCTAGAACCTGTGATCTTCTTTCTTCTGGTCTTGGCATAGTCCGTCATTATGCGACTAAGTACGACGTCAAAAGACTTAAATTAGTCGGTCGGGTTACAAAGGACTGAGTCGGCTTTGAACGGACAGGCTGCCAAGTCCACTTGAGGCGTGAAGACCTTGGCAACCCACGGGGTGCCCGAGAAAAGATGCCAGGCAGGGTTTGGGGGCAGGTGGATCAAGAGTTGACTGAATCCCCGAAATCAGATATCACCATCACTACGGTAAGAATCCTCAGCCTTATCCATGCGTGGGAGTCTCAGCGAAGGAGAGCTCCGATTTTCTCGGACATACACAAGCACCAAGAAGGTAACCTCAACCCACTGCAGCTCAAGAAACACCTTGATTCTCTGATCTCGATGGGCTGTCTGTCCAGCCAGCGCGCTGAGAGTAGGCGGGTGTATTACCGTGTGACTGAACTCGGCAATAACCTCGTGGGATCGATGCCAGAACAGTTGTCGCATTTGCAGGCCTACAAGACAAGGGTCTCGGACTTTTGAGGATACGTATCCTTGCGTGAGTATGTCTCTCTCAAAAGCGGTTTTCTAGGAATCTGAGAAGAGTAGAGCACCAGAGGACTGAGACTTGATTGAGGGACTTCTCTTTCTCGGTCTTGTGGCGGCCATATTGCGGTGGATGGTGAAGGAGTCAGGCAAGGACTACGATCGAGAAAATACTAGGTATAGAACCCGAGACAGCACGGCGTTTCCAAGTTACACTTCAAACCTGTCAACGAACTACGATATCGATGAAATTCTGCGATCAGTAAGAAATCAGCGAGTGGAAATTCCGAGAGTAGAAATACCGAGATTCGACTCCGCATTCAACTCAATGTCGTCATCACACAGACGACGAAGCCCAACTCTCATACGTTTTGATAAGATGTCAGGAGAATGGGATGAGTTTGATTGACAAGAACGCTATTCTCTCGCTAGTCTCCACGTTGGACGTTGTTTCTGCGGCTTACGCGAAATGCACGATCATGGTGATGAACCATTGGAATGGCACATCGTCGCCGGAAGGTTGTGGACGCTGAGGTTTGACCGATGCAGCGGATCGATGAGGGAATTTGCAGAGGACTGGTAGGCGACCGATCAGATGAGCTTGGAATGGAATAGCGGTAATCGAAGAGGAAGGCTTTCCATTCACAGCGACGACATAGTAAGCAGATGGGACAAACTCACCTCATCAATGGACGCCAGAACCAGAAACACGATGATCGTTCATGAAGATTACCAAACGGGGTTGAGGCGAGAGACAGTTGCAGAAGAATGCGTTGTCTGGGAAGATGAACGCTACGTGTACATGCAGCTACGAGGGAGAATTTTAAGCAGAACCGAAGCCATCAATGGAACTGTGACTCCGAGACGACGTCTAAACTCGAACCCGATTTCTGTATTCGACGAGTAGCTGAGGATGGACGATGGCAGATATTGTTTCTGCAAGAGTTGTGAAGGGAGAAGGCCCATGCACGAAATCCAATTCGATCTGCGTTTCTAAGCCTGTCGCAGACGCCATCGGTATCATGGTCGGAGATCCACTACAGGTAACGGGCGGGCGAAGTACAGTAGCCTTTGTAGAGTCCATTGAGAAGATTCCTGATGTAGTCATATTCCTAGGTCGAATTGTGAGGCATAACGCTGAAGCCCACTGGGACGAGACAGTTCAACTAAGAAAACTGGAGAAACGAGAGCTCGCCGAGAGAATCGTCATCGGTCCAGCGGAACCAGACCAAGTCCTCCAAGTAGATGCTGACGCTCTCAAAGGTATGATAATCGGTCACTATGTCACGGCCGGTGACCTCATCGAGATTGGAAGACGAACCTTCAGACAAGTCTTCACTGAACCGCAAGAAAACCAGGGTGCACGAATTCTCATCGTGGAAACCAAACCGGGTGGCATCGTTCAGATCGCGGAAGAAAGCGAACTTGTGGTGAACAGAGAACATGGGACCGACATCCGAAGAATTACCTCAGTAACCTATGATGACTTGGGTGGAATGGAAGAAGTAATCGAGAAAGTCCGTGAACTGGTGGAGATACCATTACGAAACCCAAGCCTCTTCCAAAAGCTAGGGATAGATCCTCCAAAGGGCATTCTCCTCAAGGGCCCGCCTGGCGTTGGCAAGACGCTCTTGGGAAAAGCTGTGGCGAACGAGAGTAAGGCCTACTTTGTCGGAACAGGCGCTTCCCAGCTTGCCGGAGGACAGGGCGAAACCGAAAGAAGACTTCGAGAACTCTTCGCAGAGGCGGATCAGCACCAGCCCAGCGTCATCTTCATCGACGAATTGGACACGATAGTTCCTAAACGCGAGGAATCGCTCTCACCAGACGATAGGAGAATCGTCGGCGTCCTCTTGGAGATAACGGACGGAATCAAGGCCCGCGGCCAAGTTATCGTAATAGGTGCCACCAACAGACCAGACGCGATTGACCAAGCCCTTAGACGGCCCGGAAGGTTCGATCGAGAGATCGAGATACCGATTCCAGACAACGATGCAAGACTCGACATACTGCGAATCCGCACACGCCTCATGCCACTCGAATCAGACGTCGATCTTGGAATTCTTGCTGAGAATACTCATGGCTATACGGGAGCCGACCTCAAGCAACTCTGTAGCGAGGCGGCCCTCAGCGCAGTTCGAAGACACAAAGCAAGCTTCAGACCGGATGGAACGCTGCCCACCGAAGCACTCAACACGATCAAAATAACGATGGCAGACTTCGTCGAAGCAACGAAAAGAATCACTCCGTCATGCGGTAGAGAAATCATAGTCGAGGTTCCTAGAGTCAGATGGGAAGAGGTAGGCGGATACGAAGAGCTCAAGCAGAAACTTCAGGAACTCGTCCTGATTCCATGGAAGAATAGAAAGGAAGCCAGGAAATATGGAGTGAAAGTTCCTAGAGGAATTCTACTCTACGGGGGACCTGGAACAGGAAAGACGTACATTGCCAGAGCCATAGCTACCGCGGCAAAGGTTAAGGTCATAAGGGCCAGTGGGGCGAGCCTCAAATCAAAATGGTTCGGCGAATACGAACGGAACATCGCCCGCATCTTTGAGGTGGCACGCAAAGCCGCTCCCGTCATCGTCATCCTTGATGAGACAGATGCGGTAGCCTCGATACGTGGCGGGGGGCTTGGCGAAGGAAGCAAGGCCCTGGACAGCGGACTCAACGAACTATTACAGCAACTAGACGGCCTTGAGGAGATACATGACGTATTCGTGATCTGTACGACAAATAGGTCGGACATGCTTGACCCAGCATTCCTACGATCCGGCAGAATAGAGTACCAGTTCTTGGTTCCGAAACCAGACTACGAGGCGAGGAAGGAGATCTTCAGAATTCACCTCTCAGGCTCGAAGATGCCTGTAGCCGAAGGTCTATCAGTTGAGCGGATAGCGAAATTGGCGGACGGCATGGTGGGCGCCGACATGGGACGTATCGTACGAGGAGCCGTCCTCAAGGCATTCTGCGAACATGTGCAGAACGGAAACGGCGAACCGCTCCTAGAGATGAGACATCTCCTCGCCGCAATAGACGAGGTGAGAGGTGGCTTGAGTTTCAACCGGGGGGAGAGCATTGCGGCTATGCCTGTTCAGGCAGAATCTTGACATAGAGACAGCCGAGATAGCCAAAGTCGGCGACAACATATCGCGGACCTTCAGCATAGACTTCACTGCTTTTGACCAACCCATCTCAAGACCTGTAGAGCACGTCTTCGTTGACGATCTTCTTAGAGTATCAGACAATTTCCTCGACCGCGGCGAACCCGTTGTCGGCCTCGTATTCACACGCTCAGGATTGGATGATGAAACAATACTGGGTCAGGGGTCAGAACGCCACCGCGGCGCTTGGGTCAGATGGGTTGACAACATTCGAGAGACAAGCCTAATCGCGATTCACGAACTAGGTCACGTGTGTGAGGCAGACCACTGCACATCTGAGAACTGCCTCATGTTTCCCGTCTTTCGCAGCTTTGATGGTCGGGAATTCAGCCTCAAAGGACTATTCTGCGATAGGACTCTGGTTGCAATACGCAGCAGCTGGGTTCACACGCGTCTCACAAACGCCGCTGAAGATCGAGCGAAGAACCACAGGGTGCTCCCGAGGATAGTTGATGACATCCACCCCACACATCGGCCGCCACAAATATCAACCCAGACAGCGATGGCCCCTTCTCCAACTCCGCAGATACCTATCATCTCATCCCCGCGGAGTTCACCTGTCCGACCGCTTTTTCCAGATTGGAGTATGACAGATTCCGACCCTGATGAATTCATTCGCCAAGTGAAGGATCATTTCGGCCTAAGGAGATGAAGCCATGTCGAAAGGCATCTACGAAGTGACCTTTGATACCGCAGGGGTACTCAGGCAGATCCAGCTAATCAGGCAACAGCTGCAACGGAACATTGAGCAGACGGGTAGGCCCGTCGAACCTGGTCAAGTGCAAAGGCTCGGAGAACTCAACTGGAAACCAATCGCCAATGATCACAAGATCGAAATCCCTGCAAGAATGTTTGAGGTAAGAATACCACCAGAATTCACAGAAGATGTGGGCGTGAAAGATGAGGTGGCGCTCATATCCCTAGAGGACCAAGGAATTAGGGTGATGCTCACCGATGCGAGTCTGCCAGTCGAAAGATGCGACAAAGTAGCGTCAAGAATTGCGAAGAAAATCTACGAAGATGCCACCGGCAGGAAACTGAGACCAGAACAAGTAGTCGTAAAGGGAACGGCAGCCTTTACGAGCGCAATATGCGAGCGTTGCAAAGAGACACTCGATACGTTTCCCTACGCATGCACTGTTTGTGGCAGATGTTTCTGCTACGACCACAAGCAACCAGAGATTCACGGATGCCAACATGCTAGTCAAACGCGAATCGACGAAGACACGACACGGCCTCGAGAGAAACCGACTGCTAAACGAAGAGGAAGATACACTCCCACGAAACATGCTGACAGAACCAGGCCAGCAGTTACCGTAACCAAGGTGCCGTGTGGTTAGAATGAGTTCCATTTTGGAGACGGAAGGACATGTCGACTGAGAATGAAAAGCCCACTTTGATTGAAGAGCGTCTGGAGAGAGCTCCTAGAGACCTCTACGGTGGGAGAATGCTTGAGAAAAAAGGCAAAGGGTTTACCCGGAGGATCTTCGTCCTCACGTGTGATTCATGCGGATTACGAATAGGCAACGAGGACCGACTAAGAGCCTGCACAACAGACGAATGCAAGGCCAAGATTTGCGAGAGCTGTTCCATCAGCTATGAGGCGCAGACATACTGCCGTCACTGTTTGAAATCGAAACTCGGAATCGACGAATCTGACTTCGATGTCCTGAACGTCATAATCGCAGCGAAAAGAATTGGTATCCCAGCAATAGCAAACCAACTCGAGGTATCATTACAATCGGTCAGGAAGTCTTTGCCGAGGCTCCTGAAAGCGAATCTGATCCGGCCGCGAGCTGTTTCTGTATTCACGCAATTCGAGCCTACGCCCATAGCCATCTACAATCAACTAGCGATTGCAAAATTGTTCGACATCACAACACAAACCGAACGTGATGAGGATTGACAACAGGCAGCTCGATATCATTAGCCATCACCGCTGCCATTGCGATTGGATTTCTCGCATTTGCTTTCGGCGTAGGGCTCTGGGCCTGGCAACAGCTTGACCAGTTCGGAGCAGGGTCTATTCTCCGCCTTGTAGTTGCAGGATTCCTCGTTCTGATGTTTGCAATACTCGCCTCAAGGCTCTTTTCGAGAGTTGAGTGAGAAGAATTGACGCTCGCCGACCTCTCAAGGATAGATCTCCGGGACAGAGCGAAGAAAGTTGCAAAACAAACAGATCGCGAACTAATTCAGGCCTCGTTGTTGTCATCAGCTCTGAATGCTGGAGACTCGCTGGAGGACGATGTCAGCTGCTATATGGTTGCAGAGAATCTTGAGAAGCTAGGCGGAGACGAACCCCTTTTCACCAATCCATCAACAGAATCGGCCGCAGGTGAGTACCCGATTGGAACGATCCCTGGAACCAGGCCTCTGGTGACTTTCGGGCTGAGAGAGGAAGAGCGGATCAGACACGCAATCATTCCTGGAAGCAGCGGATCCGGCAAAACAAACACGGTTTTCGTGATTCTAAGACAGGACCTGCAGAAAGGAAAACCGTTCATGATCTTTGATTGGAAGAGAAACTACAGAGATTGCGTAAACCTTCCCGAAGCAGCTGGAAAGGAGGTTCTCGTATTCACAGTCGGCCGCGACCTCTGCCCCTTCCATTTCAACCCAATGATCCCTCCACCCGGTACGTCACCCTCAGTCTGGCTAGGGAAGCTGATAGAGATCATGGCCCACGCATTCTTTCTCGGCGAAGGCGTGATCTACATACTTTCAAAAGCCTTGGATCAAGTCTATTCGCAGCTTGGCATCTATCAAGGCAGCGATTGCTGGCCAACTTTCAGAGACGTCCTTCGCTTTCTGGAAAACTACGACAGCAAGGGTAGGGAGACGCAATGGTTAGCCTCTGCCCTCCGCTCTGTATCTATGCTTTGCTTCGGCGAACTGGACAGAATCTTGAATCTCGCGCACTATCCAATCGACAAACTACTGGAAGGAAACGTGATCCTCGAGTTGGATGCGCTCACGGACACAGCCAAGGTCTTCCTCACGGAATCTCTGCTACTCTGGATTCATCACTACCGTATTGCCCAGGGAAAGAGAGAGGAGTTCAAGCATTGTTGCGTGATCGAGGAAGCTCACCATATTCTCTCTCGAAAATTGCAGATGATCTCAGGAACCGAGACCATAACGGACATGATACTTAGAGAGATCAGAGAGTTTGGCGAATCTCTAATCATAGTTGACCAAGATCCGTCTCTCCTCTCCGTACCGGCCATAGGCAACACGTATGCGACCATCTGCATGAATCTGAAAGAGCGGAACGACGTCAACCTAATGGCTTCATGCCTGAGCCTCGATTACAGTGAAAAAGATATCCTCACTCGACTCGAAGTCGGGCAGGCTGTTGTTAAACTTCAGGGAAGACATACCGCCCCATTTCTCGTTAGCATTCCCAAAGTTGAGATCAAGAAGGGCGTAGTTACAGACGCACAAGTCACAGAGAGAATGGCTTGGTTTTACAGGGAATTGCAGGAAAACACGCTCAAAACAGCCCCAGTGAGAGAATTTGCAGGAACCTCAACTAGGAGTAGGAAGCGAGTCGAAGGGGAAGAAGAAATTCAAAATGAGACAAATGCGAGAAGGAAAGCGGGAGACGGAGAAAAGCAGGAAAGTGAACAAGAAGATACGAAGATAACCGGAGATACGGCAGTAGATACCGAGGGGCTAAGCAAGGAAGCAACAGAGTTGCTTGCAGATATCTGCAAGAACCCATTGAGCAGAGTGGGAGAACGCTACAGGCGACTGGGGATGGATGAAGCGAGAGGAAACAGGGCCAGACAACTGCTTGAAAGCAGAGGATTGATTGAAGCAATTAGTCTGCCGAAGCTGGAAGGCCGCGGCTACTGGGGCAAGGCTCTGAAGCTGACGAATAATGGTCGGGCAGCATTGATATCAATGGGATTTAGGCTGCCCGACGAAATATCAAAACGAAAAGGAAGCCTCCTCCATCAGCACTACCTCAGACTGATCACAGAGAGACTCATACAGGCCGGCCACCAGGTCAGCTTGGAGCATCCGCTTGGCTACGGTGAGGCCGCCGATCTGCTTGTTGATGGGCAAGTCGCCATCGAGCTTGAGCGTTCAGAGCGAAACACGCTGCAGAATGTGCGGAAGAGCTTGAAAAGGGGCTTCAAGGTTCTACTGGTGGCAGAAACATCAGCCCTCGAGAGACGAATCGCAGGCCTACTTGAGAAGGAGAACCTCCGGGGATCAGTGAAGGTGGTGCAGCTCAAGGATTTCAGAGAAGACTGCGGCCTCGACCTTATTCGCTCCCTACTGCCCTCTCTCTCGCAAGCTTTGTCGCAGTCTGTCCCAGCCCAGCTTCGCTTTCATGAAAGAATAGGAGAATGAATCGATTTGACGGAACCAGTCCTTGCGGGCACATGTCAGATCTGTGGAGATGAAGTGTACCAGTACACGACGATCAGTTGTGAGGTTGCGTTCTCCTGCGGTAGATGCGGAAAGTGGACTTGCACAGGTTGCGGTGGACTAAGCCCAGGCTACGGATACGGAAGTGAAGATGAATCCCGATATGGGAAAGTCTGCAAGGAATGCTACTACGAGCTTCAGTCAGAATATGCAGCGAGATGGGAGAACGAGTTCGGTCCATCTGATCCTGAGCTTGGTAAGGACAACCCCTACGATCTCCGTCAGGAAGCCGAGGAGTGGTGGAAGAACATCCGTCAGCAAAGGGAGGAGCCGTGAGTCGGAGAGGAAGACAGAACGTGAGTGAAGCAGAGAATACTCGTGTGTGCGTTAGAAAATCCAGAACAATAGCAATAGGCGAACGTGGTAATTTTGAGAAGACCGAATATGGGATTGAGCAGGACCTACCGAACCAGTTGGGTCCAGATGCTGGTCTTCGCAGTCTAGAGGCGATCATAGATAGACTGCTCAGTGAGAAAGTTACAAACTCGAGCCAAGACGAATACGGAAGACTCCCTTGGAAAAAGAGCTTGAAGAAGCCGCAACTTGGCACGATTCCAGTGACTCCAGACATGTCCCGACTTGCCAAGGATCTGTACGAGAAACTGAGGAGTTCAGAAAAGCATGCTCTGAGAATTGGTGACACGACCTACAAGCTGAGCCTGTACGAAGAGACAGGAACTGAGTTTCTGCAACGATGGTGCAAAGAGTAGCGGAGTTGGTCAAGCAGATGTTAAGGCAGTGGAGTTAGTTGGGCGATCACTACAGTACGAGAATCGATTTCGATCTTATGGGCGAACTCGCAAGACGACTAGATGAGATAATCCAGCGTGGAATAGTCGGGTCGAAGCCTGAAGCGATAAGACAAGCACTCACCGAATACTTCAACAAGCTAGACGAACAGCAGCTCAGACGCGCGAGACTCAGGCTCCTCGAAAAGGAGACGACCTAGGGATGACCTCGGTGAGACGAATCCAGCGAAGACGAAGCAGGGGCTGGCATATGCCGCCCAACACCGTCTACGTGGGACGGCCGTCGAAATGGGGTAACCCTTTCAAAATCGGAGTCCATGGAACCCGTGAAGAGATTCTCCGAAGTTACAGAGTCTGGATAGATCAGAAGCTAAGTGAAGATCCTGACTTCTTGAGGCCATTGCGGGACAGAAACCTAGCTTGTTTTTGCAGGTTGACTGAGCCGTGCCATGCAGACATATTACTGAAGCTCGCCAATCATCAGAGCAGGCTCAGCCATCGCTCTGCCTCTAGGAGATCGTAGACTTGGGCGACAAGACCAGCATCGAATGGACCAACGCGACTTGGAACTGGGCCACTGGCTGTACGAAGATCTCGCCAGGATGCGATAACTGCTACATGTACCGCCTCTACCCACGCTTGAAGGCGATGGGAAATGCTCGATACAAGGCGCTTCCGAGTTTAGTTACGGTACATGAGGATCTATATGATGTACCTCTGAGATGGAGGGAGCCTCGGATGATTTTCACTTGTTCCATGAGTGACTTCTTCCATGAGAAGATCTCAGACGAACAGAGAGACCTAGCCATATCCACAATCAGGAGAGCTCCGCAGCACACGTATCAGATTCTGACCAAACGATCATACATCATGAAACAGTACGGTGATCGTATCGGTGGATTTCCACGTAACATCTGGCTAGGGGTTAGCGTCGAAGATGCAAGATTCAATTTTAGAACAGAGCACCTGCGGCAAGCGGACGCCGCAACCAAGTTCCTGAGCATTGAACCACTTATCGGAGCCATTGGCAGGCTCGATCTTGAAGGAATTGACTGGGTGATCGTTGGCGGAGAGTCTGGACCTAACTACAGACCCCTCAACCTCGACTGGGCCCGAGAAATCCGTGATCAATGCCTGAGCCAAGGAGTTGCCTTCTTCTTCAAACAAGTAGGCGGAGCGAGGCCCAAGTCAGGAGGAAGACTCTTGGACGGACAAGAGTGGAACCAATACCCAGACGTCGAGAACAAGGGCGCAATTGCGATCTGTGAGCTTGAGCATGAGAGGATGAGAAGGTCTTTGCGCAATTGAAGTCGTTCGCAGTGCTGGTGAACCCCGTCTGCCTCCATCGGGCACGTGATGGAATTGAAGTTCGAGCATCACTCTAAGATCAAACTGCACATGCTCTCATATTGGCTAACGATTTGCAGCAAAGTACATCTCAAGGCGCCGGAAAGATTCACCTACTTCGAAACTCATGCAGGTGATGGAGTCGCTGAGTTTCCTGACGGTTCGAAGCATTTTGGTTCTGCATTGATAGCTGCTAGTAGCCCGGCGCGGTTCAAGTGCGTACTCGCCGAGAAAGAACATGTTGGGGAGCTTCAGAGTAATGTCAGATCAAACATCAAGCCATACGAACACGTGAAAGTCATTCCGGGTGATTCTAACGTCAAGACCTCAGATATCCTGCAGGAGATACCGCCTCATTTTCACAGCCTCGGGTTTATTGACCCAACTCACCCCGGACAACTGCACTGGGAGACAATCCGGGCAATCGGCGAACACAAATACCGATACTATACCAGTGGCGAAGTAAGAGTACCTGAGCTTCTGGTCAACTTCCCAATCGGAAGAATCAAAAGAAATGCTGGTTGGCTCGAGAACCCGACTGCGCCTAGGGGACAGACTGCACTCGCGCAAAATGACCGTTTCTTCGGAACCCAAGAATGGAGAAAGCTTTGGCCTAATGACGACCTCGCCAAGTTCTACATGAAACGAATCACCGCATTTGGTTATCGAGACGTTCTCTACACCATAGTAGAGGAAATCGAACACAAAGTGCCCGTCTACTACCTGATGCTCTTTGTTTGGCAGACCAAAGCCCAAGAAGTCCTGCCAGGCATCGCGAAAAACCTAGACAGATGGAGAAAAGAAGAGTACATTCGCGACTACTACAAGGTCCACGACCTAGCCAAGTGGATCTAGGCTTGAGTTACACCTTGTTCGCAGAAGCTTTCGCATTCGGCTAGTGTACTCCTACTCCCATTACCCCATTCGATCAGAATTGCGTCTTCCTGTTAAGCACTACGACTGCAAGCGCATGGAGGATAATGCTCCATGCCAAGAGGATGCCCAAGTCCAAGAGGAACATGATGCTTGGAGCCATCATTGCTTCTCTTAGCGCATCGGTCACGTAGGTGAGCGGGGTAAGGTAAGAGATGAATCGCAGTTGAAAGGGGAGAGCTTGAATTGGGATGAAGACTCCACCGATGAATATCATCGGCAGCCGAAGAGCAGTCAACGACATATTCGCAGTGGGCACATCCTTCACAGCTGCCGCCAACAAAATTCCAATTGCTGAGAAGGCGAAGGCTCCTGCGACAACTGCAACTACAAAAGCGAATGGATTTCCTATCCGTCCACCACTCACCAAAGCAGCCCCCCCTGCCGTACAAATGAGAGCAGTGTACCGAAGGCAGAGCCAGCCAATGATTTCCCTAGAATCAGGGTTGTGGTCGAGACAGGGGCGATCTGAAGGATCTCGTAGGTCTGCGTCTGCTTCTCAATCGCAATAGATATCGCCTCGACAGAAGATGCCCCGAAGAGGGAGACCATGCCGACTAGTCCAGGGATCAGTAGATCTGCTGGGATTTCACGTCCAAGTGAGAAAGAGAGGTACACGAAGGCGGGTATCAGAATGCCAAAACCAAGAATCTGTGGCTTGAAGTAGTAGATCTTCGCGTCCTTCTTCGCAATGCAAAAGGCCTTGCCCAATGCATTATGGACGGAGTTGCCTGACCGGTTTGAGTATGCGTCAGCCAAGTTGCCCACCGTTTTTGACGACTCGGAGGGATTCCATCCTCTCGACCTGAACCGCATCTAGCCCCGTATGCTTCACGAAAACGTCTTCCAGACTGGGCTCCTTAGTGTTCAAGCGGACTATCTTGAGATCATTGGATCTTGCAAATTGAGCTACCTCCTCGATAGTAACACTGGGATCTGATGTGCGAATTTCGTACTTGTCACCCCGTTTAGTAACTTCCTTCACACATGGTCTGGATTCGAGAAAGATCTGCAGTCCCGAGGCATCTTTGTCCACGGCGACCTCAACGGCATGCTCGGCCTGAAGTGAGGATTTCAGCTTCTCAGGAGAGCCTTCGACGACGATCTTGCCTTGTCTTATTATGGCGACTCGATCGCAGAGCTGGTCGGCCTCATCGATGTAGTGAGTCGTGAGAAAGATTGTCACGGCTTCCCTGTTCAGTTGTCTAATAATCGACCGGATGAGCCTGGAGCTTTGGACATCCAACCCGCTAGTAGGTTCGTCGAGAAAGAGAACTTCCGGACGGTGAAGCAGCGCGGCAGCTATGCGTACTCTACGTTTCATGCCTTTTGAGTATCCGAGCAAGTGGTCGTTTCTCCTGTCGTAGAGTTGGAAGGTTTCAAGAAGTTCCTTGGCTCGGTCGGTTCTGGTTGGCTTGTTGACGCCGTAGAGTTCAGCGATGAACATCAGGTTGTCCCATGCGGACATCTCATTGTAGAGGTTGCTGACTTCAGATACGACGCCGATTCTCTGCTTTACCGCGAGAGCTTCCCTGGTACAATAATGGCCTGCGACCCTTGCTGTTCCGGATGATGGTTTCGTCAAACCTGTGAGCATGCGGATTGTGGTGGTCTTGCCGGCACCGTTCGGCCCAAGTAGTCCGAAGAACTCGCCCTTCGCCACCGTGAAGGTGAGGCCGTCGACAGCTTTGACACTACCATAGTGCTTGGCTAGGTTGGCGACCTCGATCGCGTCCATTCTCTTCCATCTTCACTCGATTCGTTTCAGTTCCTTGATCTGTTCCTCAACAGCTGCAAGTTCCTTTTTCAGCTCGTCCTCGTATTCTTCCAAGTCCTTGGCCCGTTCTTCCTTCGTGAAGAACCGTCTACCTCGATACCCGTGATGGTCATGTCGTACTCCACAGCCGCAGCCGCAACCACAGCCACACATGCTCCCGTTCCACCTCCAGCGCTCACTATCAGAAACGAAGCACTTAAACTACAGAGTTAGTAGTAACGTAGAAACTATGTCCGAGCGAACTAACAAGCCCAACTGTCTCTGCCTCTGTCCACTCGAAGGCGTGATAGACACCATAGGAAAGAAATGGACCCTGCTCGTTGTCAACGCGATTGGAAACCATGGAACCCTCAGATTCAGCCGGATGATGGAGGAGCTGCACGGAATCAGCCCTACGACCTTGACCGATACACTCCAAGAACTCCAACGCGAACGACTGATCATGAGAGAATCATTCGCTGAGATACCCCCTAGAGTCGAGTATTCTCTAACCAAAGATGGCGCCCAGCTTAGGAAGGCAATCCTCCCCCTGCTGCAATGGGCTTCCACGAGAAGCGGCCCCACCAAGAAGTGCGCACCCCCTTGCAGGCAAATCGCCGCTCATCGGATCAGAAATTGAAACGTGCACAGATTCTTCACTCGTGAGATGAGACCAGAATGCCAAAAGCGGTAAAGAAAATCCACGCACGCGAAATCTTGGACTCTCGCGGCAATCCTACAGTCGAAGTCGAGGTCGAGTTAGAAAGCGGTGCGTCCGGTCGATCAGCTGTTCCTTCAGGTGCATCAACCGGTATCCACGAGGCGCTGGAACTACGTGATCGTGACAAAGGTCGGTATGAGGGAAAAGGCGTGCTCAGCGCCGTCGAACACGTAAACCTGGAGATTGCCAAAGCCATCGTGGGCATGGATGCACTGGATCAATCTAGAGTGGACCAAGCGATGCTTCGCCTGGACGGCACACCCAACAAGAGCAGGTTAGGCGCGAATGCCATTCTGGGAGTCAGCCTAGCAGTTGCAAGAGCAGCGGCTAACTCACGCGGCCTGCCTCTATACCGCCACTTGGCTGGCGAATCAGCTAGGATCCTGCCGGTTCCGATGTTCAATATCATGAATGGCGGGGTACATGCCAACTGGCAGGGCACTGACTTTCAAGAGTTCATGATCGCTCCGGTTGGTGCGCCAAGCTTCCGGGAAGCATTGAGGTGGGGCAGCGAGACATATCACGGCTTGAAGACCGTGCTTAAAAAGAAAGGATACGCCACAGGCGTCGGTGACGAAGGCGGATTTGCCCCCGCACTCAAGAGCAATGCCGAAGCCGTCGAGTTGATCTTAACGGCTATCGGAAAGGCCGGCTACGCACCTGGGGAACAGATAGCCATCGCCCTTGACCCAGCTTCCACCGGATTCTATGAGAACGGACTGTACAACCTACGGACGGAAAGCCGTAAGGTCACATCATCACAGATGGTGCAAATCTACGCCGATTGGGTTGAGAAGTATCCCATCATTGTCCTCGAAGACGGCCTAGCGGAAGATGACTGGGACGGCTGGAAGATGCTCAACAAGAGCCTCGGAGACAAGATAGAACTTGTGGGCGATGACCTGTTTGTCACTAATGTGCAACGCATCGCACGCGGCATCGCCGAGAACGTTGCCAATGCTGTGCTCATCAAGCCAAACCAGATCGGCACACTGACTGAGACAATTGCCGCGATTGAGATGGCACGCAAGGCAGGCTGGGGCGCAATGATCTCACACCGAAGCGGCGAAACGGTAGACAGCTTCATCGCCGACTTCACTGTGGCCATGGGCACCGGTCATCTGAAGACTGGTGCACCATGCCGGGGCGAACGCGTCGAAAAATACAACCAGCTAATCCGCATCGAGGAGGAATTAGGCAATTCGGCCCTCTACGCGGGTCGCAAAGCCTTTGTCCGCTAGGACGACGCAATCAGAGGAGTGCATCCGAGTAGGCAAAGTTTAAGAATTCACGTCCTGCGTCGTTTGAGCGAGCCGGCCAAAGTGGCCAAGGTGATGAGGCTCACCTTAACCGCCTGACAGCATGTCAGGCTGATAGCTTCTACCCATCGCTGCATGAGGTGAGACTCAATGGAAGCCTACGCTTCCACCGCAACTCCGATAGGTTTAGGAAAACGAATCAGAATCCAGGAAGCTCTTCAATACATTCAGATGCGCCTGAATGAAGACGGCGGGTATTCCTTTGCGCGAGGTGCAGAATCCTCAGCCGCCGACACATACTACGGCATTCAAGTTCTCAAGATGCTTGGAGCCGAACCAGTACACGCAGCCAAGACGATCAACTTCATGCAGGGCCTGCAACGGGAAGACGGCAGCTTCGACTCAGTCAACGTGGCATACTACGTTGTCAAGACCCTAGATGAGCTGGGAGCGAGACCTCGAAGACCGTTCAAGGGCTTCGTTCTCTCTCTTCAGACTACACGTGGAGGGTTTGGGGTTCTTGAGGCGGACTTGGAATCACCCTCTGAACTTGAAGCGACGTACCTATCCCTTGAGCTTCTAAGAACGGTCGAACACTCTCTGTCTTTCGCAAAGACGAAGGAAATCATTCTGACTCGCCAAAATCTCGATGGCAGTTTCGGTAGATCTGGCTACTCGAGGTTGGGTGCAACGTATCATGCACTGGGAAGTCTCAGCTTGCTTGGGTTTGACGTGAGGACGCTACGGGGCACAGAGGAATGGGTGAGATCATGTGAGATTCCCAGTGGAGGATTCAAAGCGGATCCGGAGAGCTTCGACCCATACTTCATCATCGACGACATCTACTTCGGAGTCAAGTGTCTTGACGTCTTGGGGAAGGACTATCGATTCCCATCTCAGACGCTGGATCTTATAGCTGAGTTTCAGAACGAGAATGGCGGTTTTCGCAGATCCATCTTTCTCGGGATTTCTACGTTCGAGTCGACCTATCATGCGATCTCGGCGTGCTCAACTATCTTAGCGAGGTCAGAGTAATGGAACCGGGCATTCTTACTATCGACATCGAAGACGCCTTCAGAACCGGGAAGGAGTGTCCCTTATGTCACCTGATTGAAAGAGATGAGAATCGCTTCCTGCAAGCATTCTTCTCCGAATGGATAATGGATCCATGGTGCAGAGACAAAATCATTATCTCCCGGGGTTTCTGTAGATACCACTCACACCAGATACTCAGATTTGCAGAAGCTCACTCCGAAAAGCTCGGCCTAGGTTTGGTCCTTGAAAACCTAGTGAATGAACGGCTGCAAACAATCGAAAACCTGCACAAGAATAGCAGTTCCTTGATCGATCTCTTGAGATGTAACGATCTCAAGGCAATCCTTGAAAGGAGGCTCTTGAGGAAGAATCCTGGATCGCTGCGACGGTTCGCACGAGAAGTTGGCGCGAGGGTTGGCTACGTAGAGGCACAGTGCCCAGCTTGTCTGTATCTGTCGGAATCCAACGGATCCCACATCGAGACTTTCATTCACATGATCGCCCAAAGTGAGACCTTCAACAAGGTTCTCAAAGAGTCAAGGGGCCTATGCCTGCCGCACCTAGTGGAAGCAACACAGGTTGCCTCTCGACGATTAGACGAGCGGAACTTCGCCTCTGTGCTCAAGACTCTCCTGCCTATCGAGGCGAGCTCCTTCACGCGCATCAAGTTTGAGCTGTCAGAATTCATCGTGAAACATGACTATCGCTTTGCGAAGCAGAGCTTTGGTTCAGAATTCGACGTAGTCGAAAGAGGCATCCTCAAGCTGATCGGCACATCCAATCTTGGACCAATCGAGAGTGAGAGTTCATAGGGCCCGAGCATTTTCCGGTCGGATCATTATGGATGAGAACCACAAGAGGGTTTTGACAAGTGACCTGCTCATCGTAGAGGAGCATCTCCATCAGATAACGCGGGAGCTGCAGCAGAGAGGCGAGGAATCTGATGTCGTTCTGCAGTCCAAGGTCAATGATATTGATCCGGAAACAAGGATGAAGCTGCTCGATATCGCCAGATCAATGCTTGACGAAATCAGGCAGATCAAGGAACTCTTCGGCCTGGCGGTTGCCCACAAGTCGCTCAGATGGCACATCATCGCTCTGTTAAGCGAGATCTGGAATACTCTCGACGCTCTCAAGCCTGAACAAGTAGGTCGAGCATTTGGTCAGATGCCTGACGACGTTCAAGACGTTTGGAGGCCTCACATTTCGAGGTTATCGAATATGCTGGATGAACTGTATCGAGGGCTCGGCTAGACTTCGTTGGACTATGGTGTACGAAGATGCGACCAATCCTAGGAGCCCACAAGAAGTCTAGCTGGTTATCTGGGAACGTCTTCTTTCTCGGCTTGGTGAGCCTTCTGAGCGACGCAAGTCATGAAATGGCGACGGCAATTCTACCGTTCTTCCTTACG
>Ga0136653_10000599_pt1 | contig 19028 bp, 10 predicted proteins | sample LakKivw275mmetaG_FD_94866 | JGI IMG/M metagenome (GOLD analysis project Ga0136653, IMG submission 94866) | Anoxic lake water microbial communities from Lake Kivu, Rwanda to study Microbial Dark Matter (Phase II) - Lake Kivu water 275m metaG... | ecosystem: Environmental > Aquatic > Freshwater >...
GTGCATGTCCGATCGAGTCATGCGTTCCGTTTCCCTGCATCCCCCGCCTCGCCCACCTCACTCACCACCCAACATAAATACTTGGACAGACTCCTAGGTCAATCCACCGGAACTTCTTGTCGAATGAGTCGTCCTCGGTTGTGAAATGCTTTGGTTGAAGAACCATGCTCTTGAGCGATTTCTTGCCCCGCGCATCGTAAACGCCCCACGAGCCGAGCTTGCCCTGTTTGATTGTCCCTTCACATCGTAGTGACGCGAGAAGGCGATACTTCCCGCGAACCGGCGGAGCATAGCTGGTGTTCCAATCAACCTTCGTTCCCATGCGAACGCTCTTGCCGTTCCAAGCAGCGGGATCGTTTACAATCGTTGCGACGTCGCGAAAGTTGTTGAATGACAGGGCATCGCAGACCATCCAGTTGTCTGCCGGGACGCCCTTGCAGATATCCGGCGAATTGTTCTGCGCGACGAACTTCGCCTTCAGGCTGTCCAAATACGGTTCAATCCCTTTCTTCTGAGAGATCGTCGCGGCTTTCGTTTTGAATCGCTTGCAGAGTTGTGCGAACTCCTCCGCAGCCTTGAGCGGGTTTTTCGGTCCGAGGAACGGCAGCTTCTTCTCTTTCGCGTCGCAGCGGAGCGGATAGTACCGGCCCAACCAGACGTGATCCACCCCCATCTTCGACTTCCGCAACCGGCGCAACTCGTTGGAATCGGGACCATAGACTTTCGTCGCCGTCTCAACCGCATTGTTCATGATGGCGGTGACTTGATTCAGAGTTGCCAAGTCAATCCATTTGTCCGAGGTGACGCGGAAACACCCCAGATAAATCTTCTCGTTCTCGGCGCGAGAGATAAGAACGTCCCAATACTGTTTGAGGAGTGGAGCCACTGCTTCGCCGTAATAGCCGCGGAGGAACTCGTCAATCAGTTTGTCGGCGTCGAGGTGCGGCTCCCACATCTCGCGCAAGAGCAGCCAGTTCTTCAGCTCACAGAAGTCGTCGCCTTCGCCTTCTTCGAACAGGCCGATGGCGCCGTGCTTGATGAAATAGCGAACGTTGGGGACGAGAACGCGCAGGTTCGGATGCGGGCCGAGGTAGTCGCTGTAGTTGGTCGTGTAGTCCCAGATGAAGAGGTGCTTGGCCAGTTTGCTCCAGCCTTCCATGTCGGCGGCAAACTTCTGGTTCTGCTCGCCGTCAAGCGGTTGGATGTAGGAACATTCAATCGTGCATAGACGAATCAGAACGTTGTCGCGCGGCTTGATTGTCTTGGGCGGCTTGCGCGTGTACTGATACGCGAGCGATTCGACCAGAACGTCTGGAAACTCCTTCTCGACCGCCTCAGCGACCTTGTTGAGCATCGAAATGAGCGTGCCGGCGTGGCTTTCTTCCGGGTCGTCAATCGCCTTGCACTTTGTGCAGGTGCAAAACCCGCGCCAGTCGTTTTGGGAAACGTCAATCATCTTCGCATCCGTGTGCTTCCGTAAAGTGCCCAAGACGTTCTTGATCAACTCGCGGGTCATTTCTTCGTTGGTCAGGCAAAGCTGTGCGTGTTCATGTTTGTGTTTGCCGTCAACTTCCGAATACCAGTCGGGATGAGCATCAAAATACTTTTCCGGCGGGAGATACTTGTAGAATGAATGGACGAAATTGATGATCCGGACCGCGCCGCCGTATTCCGGGGTGATGGAGCCGTTGCCTTTCATGCGGGCGGAGAAAACGCCCGGCTGGGCATTTCGATGATACGTTTCGCGCGAGACCATTTGCGGCGCGTAAGAAATGTTCAGTTTGTCAGGGATGACCAGCGTCGGCTTCTTGGGAATGAACGTGTCGTCGGGCGACCACCAGCGGACGCCGACGATGTCCTGCAGGAACGAATAAACCGCGTACAGGCAACCTCGCTTCTCATGTCCGGTGAGAATCAGGTTTCCGCCGTCCATCTCGATGAGGATTTCGTCGAACTTGTATTTCTTCTTCGGCGCCTTCGTCGTATTGCCGATGAAAATCAACGACTTCCCATTGGCGGGCGCGTCTTTTTCGGCAATCGTCTGGAAATCCGCGCCGGTGACGAGCTTCAGGTGCTCAAACAGTTCGCTGGCGGCTGTCTTCTCGACAATCGTCGGTTCATCGGGCAGAACGATTTTCCAACTTGTCTTGCCAGCCTTCGCCAGTTCAGCGGAATACAAGCTTGTTTGTAGAAGCAGCAAACAGAACAATAGCGGCAGTGTTCTTTTCATGGCGTTACGACGTGCATTAGACCGACCCGGCCTTACACGGTCAAACATTTAACAGCACTCAACGGCAATCGAGCGCAGCAGTGACAGGCAGGATATAGCTGTCGCCTAGGTAAACTGTGTACTGGTAACCAGACTGGAGGCCGACGGGTTTCTTGCGAACAGTTCGGTCAGCCGGGAGGTCATCTTCACGCTGCCTCCAGAACTCAACATGCGCAGCGAGATGTCGCTTGTGTGGATTATATGGTGCGATGGCGGCTTGAAACCACCTCGTCCATGCGAACCGAACCAACGCTTGGTGCAACATGTGCTGACACTGCGCGGTTATACGAGGATTGGCACATGTGCTTGCCCGGCGGAGCCGAAGTCTCTCTCGACGAACTTCGCAGCAGGGAGCCTTGCTTGGAATTGCGCCCGACTTGATTCTCACCGGGCTTCCATGACTCAGATCGTTTCTGTCTTCAGCATCCGGGGATGGACAAACTTAGGACTCTGATGCAACATTGTGCACGGCTTCAGACTAACACCTCAACAGAAAGGTTCCAGTCATGAAACAGCAAACGAATGATTCGGCACCGCAGCCGGGACGTCGGCAGTTTCTCAAGTCGGTGGGCACGTTAGCGGCAGGTCTGTACTTGGCGGGCACAAAGCGGCTGGCCGGCGCACAAGGTTCCACAACCGCGATCAAGTCTGAAACGTTGGCCGTCAACGGCGGCAATAAGGCGGTGACTGCATCAGCCAAAGGCGCCACCTCTTGGCCGCTCTTCGGCCCTGAGGAACGGAAGGCCGTGGACGCCGTGGTTACGAGTCCCGGCTACGGCGAGATTCAGGCTTTTGAGAAAGAGTGGCAAGAGCATTTCAAGCCTCCCTACTGCAAGTCGCACATGAACGGCACCAGCGCCTTGGTCTCCGGCTTGTTCGGATTGAATCTGCCGCCGGGGAGCGAGATTCTCGTGCCCAGCCTCGATCCGTGGTTCGGCATTTTGCCGATGCGGTTCTTCGACTTGGTGCCGGTCTTCGTTGACAGCAAACCGCGCACGATGAACTTCGATCTCGACGACGCCAAGAAACGGCTCACGAAGAAGACCCGGGCCATCGAGGTGGTCCACCTCTTCGGGTTGCCGTGCGAGATGGAGGCGATCTGCGATTTCGCCAAGGAGAAAGGGCTTTTGATTCTGGAAGATTGCGCCCACGCCCACAACGCCTCGATCAACGGCAAGTACGTCGGCAACTGGGGACAAATCGGAGCTTTCAGTTGTCAGGGGAGCAAAGTCGTACCGGCCATCGAAGGCGGCATCGCCAACTACGCGAGCCGCGACTACTACGAGCGCGCCGCTACGTTCGGCCACTACGAGTGTCCGGGCCGGTTCCCCAACGACAGCCAATATCGGAAATACAGCACCGGTTTGGGAATGAAGCTGCGAATGCATCCGATGGGTGCAGCCTTGGCCCGCTGCCAGTTGCGGAAGATGGATGCCCAGACCGAAATGGAGCGGAAGCAGAACCACGATCTCAACCGCCGCCTGTGCCAGTTGCCCGGCATCTCCGAGCAAGCGCCGACGCCGGGGGTGAAACGGGTTTACTGGCGCGGCAACCAGCTCTTCATTGATCCGGCCAAGACCGGCATGTCCCGCGACACCGCGGTCAAGGCCTTGAAGGCCGAAGGCGTTTCGGTCAGCAACTTCAGCTACTCGGTGAGTCATCGCGATGTGGCATTCAAGGAACCACAGTGGTGGCACCACATGCCGGTGATCCCCGACCGGCTTCCCGGTTTGGACGAGATCGAACGAAACGGCATTACCCTCCCTCGCTTCACGAAACCGGTGCCCGAACTCCTGGACCAATACGTCAAGGCTTTTGAAAAAGTCTGGGCGCACCGCAAACAGTTGGCGTGACCGTTCCCGTTATGAATAGGCTCATGCTGATGATATGCCTGTTGGCAGGCACCTGCACTGCTGCACCGGTCCAACAGCCACGGTTGCGAGTGGCCGCCAGCGAGTTTGCGATTTTGCCGGATGCCGGTGCGTCAACCTCCAGCCGGGTTGGGGCGAAAGCCACCGAGGTTGCCGGCCCGCTGAAGACGACGGTCTTCTTGCTCGAGGATCGCCAAACGCGGCTGTGTTTGGTGACGACACACTTCGGCAGCACTGCTGCGGCCAACGTCAACAGTTTGCTTCGCGAGTCGCTGGCCAAGAAGATGAGGCTTCCTGTGTCGCACGTTTGGATCTTCAACTCGCACAATCACAGCAGCGTGGATTTGGCCGCTAATCCGGTGGCGGTGTACGCTGTCCACGCCGGGGGCAGTCCGCCAGCGAAATTGCTGCCCATCGGCCGGAAATTCCTGACCGAACTGTTGAGCAACGCCGGCCGCCTGCCGGGTCTGCTCGAGCCGGTGACGGTGTGGTGGGCTGAGGGACGCGAGGACCGCATCACCTACAACCGCAAAGGCCGTCGCGCGGACGGCTCGACCTATTTCATGCGCGAGGAAGACCGGGTATTGGTCGCCAAGGATTTCCGCGGCGACATTGATACCCAGGCTCCCGTCGTCGTATTTAAGAACAAGGCAGGCCGGACCGTCGCCGCACTGTGCCAGTTTACCGGCCATCCCGTCACAAGTTACCATCCGGAGAAGCCCGTGGTCTTCGGCGATTGGCCACAGGTCGCGGCCGACGTGCTGGCCAAGCGTCTGTCCGACGGCGGCGGCGTGCCCGTCGGTTTCTTGCAAGGCTGCGCTGGCGACGTGAACTCGAAGGAAATGTTCTCCGGCGGCGTGAAGCGCGCCACCGAGTTCGGCCAGATGCTGGGTCAGAGTTACGTCAAGGCACTGCCGGGCCTGCAACCATCGCGGCGCGACGGCTTGGAGGTGGCTGTCGAGACAATTCCCGTGCCGCTGGCTCCGTTGCCGCCGCGCGACGTGCTCGTTGCCGAGTTAAAAGAAATGGACGCCTTCATCCGACGGGCCAACGCCGGCGACGAAGACACGCGCTCGTGCGTGGGACTGAATTTTCCGCAGGCGCTGTCGCCACTCTACCGTGCCCGTTTGGTTGAACCGCCGCGCGCGTGGAATCTCTGGGCGCTGGGACTGCACGACAAAGGGCAGACTGACTCCGTGCCGAAACACCTGGTCTTGGAGACCATTGTGATCCGTGTCGGCGACGTTGGAATCGTGGGGCTGCCCTGCGAACCGTTCCAAGGAATCGGGCGAATGATGCGCTGCGATTCGCCGTTGCCGATCTGCATTCCGTGCGGCTACGCAAATGTCTCGCACGGTTACATCACGGATGGTCCCAACACAGGCGACCGCGAATACATGAGCACCTTTTACCGCTACACCAAGTTTCGGCCGCCATTTGCAAAACCGGCGGGCGATGTGCTCGCCCAGCGAGCTGTCAAGACTCTGCGCCGGTTTGCCGAGTAACCGCCGTGCTGCGTGATACAACAACGATGAAGAAGGCTCCTCAATGAGAGTTGTAATGCCACTGGTGATCCTGGTGACCGGCCTGTTTGCAAGCCAACAACTGGCCGGGAGCGACGCAGTTCCCGACTGGATACACGACGCCTTGGTGATCGCCAACCCGGCTGCCGCCGTTGGCGGTTGTCAGGCGGGCATCTACACGCCGGCTGTCAACGGCCTGCAACCGTGGCGGCAAGCCATGATCCGCTGGCTCACCGGGCGTCACGTGATGGGGAACACGGCAGTACTCGTTCGCCAAGAAGGACCCGAAGGCGGCGCAGGCTTGTCGGCGCTCATTGATCCCGATGCAGAGTATCTGTTCGAGGTGTCGGCCTTCGTGTCTCAAGGCATCTTCTTCGGCGACCGGCAGGACAAGGACTTGCGACTTGAGGCAGCCGTGCTCGATGACAAGGACAAAGTGATTGCCGCCGCTCCAATCAACTTGACCGCCGGCAACTGGGCCACTTGCCGTGTCACTTTCCACAGTGGTCGCCGGCACGAAGTGCGATGCGTGGTCCGCGCGCCGTCGCCCGGCAAGCTTCCTTGCTTCTATTACGCCGAAGATTTCCGCCTCACCCGGAAGGATCAACATTGGTGGAGTCCCCAGAATCTGTTTGACGCGCCGCGCACGGCTGTCCGACTGAAGGACGAGCGCGAACGATTGCTGCGCACGATGGATCCCGACGTGGTTGGCGGCCACAACGGCGTCTATCTGAACTGGGACGGATACTTCACCCGCCGCGGCATCGCCGTGGGCGGAGGCCAGTGGGAGCAGGAGTATAATCACCTGTCCAGCAACGACCCGTTGGTCGAGAAATTCCGCGACAATGGCATGGCCTGCGAGGCCGATGGCCGCATCGTCGAGAAGCGAGGACTGTGGCTCGGTTTCAACATGTGCCACAACGCACCTCGCTGGCACGCCTACCAGCGCGACCGCATGGTGCGGATCGCGCCCGACGTGCAGTTGATCTCGCAGGACAACATCTGCGCCCCGTCCTTCGAGCAAGCCGGCAAAGGCTGCTTCTGCCGCGGGTGTCGCGAGGGATTTCGCGCGTGGCTCCTCAAACACTGGACCGCCGGTATCGTTGATGCGGCCGGTTTCGACATTGTCCCCTACGTCGAAAGCGTGCGGCAGTCGCGTATCGCCAAGGGACGCGACGCTGTGTTGACCGATCCCGTTCTCCGTGCGTTTATCCAGTTTCATTACGCCTCGCAGCTCGAACACTGGCGAGACAACGTGCGCACGGCCTCCAAAGTGGCAGGCCGACCGATTGTCGTCTGCGGCAACCAGTGGGGCGGAGGCGGACAGCGGCCTTACTCGGTCGCAGTATCGCAGATCAGTCATGCGGCGGTCGTCGAGACCGGCGGCGCGCCTCTCACGCCGCGCAACCGGGCGTGGGATGCCTTGGCCACCAAACTCCCGATGGCGGCCGGCGACTATCGCCGGCCCGTCTGGCTTTATATGACCTCGCTGTTCCACGCCGCGGAAGCCGGCCGCAGCCGGCTGCGATTGAACGCGGCACAAGCTTGGGCCGACGGCGGCGTGCCGAACCCGTGGGCCACGGCGGCCGGGGCAAGCGGCTGGTTCTACGACGGCGAAGCGGCCATGTGCCGTTTCATTCAAAAGCACCGGGCGCTGTTCGCGCGCCGTGAACGCGTGGCCAATGTGGGTTTGGTTTACTCGCTGCCCACGCTGGCTTGGCGACAGTTCCGTGCCTTCAACCTTTCCGCCAACACCCAGCGTGAGCGGTTTGTGGCTTGGGCGCAACTCTTGGAAGAAGCCCACGTGCCCTATGAAGTCAATTGCTGGTGGCACCCACTGCTCGGCGATGATCGAACAGCGATGGACCGGCTCAACCGCTACCAAGTGCTGGTGCTGCCGGGCGTGGACTGCTTCTCCGATGCCCAACGCGCAGCGGTTCGCGCGTTTCAAGCACGCGGTGGGCGGGTCATCAGCATCGCCAGCCCAAACTGCTACGATGCCGACGCCGTGCCGCGCCCGGCTGGCGAAAAGTTGGCGGCCAAGGGTGAGCGTTTGATCGAAGTTGCTCAACCGTTACCGGCTGCGCTGGAACGCGCGCTGGGCGACGACAGGATGCTCGAAACCGACGCCCCGAACACAGTTTGGGCCAACCTCTGGCTCGACGACACGCGTCACGTGTTTGCTCTGCACTTGGTTAACGGCGACGTTGATCTGGCGGTTGACCGGTTCCGGCCAGTCGAAAAAAGCAAATGGCGAGTGAAATTGCCGGCCGGACTGAAGGTAACTCAAGCAGTGGTCATCAGCCCTGATGAACCAGATGAGACCAAGCCGCTTGCGGTCAAGGCCGCCGATGGCTGGGCGACCATTGTGCTGTCGCGCTTGGAAAGCTACACCGTGGTGGCCATGTTTGACGGCCAAGCGTTGAGCACTGCGTCAGACTTGGCTGCTGCTCGACGTGCCGTGTGGCGCACCAGTCTGATTCGCGGACGCGAAGATGCAGCGAGCCAAAGGCGTTTGGTGGAAGCGCTCTCGCTCCTCCGTAGCGGGCGGTACGACACCGGCGCGGCGCTGTCCCTATTGCCCAGTGATCACAAAGATTCCCAAAAGAAACGATGATCTTGAAGTACATCGCTAGTTGTGTGTGTATCGCCCTTGCACTGAACTCAGCGCAGGCCGGGGGTGGATTCGTCCAGTTGACCGGCTGGGGCAGCGGAAAGCCGGAGGAGATCGTCCCGCAGGCCGCTGAAGTCGGATTCAACGAGATCATCGTCTGGAATCACGACACGAACTATCTCGCCCGGCTCGTCGAAGTCGGCAAACGACACAACATCGGCGTTTATTCCTGCGTCTTTCTCAGCGACGTGAAGGACTGGCAGAAACGCCGGCCCAACATCGCGCCGCCGTTGCAAGAGATGAACGAACAGGAGAACGCCGCGCTCAAACGCATCGAGGCGGACAAAAGCAAAGGAAAATCGCGCTACCAGTATGGCGGCGAGCCTGTCCAGCCGGTTGAAGTTCTCACCTCGCCGCTGCTCTGCTTCCACGATCCCGAGGTGCTGGCGTTCTTCAAGGAGCAGATCCGGGACATCCTCGCGGTGCCGGACCTCAAAGGCGTCGCGTTCGATTACTTCGGCTACCGCAATTACTGGTGTTGTCGGTGCGCCCGCTCGATGGCTGCGTTTGAAGCGTGGCACCGGCAACGCCCGGCTCTGCTCCCTGAAACGGCATCGGCGCAGTTCTCGCTGGCAACACTGGTGGATTTCAACAACACGCTTGCCCGCTACGCGCGCTCCATCCAGCCCGCTGCGAAAGTCCAGTGCCACGTTTACCCGGTATTTCTGCCGGAACCGCTTTACGGCAACCGGCTCGATGTGGATTATTGCGGCCAGACAGCAGCGTGGTATTTCGAGCCGCTTTGGAGCTGCGAGAAGATTCGCGATTATTCCCGCATCATTTTCGGGCAGGAAAAGAAACATTTCCGGCGAGCAGAGGGCGTCGCGCTCGTGGGCGTGTATAACCGTCCGGAACTTTATCCCGTCAAAGGTCGCGAGCGACTGACCATGGAACTGCAAGCCATCCTCGATGGCGGCGGCGACCGTGTCCAAGTCTGCTCGCTCAACGACGTGCTAAAGGATGAAACGACGCGCGACGTTTTCAAACGGTTCTTCAAAAAACCACAAACCAACAAGTGAGGATGAGGTGCTAAACATGAAACGGCTGAACATCATACTGGCATCGTGGCTGGCCTGCGTGGCGTGCGCGTGGGCACAGGCAACATTTACGATCTCGGTCTCTCCTGCATCGCCGTCGAACGCTTACCTTATCGAAGTGGCACAGCGCGCTGGCTTCTTCTTCGATGAACAACCGCCCGGCGAGACGGGCCGCAGTCGCGTGCTCGTGCTTGTCGGCGAGCACAAGCTGAGCAACAGCCAGCGGGACAAACTGACGGCGTTCGTGGAGAACGGCGGCGCCTTGGTGTCGCTGGGAGGACTGAGTGGAATGCAGAAACTGTTCGGCGTCGAACCGGCTCCGTCGGCCGGCGAAAAAGGCTTCGGCGCAAGCGGCGTCCTGCAACTCGGCGAAGGTTACCTCGATGTCCGGCAGGCGCGGCACCCGGTGTTCGCCGGGCTGAAAAGCTCGCTGCACTTTTTCGGTGGGTTGGCAGTGCGGGCAACGGAAGCCAAGGCGTTCGGCAGCGTGCGGGACCGGCATGGCCGGGCGAAGAACCTGCCGGTGCTGTTGGAGCGACGAGTCGGTCGGGGGACTGCGTTGCTGATTGCGCCGGACCTACTCAACAGTATCGTCCACATCCAGCAAGGCATCGCCGTGCTGCGCGACGGCGCCCCGGCGTTTGACGGAACCATGCCCATCAACGACAAGGCTTTGAAGACCGACGATGGCCAAGTGCTCGACTACGATTTAGATCGCGTGGTGTTGGTCAAGGGCGACGCGCCGGTGTTCCTGTATCCGGTGGCGGATGAGTTGCGGCTGATTATTTTGCGCACGATTCAATACGCCGCGCAAGCGGTCGGACAGCCGCTGCTGCAACTCGCGCCGTGGCCACGTGAATTGCCGGCGGTCGGGTGCATCAGCCACGATAGCGATGGCAACGTGGAGAAACTTGCCCGGGCGATGCTGGAGCAGGTGAAGCAGGCCGGCGTCCGCACAACGTGGTGTACGATGTTCCCGTGCGGTTACCCGCGCTCGCTCTACGATGAGATACAGGCCGCCGGCTGTGAGATCGCACTGCATTACGACGCGATGAAGAAAGACGAAGATCACCAATGGGGCTTCGACAAACTGGTGAAGCAACTCGAAGGATTGAGGACGGAGAGCGGCGTCACGAACATCATCGCGAACAAAAACCATTACACGCGATGGGAAGGCCGCTTGGATTTCTTTCGTTGGTGCGAGAAGGTCGGGTTAAAGGCCGACGGCACGATGGGGCCGAGCAAGCGGGGCGGATGCGGTTTTCCACGCGGCACGTGCCAGCCGTGGCGGCCATTGGACGACGAGGCCGCATCGCCACGGTTTCTGGACGTTTACGAAATCCCGCTGATCACGCAGGACTTGAACATCCACCTGCCGGCGAAATCGGCACCCAAGATACTCGACCAAGCTGTCGCATACGGCGGGCTGGCGCATTTTCTGTTTCACCCGGCGCACATCCTGAAACCCGGCATGGCCGACGCGCTGCAGACACTGGTCAAGGAGGGCCGCAAACGCGGCATGGAATGGTGGACGCACGCCGAGGTCTGGCGTTGGGAGTCAGCGCGCCGCAGCGCGCGGCTGGCCGAGGTGACTGCGGCCGGCAAGAAGCTGCGCGTGAAGCTAGTGAGCGAGCGCCCGCTGAAGGACGCCATACTGATCGTGCACGAGCCGGACGGCAAACAACGCCGGCTGACGCGTGATCTGCCGGAGGCACAAGCCGTGGAAATAGACTTGTAGTTCAGCGTCGTGCGAATACAGTCATCGCCATGCAACGAATCCATGTTGCCATCGGGATGTGTTTGTTCTGTTGCTGGAGCGTAGCGGCCGGTTCGGAGATGACGATTTACGCCAGTGTCTGCCAACAAGCCCGGCAGGTGTCCAGTTCATCGCTTGCCATGCCGATGCCGCCAGCACAGTGGAAAGCGACGGTCGCCCAACGTCGCAAGATGTGGCACGAGATGCTGGGACTCTCGCCGATGCCCGAACGCACGCCGCTCGCGGCCACCGTGACCGGCGTGCTGAAACGCGAAGGTTACGTCGTCGAGAAAATTCATTTCCAGAGCGTCCCCGGTGCACACGTGATTGGAAATCTCTATCGTCCGGCGAAATCCACCGGGCGATTGCCAGCCGTCCTGTATTTGTGCGGGCATTCCAAGGGGAAAGTAAACGCGCCATATCAGGCCAATCCCCGCTGGTTCGGCCAGCACGGATACGTGGCGCTCGTGTTGGACCCGATCCAACTGGGCGAGTCACAAGGCTTGCATCACGGAACGTACCGCGCGGAACGCTGGGATTGGCCCAGCCGCGGTTACACACCGGCGGGCACGGAAGTGTGGAACGCCATGCGGGCGCTCGACTACTTGGAGACACGCGCCGACGTGGACAAGGAACGAATGGGCGTGACGGGCCTCAGCGGCGGCGGTGTAATCTCATGGTGCTTGGGAGCAGCCGACGAGCGAGTCAAAGTCGTGGTTCCCGTCTGCCAGAGCGGGAGCATCGAGCATGTGGTTGTGGATCGTGCCACCGACGGCCACTGCGACTGCGCGTTCTGGATCAACTATTACCGGTGGTGCTGGCCCGACATCGGCGCGCTGATCGCCCCGCGAGCATTGTTGATCGCCTCCGGCAGCGAGGATGTGCTCTGGCGGCCCTATGGATATCGCGACGTTGCGCATCGCGTCCGTCACCAGTATGCGGCCTTGGGAACACCCGAGAACTTCGACCTTGTCGAGGACCTTACGCCTCACGGCTACACGCCCAAGCTGCGCCGGGCAATCTTCACTTGGTTCAACAAACATCTCAAAGGCGATCCGACTCCGGTCGAGGACGATGTCACCGACTTTGTGGAACCGGAGCAGAATCTACTCGTCTTCGGCGGCAAGCTGCCGGCAAACGACCGGATGAAGCAGATAGACACCCTGTTGGTGAAACGGGCGGAAGTCCCGTCGGTCACCCACCAATCCGAGTGGCGAGCGCACCAAGAGGCCACGCTCAAGCGATTGCGTGAACTCACCTTCCGTCACATCCCGCGCAAACAAGAGCTGCGGATCCGAGAATGCCGCGCGGACGGCAGCGTCAAAGGTGGAACCTGCTATGGCACGCACGTGTTCGATACCGCCGACGGCCTGACTCTCCGCGTCAAGACCGCGCGGCCACAGGAAACGGCGTGGCCCATTCACACGATGATTTTTGCGGTGCAATCCGATGCCCGCAGCACGTTCACCGGCGGCGGTTCCTCGCGACCCGGCATCCCGCAAGAGTTCGCGACCGCCGGCGTGGAAGTCCGCAACACGGGCGCCACCTCGGTCGGTCCCGGCTACCTCTGGACGCTCCGGCGCGTGTACCCGCTCTTGGGCCAAACACTCCCCGAACGCCAAGTGCACGACCTGTTGTCGGGCATTGCGCTGATGCGACGCGAGGCCGCCACCGGACCGGTGACGTTGTTCGGTCAAGGCGCCACGGCGCCGCTGGCCATCTATGCAGCCATCCTCGATCCGCAAGTTGCCGAGGTCGTTCTCGCCGATCCGCCCGAAAGCCACACCAACCCGCAAACGCCGGAGTTCCTTGGCATCCTGCGCGTCGGTGACCTGCCCCAGAACTTGGCACTGTTCTATCCCCGACCAATCACTTTCATCGGCAAAGTTCCGGCCGCTTACGAGTGGACTCGACAAGTGTACAAAAAGTTGGGTGCGGACGATAAGATTCGGATGATCCCAAACGTCCGGCAATGGCGACCTCGGTAATGTGAGGAGAACCAGCGATTCGTTGCCAGCATCTATCCGGATGACAACGGGGGAACGAACGCAAGAATTGTGCTTCCGCCACGGGAATCTCTGTAAGGTATTACGCGTCGCGAGTTCCGTGAAATGACCGGCAAAGTCATCGCCGGTTCTGCACTTGCTGGCATCGCGATGCCACATGTCCACGCCGCAGTCAGACACGCGCGTCAGTTTGCTCGGCTCAAAGAAGATGTTCCGGTGGGAGAAAGTCAGGGAAGGCATCCGCATCACCGTCCCGCCGCTGCTCGCCAAGGAAGTCCCCTGCGAACACGCTTGGGTGTTCAAGGTGATGAATGTGAAGTGACCAGCCGGAACATAACCGGAACACAGCGCCCTGCCGCCCCTCCTGTCAGTTGTCAGGCGTTGACCCCGTTGACCCCGTTGACCGCGACTGGAATCTCCGCAATACCGCTGCGTTCAAGCCGCTCTCGGCTCTCTGATTCCCATGCCGAAGCTGTAGTGGTGATAAGTTCGTTGTAGCGGCGCTTCTGCGAAGCGCCGTGCCATGCGAAAAATCAACCTGCGCTTCACAGAAGCGCAGCTACACCCACTTCAACCTGTACCACTACCTTTTGCTGAAACGGGTTGACCGACGTGATATTCTCGTCGCCAACCAAAGGACACAACCATGAAGAACACCAATCGTCGTGACTTTCTGAAAACTTCCGCCGCCGTCGCAGGCGGCGCTTTGCTCGGTGCGTTGGACGTGGGACGTTTCGCGCACGCGGCGGAAAGCAATACCATCAAACTCGGCCTGATCGGCTGCGGCGGACGCGGCGCCGGCGCTGCCAATGACGCGATGACGGCAGACGCCAACACCGTGCTTGTTGCGGCGGCGGATGTTTTTGCTGACAAAATCGAAACCGCAGTCGGCGCGCTGACCAAAGAATATGGCAACCGGGTTCAGGTGCCGCCCGAGCGGCGATTTAGTGGGCTGGACGGCTGGCGCGGCGTCATCGAGAACAGTGATTACGTCTTGATCGCGTGCGCCTCTCGCTTTCACCCCCAGTATGCGCTTGAAGCGGTGAAAGCGAAGAAGCACGTGTTTGTTGAGAAACCCGCCGGGGTGGATGTTGCCGGCGCCCTCAGGCTTCTGGAAGCCGACGCGCTGTCCCAAAAGAATGGCACCGGCGTTCTGGCCGGTGTGACCTATCGTTATCATCTGGGCCGGCGCGAGGCGGTCAAACGGATGCAAGGTGGCGACATCGGCGAGATTGTTGCGATTCAATGCAATTACTTGCGGACCCCGTACCGGTTGGTGGAACGCAAACCGGAATGGAGCGAGATGGAGTATCAGTTCCGCAACTGGTATCATTTCACGTGGCTGTCCGGCGACGACGTCCCGCAATCGCTCATTCACAATCTCGACTCGGCGTTGTGGGTGCTCGGCGACGTGATGCCCGAAGCGGCGTATGCGATGGGCGGCCGCTCGACGCATTTCATGGCTACCATGGGCACCTCCTTCGATCATCATCATGTCAACTATGAATTTGAAGGCGGCCTCTGCATCTCTGCTTCTTGTCGGACCGCCTTCGGTTGCTATGGAATGACCAAGGACATTTACCAAGGCGCGAAAGGCCGGTGTTACTTCCCGGCTATGGGGCAGCCCTACTTCACTGATTTGAAAGGGAAGACCGTATGGAAGGCCGATCCATTGCAGCCAGACAGCACCCCCTACATTCAAGAGCACAGAGAGTTCTTGAAGTCCGTCCGTGACGGCAAACCGATGCACGGTGGAAAGGTATTAGCCGACTCCACGATGGTCACGGTGCTGGGCCAGCTTTCGGCTTACACCGGCAAGAGACTCACATGGAAAGAAGCGATGGACTCCAAGTTCGCCTTCCCGCCGAAAGGCGAGATCACGATGAAGACGGAACCGCCTGTGAAACCCGGCGTCGACGGCATCTATCCCGTCGCCATCCCCGGCCAGACCAAACTGCTGTAGATGAAACTGCTGACGGTTGTCCTGTCCGCGCTCGCCACGGTAGCGTTCACCGACGAAGCGCCCAACGTCGGTTTTGCCAACTGCGATTTCGAAAACGGCAAGGCGGGCTGGAGCGTCTGGTATTCCGACGACCCCAAGGCGATCATGACGCGCTATCCGTGGTCGGTTGATAACACGGTGGCGCACGGTGGAAAGCAGTCGCTCAAGATCGTCGCCCCAGACGAAAACGGCTGCGCCTTCGTCCAGCGCAGTTCCAGCACTGTGAAACCCGGAACACGATACGAGGTTTCGTACTGGTTCCGGAAGTCGCCAGAACTCGACGAGAAGACGTTTCACATCCGGTTCAACTTCCGTCCAGCGAATCCCGCGAAGTCGGATTGGAGGACGAAGACGACAGAACTGAAGCCGACGCGACGGAAGACCGAGGGCGAATGGAACTATCGCGCCGGTGTCGTGTTGGTGCCGAAGGACGTGGGCGCTGTTTCAATCGGCCTTTACCTCAGAGGCGCGCGAGGCACGATCTGGATTGACGATGTGCAAGTGTGCGAGGTCAAGCAAGGCGAGAACGCGATTGCCGACTTGTGGTTCTACGATCCGAATCGTGTCGATCTGGGCGGCGCGCCGTTGAAGAAGTTCAACGCGCTCAAGGAACGCAACGACCCCACGCTCACTCGCGCCGCGCGCTACAACGAACTCCTCGTGAAGTCCGCCTTCGTGAAGGAGAACGTTCGCCGTTGCCTGCGCATCCAGAGCAAGAATGCCGATGCGCTCGCCACCGGCATCCGTCAGGCTGAGGACGATCTGGCGAAGCTGTACCGCGCGTATGGCGAAGCATTCTTCGATCCGAAGAAATCGGACTTCGAGCGTCAGGCCAATGCGCTCCAGTCGCGACTCGATGCGCTGGATGCGGAAGCCCTGCAATTCATCGGTGCGAGCCAACGACGGGAGCCTCCGCCCGTGCCGGTGATTTCGCCGGACGGAAAGGTGGACCAGATTATCTACGCCAACCGGAGCATGAGCCAATTTCAGCAGCTTGAGAAGCCGCTCAGTTTCGACCCGGTCCACAGCACCACCATCGGCAATCCGCGCAGCGACAAGCCCGGCGAATACGATTGGTCAACCTACCGGAAACAATGGGATGAGATTCGCGCGTCGGGCATCCCGAAGAAGAGTTGTCTCTTGTTGTTCGCGACGCTGCATGACGGCACATGGGCGCCGAAGTGGTTCCTCGACCGCGCCAAGGATGACCCGGAGATTCTGCACGTGGTTCAACCGACCACCAAGTTGTCGAGGCGGCCCACCGGCACCGCGCCACTGAACTGGTGGCATCCGTCTGTGCGCGAGTACGGACGCGAGTTGGTGACCAGCATGGGCAAGGCGTTCCGGTCGCGCGATGAGTTTTTGTTCTACGAATACCAGTGGGAAGCCTATGGCCCGTACGTCCGCACCGACAAAGGCCCGCGCGAGGTCGGCTATGGCCGGCACGCCGAGGCGTCGTTCCGTGCGTGGTTGCAGAAGAAATACCGCGACATCGCTGCGCTTAATCGCCGTTGGGGGGCCGCGTATGCGTCGTTCGATGACATCGTGCCGCCGCCGGACCGGTGCGTTGTCGAGCGTAAACGGACGGAGCCGCTCGCAGCGGAGTGGGAAACGTGGCGCGAGGAAAGCTACGAGGATTGGTGCCGGCTGCTCTACCGAGCATGGAAGAAAGCCGACCCGACCAAGCCGGTGCTGGCCGACAACAGCGGTCTATTCCGCTCATTCAACATGCCGAACATCGCCGACACCTGCGACATGATCGGGTTCCACAACAGCGGCCCGACGTTCATGCCGACGGTGATGTTATTGAATTCCATCAGCCGCTACAACGGGTTCAAGCCGCTCGCCCAGTATGAGAACTTCTGGGGCGTGCAGGAAGATCATGACAGGATGTACGAGGAACTGCCACGCCGTCACGGCACGCAGAAACACATCTTCCGCATGACCGTCTGGAACATGTTCCTGCAAACATGGTGGTATTCATACACGGCGGCTGAGTATCTGACTAATTACGACGGCAACTACTTCGATCCCGCCTACGCGTTGACCACGCTGCGTTATCGCACCGCGGCGTTGCCGGTCTATTTCCAGAAATTCAAGCGGCTCCAGCGTCCGTTGCTCGACAGCCGGATCGTGGCGCCGCGCCTTTGCGTGCTCGCGCCGAGCGCCTCGATGCGAAATGCGTTTCCGTTCGGCACGCCGCAATCAGAAGTGTTCAGCCTGTTCTGGGAATTGTTTCCACGAAACGATTTCTTCGAGTTGGTGTATGAAGATTATTTCCTCGATGGCCGTGCAAAGCTCGGCGACTTCGACGTGCTCGTCCTGCCATACGCGCTCTATCTCGACGAGCGCCTCCAGGCGATGATCGCCAAGTGGCTCAAGGCAAAACCGCGGCTGCTCGTGTCGGTCGGCCCGTTCGGCCTCTACGACGAGATCGGGCGCGATTCCGGTTCGCTTCTCAACGCCGCATTCGCCGGGCGCGTCCCGAAACTCGAAACGCCCGCCGCGAAAGGCTGGCAATGGGGTGACGGTGCGACACTCGAAGGTCGCATCGGTCCGTCGCGAGTAATTGCGCTCGCAAAACCCGTGCGTCAGTTCAAAGCCGAGCGCGGCGCGATGGACACCTTGCTGAAACAGATCGAAGGGATTGCCGCGCGCAACGCTTTCGATGACAAGAACGTTTTCGAACTAGTGCTGCGCCAGCAAGGCCGCACGCGTTACCTCTGCGTGTTGAACCCGAGTGCGGACGACACCGCGACCGGTAACATCCGCGTCAAAGGCGCGTTCAAGTCCGTCACCGACCTCGACTACGAGAAGGGCTGGCCTGTGTCGTCGCGCATCGAAGCCGGTCACACCGTTTTCGCGTTCCGCTTGGAGCCGGGCGAAGCGACGATCCTCCGATTGACTCCCTGACGACGGCATAGGCAGACAGTTTTTGGCAGTTTTTGAATTGCAGAAGCGGGCAAGATGAGTTATGCACCCTCAAGAGGCGTGCCCGTAGCTCAACTGGATAGAGCGTTGGCCTCCGGAGCCAAAGGTTGTGGGTTCAACTCCCGCCGGGCATACCAACCTTGTCGGAACCAGTGTGTTAACCACAACTCAGCTTGACCAGCGGACTGTGTTGCGTGGTGATTCAGGGAATACCAATGCAGCCAACAAGGTTTTTCCAAAACTTGTCGCCGCCGTCGCTGTTGGTCATGATGACGAGGCCGTGGCCTTTCACCGGATCAAACTCCACGTAGCTGCGGAAGCCGGTGCCGTTGGAGCCACTGTGACAGATGCGGTTGCCGGAGGCGGTTGGCTCGATGGACCAGCCAAGTCCAAAACGCACGTCACCTTGCCCGCGACTGCCACGTCGCGTCAATAGTTCCCGTCCCGTGGGCGGGCTGGCCGGCGTGAACATGGCGCGCACGGACGATGCGCTGATGGAGTGCGCCCCGTTGCGATTCGGATTCATCATTTCCAAGACAAAAACAGCGTAGTCACGCGGAGTGCAATACAGGGAATACGCGGCATTCGGCTTGGTGTAGAGCCGTCGGTTTTCTTTCACCTTGCCTGATGCATTGTGTCCGGCAGCCGCCCGGTTGGCAAAGGCTTTCTGCCACACATGGCTGCTGTTTTTCATGCCGATCGGTTGTAACAGTGTCCGTTGGATCATGCGCTCGTAGTCTTCGCCGGTAATCCGTTCCATGACGTGCTGGAGGAATTCGATCCCCTCGCCGGAGTAGCCGTAGGCCGTGCCCGGTTCGCGGAGCACGTGGAGCGGTTGTCCTTTGGGTCGCCAGTTGGGAAAGCCGCTCGTGTGGTTGAGCGCCATGCGGGCGGTGATCTTGGTGTGCAGCGGCTCGTCCTTCAAATATGGCTGGGGAAGAGACGCGGCGAGCGGACGA
>Ga0136653_10000601_pt1 | contig 19018 bp, 15 predicted proteins | sample LakKivw275mmetaG_FD_94866 | JGI IMG/M metagenome (GOLD analysis project Ga0136653, IMG submission 94866) | Anoxic lake water microbial communities from Lake Kivu, Rwanda to study Microbial Dark Matter (Phase II) - Lake Kivu water 275m metaG... | ecosystem: Environmental > Aquatic > Freshwater >...
GGGTGGTGATTGTGGCGGGGCCTGTGCGTCAGGGATTCCTGGGCCTGGATGAGACAATCCTCAAGCGGGAAAAGCAAGTGGCGCAGAACCTGCGTATTCTGGAGCCCGCCTCCAAGGATGCGGTGTTGCGTCAATACGCGGATTTCGGGGAACTGCTCAAGAAGCGCGGCTCGACGGCGGAAGAGAATGCGGCAATGCTGGCCGAGTTGGAGCGGATCGGATCCGGAGAGGGGATTTCCTTTTCGGCGACCAAGCCCCGGGAGCCGAAAGTGGAGCTGGATTATGAGCAGTATGGGGTGGAGATGGAATTTGACGCCGACATGGCGCGGATCATCCGTTTTATCTATGCGGTGGAATCGTCGCCCCAACTGCTCAAGATCGAAAAACTCGCGTTGGATTCCATCCGAAGCGGGGCTGCCGGGGCGTTGCGCGCGGGAATCTCGATTTCCAAGGTTGTGACGCTGTAGCCCGCCCATGGCCCGCCAAGAATTGACATCTCCCTGACACAAAACGATACGAAAAATTTGAATAATTGTTGACTCAGGTATGGTTTTCTCTGATAATACGTAGCATAGGAAAAGGAATGGAGTTCTGCAGTAAGGCATGACTCATGGAATGGCCGTTCACATCTACACGGGGGAAGGTGAGCCAATGAAGAGTCTAAAAATCGCGTTGTTTGGGGTCCTATGCGCAATGTTTGCCGGGTCGGCAAGTGCCGGGTTTGTGAAGGATACGTTTGAGTCTGTAACGCCGGGTGACTCTGTAACAAATGTTACGGGATGGTATGCGACTGACGCCACTAAAGTTGTGATTTCCAACTACCACGGGACCGGCGGCGTTGGGAGTGGCAGGACGGTGGCTATTCCCACTTCTCAGTCGGTTTCCAATGTTCCTCCAGGTGGCATTCCAGGTACGAAGATTTGGACTGACTTCTATACGATTCCCCGTCCATTTGTTTCCCCGACAGGCGCAGCAAGGCCGGACATAGACACAAATGCCACGGCGCAATTCTTTGTGAGCAATGGATACTGGGCTGCGATCAGCGGGGTGACTGGCACGCTGGTGACAACTCATGCGGTTGACTGGTCAGGCACCAATATTACAGCGTTAAACGATGGTTCCACATGGTATCACGTAAGCGTATTTCATGATTACGACAACGGCAAATGGGCGTTGTTCGTCAACGGCGGGCCAGTGGTTTCGAATAAAATGGGTTTTATCAACCCGGATGTGACAGCTTATTCATGGTTCAGTTTGGCGAATGGCGGGGGTGACGCGACGAATGTGGCCTGGCTGGATGACGTGACAATCAGCAACAAGATCCCAGTGAATTTGACGCGCGACGATGACGGGGATGGGCTCCTGGACGCTTGGGAGTTGATGTATTATGACGGTCTTGGCACAAAGCAGTTGGCCGATGCGAATACGCCTGGAGATGGCGGTTCTTACACGCTGGCTCAGGAGTCGTATTTGCAGACGGATCCGACGGTTTCAGGCGAGCCGACCAGTGAGTATGTGGAAGAGGTGGTTTTCAGCGGTACAAATGTCACCTTCCGTTCGATGGAAACGAATGGCGCCACCGGATTGCGATTGACCTTTGATGTGAGTGCCGACCGGACATACAACGTCTTGTATACCCCGTCACTGGATCAGGCGTATACCAGTGCTGGATCGTTTACTGATACCAATTCATGGGTGGATCCGGATGCCCTGTCGAATACCCGCGGCTATTACAAGTTGAACCTTGTTGAAGGCCCGTGGAGCCTGACGAATGACGAGGTGTACACATTCTTCTGGCAGTCACGGGAGAAGACGGTGGCAAACCCGGGCTCGAACTTCTGGGTGGGCGTTGTTGTGGATTACGGCGCCAGTAATAGGCTGGATTCCACCTTGGGGCAGCAACTTGCGCAAGGTTTGGATGCCGGGGATCTGTTGCGCGTGTTCGCCGGTGGAGGAGAGACGACCTTCCAGCTTCAGAGTGGCAACTGGGTCAAGCAGGGGATTGGCCCTATTGATGTGGACACGCCTATACCTCTCGGGGTTGGAATGATTATCAGTCGCGCCAATCCGGGAACCGGCACGAGTGCGGTCATGTCCGGCCGCATGATCACGAGCAACAGCATAAGCCTAAATCTTCCGGTGGGCTGGAGCATGATTTCCTGGCCGTTTGAGGGATCGAATGATCTTAATGTGGCGAGTGCAGGCTTGAATACTGTGGGCAATACCAATGACTACATGTGGGTCTACCGGAATGGGGTCTATAAGAAGTTGAGAAATAACCCCAATACCACAGCTTGGCTCATGAGCGGCGGCGGGACAATAGCGGATGACGTCAGGTATCTGCGATTTGGAGAAGCAGTGTTCTATTCGAACAATACGGCGGAAGTTACGTGGAGTCCGTCAGTGCCGTGATGGTCGTTTTAATGGGGGATAATGATCTGAAGCGGAGGTGAAAATGAAAAAAGGGATAGCCAATAGGATCTTGATCGTGGCCTTGTCAGCGGGGGCATGGGTATGTTGGGGTGTGGACACATCGTACAGCCCGGTGGCCAACCTGACGGAGCGATGGACGAACGATCCGGCGTGGACTGTGGCCCGTGACGGTGTGCCGTCAATCACGGATGAAGCGATGGCCGTTTCGTTTGCTCCCGATCAGGGGCTGCCCGTTCCCATGATGGGATCGGCTAAGGCGGACGATTTGTCCTCGGATGGCCGCTTTACCGGAGACTATGTAGCATCCGGGATCGATTTTGTGACCTTCGACGTGATGCGAGTGGGCTTGAGTCAAACCGCAAAGTTGCAGTTTGTAGGCAAGTCAGGCGCGCTCTGGTATTACGATTTTGCGCTTCCCGAGCAGCAGGGGGTATGGGAGAAGCGGGAGATTCCGATCACGACATCCGAAGGATGGGTGTGCATGAATAACGCGATAGCCCTCCCCTTCAATGAAGAGAAGACCGATGTCAAGAGCATTGAGGTTTGCGTGCTGACAGCAGGCGGTGGAAGCCAGCAGGTGCGGATTGACAACTTCAAGGTAGTTGGTCCGTGGGAGCTGGGGCCTCTGACCGATGATGAAATGCCGGTTTACTGGCTGATCGAGAATGGGTTCGCGGTGCAGGGCGGATTGGCCGATCTGGATAAGGATGGGGATGGATTCCGAAACTATGCCGAGTATCTGGCCGGAACGGATCCGAACGATGGGAATTCGAAGTTTGCTGTCGCCATTGAGCGCAATGCGGATGGCAGCCTGGCTCTTACATGGCCAAGGGAGCTCTATCGCACCTATAAAGTGTGGAAGAGTGTGGACCTTACCGTTCCCGGTGGCTTTGTGGCGGAGAATGGAGCCATAAAGGCCATGGGATCCAAGAGCGGAATGACGGTAGATGGAACTGCGGATGCCCTGGGTTTCTATCGCGTTCAGGTTGAGAAGTAAAGGGGGGGATATGAATAGCAGGAATAACATTCTGTTGGCTCTATCAATGAGCGCGCTGGTGTTGTGTGCGCCTGTCTTGGCTGCGCCGGTAATACCGACAATTGACTTGTTCGATGATACGGATGATCCATGGGTTGCGACAGGGAATGCGAGTATTTCGGCAGACAATCCTGTCCTAACCTTTACGGTTTCAGCCGGCATGGGTAGTGATGGTTCGGTGTATACCACAGATGCCGATTTCCTGGGCAATTACATTGCAGAAGCGGCTGCCGTAGGAGGCGCCAATATTACCTTCGACTTTACGGGCGCGTCCGGCGCGGATCAGCTTAGCTTGTACTTTCATTCTTCTGCAGGAGTCGGTGATCAGACGTGGTATTACGCGCTTCCTGTAAGCGATGGTTTCTTCTCTGTGTACGTTGACAGTAGTGGAGCGGGATGGAGTTCCTTTGACATAGGGGCGAACTTTTTTACGGCGTTTTCTGATGTTGACCAGATAGGTATCTATGTGGTCAACAAGGATCTTATTTCGCATGATTATACTCTGGATAATTTTCAACTTAGTCCAGTGCCTGAACCGGAGACTATCTGGATGATGATTGCTGTTGCGTTGTCGCTAGGGGTTACGTTCCGCGGGCGGATTATGGATCTCGTCGGAAATCTGAAGGCGCGTGTTATCAAGAGCTGAGATTGTTATTCGTGAGAGAAAAAGGGCGTCGTGAAAACGACGCCCTTTTTGTTTGGGTGCGGCTGCCGTCCCGGCGGCCGCATTGATGGGCGATGACACCTTATGGCTTGACCGTGGCGGCGCTCTGCGGTTGAATCCGTCCCCTATGAAAATTGGAATCCTTGGATATTCACAGTCGGGCAAGAAAACCCTCTTCACCCTCCTGACAGGACGGCCGGTGCCGCAGAACCGCAAGGAGGGCGAGGTCCTGGAAGGCATCGCCCCCATCCGTGACCCGCGCGTGGATGTGCTGTCGCGCCTCGTAAAACCCGAACGCACGCGATATGCCGAGAATAGCCTGGCCCTGCTCCCGGATGTGGCCTGCGGCGGAGGGGAACGCCCCTGGCTGGAGGCCGCACGCCGCACGGATCTGCTGTGCATCGTGGTCCGGGCATTCCCCACCCCCAGCGTCTACCACCCCGCCGGAAGCGTCGATCCGGAACGCGATCGCGCCAACCTGGATGCCGAACTGCTCGTCGCCGATCTCGAGATGGTCGAGAAACGCCTGGAGCGTCTGAACAAGGAAAAGCGGGGGGGACAGACCCCCCAGCAGGCGGCCGAGGAACAGGCCCTGGCCAAGTGCAAAGAGGTGCTGGAAGAAGGCAAGCCGCTGAAATCCGTTCCCATGGAGGAACATGAGGAGAAGGCGATCCGAAGCCTGGGCCTGGTGACCATGCTGCCGATCCTGTGGACGTACAACGTGAGCGAAGACCAGCTTGCCGAACCGCAGTGGAAGAGCCGCCAGGATGCGTTTGTGGTTTCAAGCCTGATCGAGCAGGAAATCGCCGGGCTTCAGGAGGAGAAGGAACGGCAGGAATACCTGCAATCGCTGGGGTTGGAGCATTCGGGCCTCGACCGTCTGAACGCGGCCGCCTATGACAGGCTGGGCCTGATGTCCTTTTACACGATAGGCAAGGACGAGGTTCGGGCCTGGACCATTCGGAAGGGGATGCGGGCGCCGGAAGCGGCAGGCAAGATCCATTCGGATCTGGAACGCGGGTTCATCCGGGCGGATGTGATCAAGTACGACGATCTTGTGGCGGCAGGCGGGGAGGATGCCGTCCGCAAGGCCGGCAAGGAACAGTTGAAGGGGAAAGACTACGTCATCCAGGACGGCGATATCTGCCATTTCCGGTTCAGCGTTTGAACCTCCTACAGCATCTCCATGGCAATATCCCGGGAGCGGGAAGATTCCAGGTGATAGGACAGGAAGCCGCCCAGAAGTTTGTCCATCACCGTGCGCTGCTGCAGCGTGCAGGTTGTGCGCTTGGCCATCAGGGGCGTCGGCGCCTCCTGCCAGCTCCGCATCATGGCCAATGTGTCGTGGCTCACCGGCAGAATGGCGCCCTCGGTGTCGCTTCGGCATTTCTGGCACAGGAGACCGCCGCGGGGGATGGAGAAAGCCGCCGGTTCCGTCGCGGCGAAGTCGCGGCTGCCGCATGCCACGCAGGACAGCAGCCTTGGTCCCACGCCAATCAACTCCAGGAGTTTCAGTTCCGCCCAGTGAAGGGTGTTGGCGTTGCCACCCTGGGTGGCCAGGAAGTCCAGCACACGTCCGGCAAACCGGTACAACGCGCCGTTGGCTACGCCCGCAGGCGTGAGACGGTTGAGCAGGTCAGCCACGTAGGATGCCGCCACGCAAGCCCTCCAATCCCTGCGCAACTCGGGGCGCACCTGGATCGAGGCGCATTCCTTGAGGATGCCCAGGGGACCCCGGGTGCCGGGATAGTACACCAGCTCACATGTGTAGAAGAGGTCGTATTGGCCCAGAAAAGCGCTCTTGGGCCGTTGCGCTCCTTTCGCGAGCGTCGTCAACCGGCCCCTGTCGAGGGACAACCAGGAAACCACATGCGAGGTCCGGGAATACGGATCAATCCGCAGGGCAATGCCATGGGTTTTGGCGATCATGCCGAAAGAATGCTCCGTCCCCGTCGAATGCGGCCGCCGGGACGGCGGCTGCCACCTCCGGTTGTCCATTTCTCCAGCAGGCCATTTTCCACAGCTTCCCGCAGCCACCGCAGTTCCCTGTTCCGCATCTTCCGTCTGCGGGCGGGGGTGTTGTCCTCGGCGCCGGCAAGGTGATCGCATCCGTGTGCGACATACAGGGCCAGTTCGCGTGCGGACCCTCCGAACCGCCGGCCGACACGGAGAGCCATGGCTGCATTGACCATGATTTCGCCTGAAACCGTCGCGATCGCTTCCCCGGGAAGGGAATCGTAGGTGAAACTGATCACATCCGTGGGATCATCGTGCCCCAGGAAATCACGATTGACGGCCTGGATCTGCGCGTCATTCGCCAGAACGATGGAGATCTCTTCCCAACGGCAACCTGCGCGCCGGCCGGCCTTTTGCAGGAAGAGGGCCGCCAAGCGCCGCACATTTCCGGTGTCAACCGGGATGCCGCTCCTGTTCGCGACCGCGATTCTCATGGCTTGGGATAGGATATCCGACTGTGCAGCATGTTGGTCAGGCAGGAGACGAACGCCTTCTTGACCTGGGCGAGTTCCGCCAGTTCCATCTCGCAATCGTCAAGTTGACCGTCCTCGAAACGCCCATCCACAAGACGATCCACAAGCTCGGTAATGTGGCCCGGGGTCGGTTTGTCCAGCGTGCGCGATGTGGCTTCCAGGGCGTCGGCAAGCATGATGATGGCGGCCTCGCGGCTCATCGGGCGGGGCCCCGGATAGCGGTAGTGGGACTCATCCACTGTCGTGATGTTTGTGGGCGTCTTGCCGCGGGTTGCGGCATTCTCGCGGGCGTCCGCCTGCGCCTGCTGTCCGGCTTTGTGGTGGAAATAGGCGGCAAGACCTGTCCCGTGGTGCTGCTCAATGACGTCCATGACGGCCCCTGGAAGCTTGTGCAGCATGGCCAGGCTCAGCCCTTCCTTGACATGGCCCATGACGACCAGGGCGCTCATGCTGGGCGTCAGTTCATCGTGGGGGCTCTCGGCTTCCTGGATGTTCTCCGTGAAGTACTTGGCCTTAGTCAACTTGCCGATATCATGGAAATAAGCGCCCACCCTTGCGAGAACCGCGTTGGCGTGAATGGCGTCAGCCGCGGCATGCGCCAGATTGGCCACCATGAGGCTATGGTGATACGTGCCGGGCGCCTCAAACGCCAGGCGCCGAAGCAGGGGGTGGCCCAGATCGGAGAGTTCCAGCAGCGTGATGTTGGTGGTCATGCCGAACAGGGATTCGAAAGCCGGCAGCAGAACAACAACGATCAGGGCGGCGCCGGTGCCGCCGATCCCGCAGAACAGGATTTGACGCACCAAATCCAGCCAGTCCGGCGGAAAGCGGTCTATCCGGGTCAGCGTCACAACCGCCTGGCACAGTCCCACGATGACGCCCATCCGGATGATCTGCGTCCGGCGACGGATGCGGGGCGCCAGCAGCGCGATGACGACGGCGGCCGCCAGTCCGGCGAAGAGGGCCGTCACGCCGGACCGGAGGAGAACCATGGAGGCGACGCCGGTCCAAAGTCCGGCGACAAGCGCCGCCGGGGGGCCCAGCAGGAGCCCGGACAGAAGGGGCGCCAGCGGAAACGGCATCAACAGGGGAAGCATTTCGCCGGGCAGGAATTCCGCCCGGCCGGAAAACTGGCGAAGCAGGCCGGCCGGCAGGATCGCCAGCAGGCAGCTCATGGCGACAAGCAGTACCCGGGAATTGTCGGCCAGGACAGCCGGATCCAGAACCCGTAGGATGAGGGCGGAAAGCGCGGTTCCGAGCAACAGGAGCGCCGCTCCCTGCCCCAATCCCAGGACACCGCCAGCACCTCCGCCGCTGAGCAGAAGAGCCCATGCCGAGAGCCAGAGCAGCCCTCCCAGGATCCACCCGATGGCGGGGTTCCGGCTCCAGTGGCTTCCGCTTCCCTCCGACCGTGAACCGTACTCCTTCAGGCGCTCCTTCAGGCGTTGTGACCGGAATCTGGACAAACCTTGCTTCATACTCCAGTGTCTCGTGACAAATCCACCCCGACTTGGTAGAAGGTATTAATGCATTTTTTGGCGGAGACTGGCAAGGTATGAGTGTCAAGGGCATGGTTCATCTCTATGCAGGTGATGACGAGTTTGCCGTTCGTACGGCAGCCGGAGCGCTTGTGGAAACCCTGGTCCCGCCCGCCGACAGGGCATTCGGGCTGGAAATCGTCGAAGGTCGGGCCGACAGCAAGGAGGAAGCCCTCGGGTCGTCAGGTCGTTGCCTGGAGGCATTTGCCACCCGCGGATTCCTGATGGCGGGGGCCAAAGTGGTGTGGTGGCGCGATGTGACCTTCCTGGCCGACGGGACGGTGGCGCAGTCCGACGAGGTCAAGTCCAAGGTCAAGGAATTGGTCCAGATGCTGAGAGATGCCGCGCCCGGAGGCAACATCCTGGTTATTACGGCGCCGAAGGTGGACAAGCGATCGGCCTTGTTCAAGCTATGCTCCGAACGGTTTTCCGTCCGGGAATTCGCAGTTCCGGAAAAGAGCGGCGAAGCAGTCCGGTATGCGCAATCGGTTCTTCATCAGGAGCTTGCATCGCTCGGATTGCAGGCCGGACAGAGCGTCGTGCAGCGGTTCCTGGAGCGGGTGGGACCGGATTCGCGCCAGATTGCCGGAGAGGTGGAGAAGTTGTTCCTCTATACGGGGGGGCGGAAAAACATTACAGAAGAGGATGTGGATGCCATTGTCTCGTCATCGGCGGAATCAGCGATGTGGGATATCCAGGACGCCGTCGGGATGCGCCAACTCGCGCGCGGCTTGCGGATTCTCCGCAATCTTCTCGACCAGCGGGAGAGCCCGATCGGGATTGCCACGGTCATCATGAACCGGTTGCGGGATTTGCAGGTCTACCGGGAAGGGCTGGACCGGGGATGGTTGCGGGTCAAATCCAACGGCATGGCGGAATGGGGCGACATGGAACCTGATGTGGAGGGGCAATTGACGGTGACGCTCAAGCGAGGTCCTCGTTCATTGCACCCGTATCGAGCGGGGATCCTGGCCCGGCAAGCCCAGCTTTTCACGCCTTCCATGCTCCGGCGGGCGCAGCAGGTTGTGATGGCGGCCCAGGAGTCGCTGGTCTCCAGCAGCGTACCCCCGGCTCTTCTCCTGGAATTCATGCTGACGAGGCTGATGACGGAAGGCGCCGCGGGAGCGGGCGCGCGTCCGGCGGCGGGGAGAGCGAGGGCTGTCGAAAGATGAAGATCATTGACCGTTACCTCCTCAAGGAATACCTGGTGCCGCTCGGGTATATCCTGGGCTCTTTCTGCATGCTCTACATTGTGCTCGATCTTTTCGACAGGTTCCCCGCCTTTGTCGAGGCGCAGGTGCCCTTTGTGGATATCTGCCTTTACTACTTCCTGTATCTCTTTGCCGTCAATGGCTTTGTGCCTTTCATTGTTGTCATATTGCCGATCGCCTTGTTGCTGGCGGCGCTGTACACGCTGACCCTGTTTGCCCGTCACAACGAATTGACAGCGATGTGCGCCAGTGGTGTCAGCGTGCGGCGCCTGATGACTCCGCTGATGATGGTGGGCCTTTGCGCCAGCCTTTTCGGGGCCGTGGCGCAGGAGACGTTGGGTCCGATGGCGACCCGCTGGGTGGCGGATTACGGCAAGCGGGTGTTGAGGGGGATAGACGAATCGGAGGAAGTGGTGCCCAACTACGTCTATCACTCCGGCAGCGAACGCCGGCAATGGATGGTGGACCGTTTCAGCCTGCGGACCCCGGGCCAGATGAAAGGGGTCAAGGTTCTTCAGGAGAGGGAAGACGGGACCCTCATGACCGAGATCCTGGCCAAGCGGGCTGAATGGATGGACGGTTCCTGGTGGTTCTATGAAATGCAGAGCCGTCCCTATAACGAGGCTGGCGAACCGGCGGGGCCCCTTACCGCGCCGTCGGAAGCACCCGTGGAGATGGCGCATCTGGGCGAGAATCCGGAGGATCTGCTGAATGAGATCCGGAATACCGATTACCTTTCGTCGTGGGACATGATCCGTTTCCTGCGGGCACGTCCCACCCTCACCGGGCCGGCACGGGCGCGGCGGGAAGTGGATATCTATGCGCGTATCGCCATGCCTTGGTCGTGCATGGTTTTGATCCTGTTGAGCCTTCCCGCCACCGCTGGCGGAGTCAGGCGCCCGGCCTTGCGGAGCGTGGGATTCGGCCTGGCCGCCCTGTTCGGATTCTACTTTATCGTGAACATGGGCATGATTCTCGGGAAGCGCGAGGTCCTCTGGCCCTGGCTGGCGGGATGGCTCCCGAATATTGTGTTCCTGGCGATTGGCGGATCGCTGACGTCTCGCATGAAGTGACGTGCCGGCAACGTGGTGCACGCCGCGGTTCCCGCTGACAGTTTATCCCGCCGCGCCGCAACGCCGGCATGCCCGGCCCCGGGGGATCAGCGTCCCGGTCCCATGAGTTTCTTCCGCATGCGCCAGACGATCAGGGAGGCGACCCCGAGTCCAAGCATGGCCATGGTGATCTGACCCATGGAACGGGCCAGGGAGTGCTTCCCCAGACCGCTGCCGATCATGGCAACCATGGCGCTGCTGGGGAGGTAGCCAAGGAACGAGCCCAGGAGAAAAGCCCTGTGCCGGACCGGTGTCACGCCGAGCACAAGGTTCGGCACGATCCCGGCAATCGGGAGTTGCCTTGCGAGAAAGACCGTGAAGGTCGAGGGATGCCGCAGCAATTCCCGCAAATGCCGCCGGTTCTCCACCCGGCGGGCCACCCACTCCCGTGCGCCCCAGCGCGCGAACACAAATGTCAGATAGGATCCGAAAAGGGCGGAGAACTGTCCCACGGCAAACCCCTCCCAGAACCCGAAAAGCATGCCTGCCGCCGCGCAGAATACCAGCCGGGGAATCCCCATGGCGATCAGAGCCGTGCAGGACAGGGTGAAGACAACAGACGCCAGAACGCCGAACTTGTCCATGGCATCCTTCCAGTACTGGACATTGGTCACATACGACTTGAGGGGCGTCAGGTGAACGACCAGTATGCAGGCGGCCACCACAAGCGCCATGACGAGGAACTTCCGTTCGGAGGCGCCGGCGGATTCGGCCGCCTCCCGTTCGAGTTCAATGGGCCGATCCCGCTCATCCTGTGTATCCATGTTTGAATCCCTGATTCCTACCGGTTTCGCGCCTTGCGCTCCATCAGCACAACCGTCACCCACTTGCCCTGCGAATAGTTAAACCCGTGAATGCGTCCCAATACCTGCAGGTTGTCCCGCCGGAACAGATGCCGGTTCTTCTTCAGCTTTGTCCTGTTGATCGCAAGGACACCCGGCGTGCGCCGCCTGACCCACTCGGCCAGTCCTGATTCGTCCACCGACTCGACGATGCCGCGGTTGAGGTAGAATGTCAGGCTGGGTTCGCCGAATCCGCATGTGCTGACGGGCACTTGCGGTCCTGTGGCGGACGTGATGAATGCGGCCAGTCGCGGCGCTATCTTGTAGCTCTCGATGGCCGGAAGCAGGAAGAACGCGGCCGTCAGGAGGACCAGCAGCATGCCCGCGGCGAGCGACATCACGGTCGCCTCATGGCGTCCCCGGCGGAACTGGCGGGCGCCCACAAAGGTCATGGCCAGGAACAAGAGGCCGAGTCCGGTGGCCGGGACGCGCAGCCCGAATACCGGAAGGAACCAGGGGACGAGTGTCAGGGCCGCGCCGAGGGAAAAGCCCGCCAGGCAGAACAGGGTCAAGCCGGTTCGCGCGGCGGCGCCCCGGGGCCGCCTTCCGCCCGTGCCCTTTGCCCTGTGCGCTCCGACAGCTCCTCCGACGGCCAGCGCCGGGAATGCCGGCAGGATGTAATGAGGCAGCTTGGTCGCCACCAGGCTCATTACGACAAGGATGGGAATGGCCCAGGACAGGAGGGTGCGGCGCAGAAGGACAGGGGATTGTGCCGCCTCCCGCGGGGAGCCTGCCGGAAGGGAGGTCCGGGTGAACAGGAACGGCAGGTAGAGCGTCCAGGGGAAAAAGGCAAACACGATAACCGGCAGATAGGTGAAATAGAACAGGAAAGACTTGCCTCCATGGCTCTCCAGGGGTGTGACGGCGCGTTGGACCACATGATGGCCAAGCCCCTTGGCGCCGAACTGCCCGTCCGTGGCCAGGTTGGCGGGCAGGCCCCAGGCGAGAAAGAAGCCGGCGGCCACAAGAACCGCCCCTGCCAGCCACAGGGAGTAGGAGCGCAGACGCAGGGCGCCACGGCCGGCGACGACCATCGTCACAAGCATGACAAGCACCGGGAGCAGGCCCACCGGGCCCTTGGTGAGGAGAGCGCCTGCCAGAGCCAGTGACATCCACATCGCATGGCGGGGGCGGAATCCCTGCCGCCAGGAGAGCAGGAAACCGTATAACGAGGCGACGACACAGAACAGCAGCAGCGCATCCGTTGTCGCCGCCGTCCCGCTGACCGCCATAAGGGGGGAGAGGGCCAGCATCAGGAAGGCCGGTGTGGCCGTGGCCGGACCGGCCAGCAGGCTGGCGATCCTGGCGGTCAGCAGGGCGGCCCCGAGAGTGGCCAATGGGGCGACCATCCGGCAGGCAAACTCAGAGGGTCCGAAAAGACGGACGGGGACAGACATCAGCCAGTAGATAAGGATGGGCTTGTCCGGGCGCAGGTCGCCATTGAAGGTGGGATACAGGTAGTTGCCCGATTGCACCATTTCGACGGTGGCGCGGGAAAACCGGGGTTCATCGCGGTCCCAGAGGGAGGACGCCGTGGTGAGCGCGAAATAGACACACAGGATCAGGGCGGCCATCCAGGTGAGCAGGGGAATCCGCATCCGGCGGCGATGGGGGGCGCGCTGCCACCGGATCCAGGATGGTGCCAGCCGGGACAACAGCAGGAACAGGAGGATGGGGCCCCATACCGACAGGAACGCGAGGGCATACGGAAGAGCCCTGGCCCATGGGAGTTTGACGAAATCAAACACGAGCACGGCGGCGGCGGCCAGGAGAAACGACCGGCGGCGTATCTTCGGGGAGCGGCGCCGGAGGATGGCGGCGGCGATGGCCGCCGCCAGTACGCCCATGGAGGCGCCGGTGAGGACATCGGAGGGGAAGTGCTTGCCGTCGTAGATCCGCCCGGCGGCAACGGCTGTCCCCGCAACAGCGCCGATCGCCGCTCCCCACGGGGAGGCGGCCGCCAGAGGAGCGCAGAAGGCAACCACGGAGGCCGTGTCGCCGCTGGGGAAGGATTCGTCATTCGAGAGATTGGGCCGCTCGCGCCCCACCGCGAGTTTGAACGGCCATACGAGGATGCCGGTGAGGAGCAGCGCCAGGACGATGTGGATCGCTTGCTTCCGGGCGCCGCAAAGCCCGAGCAGGAAGGCCAGGAGCAGGAGAACTTCGCCTTTGCCGAACGGACGAATGAAGGCCAGCAGTTCCTGGGTGAAATAGCGTGCCCCGACGCCGTGGGAAAAGGCGCGTACCGAGGAGGCGACCGGAATGTCCCAAGGCATGGCCGCCGCCGCGAGCGCCATCAGTCCCGCGGCCACCAGAAGGTACGGGAGATAGGAATGCCTTGTATCGGTTGCCATTGCCCCGTATCAAACCATGCCGTCCGGCGGAGTCAAGGCAATCCCGCGGCGGGCTGGTCGGATTTGACCGGTTCGGCATTGCGGACGCGCAGGACGGTGCGGGGCCCTTCCGGCAATTCCTCGAACTCCAGATCCTTGACCATCCACTCGTCGTTGATCTTCTTGAAGCTCTTTACACTCAGACGGCGGATGCAGTCACCCAGCATGTCGTATCCTTCGGCCTGCAGCAGCATGGAGACCCGCTGATCGACCCACATTCTGACGCTGGCGTAAGGCGTGGCGGAACCGGCGGGCGCATGGCGATCGAGGACATAGCAGGGCTGGCCGCGGGTTTCCATCTGTCCGATGATCCTGCCGCCATCCCACCACAGGAAGCCCAGTGTAAGATCCATCCATGTGAGGGCGGTGTTTTGGATGCGCTGCGCCAGCGGGGGGGCGGGGGTGTTCGTCCCGTTGCTCTCATAGGAGAGTGACGCGGCCGGGCCGTCGCGGGTTACGGTCAACTTCTCCAACTCCCTTCCAAAGGTATCCCTGACGGTGTAGATGGCCGTCTCCGGGTACGCCAGGAGGATATCCACGGCCAGTTTGGTCTTGACCCCGTTCGTAGCGACGGTGGTGAGGTCGCCGGAAACCAGGATGGTTTGCGCGGGCAATCGGGCCAGGAGGTCCTTCATCAGCGCATCCACAGTGGGCAGGCTGGCGGCGGCAGCGGTCGTGGGAGTTGCCTCTGCCGGCCTATTCGTGTCCGGATTGACGGACCCGCCGCCACCTGACGTCACGCCGGCGAGCCCGAGGCAGAGGCAGGCGGAAACGGCGGCAAGCCTGTTCTGTCGTTTGCCTGGCTGCATGAGTCCCTTGCGACTTGAATCAATCGCAACTTGGTAAGGATTTGAGGAAGAGAACAATTGGAACAGAAGACCACGAAGGCCACGAAGGGTTAAGGTTTTCCCACCGGAGGCGGGGAACAAAATTCCCCCTTTGCGATCTTAGTGCTCTTCTGTTCAAACTCTTCCTTTTGGTTCCGGTTGGTTCCGGCTATGCCGCGTTAGGGATTCCCCTTCCCTTGGGGCGCGTCTCAAGCGATGCGGCGTTCCAGTTCGGCCTGCAGTTCGGAAAGACCGATGCGCACCTGCTGCATGCTGTCGCGCTCCCGCAAGGTCACGGTGTTGTCGGTGAGCGACTGGAAATCCACGGTGACGCAGAACGGCGTTCCGATTTCGTCCTGACGGCGGTACCGGCGCCCGATGGCGCCGGTCTGGTCCCAGAAGCAGTTCCATCGCCCGCGGAGCCCGGCGAAGATCTCGCGGGACTTGGCCACGAGTTCCGGTTTGTTCTTCAACAGGGGGAACACGGCGACCTTGATGGGCGCCACGCGCGGCGCAAACCGCAGGACGGTGCGCAGTTCGCATCCCTCGGGCGCCGGTTTGCCCGGTTCCGCCTCGATGGCGGCGCCTTCCTTCGGGATCCACTCCTCGCGGTAGGCGTTGCAGAGCAGGGCGAGGGCAATGCGGTCCACGCCGGCGGAAGGTTCGACGACGTGGGGGACGAACTTCTTCTGGGTATCGGCGTCAAAGTACTCCATGGACTTGCCGCTGAATTCCTGGTGGCGTCCGAGGTCGAAATCGCCCCGCGCGGCGATGCCTTCCAGTTCCTGCACGCCGAAGGGGAGCGCGTACATGATATCCACGCAGGCGCTGGCGTAGTGGGCCAGTTCCTCCTTGCCGTAGACATACTTCGTGATGCTTTCCTTCGGCAGGCCGATGGAGTGGTACCAGCGCATGCGTTCGCCGACCCAGTACTCATGCCATTGCGCGTCGGTTCCGGGCTTGATGAAGAACTCCAGCTCCATCTGTTCGAACTCCCGGGACCGGAAGGTGTAGTTGCGGGGGTTGATTTCGTTGCGGAAGGCCTTGCCGATCTGGGCGATGCCGAAGGGGACCTTCTGGCGGGACACCGACATGACATTGCCGAACTGGGCGAAAATGCCCTGCGCGGTTTCCGGGCGCAGATAGGCGACAGACGAGTCATCCGCCACGGGGCCGACGTAGGTCTTGAACATGAGGTTGAAGGCGCGGGGCTCGGTCAGTTCCAGGGACCCGCAGGCCGGACACTTGGTCCCCGCCGGAAGCTTGAACTTCTTTTCGATCTGGTTGCCGGTTTCCGGCTCGATGCCCAGTTCCTCGAACAACTGATCGGCCCGGAAGCGCTTCTTGCACGAGCGGCAGTCAATCATGGGATCCGTGAATCCCCCGACATGCCCGGAGGCCTCCCAGACGCGGGGGTGCATGATGATCGAACAATCGAGCCCCACGACATCCTCGCGGTGGAGGACCATGTCGCGCCACCAGGCTTCCCGGATGTTGCGCTTGAGCTCGCATCCAAGGGGGCCGTAGTCCCAGAATCCGTTGATCCCGCCATAGATCTCCGAGCTTTGGAAGATGAACCCCCTCCGCTTGCACAACGAGGCCAGATTCTCCATGGAAAGTTTGGGTGTTGGCGTAGTCATGGCGGGGTATCCTGACGAAGCCGGTGGGGAGGGTCAAGTGAAATAGTGGTAAGCATTTGCGGAGGAACATGGTTCTTGCTACAAGTGCGACATGAGCCGACGGAAAATTGTCTGTGTTATCGGAACCCGGCCCGAGGCGGTCAAGGTGGCGCCGGTGATCCTGGAACTTCGCCAGCACCCGGCGGAGTTTGATGTCCACGTGCTGGTTACGGCGCAACACCGGCAGATGCTCGACCAGATGCTGGCGGTGTTCGGTATCCGTCCCGACACGGATCTCGACATCATGCGGCCAAACCAGACCCTGCGGGATGTCACCTGCCGGGTGTTGCACGGCATGGACGAGTATCTGGCGGCGCACAAGCCGGACGTTGTTCTGGCGCAGGGCGACACGACGACGGTCATGGCCACGGCTGTGGCCTGTTTCTATGGCCATGCGGCCTTCGGGCACATTGAAGCGGGGTTGCGGACCGGGGATTGCTGGGCGCCATACCCGGAGGAGTTCAACCGCCGGGTGGCCGGATTGGTGGCGCGATACCACTTTGCCCCCACGCGGGGGTCCGCTCTGAACCTCCGGCGTGAGGGAATGGACCCATCCACGATCTATGTGACGGGCAACACGGTGATTGACGCCTTGCAGTATGTGCTGGGTCGAACGAAGCCGCCACCCAAGCCCGTGCCGCAGGGCGCACCCTATGTTCTGATGACCTGCCACCGGCGCGAGATTTTCGGAGCGGGGGTGCGGGAGGTGTTTGAGACGGTTCGGGATTTCGCCTTGCGCCGCCGGGACTTGTACGTGTGGTATCCGGTCCACCCCAATCCGAATGTCCAGGCGCCGGCTCGTGAGATCCTCGGCCCCGTTGCGAACATCCTGCTGACGGATCCGCTGGACTACGTGTCCTTCCTGCATGCCATGAACGGCGCCTATTTGTTGCTGTCGGATTCCGGCGGGGTACAGGAAGAAGCGCCTGCGCTTGGCAAGCCGGTCTTGGTGCTGCGTGACGTCACGGAGCGACCGGAAGGCGTGGAAGCCGGGACTTGCCTGCTGGTCGGACCCCATCGCGAGAAGATAGAGCCTGCGCTTGAACGTTTGCTGGATGATCGTGAGACGTATCAGCGCATGGCTAATGCGCCAAACCCATACGGAGATGGCCATTCAGCCAGGCGTATTTCCGACATACTTGCCGGAAAGGGAAGCGAATGGCTGTTGTCGTGCTGATGCCCGTGCATTTGTTGTAACGCCTCAGTGACATTTGTTGTTTCCAAGAAATGAGAATTGTGGTTTGATAGAGGGGTGATTGTCTTTGGGTACTAACGCGGGGGGGTACATGGCTCGAGTATTGCTTGTGGATGATGAACCCAGGATGTTGAGCCTTCTGAACAGTCTTCTCAAGGCGGAGGGCTACGATGTCTGTTCCGTGCAGGATGGAAGCAAGGTTCCGGATCTGATCAGTGGCGAGATATTCGACCTGATGATCACGGACATCCGGATGACGCCTATTGACGGAATCGAACTACTCAAGATTGCCAAGGATAAGCGTCCAAGCATGCCGGTGATCATTCTCACCGCGTATGGATCGGTGGAAACAGCCATCGAGGCCATGAAGATCGGGACGTTCGACTATGTGACAAAGCCGTTCAAGATGGATGAGCTGCTGATTACCATCCAGCGGGCGCTGGAGTACAGCAGGGCTCTATCCGAGAACATGGAGCTCAAGCAGGAACTGGTCGGACGCTACAAGTTTGAAAACATTGTGGCGGAAAGCCCGGCCATGCGCAACGTGTGCGAGATGATCAAGCGCGTGGCGCCGGCCGATACCACGGTCCTGGTAACCGGAGAGAGCGGAACCGGCAAGGAACTTGTGGCGAAGGCGATTCACACGTACAGCCGTCGCAAGGACAAGAAGTTCCTGGCCGTCAATTGCGCGGCCTTGCCGGAACCTCTGCTGGAGTCGGAGATGTTCGGTCACATGAAGGGGGCTTTTACGGGGGCTTCATCCAACAAGGAAGGTTTGTTTGAGACGGCCAGCGGGGGAACGCTGTTCCTGGACGAAATCTCTTCCATGCCCTTGACCATTCAAGGGAAACTCTTGCGTGTTCTCCAGGAGAAGGAGATTCGGCGTGTCGGCGGGAACGAAAATATCCCTGTGGATGTAAGGGTAATCGCCGCCACCAATACAAGCCTGGAAAAGCTGATTCAGCAGGGAACGTTCCGGGAGGACTTATTCTACCGGCTGAGTGTAATTCCGATTGAAATCAAGCCGTTGCGGGAACGGCAGGAGGACATCCTGCCGCTGGTCTACCATGTGCTGCGACGGGAGGTGGGTGAGGGGACGATGCCGGGGATCCAGCCTGAGGTCAAGGACATGCTGGAGCGTTACCCATGGCCCGGCAACGTCCGGGAGTTGGAAAACGCGATCAAACACGCCATTACCTTTGCCCAGGAGGGGAAAATCACCCCCGATGTTCTTCCGCCTCGAATCCTGAACCAGGTGGGGCGCATCGCCCCCATGACATCCCCTGGAGCGGCGGGCGATGCCGCGGCGGCTTTCCGCAACAAGTCCCTGAAGGCGTTTCTGCGGGAGCGGGAGAAGGAATATCTCGGCCAGGTTCTTGCCATAACCGCTGGCGACAAGGAAAAGGCCGCAAAAGCCCTCAAGATCAGCCTCGCCACCCTCTACCGGAAGCTTCCGGGCTCCGGCGAGTAGCCTTTCTAGTGTGGTGTCCCGCAAATAGGTATGCAAAACGTTGCTGTCATCCTGAGCGAAGCGAAGGATCTCGACCACTGGGTGAGGCTGAGATTCCTCGCTACGCTCGGAATGACAAACAGTTGTGA
>Ga0136653_10000602_pt1 | contig 18994 bp, 8 predicted proteins | sample LakKivw275mmetaG_FD_94866 | JGI IMG/M metagenome (GOLD analysis project Ga0136653, IMG submission 94866) | Anoxic lake water microbial communities from Lake Kivu, Rwanda to study Microbial Dark Matter (Phase II) - Lake Kivu water 275m metaG... | ecosystem: Environmental > Aquatic > Freshwater >...
CCAAACGGCGCATGATCGGCGATAAGTAAGAGCGAACCGCCAGCCTTTACCCATTCCTTTACCATGTCGCACTCAGCATCGGTAAACGCCGGCTTGGTCAGGTCAAGCGAGTCATCGGGAAGCTGAAATTGGAAATATTCTTTAGTTCCCATTCCCCAAGATTTCAAAGATTATTTTACCTAAAAATGTCTAGAGATATTTTTTAAACCTGAAGAAATTCTTTCTTTCTTCAATGACTTCGATTTAAACTTGCGATGCAATAATTGACTCCAAATATTTAACATTAATCAAGGCATTAATTTCGATGACCTTTAGATCTGGACCATTTTGGGAATATATTATTTTTATTGATGGTACGGTATCTGCTCTTTGAACGCGTAGCAAATGATTAATTAAAGCGATTACGATTCAGATTTTTAATCTTCTTGAATTGTTTCCTTTTTTTCAATAATATAAAATAGTAAGATTATTGTACAGATGGGATAGTTTACTGATGGAAGGTCCGCACATAAAAAGTGAATCCGTTCAAATCCCTCATGTGGGCCAAATGGTTATGGTTAGGGGCAGACCGGCGATAATAAAAGACATAAAAGAATTCCATTCAGATAAACACGAAACATCGCATGGTTGCCAGATTAGTTACATTGATGGTTATAGCTATCCCGATACCGATTCAGTCATTTGGGAAAGAGAAATCCGCGCCCGAATAATCGCAGGCGCCAAACTACCTGAGATTACGACGATAGATTGTCCTGATGATCCACAATTATTTCACACTTTTCTAAACTCATATAAATGGACTGTAAACCTTCGACTTGCATCGCTTTTTTCCAACAAGCAATCTCAGCATTACCTGAGTCCGTGGCAGGGTTCTATCTACTTGGAAAGCTACCAGCTATTCCCTTTAGTACGTGCATTTTCATTACCCAGAATCACATTACTTTTAGCCGACGATGTGGGACTCGGAAAAACTATTGAAGCAGGATTAATTCTAAATGAATTAGTGGCGCGTGGCCGATTACGCCGCATATTGATAATATGTCCGGCAGCTTTGCAGATCCAATGGCGGGATGAAATGGCTGAAAAATTCTTTTTGGATTTTACTATCGTTGATCGCAATCGGCATTTTCAACTTCAGAAAGAATTTGGCGTAGATAGCAATCCCTGGATTGCCTATCCACGTATTATTACTTCGATGGATTACCTGAGACAACAGGATGTTTTGGCGGGCTTCCTCGGTGCAACCAGTGCTTTCTTTAATGAAAATGATTCGACTCTGCCCTGGGACATGCTGATTGTCGACGAGGCGCATAATGTCTCATCTCAATATCGAGGGCATGAAACCGATAGATTGAAAATGATGCGACAAATTACGCCCCATTTTGAACATCGCCTGTTTCTTACAGCGACTCCTCATAACGGCTACACCCCTTCATTTACCGGTTTACTGGAACTGTTAAATCCTCTCGTCTTCGATCAAGTGAATAATATTGAGCCCAATGATAACCAATTCATTGAAACTTATGTAATCCGTCGTCTTAAATCGGAATTCTCAAAGGAAGCGTTAACACGGCGATTTACCGACCGCCACACTTTTCGGATAGATCATTATCTATCAAACAAACTCAAATTTTCAAATCAGGAAAAACAGCTCTTCGCCGCTCTTGAATCCTATAAATTAAAAGCTCAACAGATCGTTTTGACCGAACCACCTGTGCGTCGCTTGATAGTAACATTTTTAATCCAGCTGTTAACAAAACGGTTATTATCATCGGTATATGCATTTGCAACAACCTGGTGGAATCATTTTGTCGGTTTCGAAATGGAAATCGAGGAATCCGATGTACGTTTTGCCATTGATCGTACTAAAGATGATCTGATTGATGATGTTGAAAAAGGACTTCGTGATGAAGAAGCCGCCCGTAAAATTGGCTCCTGGTTAAAAGAGCATTCTAATCAGTTAAATGCTGAAGTACAACGTATAAATAGCATTCTAAATGAACTGGGGTGGTCAAAAGAGCGAGTAAGCGAAGACATTACCCGGCACGAGTCATTTGGACAAGACGCCAAATGGAACATTCTGCTCGACTGGATAAACGACAAGCTAAAAAGCGGCAAAGCCTTTCGGACCGATGAAAGAGTAATCATTTTTACCGAATATAAAAACACTCTCGATTACCTGCTGGCCAGGTTCAAAATGCTGGGGATTGAACCTCCCGTTATCGAGACCCTCTTTGGCGGTTCCGAGCAGAAAAAACGTGAAGCTATCAAAGAATATTTTACAGATGCCGAGAGTCCGTTGCGGATTCTGCTTGTCACTGACGTGGCTTCCGAAGGATTAAACCTGCAGAACAATTGCCGTTATGTAATTCATTATGAGATTCCCTGGAATCCGATGCGTATGGAGCAACGGAACGGACGCGTGGATCGGTTCGGTCAAAACCGAGATGTCACAGTTCTTTATTTTATTTCAGATGAAGAGCAAGACCTGCAATTCCTCGAAAAAGTAGTCCGTAAGGTTGAACAAATTCGGGAAGATTTAGGTAGCGTCAGCGCACTTTTCGACCAAAGTCTGGAAGATTATTTTTTAGGGAATTCATCCGAACGCCAGCAGGCTGAACAGCTGATTGATAAAATTACCCCAGCTCTTTTTCAACAACCGGATTTAAAGCCAACCACCAAAGGTAAGGAGCAAGAATACCGGAAAATTTATCAACAGCTCATCGCCGATAAACAGGCCGTTGATCTTAATCCTCGGAATATGGCGCATCTGCTGCAGATTACCTTTGAAATGGAAGCCGGTAAACTGGCGCCTCATCCTACCGAACCCATGGTCTACCAAATTGAAACTGTACCACCCAAATGGAAAAACGTCGTTACCTCTACGCTGGAGATTACCCGTGGGAAAAGAGCCGGTGGGTTCTATAAATTAGTTTTCGACCCGCAGTACTTTGAAACCGTTAGGGGCGGATTAAGGGTTTATCAAGAAAGAGCCGACGTGAAATATATCAGTCTTGGTCACCCCCTAATGAAACGGGCACTGGCTCTATTAAAGCGCCAGTTGTGGGAATCGGAAAGCAGGATAAATGGAAATGTCGCCTTAGCACGATATACCATCCAAAAAGCCGACCTTCCGGCCGATATTGAAGAAATCCTAATCCTATATCTTTTAATAGAATCTACCAACGACCTGAAAGAAATCATTCACGAAGAAGTAATCACGATCCCATTTGTGGTCCATTCTGGGACGATTGAGCAGCTGACAGCAGAATTATGGAGGGTGGTTAAATCTATCGAAAAAACGGCTTTGACCTCTACGCAATTATCCCAATGGTTACCGAAAGTCAAAGACCAATGGCTCGAATTAGAGCCAATGCTTCGCCAATTACTTTCCAAGGAAAAATCACGCATTAAAGGTGAGTTTCAGACTCTACTCGAGCAGAATCTTCCCGCTCAATTAGAAATCCAGCGAAAAACTTATTCTGAACGCTTAGCCGAATTAAAGGACAAACGCAGTACCCGATTTATTGAACGATTGAGAGGCCAGCTGCAAGAGCAACGAGAGAAGCTATCTGCGCCCTCGTTGTTTCAGCATTATAATGTCCGCCAACTTCAAATAGTTCGGGAGCTGGAGTTGAATTTGGAGCAGATTCAAAACGAATCAATTCAGTATCTGGAATCAATCCTGCAGCAGGAAAAAGAACGGCTGATAAATAAAGTCATCCCCAGGCGATACCACTTGAATCATTGTGATATTTATCCCCTGGGAGTGGAATTTCTTCTGGATAAAAAGATCCTCGAACAATGACTCAAAGCAACGATAATAAATTCTCCTGGTGGCTGGAACTCCAACATAGCGGAATGTTGATTTCTCCCGCTATCCTGGAGGAATACTTCCCGGCAGGATACCATGAATGCACTGACTATGAATATACCTCTTTACGCGAACAGTATCTGAAATTCGATCGATGGTATCAGGACATTAATCATCACGGGCATGAACCACTATACCATTGGCTTGAAATCATCTTTGATAAATTCCTTAAATATTCCCCCAATCAATGGCAAAAGGGAAATCAGATTCCGGCAGAATATTCGGTAACTAATATAATCAGAGAAACCATCCGCCCCAATTGGCTTTATTTCCGGAAAAAGGATGATAATACTCCAACTTTAGCAATAATGGTGGACACAGCGGTACGCCTGGGCTTTGGTAAGAGCCGCAAGAATTATGGCAAATTACTTGAGTACCTGCGTGCTCTGAAAATCCGCTTGGGAATCTTTACCAATGGACGGCAAATCCGACTCTGCTATGCTGGTCTCGATCACGACAGCTGGATCGAGTGGGACACATCAAACTGGTTTGCTGGTACGGAATATAAAACGCAACTCTATGGCTTTTTCACTTTACTGGGGCCGGCAGGATCGAACTCCCGCGATAAACTGGATTATCCATTATTAAAAGCTATTGAGGAGTCCCGAACGCGCCAAGGCGAACTCTCTGCGGTCTTAGGCGAACAAGTTCGAAAATCTCTGGAAATTTTACTCAATGAATTTAGCCGTACGAGGCAGAAATATCCGGATTTTGCCGCTATTGTCTCCAGAAATCCAGATGGCTCTCAACTCTCGGATGATGATCTGCTATCTGCTATCTATCAAGCCGCAGTGCGAATTGTCATGCGCCTGATTGTGATTCTGTTCGCCGAAGCGCGTGATTTGTTACCTCGCAGTAACGAAATCTACCACCGCCATTACGGGATCGAGGGCTTATTCGAGCTATTACGAGCCGCCAACTCTTCTGAATCGTTGGAATTCATGGATGAAAACGTCTGCCACTGGATTCGCCTGCTCAGCCTGTTTAATATGATTTATTTTGGTTCCGGACATTCAGACATCGATATTCCACCCTATGGCGGCCAACTCTTCGAACCCGGTGATACTCAAAGCGCCGATCCTGTAAAACGAGCGCTGGCGCTCTTTGAAGATATCCGCTTTGAACTCAGTAATCGCTCATTATTGACTATCCTGGAAAATCTGAAATATAGCCGCCTGAAAGTCAAACAGGGACGCACCAGTCGTTTCGTCCAGGGACTGGTGGACTTCCGCGAATTGCGCACGGAATTCATCGGCATGATCTATGAGGGCATTCTGGATTACGAATTGAAATGTGCCAGCGAACCAATGCTGTTGCTGAATATTGGTCTTCAGCCGATTTTGCCTCTATCGGTTTTGAAAAGTCTCAGCGACAAGCAGATCAAAGACCTATTGACGAACCTGAAAAAAAAGGATGCTAAAGTTGCTCAGGAGGCAGAAGAGACCGGCGAAACCAAAGAGACAGCCGAAGCCGATGACGATCAAAATGAGGAATTCACTGAAGACGCTGACGATGACGCCAACGGTGACGAGAACGCTGGCGAACAACCCGACACCGATCAGCAAGCCCAGGCCTGGGCCGAAAGAGCCGTGCTTGCACTCGGCTGGGTGAAGAAACCAAACAGAGCCGAAGAGGAATACATCTATCAAATCAACCTGCGAAAACGAGCCCGCGGTCTGATTAAAGACGTTTACCATCCCGGCGAATACTATCTCAGCCACTGGGGCGGAACCCGCAAAGGTACCGGCACTTTTTACACCAAACCCCAATTGGCGGTGCCGACCGCCCGGCGGACGCTCGAACCGCTTTGTTACATTGACGAAGGCCAAATCCAATTTCGAGCCACACAAATCTACCAGGCCAAACAGGTCTCAGAACCGTTGGAAAAATATGGCCAGCGCCTGATTCCCCGACTTCCGGAAGACATCCTGGGTATTAAAATCTGCGATCCCGCCTGCGGCTCCGGCTCATTCCTGGTCGTGGCGCTGAATTATCTCACCGATGTGCTCTACGATTCCCTGTGTCTGCACGCCAACCTCTTAGATCCCGATGACGCCAAACGTAAAACCCTGCCATTAGGAATTATTCTGGAAAAATCTGCCCCAGAATATGGCTTGCCAGTATCTCCGGATGATGAACGTTTTGAATCATTGACCAAAGCCCGGCTGAAACGCTATATCGTGGAAAACTGCATCTACGGCGTCGATCTGAATCCCACCGCGGTCGAACTGGCGCGCCTCAGTCTCTGGATCGAAACCATGGATCGCCGTCTGCCTTTTGAATTTCTGGATCATAAAATCAAAACCGGCAACAGTCTGGTGGGCACCTGGCTGGATACATTCATGGAATATCCCCTGGCGGCCTGGCTCCGGGAAGGCGGCAACAAAACCCACACCAACAGCAGTTATTACCAAAAGGAAGTCTGGACCAACGCCCTCAAAGACCGTTTTAATAACGTCGTCAAGCCGGAAATGGTCAATCTGATCCTGCAACGCACCGGGGTGCAAAAATTCGAATTTCCCGGCACACCGATCCATCCGGTTGAATTTCACCAGGAGTTGCTCGACCTCTTCCACGAACTGCATCAACTGCCGCCGTCCATGTTTGGCGAAGAACAGAAACAGACGATTTATTATGATAAAATCCTGAAGAACGAGCACTACCAAAAACTTAAGGAGCGCATGGATCTGTGGTGTGCCCTGTGGTTCTGGTATGGTGACAAAATTGAGCAGGCGCCGACTCCCGCAACATTCTACCAACCAACGGAGGCAGCGCTCGAAATCGCCCGTAAGATCGCCCGGGAACAGCGCTTCTTTCACTGGGAAATCGAATTCCCCGACGTATTTAACCGCGACCGCTCCGGCTTCGACGCCGTACTCGGCAATCCACCCTGGGAAATCAGCAAACCCAATTCCAAAGAATTCTTCTCCAATCTCGATCCGATCTACCGCACTTACGGCAAACAGGACGCTCTTAACGAACAGAAACGCCTGTTCGAGAGCAATGCGGAAATCGAACATCAATGGCTGAATTATCTGGCCTACTTCAAAGCCATGAGCAATTTCACGAAAAACTCCGCCTGTCCCTTCGGAGATAATGATTGCAATGAAGGTGTCAAAATAACACTGGCAAAGGGAATCCAAAACCAGGGTTTGCACAAAGAATGGCAAAAAAAGCGTAATCTGAACAAAGGCTTTGCCGATCGGGATCACCCCTACCGACACCAGGGCTCGGCCGATATCAATACCTACAAATTATTTCTTGAATTCTGCCACGCAATCCTGAAAAAGCAGGGACGCCTGGGTATGATCGTACCTTCCGGAATCTACAGCGATAAGGGCAGTCGCGAATTACGCAATCTCTTCATCGAAAAGTGCCGCTGGGACTGGCTGTATTCGTTTGAAAATAAGGCCGGAATATTCGATATTCATCGCTCGTTCAAATTCAATCCGGTCATTGTCCAGAAAGGCGGACAGACCGAATCGGTGCAGACCGCTTTCATGCGCCATAACCTGCGCGATTGGGAAAACGGCGACGGCGTGACCGAATATCACAAAGCGCAAATCCGGAAATTCAGCCCGCATAACCTGGCCTTTCTGGAAATAACCAGTCAGCGCGACGCCCAAATCATCGAAAAGATTTACGACCATTCCGTCCTGCTGGGCGATCAATCTGAAAACGGCTGGCAGTTGGAATATGCTCGCGAATTTGATATGACCAACGACTCCAAATATTTCATCAAGCGCGACAAATTAGAGGCTCAGGGTTATCGTCCCGATCCCTACGGTCGCTGGGTGAATGACAACGGCGACATGGCCCTGCCGCTGTATCAGGGAGTGATGATTTGGCAATTCGATTTCAGCGCGGCTGGTTATGTAAGTGGTGCTGGAAACAGAGCAAAATGGGTTCCTGTAACCTGGGACAATAAAATAATCAAATCACAATTCTTGGTTAAAAAAGACGTATACGATAATTGGGAAAAGGCAACTCGTGGATTAAAACTTGTGTTTAGAGATGTCACTAATGCTACGAATCAAAGATCAATGGTGGCAAGCGTAGTGAATGATTGTCCATGTGGTAATGTGTTAGGAGTATTATCAAATGAATTTTTAACATTTGATCAGATTATATCACTTTTATCTATATTAAATTCTTTTACATACGACTATACAACGCGTCAAAAAATTGTTGGAACGCATCTTAATTATTTTGTTATTGAAGAAACACCTTTATTGTATAATGAAAATATTTCTCATCGCACAATTAAATATTTATCAAATCTTATTCTACCGTCTAATCTTTTTGCAAATGTTTGGATGAGACTAAAAAGAGATTTTAATGTTACTGATTATAATAAATCTTGGGCGCTTACTCCTCACGAACGTTTGCGTCTGCGCTGTATCCTGGATGCGGTGGTGGCGGAGTTGTACGGACTGGATTATGCGGATTTCGCCTGGATTCTGCGCGACGATCCTACCGATCCGAAGGGTTTCTGGCGGGTGGATAGGGAGCAGCCGAAGGAACTCCGGCACACCACCCTGGCGCTGGCGGCGTTCAAGCACCTGAAGGAAGTCGGATTGGATGCGTTCATTGCTGAGGATTGGCAATTCCCGCCGGAGATTGCGGCGCAGTTGGGGCCACGTTTCTACGACTGGCAACTCACCGGCACGCCGGAAGAGAGCTGGGCGGAGTGTGAATATCACGCCCGGCAAATCCTGGGCGAGGAAGGCTTCAGGAAATTTATGGCGGAACTGGAGGGTGAAAAGGTGACAGAAGCGCGGGAAGAGCAGGCGAAGTATGGGAAATACAACAGTAGCCAATCAGAACTTTTTCACTAAAACAGATTATTTTGTGAATATTTCACAAAATTCTTGATTCTTGTAATTCGCAATCATAAATTGGTTGTGAATTTTAAGGAGTAGTTATGTTAATCGAATTTTCAGTTGAGAACTTCCTCTCATTCAAGGGGAGAGCGACTCTGTCGCTGGTTGCCACGTCGAGGAAGGAATTGTTGGATGACGCCACATTTCAATTTGGCGCATTAAGGTTATTAAAATCCGCGATCATCTATGGTGCTAATGCCAGTGGTAAGAGCAACCTTTTCAAAGGTATGGAATTTATGTGGAAATTTGTTCTTAGATCATCCGAATTAAGAACAGAAATTGATGTAACTCCATTTCTATTTTCAACAGAGACTGAGAACGAGCCGTCCTCTTTCGAGATAGTTTTCGCTAGTGGAGGAATCCAGTACCGATACGGATTTAGTGTTGATAAACAAAGAGTTCAGCGTGAATGGCTTTTTTACATTCCCAAGAAGATTGAAACCGTACTTTTTATTCGAGAAGGCAGAGAAATAACGGAAACTAATTCAAAGTTTCCCGAATCGAAAGAGTTAATCTCAAAAACTCGTCAAGACACACTGTTGTTGACAATTGCAGCTCAATTTAACAGTAACATTGGCATAGAGATTATTAACTGGTTTAGGGAATTCATACCTTTATCAGGAATGCGCGACAATTATCCGTATACATTCAATTTTATAGAGAAACATCCCGAATGTATTGATAAGGTACTTCATATAATCAAAGCAGGTGATATTGGAATAGAAAATTTAGATATAAGACGCTTGGAAATAGCAAAAGAGGAAATTCCGGAACAGTTAAAGCATATATTTGACAGCCTAAAAAAACCCATCAGTAAATTTTTAAAAGTAGAAATTGATGCAGTACATCAGAAATTTGACAAAAATAATAATGCAACTGAATTACGCAAGATTAAGTTTGCTAAATATGAATCCGATGGGACCCAAAAACTTTTAGCCCTACTTGGACCAGTTTTTGACACTTTGCTTAATGGAAAAGTTCTATTTATTGATGAAATGGAAGTTGGTTTGCATCCGCATTTGAGTGAATTGTTAGTAAAAATGTTTAATACCAAAGAATATAATACCAAAAATGCTCAGGTTATTTTAACTACTCATAATACCCATTTACTAAATATAAATCTATTCCGTCGGGATCAGTTTTGGTTTACTGCTAAAGACAGGTACGGTTGTTCAAAATTATATAGTCTATCAGAATACCGTAAACGCAAAGATGCTTCTCTCGAAAAAGATTATTTATTGGGTATGTTTGGGGCAATCCCGATTATACAAGAAGATTTCTTAAAAGAATTGAGATGCGCCAACTAATGGCTAAACCATTTTTCACTAAAAAGCGATTACTGGGTTCGTATCAGAGACCCTACGGCGGTAGCAAGCCCCCAAAAAAGAGAATACTGATCGTTTGTGAAGGTGAAAGGACCGAACCATTATACTTTAAAGCTTTCCGGATAACAAGTGTAAAAGTTCATGTTGAAGGGACTGGCAGAAATACAGATTCGCTTGTCGAATATGCATTCGAGATTGCCGATAGTGCCAGGAAAAGTGGGAATGCTTATGATCAGGTTTGGTGTGTGTTCGATAAAGACCGATTCCCGGCACAGAATTTTAACCGTGCATTTGATTTAATTCGAAATAAAAGAAAGTTCAGAATTGCCTACAGCAACGAAGCCTTTGAATTGTGGTATTTGCTGCATTTCAACTACTATTATACAGGTATTTCGCGTTCTCAATATAAGGGAATGTTAACAAAGTTGCTGGGTAATAAATATGAAAAAAACGACCCGGGTATGTACCAGAAATTACTGGATCGTCAGACTGAGGCTATCAGGAATGCACGGAAACTACTGGAATCCTATCCGACATTCGATCCTCTACAAAATAACCCATCTACGACGGTCACGGACTTGGTGGAAGAGTTGAATAAGTATGTGGATTGAGACAGATTTATGGTAGAGGTTCGTTGCGGTCAGTGTAACACCGTGTTGGATGAACGTTCTGATGTAAAGGTTGAACAACGGATTCCGTGTCCGAATTGCCACTCTTTATCCAGAGCATTTAAGGTCGAATTACATGATGAAATAAAGGTTTTTGATCAACTAAAGACAAAAGTTAAATCCCCTGAGAATAAAAAACCTGTCTATGAGAGTATTCATGGGGAGGAAGTTTCGCAGTCAAATCCGGCAAATATCATCAAAGACAGAATTATTGATCGGAGAAACGACCGATATTATGAACGAATCATTGATACAATTACAGGCAACATCATTCATGAAGATGAAGGACGATTAAGCGATCATCAAGGACATGGAAGCGCTAAGCATGAAAAGTGATTTTTCAGTATATGGCGTGTTTCAGCAAACGCTGAAACTATAAATTATAGTGAAACTACTTGCTTTATATTTCAGTATTTCGTACCTTTCAGCAAACGCTGAAACAAGGAATATAGTGAAATCATGTTAAAAGAAGACGATGTTATCGCGAAGGTTAAACAACAAATTCAGGCTTTATTACCTGAAACAGATCTGGTTACTATTGAACAATATCGAACTGAACAACAGGCTCAAGCTGATATGGCGATCAATCTAAAAACTAAATCCGGCAAGAAATATGAACTGTGGGTTGAAGCAAAAAGCCAGGGGTTACCCCGCAATATTCGCCTAGCTATTTCACAGTTGAATTCGTATACGAAAAACCGGAAGAATATATACGGATTAATTGTAGCTCCATGGCTTTCGGAAGAATCCCGGCGGATATGTACTGAGGCGGGTCTCAATTATCTTGACCTATCTGGAAATTATCTATTAAAACTGCCGGACATTTATATAAAGTCAGATGGCAAACCAAATCAATATCCCTCTACCCGCCCGTTAAAATCAGTGTTCTCTCCTAAATCAACTCGATTACTGAGGGTCTTGTTAAATTATCCGAAAAAGCCCTGGTACGTAAAGGATTTGGCGAAAGCGTCCAATTTGAGCATCGGACAGGTATCGAATCTGAAAAAGGAATTGCTGAATTATGATTATCTGGCAGAAACAGAAGAAGGTAAACTGAGATTAAAATCACCAGAGCAATTGCTCCTAAAATGGGCCGATAAATACACATATACCAAAAATGAAACTGTTTCTTTCTATAGTCTCGAAAGCACTGGGGCAATTGAAAAAATCATTGCTGAAAAGGCATCTAAACAAAAAATTGATTATGCTTTTACATTGACATCTGGCTCAGCCCGCGTGGCTCCGTTTTTACGTTCAGACAGAGTATTCGCTTATGTTAATTCTGATCTAGAACAGTTTGCCAATGAATGTGGTTTTAAAAAAGTCGACACCGGGGCTAATGTCATATTGATGAAGCCCTATGATCAAGGTGTATTTTACTTTAAACAGGAAATTGATAATACTTTCATTGTTTCAAATGTGCAGCTCTATCTGGATTTGAATTCCTATAAGGAGCGCGGACAGGAGGCTGCTGAGTTCATCTTGAAAGAACGTTTGAGAAAAGCATGGTAACCCGGGAAGATTATACTCAGGAAGCGGTTCAGCATTGTCTATCGGTTATGGTTGAAATCATGACGGTGCTCGGTGAATACCGGGATCATATCGTGTTAGTAGGTGGCTGGGTTCCATATTTTCTTCTTGAAGACCATAAAGAAGAACACACTGGCAGTCTTGATATAGATTTAGCTTTGGATCATGAACATATATCCGAACAGCATTATCGGACAATTCTGCAATTATTAGAGAAGAATGGATATAGACCCGATGACAAACAGCCGTTTATCTTTTACAGAGATATCAAAACTACTGATCAAAAATTAATCACAGTCCAGGTCGATCTATTGTCTGCCGAATATGGTGGCACGCCGAGAAGCCATCGAACCCAGAGAGTACAAGATATAAAGGCACGAAAAGTACGGGGAAGTGATTTGGCATTTGAAAATAATTCCCGAATAAAGATTAAAGCAAAGATGCCAGATGGCGCCGTTAATGAAGTCTCCGTTAAGGTGTCAAATATTGTACCCTTTATTGTGATGAAAGGAATGGCGCTCTGGGAATCTGCCAAAGAAAAACATCCCTGGGATATTTACTTTATCATTCGCCATTATCCCGGTGGAATTGAAGGACTGGTCGAATTATTTAAGCCTCATTTGGGCAATAAATTAGTTACCGAAGGTCTCAGTAAGATCAAGAAGAAATTTGAAACTGTAGATAGTATTGGGCCCGTTTGGACGGCGAATTTTGAATATCATGAAGATACTGATATGAAGCAGCTAATTCGACGTGATGCATTTGAGCGGGTGAATGCATTTTTAAATCGATTGGGAATTATCACCTATAATGAATAAAATAGGTGGACAATTGTATATTTGTCCAATAATCCCATTTAAATCTGCTATATGGGATAGATGGGAAAATATAAATGTAGAAGTATCTTATCTCAACTGAGGAAAATATGTCATCCTTTAATCCTATCAAGTTTGCAAATGACGTAAACACAAAGTTTCTGAATTACCAGCTGACCGCCTTCCCGTTTTCCGATCCGAACTTGGCCGAACAAGCCCGAAAATTGCTCAAAGGTGGCAGCGATTTTCAGCCTTTAATTAAAGGCCCATATTTATCAATCAGTCATGCTTTCAAATGGGGTAGAAGTCTTCATGACTTTGTTCGGGAAGGTAAAGTGCACCCGGCTCTTCCCGGATTAGCTGAATATCCTAAACTTTTTGCCCATCAGGAGCGAGCTCTGGAAGAAGCCGCGGCGGGGAATCATTGCCTGATTTCAACCGGTACCGGTTCCGGGAAAACAGAAGCTTTTCTATATCCTATTTTTGACTATTGTTTAAAATTACGGGATTCTAATGCCCCGGAGGGAACGGTTGCTATCTTGGTTTATCCGATGAATGCATTAGCTCAGGATCAATTAGAACGGTTAAGACGCCTGCTGGCTGGTTCTGGAATAACATTTGGTTTATATATTGGTACAACTGCTGAATCAGATCTTGATATCCATAAAATACACCGTATGAAGTCCGGTCAGGGACGCAAAGAATATGCTGAATTATTTGAATCTTATAAAAAACAAGAGTTTTTCCAAGTTTCGCCTTTTGAAGAAAGACTGACTGAAGAAGAAATATCCCAAGCCCCACCGCGGATATTACTTACAAACGTCAAACAGCTCGAATTATTAATGACCCGTAAAAAAGACATTCAGATATTCCTGAATGCTCCACTCAAATTCCTAGTCTTTGATGAAGCTCATACCTATTCTGGAATCGCTGGTGCAGAGGTGTCATGTTTAATCCGGCGACTACGAGCTCTGACCGGTAAAAACGCAGATGAGGTCACCTGTATTGCCACTTCTGCAACGATTGTAGATCCGGAACTTGGTGAAGGCGCCGCTAGGGAATTTGCCCATCGTTTTCTTGGCGTCAATAAAGACCGCATTTGTGTTATTCAGGAAGAATATGAAACCGAGCAATTTCCTTCTAAAAGATATGCTCCAGAATTACCTAAAGTAGATACAGTTACCTTATTGGAGAACCTGCTACAGATATTAAAAGAAAATAACCTGGATAAAATACACCATTTCTATCATGTGCTAACCGGTCAAGCCTTGCCCGAAAATAATGATATTGCCTCAGTTTTATATGATTCCTTAAAACAAAATGAATACATTTTTTCACTCTATAATCATATAAAAAAAGCGAGTACTGTAAGAGATGCTCTTCAAATAATCCTCAAAAATATTGAAAGGAAAGATCACAGTAGCTCTGAACAAAACCAAGCCGAATTACTCTGCTATTTAGCTATCGGTGCCGCCGCCCAAAAGGATGGCAATCCGCTGATCAGACCGAAACTACACTATTTCGTCAAGGGTCTGGAAGGAGCAGTCGCAATCTTCGAACAAGATGATAAAAAATCCAATTACCATGTCAGGCTATTTCTTTCGCGTAAAGAAGCTCAAGCAGTTTCCGGAAACGATGATACCGCCATCCTTGCCGTATTCGTCTGTAAAACCTGCGGTCAGCATTACTATGAAGGATTTTATCAAAATTTATCGGTTGACAGTTCAAAAATTGTTGGCGGACAAGCCGAAGGAAACAATATAATATGGCTTCCAACAGATGAAAATTCAGGTACAAGGGTTCTTTTAACAGATCGATTCATCGCTGAACAAGATGATGAAGACGGCGCTGTTATTCAACGTACTAGCCACCTCAGCAAGTATGTCTACTATTTTTGTCGAACTTGCGGCACTCTACAATCTGATGCGGAAGACCGGTGCGCCAATCCCAAATGCAAACGTCTGCACACAACTATTAAATTGCATCTAATCCCAACAGATTCTAATGGAAAACTAACTTCATGCCTTTCATGCAAAGCTCGGGGAAAATTATATGGTCGTAACATCGAGCCCATTCGCCCATTAAGAGCCGTCACCGTCTCGGACGTTCATATTCTTGCTCAGAATATGATTAACGCCGTCGATGAAGAAAGTCAGAAACTGATTATTTTTGCAGATAATCGTCAGGATGCCGCTTTTCAATCGGGATGGATGCAAGATCACGCCAGGCGGTATCGTTTCCGGCATTTAATTTTTGAGTATTTAATAGCACGCGTCAATACCACATCATCTATTGGAGATCTCCAAAATGCTCTCTTTCAGGTCTTCAAAAAGGACCGAAATTTAGGAATGATGCTAGCCCCTGAAGTTTATGAAAACTACCATGATGAAGTATACGGTACGAGTTTTTGGAATCAACTGAATTACTACCTCAGAATTCAGCTATTGCGTGAACTTGGTACAAGTTTTAATCAGAAAGAAGGCATGGAGGCTTGGGGATTATTAGAGGTCCAATATGCGGGAATAAATTCGAATAATCCCTGGGTAAAAAAATGGGCGGAAGTTATGAAAATTGCCCCTAATGATCTGGTCTCAAATACATCTGCCTTGATAGATGTCTTTAGACGTAATCGATACTTTTATGATAGCCAGGCACCAATTTATTCTAAAACGTGGAACGAAGGAGACTGGGAAATTCAGCAAGGTTATTTACCATTAATACACAGTTACAATAACCGCGCAATTCCACCAAAGGGCTTGTTAAAAACACCGGATGAGGGCGGACGCAATAGTTATACCGTATTTTTCCGTTCTCGACGGGGCCAGACCTTGGCCGAGAATTTTACAAACAAATGGATATCTGATCCACAACTGCGGAATACATTTCTCAATGACCTCTGGTCATTTTTAACTAATGAAGCGAAAATCCTTGTACCCGTGGATTTGTTGGGAAGCCAATCAAGAGTTCTTGCCAAAGTTTATCAGATCGATTCATCCAAAATTGGTATCAGCTCACAGTGGCAAACTTTTATATGTAAAATTTGTCGTCGTATTCATACTCATTCGGCTACCGTATGTACGGCAATGCATTGTCAGGGTTCGTTACAGAAGGAATTGCCATCTCTCGAAAACTATAATATCAGTCTGCTTAATCAACCGTTCACAATGTTGCGACCGCATGAACATACTGCCCAGGTACCTGCCAAAGAACGGGAAAGGGTCGAAATCGAGTTCAAAAAGAAAAAGGGTAAATATAACTCGCTGGTGGCCACCCCCACCCTCGAATTAGGTGTCGATATTGGTGTATTGGATATGGTTTTACTGCGTAATGTTCCCCCAACGTCATCGAACTATTGGCAGAGAGCCGGACGAGCAGGTAGAAGATACCGGTTGGCGGTTGTTTATTCATACGCTCGAAGAAGTGAACACGATCAGTACTATTTCGATGATCCGGAATTAATGTTACAAGGTATAATTAGAACACCAAAATTCAATTTGCAAAATGAAATAATGTTGCGAAAGCATGTTCATGCAATCGTGATTTCAGAATTATTAAAATGGTCACTAATGCCCCCAAAGAGTGACTCTAGTGAACATGATATATCTGAACTACAGGCAATGTTGGAAATCACCTTCCCTAATTTTATCGGTAATTATTTATTCGATGCAGAGGGCAATTATTTAAACGCACCCCCTGATCTATCCTCTATAAGGAAAATCGTTTTCCAACACATTGATAAATTGACCTATGCTGTCGAAAAAACATTTAATCAGTACTGGCCAGAAATAGATAGAGAGTCTGTTACCATTAACATTTTACGTCAGTATCTTGAAGAAATGCCTATTAAACTTCAGAACGCCACAAATCTGCTGCATTTAAGGATGATGTGGGCGGTTATGACACAGAAAAAGTACAATCAACTACAATCCTTACGATTATTAAAACCCGAAGAAGAAAAAATACTAATCCGATGCAGAAATTATCTTAAAGAACTTAACACCTGCTCAAAAGAGAATTATACGTTAAGTGTACTGGCCAACGAAGGATATTTACCAGGTTATGGTTTATATGACGGTGGTATTCATGCTTATGCACATCAATCCTTTCTTGGAGGAGGGAGAAATAGACCGGATTTTGAACTCTCTCGTAATGCTGTTGTGGCTGTGCGTGAATTTGTTCCAGGAAATATGATCTATGCAAATAACGGTCGCTTTAAACTTGTATTATATAGATTCCCTGCCTTTATAGAGGGATTTAAAACCGGCGAATATTATGTTAATATCAACGATAAGCAGTTTAATAGTGCTGCTGATTTAAAACAAAAGTCCCAGTATAAAAATACAAATTTTGTATCAATCCTCGGAATTCCAATCTCTGATTGCGACCTGCACTATACCTCACGGATTAGTGATGAAGAAGTAAACCGATTCCAGTTACCTGTACTAGTTCTCGGGCGTCTAAAACAATCTCGCAGAGGAGGCAAAGCATTTTCAGTCACGAATAAAAATGTTTTACTACTCCTGGGTCAGAAAATTCAACTGCTGAACCTTGGTCCCAAAGATAACGTTGATAAAAAACAACTTGGATATCCAGTTTGCACTGTTTGTGGAGCGGTCAGATCTCCATTTTCATCCGTGGCTGAACATATTGAATTCGTTGATATTCATAAAAAGCGTTGTGGACGAGAACCGAATTGGGTGGCGTTATCAGCAGAAGATAAAGTCGATGGTATTTTAATTCCAGATCTTGATTCTGAACCTACTGCTATTAATCTTGGCGAAGCATTAATCATTGGAGCATCTCAGATATTAGAAATGGAAAGAAACGATTTAAATACCATAATTAATTGCGACGAAGCCAATCGTTATTCATTATTAATATATGACCCAATGCCAGGTGGTTCTGGACTACTCAATCAAATCCTTGAAGCATGGCAAAAGGTCATTATAGCCGCTATTACCAGTTTGGAGAATTGTCCAAATGCTTGTGAAACAAGTTGCTATAGCTGTATGAAGACCTATTATAATGTGTACAATCATAAAAGCCTGGATCGCAAGATTGCAATAAAGCACTTGACCTCATTAAAAGGAGAACTTCGTTTTGAACGCGATTTAGAACCACTTGAAGAATTTGGTGAAAAAGTTGAGGAAAGGGGAACGAATAAAGGGGAAATCAGTTTTTCTGAAATATTACACAAATTTGGGTTCCCTTCTTTCGAAACACAAAAAACTATTAAAATCGGTCCACCGTTTAATTTTACTACGCCGGATTTTTACTATGAAGATATAGTTAGAGAGGTATATGTAGCTGTTTATTTGGACGGGCTATCGAAAAACATACACGGTAACGCAGAAAGACACCGAATAGACCGTGCAATACGCCAAATTATAGAATCCAAAGGAATTGAAGTTGTAGAGATTGCAACCTCCGAGCTTAACGATCCCGAAGCTTTGCGTCAGCAGTTAAAAATCTTGGCGGCTAAGATACATAGGCGAGATTTATGGAATAGCATATAATTGAAGTGAGCAGAATCAGTATTTCAAAAAGTGTCCGTTGCACGTAATATTATAGGGTGTGGTTGGGCTTTTCTTAATCGAGTACTCAGACAGATCTTCAGGCTAATTACCATTTACCGCATCAGATTGCCATCGGGATTAGTGGAAATTTTAAACTGTTTTTGCCCCAATATTGAATTTATTTCTTCATAATAAACACCGTCATCGCCAATGGTGCTTCCCCTCTACTCTCTCCTCCCAACACTAATAAAAAAAACTGACTCCCCGTTAAATCCGTTTTCCCCTGATAACTTAGCGGGATCGACGGGGCTCGAACCCGCAACCCCCGGCGTGACAGGCCGGTGCTCTAACCAATTGAACTACGACCCCTGAAAAAAAGCGGG
>Ga0136653_10000604_pt1 | contig 18965 bp, 15 predicted proteins | sample LakKivw275mmetaG_FD_94866 | JGI IMG/M metagenome (GOLD analysis project Ga0136653, IMG submission 94866) | Anoxic lake water microbial communities from Lake Kivu, Rwanda to study Microbial Dark Matter (Phase II) - Lake Kivu water 275m metaG... | ecosystem: Environmental > Aquatic > Freshwater >...
CCGGAAGGGCAATCATGGTGAACGGCATGGGGATGTAACCCTTAGCGACTGAATCATTGACAAACTTCTTCACCCTCTCGTGGTCAACGGGATTGGGGATAGAATAATCTTTAAAATATCCCGGTGCCGTTCCTATGGCATTTAGAGTCTTTCCCGCCGTGCCTGAAGGCCCCCAGCCGCGCGGCCGTTTCGGCGAGCCGTTGCCGCCCGGCTTCACCGGCGTCGCCATCAGGCCGAAGCGCAGCTTCCAAGGCGCCTCGAGCTTTTCACCCTCGGCGACTATCCTGAGCTGAAGGACAACCTCACTGCCGGTATCCACAATCTGGATTGCGTCGGCCGACCCGGCGAGCGAATGCGGCCAGGCGCGGTTGGAATCGCAGAACCAGAAGAGCCCCTCGTCGTCGTTGCCCAGCCATGCAAAGGGCATGAAGTCGGCACTGACCATCACCCCCGGCTCGGTACGGATGCCGGTCTTTCCGCACACCCAGACCCGGTCAAGCCCCGTGCGGTAGACGTAGCGAACCATCTCCCCTTTCACGGGAATGGTAATCTCGAGTTTTGTAACATTAGCAAGGTCCTTGCCGTCGAGCGAAAGATCAATCATCGCCAGCCCGTCGTATTCCACCGTCGCCTTCTGCCGGATTGAAAGATTCCCGGCACGCGATTTCCCCGCGCCTTTAACCTCGGCGGCACCCTCGTTCTTCCTTGTAACAGCCGCCGGTTCAAGTTTCCACTCGACCTTTTTCCCCTTAACCCAGGCGGCCACCGCCACAGGGCCTGCGAGCAGTTCATTGCCCTGGCTCTTCATCGATTCGGGAAACGCGCCGTCTCCATACGCATATTCGCGACCCCAGCATTTCACGCTCTTGCCAGTCACTTCCACGGGCGTCCAGGGAGCAACGACCTCGCATTTGTCGAGGTCTATATTCTTCCAGGGGGTATCGAGAAAATACAGGATTTCCTTCCTGCTGCCCACGGTCGTGCCGCCGCGGACGGCAATTACTTCAAGCTCATAGGCGCCTTTGCCGTAAGACTTTAGGTCTATCTTGCCAATGAGCGGCCTGCCGCTGGCAAACCCCTTGAGCGATTCACGCTTCAATTCCGCATTGTCATTCTGACGCCTCAGGGTAAGTCTGCCTTCAACGCCTGCTGTATCCCCGAAAAGCTGCGTCCGATAATTCCATGCCTCCCCGTCGCCCTGTGCCTCGACAACAAGGTCCACCACGGTTTCTTTTACCTGCTTCTCCTGGGCGAAAACCGTACACTGGCACATCATGACCGAAAGCGCCGCCGCCAGGGCATACCCTGCGGCAGTCTTTCTCAAAAATAGCATAAACATTTGTTCCTCCTTTAGGTAAGAAAGCAAGGTCACTCTTTCACCACCTCGAATTCCAGTTCCGCCTCAAGCCGCTTCGCTATACGCGCGCATGCCGCCGCCTCGTTAGCCTGCTCTGCCATCGGCGAGACCGCCTGTCTCAGCTGCGCCAACTTCCCATCCAGAAGCCGGATCAACTCCACGTTCTCAGGTATCGGGTCCGCCTCAACGTATTGCTTCAGGTTCGTGATTGCCCGCTCAACCGCCGTAACATAATTCCGGTATACCGCCGTTTCCGTCACGGCATCAGCCGCAAACCACTTCCCTTCCCTGCGCATCGCCGTGGATTCCTCGATGAGCGCTGCCTCCAGCACGTTGCACTCCGACACGCTTACCTCATCCATGAAGACTTCTGCCCTCTGCGCCTGCAGGGTAAGAGATGCCTCCTGCAGGGGAGGCTCTATGGTGTTCCGGTAAATACCGGCGTATTCGGCCCAATTGTCGGTCATCTCCGCGCTCAGGACGATGTGCACCCCGGCGAACATCAGTGTCGCGCGGCCCTTGCCCCTGCCCTGGAATGAAACCTTGTAAATCCCTTTCTTCAGCCCCTTTACCTGCGTTGAAAGGTACCCGGAGCTTCCAAACGGTCCCCAGAGCAGGCTACAGTTCTTACCGGAATGCGGATTATCCTGCACCACCGCGAAGTTCACTCCGGAGACGCCGGAACTTCCTTCCCATCCTTCAGGCCAGGCGAGCGGTGACTGCAACTTCCAGCCCGTCTTCACCATCGCCTGTACCTCGGGTGCATTTACCTCCCGCAGATACGTCTCCTCGAAACTGCCGTTCTGCACCTCGGCCGCCTGCGCGAATACCCCAACTACTGCCAGCATTACCAGCGATAAAGCAATTCTCCTGCAATCCATAATGTTCCTCCTTGTAAATAGTGAACCTGTCAATTCTCAGGTATGAGTTTTCCGTGCACATTTCTTCCAGGCATTGTAAGACCTGACCGCCTCGTTGCGTAAAGTTTTTGAAGATTCATCAATCATGACCGTATCCAGACCGAGAGCAATAATTGTGTAACCCAGGTCCACGGCCTCCCTGATACGTTCTTTGTCGGGATGTATTATGTGCAGTCCGAAGGACTTGTTCTTTTCAAGACAGAGTTTTCTGAAAATATCAAGAGCTCTCAACATGTCGGGATGTTTCATCTGCCCCGGGATGCCCATGGAACCGCTCAAATCCAGCGGGCCTATAAACACGCCGTCCACTCCGTCAATACACAGTATTTCTCCGAGGTTGCGGATAGCGTCTTCATGTTCTATCTGCATAATCATTGCTGTCTCATCATTGGCGGTTTTGACATACCTGTCAAAATCTATTCCGTGTATGTTTGCGCGGCTGTACCCGAAACCGCGAATTCCGCGCGGCGGATATTTTGCCTCGCAGATTGCGCTCTCGGCTTCTTCTGCAGTTTTTACCATCGGAATAATAAGCCCTTTTGCCCCGGCATCAAGGCAGCGATGTATCCAGACAGGGTTGTTCGCGGGCAGTCTCGCCACGGGGATACTTTTATATTTTTCGAGCGCGCGGAAGATATCAGCCATGGTTTCAATATCAATCAAGCCGTGCTCCAGGTCCACGCAGACCCAGTCAAACCCGCGCCTTCCATAAATCTCGGCAATGGCCGGATGCCCGATTTGCATCCAGGCGCCGAGGGTCAGTTTTCTTTCTATCAGCGATTTGCGGAAAAGATTTTCCATGTTCAGAACTCCTTATTTGAGTAACTTTAGAACGGATGTATTTAACAGGTTCAGGTTGTCATAGTTCTTTCCATAAGCATGTTCTATGTTTTTAAGGCATTTTGCGGCCATCCTGGCGCACGCTTCAATTGTGCCGCTGGCAACGTGGGGAGATAGCAGAACGTTGTCCAGTCCACGAAGGTCTTTTCGTTCATTGACAGGCTTGAAAGGCTCGTTTTCAAATACGTCAAGGGCAGCACCGGAAAGTCTTCCGTTCCTGAGAGCATCGTAAAGGGCGGATTCATCAACGAGCCGGCCGCGTGCGGTATTGACAAGCACACAGCCGGGCTTCATCATGGAAATGAAAGAGCTGTTCACAAGATGCTTTGTGGAAGGCGTGAGAGGAACGTGCAAACTCACGAAATCGGCTTCTGCCAGCGCGCGGTCAAGCTTGCTGCAAATTGAGCTGAATCCGCTTTTTTTCTTCCTGACCGAATCAAGACGGGCAATGTCATATCCCGTTACGTTCATCCCGAATCCGCGGGATGCTATCTCTGCCGTTTTTCGTCCGATCGGTCCGCATCCTATTATCAAGAGTGTTTTGCCGCGAAGCTCAAACCCCATGAGAGGATTCCACCTGCCGTTTTTCATCTCGTGATGTCCGGCGGCAATGTTCCGTGCAAAACTTGCCATCAGAATCATGGCATGTTCGGCAACCGAACCTTCAAGGACGCCGGGGGTATTTGTCACCAGGAGGCCGCACTCAGAAGCCTTCGTTTTATCTATGCCGTCGTGTCCGACACCGAACCTGGCTATTACCCCTCCCCCGGGCAGTGCCCTGTATAACCTGTCCCGGTATTTTTCCGTGCCGACAACTGCCGCAAATGCATTTTCTCTCAGGATGCATTCAGCCAGCAGTCTCTCTCCGGGTTTTGCCGGCTTGCATGAAAACTTCCGGCATGACTTGAATAACGCTTCCGCCTTGAAAAATTCTTTTTCGGTCACGATAACAACGGGTTTCATTGTTTTCCAAAAAGTCTATGAACGAAGAACTTTAAGGGCCAGCTCATAGTTTTCCACAGGTATATCCGGCCCTATGGAATGGGCTCCGGCGATGACTCCCCCCTCTCTTGCCGCCTCAGCAATCCTTGCGACATGCCTGGTTATTTCGGCAGGGGTGCCCCTGGGAAGAACGTATGCATTGCACAGCCCTCCTATGTATGCGAGCCTTTTGCCGTATTTTCTTTTCAGTTCCGGAATATCCATCCCCGCTTTAGGTTCAAGCGGATTGACTGCATCTATCCCGGCCTCTATGAGCATGTCCAGGAGGGAAGTTATATTTCCGTCGGAATGGAGCCAGACAAAACGTGCGCCTGCATCCTTAAAAGCCTTGACCATCCTCCTGTACAGGGGCAGGAAGACATCTTCAAAACAGGCGGGCGAAAACATCGGGCCCTTGTTACAACCCAGATCGTCCCCGATATTCATCCCTGTTTCATACAGGTTGGAGCGCCTCAGCTCCTCGAGCCCGATATTGATGAGACTGTCCGTGTTTCTCCCTGCAAGTTCTTTCGCGAAAGGCCTGTCTTCCGCAAGGTCAAGGAGCCACTGTTCGGCGCCCCTGAAATTAGACGTGCGCAGGTAAGGGCCTCCGACCTTGGCAAATACGCACCTGCCTTCATTCTTCCCAGCCGAGACATATTCGTCGAAGCGCTTGTATCTTTCCTCCCCGGATGCCGATTCAAAAACGTACCCGTCTATCTCCGATTTCTTCTTGATAGCGGGCTCCAGCAATTCCGAGAAATAGACCTCCTGCGGTTTCTTTCTCCACACTGTTCCGTAACCGTCGCGGTAGACTGTATACCCGTCCTGTTCCCTGATTGTTCCCGCGACAGACGGGCGCGGAGAGTCGTCTCCGGAGACAACCTCTATGTCGATTCCGTAGTATTGTTTTATGCCGCAGCTCTTTTCGGGAGGGGTCTTCTCCCATATCTCGACAAATTCATCCCAGTACTCGTCGTACAATGGTATCCTGTCGGGCTTTTGAAATTTGAGGGCTTTCACTACTCTTTCCGTGGATTCGTTCATGTCATTCTTTTCCTTTCTTGCTCGTTGTTGAAACGTCGGCCGTGAATTCGTATATGTAAACATAGGGGTCCTTTTCGCCCGGGAAGCCCGGAATTTCGAAAGCGATACGGTTTTCTCCGCATACAAGCATGCCGCAGGGCACGGAAATCTCCACCCTGTTGTGTGTCTTCAGAAGCCATCCGGAGATAATCCGGCCGCGGGACTTCCTGGTCCTGCTGATGTATTCTTCTGAGACAGGCTTTCCGTTGATGCAGTACCTGACATAGCCGGCAGGAACTATCGGATTCTGCCTGTAAACGCGCTCGGCATGCGGGTTTCTTTCGGCAACCTCCATGAAACTGAGTTTCACGGTCGTGCTCCCGTCAAGCACGTCCGGGTCGAGAAGCAAAAACCTTATCGTCTGGTGGTATTCTGCCGGCCGTCCCGTCTCAATCGATATGGGACATTCGTTCCAGTAAGTGTACTGCTTGGATGTTCCCCTGAGCGCCTCCGGGCTTGCTATCTGGCTGAGAGGTTCTGTCATGAGTTTGAAGGATTTTATGTCGCTGAACCTGTCCTTGGCCCTTTCGTGCAGGATGCCGGGGTAATTGAATGTGTATATTCCATCGGGCTTCTGCGACAGGAAGTTCTGGGCCATTGCGCGTATTTTCCTGACAATGACATCCGGCCTTTCGGCAGGGTCGTAGGCATGCCATGGAGCCACGGGATTTGTAATCATCTGGTCGTGGTTGGGATTTTTCCTGTCCGGGAACATCTCTATTGACGGATAGAAAAGAACGCCGTTTTTGTGCGATTTTTCCAGCCATGACTTTATGTTCATGTTGGGATTGTTAAACAGATTGCTCATTACAAGCACGTCCGGCAATTTCTTCTCCAGCCACGTTCCAACATCCATGCCGCCTTTCACAAGTGTCTTTTCGGCAAAGGGAACGCGTACAATCAGGAAGAACTGCCTGCCTTTGCTTTTATTCGAGCTGTCCACAATGCCGCGTATCTCCGAGGCGAAATCCGTGAGTATCTTTCTCTTCTCCCATGCCAGGTCCGGCTGGAAATAATAGGGACAGCGGGTGAAATCCAGCTCTATCCCGTCAACATCGTATTTTTCAAGGGTCTCCTTTATCATGGAAAGGTAGAGCTCCCTCACTTCGGGATACGAATAATCAAGTGCGGAGTTGTAATACGTGTGGCCTTCGGCTATTCCCCAGAGCCGGCAGTGCTGGTGCGAGCGCCAGAACCCGGAGGCTATCGGACCCCTCGGGTCGGAGCGCACGTGGGTGTCGTTCATCCTGAAACTGGCGGCGAACAGCAGGTCGGCCTTCCTGCACTCCCTTATCAGTATCGGCAGGTAGTCTATGCCCTTTTCGCCCAGGGTGAACATGATGTCCCTGGAAGCGGTCAGTTCTTCCATCTTCCTGGCGCTTTCCTTCTGCCTGCTGTATCCCGTGGATACTTCGCCTCCCGTGGTTTCATCGACCGTGTCCCTCTTCCACGGGGCGCCGGGATACAGGTATGCCCGGCCGCTCCTGCCCCTTGCGACGCTTTCCATCATGCACCAGGCAAGGCAGTCCACATGGGTTCCCTTGAGATAATCCACGGCAAGGGCTATCTGCTCCTCCCTGTGGGGCGGGTCTATCCGGCGCAACGTGGTGCTGTCATCGTTGTATATTACTCTCGGTTTCCTTGCAATCATTTGTGTTCCCTCCAGGTTGTCAAACGGCAGTTTGCGAATCAAATCTGCCGTTGCGAAATATCGTAAAGAGCTTCGATATTCTCCAGCGGCGTATCATTCTGTACAAGGTTTGACGGGCATATGATTAAGCCGCCCCCTTTCCCGCAGGTTTCTATCCTTTCCCGCACTTCCCTTCTAACTTGGTGCACCGTGCCTTTCGGCAGTGTTTTCTGTATGGATATGGTTCCGTGCATTGTTATCCTGTCCCCGTACTTCTCTTTAACGGCGACAGGGTCCATGCACTCGGGCTGTATCGGGTTTATTATGTTGACCCCGATTTCTATCAGGTCGGGGATGACTTCCGTTATGTCTCCGTCGCTGTGAAAGAATACGAGCACTTCGGGGTTCTCCTCTTTGAACGACCTGAAAACCTCTGCCAGCACGGGTTTCTCTATTGCCCTCCACGCATTCGGTTTCACAAGCATCCTGTCCTGCATCGCAATATCCCCGTACATCCCGACTATGTCAACGCCCGCCCTTACGAAGCGCAATCCCCTCTTTTTTTCGTACAACGCAAGCCTTGATATCAGTTCCGCGGCATAACCCGGGTCAAGAAGCATATCGCAAAGGAAGTTTTCCAGCCCCCGCATATGCCAGCACATCTTGAACGGCAGGTTGATTCTGCCCATCAGGGCGTACCGGCCTCCGTAGGCCGACACCCGGCTCTTTATCGCTTCCACGCTGTCAAAGATATCGGTACCGGGCCAGCCAAATGAATCGAGGTCCCTGTCCCGGGAAAAGGGGCCGCGGACCCACTCCTCGTATAATCCGCCGCTTCCCAGTCTTTTGACCACCCCCCAGGGATTCTCGAAGGTTCCGTCGCCGTGCATCCTGAACCTCTGTCCGCTGCTCTCGGAATTGCCTCCAAGAACTCCGGTCTTCCGTTCTTCGAACCCGGGATGATGTTCGCCTACCGGTATATGGCGCATGTCTATGTTCAATTTCTGCAGCAGATCTTCCCTGTCCGCCGCCCCCATGCGCTCCATGAGCCTGCGTGTCACATCGTCCCTTGCCCAGTAATCGAACGGAACACGGTCGGTTTCTTCATGCGCAACCGCTTTCAATACCCTCGTGCGTGAATTCATTCTTTTCCTTTCGTTTTTCTCCCCGTGTTTAAGGAAGCCTTAATCTGTCTGTAATAAAAAATAATATCTTCTTCTAATGACCAGAATCTATCTTCCGGACGGCGTCTGCCTTTCGATGGAAAAGAATATCCATTTTTCGCCGCTGTAGATTGCCAGCCGCGGCATCCTGTCCTTAAATCCGCTGCCGTCGTGCAGGGCGACATCTCCCGCTTTTGCACCGGGGATTTCAAAGACGTTCTGCACCCCAAGATTGAGCAATGAACCGCCGTCGGCATTGATATAAGTGCGCCGGATGCCGTCGTCATAGTACCTGGTGAATCCGGGTCTGCCCGGTATTTCCGCCAGCGAGCTTCGCCAGAGTGCAGGAACTTTCTCCCCGCCTGCGCCTTCGGCAAGGGCTATTATCTCGTTGTTCCTGGTGTCCCCGCGGAAAAGGACGGCCTCCCGGGAAGGCACGACAAAAGTATTACGCCTGGCGTATTTCTCTATAATTATGGCAGGCCTGTCCGTCACAACGCCTCCTGAAAACTGGGCTTCGCCCGGCTTGTGACCGCGCATGTAGTAGTTTATGTTCTCTATGCAGCTGTCCTGCAGCGCGTCAAAGCGCATCAGGGCATAATCTTCCTTGAGTGCCTCCTGCTTTTCTATGGTCAGGGCAGGGTCCTCTTCAAAGCTCCTTCCCATCCGGATACCCCTTATCTGCCAGTTGAATGCTCGGCCACTCTGCTGCGGCATGTGTACATACTTGTGGGGACCATCCGTATTGGGAACGCGCTCCACGTGTTTTATCACCTCTTCCGAGCAGAACCAGTCTCCGCCATCAAGTATTATGTCGCGCACCGCGCCTACCGCGTAGATGCAGTGGCGGCTGCGCGAACTTTCAAATCGCACATCCCTTACCGAGACATTTTTAACGCAATTCGAGCCGTCGAGATAGAGAGACGCAAAACCGCAGTGGCTCATGTAACCGCCTATCAGGGATACGTCTCCGCCCTGAGAAATCCGCAGGCCGGAGGAATCCGGGCCTCCATCGAACTGGCATTGGTAGAAACAAGTGTGTACGTTGGTACTGGCTCCCATGCGGCGGTATGCGCTGCGCACGCCCTCCCTGTTCATTGGGAGCACTCCGGTATAGATGAAACCGTCACCGATGGCGTTGGAGAACTGGCAGTGGAAGAAGGAATTAACCTCCGAGTTCCATGAATACACGCAGGCAACGGAAAAGCCACCACGTATCTTTATGTTGTAAAAAGAATGGTTGCCGGAACTGGCGGGGTTGCCGGTCGGCGGGTCTTCCGGCTTTCCGGCTTCCCCCATCCTCGCCAGGAGTATCCCCACGTTTGCTCCCTTCTGCCACTCTCTTTTCTTCTCGTCGTAAGGAGTGTTCAGGACAAAATCCCGGAGAATCATGAACGGATGGCTGCCGGTAAGGTCTATGGCAGGCTTGTCGTCGGTTCTTGCCACAAGCACCGTCCTCTGCCCCGCCCCCTCAAAAATAACAGGGTCGCTCTTTGCGACAAAAGTATCTTCTCCCGTTTCGGTTTTCCTTATCGGGTTGTAGCTCAGGCCGGTAAGGTCGAGGGTCCTGTCAAGGTAATATACCCCGGCGGGCACGTATATCCTTCCCACTCCCAGCTTTCTTGCCGCCGCAACTGCGGCGTGGATGTCCGGGTAATCCGTCACAACTATGGTGTGCGGCCTCTCGGCCCCCTGAAGGGTCCCCCGGCACGCAAATACCGCTGCCATTATAATGATTGCTGCAAGAATCTTCTTACTGCTTTTTCTCGCCATGCCCTCATCTCCTTTGCTTCCCCGCAGGAAGCTGTTTCCTGCTTCAAATCTCCCCTTCAGTGATAATAAGAGCGGAAACTCAGCCGCTCAGGTCTCAAACCGGCATCCTGTAATCAACAGGTATCCTTGAAGACCCCTCGTCCGCGGATTTATCCGCGGCAAGGCAGACAACGTGCGTTTTCCATGCGTCCAGGGTGGACTGGTGAAACGGTTCACCCGTTGCGCAGCACTTTATGAACACCATGTGGTTTCCCACTATGTCGTGGTCGAATTTTTCCTCGGACATCGCAGAATAATCCTCGAGTTTCTTGAATGCCGCTCTCCTGCCTTTTTTTGCATCCGGATGGTAGTCTTCGTAACAGCATACGAGAACGGACTTTTCATTTATGTTAACCCTGATACATCCCTCGCTGCCTGTAATTATATACCCGTAATCATGGCCGAGTTTTGCGTAGTCCTGTATCCCGGCGTCAAATACGCTTGATGTATGGGAGTGCAGAATCATGCCTCTCCTGTTTTTTTCAAACCAGAGGTGTATTATCTCGTTGTCGCGCATGTTGCCGTGATTGTACTGGGGCAAAACGTTGGGGAAGCTGAAGCTCTGTACATGGGTAACCTCCCCCAAAAGCGAACGCGCCGCGTCTATCCTGTGGCATCCTTCCATCATGGCAAGACCTCCGCTCATCTCGGGCTTGGTGCGCCATACACCCCTTCCCTCGGCAAGCCAGGCTCCCCTGTGATGTATGAATTCAAAACCGCACGGTTCGCCTATTTCCCCTGACGAGATTATCTCTTTTATGCGCCGGTGTTCGCGGGAAACGCGCATTTCAAAATCCACCGCGCATATCTTCCCGCTTTTCATCTGGGCGGCAAGTATCGCATCTATTTCCTCCCTGTTTATCCCCATCGGCTTTTCGAGAAAAACATTTATTCCCCTTTCGAGAAAATAGACGGCCATTTCGCGATGCAGCCAGTTGGGGGTGGAAATGATGACCGCATCGAGAGCTTCCTTTTCAGCCATTTCCCTGTAATCGGTGAAAATCCCGGCTTCGGGATGGTCAGCCTGGAATCTTTTCACAATTTCAACATTCGTATCGCACGCGGCCACGGTTGTCCCGAAGTCGTTATTGTAGAAAGTGTGCATATGTCCATGGTAAAGCCACCCTATCACGCCTATCTTCTGCTTTTGCATTATGAATCCTCCTTTTGTTTCTCTCCAAGATACTTTTTCAGAGCCTTTTCGTCACTTTATTCAAATCACGCAAATCTCCTGGCAGTGGCAAGAACAGAGATATAATTACCCAAAGGCGCGGAATCAGGCACCCAGTTCCCGAGTCCAAGAGCAAAACCTCCTCCTTCAACACAGGTTTCGAGAATTGACTGCGTATATGTTTCAACCTGCCGCGGTTGTGCCCTTGTGATGAAATCTATGTCCACCCCGCCCAACAAGGCAATCCTTTTGCCCCAGCGCTTTTTTGTTTGCTGAACAGGTTCAACGGCATCCTGGGTGGAATGCTTTGCGTCTATGCAGACATAGTCTATTAAATCATCCATTATCGTATCCGTGTATCCGCAGACGTGAAAAAAACCGAGTTTTCCCCTGCTCCTGGCAGCGGAGATAATCCTCTTATGCCATGGCATGAATATCTCCCTGATGTGACGGGGAGATACGAATGTTCCGCTCTTATGGCCCATATCATCGCCGATATTGATGGCTCCTGAACGCGTGAACTCACAGAAATGTTCGGCGTAATCAAGGAAGAATTGCCCGACCCTTGCCGTAACTGCCTTCACCAGCTCAATGTCCTCATGGAGCAGAAGGCAGAAACGCTCAAATCCCAGCAGATTGGAAACCTGCTGGAATAAATAGGTCATGGACCACATGGCCATATTTTCCGGCAGGTTGTTTTCAAACCACTCGATATTAGAGAAATCCACGTCTTTCAGATGAGGCCAGGGATAAGTCTCTAAATCCCGCCATGAACTTATGGGGCCTTCGGACGGCGGAACCTGAGTGGTGCTTTGAGGCAGGCCCTTCCATACTATGTTTCCGGCAAATGCCCTTATAAATTCCTGCCCGAGGAATTGATGCAGGCGGATATCTCTCGCCAACGGGAATTCGGGAACGCCTCTGTCAAGTCCCCGGCAGATTTCGAAGCGTCTGCATAATCTCTCTTTTATCCCGTCTTCCATGCCGTGTTCGAAGAGGAAAACGCGTTTTGGCGTTCCGTTTCTCCTTATGTTGGCAAATGCGCCCTTAAGGTCAAGTTCCGGGGGTGTTGTCTTGAGTATCTTTTCCGGGTCTAATCCCATCTTCAATTTCCTGAGATTTTCAATTAAAGCTCGTTTTAGATTGTACTATTTGAGGTTGAAATCAGTCCTGCAGAAGTTCGGCAACTGCCGCCACCGTGCCTCCACGCAAATCAAACTTCAGGTTTTCTCCCTTTTTTGAAAACTTTACGCTCAGAGGTTTCTCTCCGGGTTCGTGCAACATGACCCTGCCAACTTTCCGTACTTCTTTTGAGTTGATAGAAACGGTCTCAGGTCTCGATCTTCTTTGCGCACATCTCCCCATCCCGCCCACGATGCTTGCCGTCAGGTTGCCCTCCCGGCTTATGAAAACATTTCCTTTGAAACCGGCAGGCAGCTCGATCGGATTCTCATCGAATACCCATCGCCGTCCGTACAGCTTGCTCAACAGAGGCATGTACTTCCCGTAGAGGTCTTTCGATTGCCCGTATACCTCCGGGGAGCTTGTAAACCCGGCCCCGTAATACAGGCAGTCATGGAACATCTTCTCCACGACCCTGTCGCCGGTATCGTACATGAGTAAAAACATGGGCTTTTCCAGCGCGTAATTTTGTCCAGTTCAAGTATGAGGTCAGCGCCTTTCAGCCTCCAGCCCTCTTCAGTTTTCTCTATGCCTTTCACTGCTCTTCCTCCTTCGGGATACAATGTATCGCCGGCATATCATATTACAGAAGACTGATTTAAAAAGTCATTCCTCTCAAGGACTTTTTGTCAAGGCAAAAAATCGGATTTGTTCACGGATATTTCTGAACAAATGAATTCTCTCTCTGCTTCATCTTTTCGCAGCGATAACAGTATGTCATCAAGCCCCTTGCGCACGTGTAGCTTCATCATTGCTTCAGCCTCTCCTGGATTTCCACCTGCAATCCTGTCGACAAGGTCACGGTGCCAGGAGGGTGAAGCCGGCCTCAGCCGGTTGAGATTGACAATACGACTGGTAAAAAAGATGAGGTCCTGGATATTAATCTGTTTCAATGATACGGCTATCTCCCTGCACCCGCTCAAAGAGATTATGGCTGTATGGAACCGGTAATGAATTAACGCCAGTTTTCGGTAATCGGATTCGGGATTATTAAAAAATCTGTCCACCTGGTCTGCCAGGGAGTAAAGTCTTTCTGTCTGTTCTTTCTGTATTCTTTCTGAAGTCAGTCTTGCGGCCAGCCCTTCCAGCACCTCCCGTACGAGGTAGTGCCCTTTTATTTTGTCAAGGCTGAAGTCCACCACGCGGCACCCGGAGTTGGGTCTAATTTCCACTACCCCCTCACGCTCCAGGATCCTAAATGCTTCACGTGCCACTATCGGGCTGACATTCAGCAACCTGGCAATCACTCGCTGGGAAAGTGACTGCCCCGGTCGGTATTTACTATTCAGGATCATCTGGAGAATCCTGTCGGCGCTTTCCTCGCTACGGGTCAGTATGGTTGCTCCTCTTTTTTTCATCTAATCATCCCCGGGTTAAAAGGATATGGTATATCGGTGATATACCATAGAACATAGATAAAAACTTGTCAAATTTATTTTGTGAGACCTCTGAAAAAGTGCTTTGACACATATTTTGTCATTACGAGCGGAGCGAAGGAAGCAATCCAGGTTTCTCGACGGAAGAGATTGCCGCGGTCGTAAAAAACACTCCCTCGCAATGACGATCAGGGGAGTTTTTCAGAGGTCTCTCTGCGTTAAAACTGAAAAGCATAAACTTAAAGCCCATTGCAAAGTCTTTTCTGCAAAAACTTTTTCCCTTTTCGTTTAATTCATTCGGACAATTCTTGGTTATGAGGCTGTTGCTTGCAAAACCCTCTCATTTATGATAATATCTGTTGTGCGTAGAGAATGGTCTTGCAGGCAGTCATCCAGTGAAATAGCTGTATCCTTCTAACAGTTTTAAAATCAAAAATTTACAGCGCAACTTCTTGAGAGCCAAGAACTCAGGAAAACTACCTTTTCCGTGTCCTGCTCTCTCCGCCTACGCTGCAAAACAGCTTCGGCGGACAGGTCCGGCTACGCCAGAAAGTCTTTTGAGAACGCCAGCGTAAGCCGGCTCAACGACAGGTTTCGGCGGACAGGTCCGGCCGCACAAAGAACAGGAGGTTAAATCATGCAAAACTACAGGGAGATAAAGGCTTTTATAAAACATAATTTCAGGCATTTTAATTCCGCTGTGCTTGTTGAGGCATCGGAAGCGTATGTAAAACATCTGAAGAACGGCGGGAAAATGATGATTACATTGGGCGGCGCCATGAGCACGGCTGAAATCGGGCTTACCCTGGCGGAGATGATAAGAAAAGGCAAGGTGCATGCCGTAACCTGCACCGGCGCAAACCTGGAGGAGGATTTATTCAACCTTGTTGCCCATAACCACTATGTAAGGGTAAGCTACCGGGATTTATCGCCAGAGGATGAAGTCGCACTCCTGAAAAGGAAACTGAACAGGGTCACGGACACATGCATACCCGAAGAAGAGGCGATGAGGAGACTTGAAGATGGCTTGCTTAAATTCTGGCAGAGGGCAGAAAAAGAAAACAGGAGATATTTTCCTTACGAATTCATGTACCAGTTGATAAGAAGCGGCAACCTTAAGAAACATTACCAGATTGACGTAAGAGATTCATGGGTCGCGGCGGCTTGCGAGAAAAATATCCCCGTATTTGTTCCCGGATGGGAAGATTCCACCACGGGAAATATGTTTGTTTCTCAAATCCGAAAAGGCATTATCAAAAATATCTCAACGGTAAAATCAGGGCTTGAAACCATGGATTTTCTTGTTGACTGGTATCTGAAGAATTCCAAAAAACACAGTATCGGTTTTTTCCAGATAGGCGGCGGGATTGCGGGAGATTTTCCAATCTGTGTTGTTCCTCTCATAAGACAGGACATTGGAAATAAATCCTGCAAATTATGGGGCTATTTCTGCCAGATATCCGACAGTACAACATCCTATGGTTCTTACAGCGGCGCAATCCCAAACGAAAAAATCACATGGGAAAAAGTCGGGATTGATACACCCAGATTTGTGATTGAAAGCGATGCAACCATAGTCGCACCCCTCATGTTTGCCTATGTCCTTACCCAGAGATAAGATGCATCTATGTTTTTGCGCGGTATCTCGGGATATAAAGGGAAAGGAAGACCAGAAGCATTCCCGCAATTATGATAACGTCAATGGTTTCTTTTAGAAACAGAATAGCCATTACCGCCGTTACCACAGAAGCGATATACTGGAATATCCCGAGAATCCCTGCCTCCAGATATTTCAGAGCATTGTACCAGAGAGTAAAACCTATACCTGCCGGAATTATCCCCAGATAAACACCCGCGAGAAAAACCCCGGGTTTCATATCCCAGAAATTGATTTCCTGTATCAGCATGGCAAATAGAAAAAATAACATCCCCAGGGATAGTGTAATGAAAGTCGTGAGCACGGCACCGTATCTGTTTGTGGGTTCTTTTCCTATGACTGTATACAAGGACCAGCATAAGGCGGCTCCTATTGCCATGAAATTGCCCTTCAAGAAATTACTCCCTTCAACAACAGACATGCCGGATGTTCCCTTTATTACGATGGCACAACCCAAAAATCCAAGCAGAACGGCGAGGATTTTATCAGAAGTAATTTTTTCACGGAGAAACAGCGTCGCCAGTATCAGGATAAACAGCGGGTTGGCATTCATCAGTATACTCGAGGAAGTCGCAGTCGTGTACCTCAGGGATGAAAAAACAAGCATATTCATCATGAATATGCCTGTTAACGCAAGAAAAAACAGGATAATCCAGTCCCTCTTGACTATATGGATCAAGTCCCTTACTCTCTTTCCCAAGAGAACAAACAGGAAAAGAGAAGCAAAAAAGCACCTCCAGAACGCAAGTACCAGGGGATTGACAGAACCGTCACCCATTACGATGCGGCCGACAAAAAAAAACAGTACCCCAGGTAACCCCGGCAGAAATACCGCAGAGATACCCTTTTATTTTCATGGCAGGAATTCAGGATTCACGCTTCCAGTACAAACGGTATTTGTCCATTGAAGATAAAACCGCCTCTATGTTTTCTATGGGCGTGCCGGGATAAACTCCCCATATGAGGGACAGCCCACCCGTGGGAGAACCGAGTGTCTTAATACAACTACATATGTGGTCTTCAATCTCCTGTTTCTCTCCGAAAACTGTAAGCTTCTGCCTGTCTATATCAAGGTTTATGGCAACCCTGCCCTTGGCCAGTCTTTCAAGATTATCAATACCGTTTACAAGATCCTGAGGGTTCAGAATACTGACCCCGCATTCAATAAGATCCGGGATTATATCAAGGATGTATCCGTCTGTATGCAGTCCCACATGAACATTGTTTTTCCTGCAGTAAGAAAATATTTTCTTATATGCCGGCTTTATGAACTCTCTCCATGCGGAAGGGCTTATCGGAAGAGCGTTCTGAAGACCCAGGTCATCCCCGAAGCCGATCATGTCCACACCCATCGCAACGTATCTCTTTACAACGGCCATCCAGAATTCCGTAATCATATTTATCAGTTCAACGATACGAGGGTCTTTCACCGCAATATCCATCATGGAATTTTCAAAACCTCTCAGGTCTGCAAGTTTCAGGAACAAGAAGCCGTGTTCAACTCCTCCGGAGGTCAATTCCCCTCTTCTCTTTGCCTCCCTGATATCGGATTCAGTCTTTTTCCAGTCCGCGTAATCTTCGGGTGCGGGAGGGACATAACTCCTGAAACTATTCCAGTCCCTGAGAGGATGCTCAACCACCTGCCCTTCAAGATAATCCTGTACATACGACCATAGACATCCCCATCTGTCTCTTCTTGTGGTTCCGGCTTTTCTCGTCTCATCCCCTCCTATGGAAATGGAAATATCGGAAAACTGCTCTTTCAATTTTTCCATCTGCTTTTCAAATTGCTTCCATACAGGATAATACACGGAAATGCTGCAATTTACCTCTCCGTTACCCTTGAAGCATATGGTGTCAAGATACTGCTGCCTGTTCATGCATCTCCTCGCCGCTTTGTCTTTTGCAGGAATATCCGCTGAATCAGAGATTGCTCCTGAATTTTCTTATTTCGGGGAAAACGTCAGGGTTCTCGGTCTCTTTTATCTGCTGATAGAGTGCCTTTTCCTGCCTGGATAGTCTCTCGGGAACCACAACCCTTATCCTTACCAGCTGGTCGCCTTTCCCGTATCCTGTTATCCTCGGCATCCCAAGATTTCTAAGTCTCAAGACACTGCCTGTCTGTGTGCCCGGGGGTATCCGCATCTTCACCTTTCCCGTAAGCGTGGGCACATCTATCTCGTCACCGAGTATTGCCTGTGTGCTTGTAACGGGAACTTCACACAAGATATCGGAGTTTCTTCTCTCAAAAAATTCATCCTTTTCAACAAATATTGTTGTGTACAGGTCACCCCTTGAACCTCCGTAGACGCCGGCATCACCCTGTCCTTTCAGCCGCAAGCTGCTTCCGTGTTCAATCCCTGCCGGCACCTTCACCGCAATCCTGTGCATGTTTGTCCTTACCCTGCCGGTTCCCCTGCAATTTGAACACGGGTCCGAGATAACCCTGCCTTCACCTTTGCAGGAAGGGCATGTTTGCGCGAGAGTAAAGAATCCCTGGCTTCTTACAACCTGCCCCCTGCCCTTGCAGGCAGTGCACAGACTCCTCTCCTTCTTGCCGCTTTTGCTTCCGGTCCCGTTGCAGACGGGACACTCGTCATACCTTGATATATTTATGTGCTTTTCGGTACCTGTCGCGGCCTCCTTCAAGGATATGGACATTCTGTATTCAAGGTCGGAGCCCCTGGTATGCCGCTCCGCCGGAGAAGTTCTTCCGCCATGACCTGTCCTTCCGAATGCATCTGAGAAAAAGCTCTCAAAGATATCACCGAAAATATCGGAGAAATCCATCTGCACTCTTGAAAAATCCTGCCGCCAGTCAAAACCCTGCGGGCCGAACCCCGCATGTCCGTACTGGTCGTAAATCTTTCTCTTTTCCGGGTCGCTCAGGACTTCGTATGCCTCAGTTATCTCTTTGAATTTCTCCTCGGCCTCTTTGTTGTTCGGATTCCTGTCAGGATGATATTTGAGCACGAGGTCCCTGTAGGCCTTTTTCAGTGCTTCTGTAGAAGCATCCTTATTGACCCCGAGAAGTTCGTAATAGCCCCTTTTTTCAGCCATTTACCCCGAATTCTCCTTTGCTACGCTTTCACGGTGAGGGGTTCATGATTTTGTTTCTCTGCTCTTACCCCTGCTTCTTTGAAAAGCGTGAAATGTGAAATGTCAGACGGGAGATGTAAAAACATTTAAGATGTATATTTTACCACCTCGGACAAAAAAAAGCAAGGGTTCATACTTATAAGAACCCTTGCTTTTCTCGTTAAATCATGGAGGTATCCGGACCTCGTGAGATATACTCCCTAAGAAAGGAGGTGATCCAGCCGCACCTTCCGGTACGGCTGCCTTGTTACGACTTCGCCCCCCTTACCGAGCGTACCTTATTTACTTTAAAAGTATCTTCAGGTACCCCCGATTCAGTTGGCGTGACGGGCGGTGTGTACAAGGCCCGAGAACGTATTCACCGCGGCCTGGCTGATCCGCGATTACTACCGATTCCAACTTCATGCAGGCAGGTTGCAGCCTGCAATCCGAACTGGGGCTGGCTTTCTGGGATTTGCTCCACCTTGCGGATTGGCTTCCCTCTGTACCAGTCATTGTAACACGTGTGTAGCCCTGGACATAAGGGGCGTGCTGACTTGACGTCATCCCCACCTTCCTCCGTGTTAACCACGGCAGTCCCCGTAGAGTGCTGCCTTTAAAGGCGAGTAACTACAGGCAAGGGTTGCGCTCGTTCAAGGACTTAACCCAACACCTCACGGCACGAGCTGACGACAGCCATGCACCACCTGTC
>Ga0136653_10000605_pt1 | contig 18943 bp, 16 predicted proteins | sample LakKivw275mmetaG_FD_94866 | JGI IMG/M metagenome (GOLD analysis project Ga0136653, IMG submission 94866) | Anoxic lake water microbial communities from Lake Kivu, Rwanda to study Microbial Dark Matter (Phase II) - Lake Kivu water 275m metaG... | ecosystem: Environmental > Aquatic > Freshwater >...
GGTGACTTATAATGCTGCTGGGCCATCGTAGTAAAACTTCTCCTCTCTTTCGGATTGGCGTTCGAAGAGAGTTTACGATGGCCTACCTCCTATGCCAAATTGCGAACATCACCATACATCAGCCGCTGGGGCGTTGGGATTGAAGTATTTGCGCGGCAGCATCTCGTCGCGCATGGCCGCGTTGTAGACGAACCAGGCCATAACGGTCGCGGCCTGCATCAGGTCGGCCCGGGACAGGTGGTCGTAGACATCCATGTTCGAGTGATGGGTCAGGGTGTCGTACTCGAGGTCGTCCTGGATGAACTGGAAGCCGGGCAGCCCGACCGCGTCGAAGGGCAAATGGTCCGTGCCGCCGGTGTTCCGCAGGGTCACGGTCGCCGCGCCGAGGTCGCGGACCGGCCCGAGCCACTGCTCGAAGATCGGGACGACGGCGCTGTTGCTTTGGGCGTAGATGCCGCGGATCTTGCCGCTGCCGTTGTCGAAATTGAAGTAGGCGGAGAGCTTGTCGTACTCCGCCTTCTTCTCTTTCTTCGTCCGGTCAAAGAAATGATTGGTGACGTAGCCACGCGAGCCGACGAAGCCCTGCTCCTCGGCGTCCCAGAGGGCCATCCGGATCGTCCGCCGGGGCTTGACCCCGAGGGCCTTGAGGATGCGCATGGCCTCGAAGGCGACGGCGCTGCCGGCCCCGTCATCCGTGGCCCCGGTGCCGCTGTGCCAGGTGTCGAAATGCCCGCCGAGCATGACCAGCTGGGCCTTGAGCTTCGGGTCGACGCCGGGGATCTCGGCCACGACATTGGTCCCCGGTACGTCATCGACCGTGAAACGGGCCTGGACCTCGATCTCGAGCTCGACCGGGATGTTCTTTTGGAGGATGCGGACGATGCGGTTGTAGTGCTCATTGGCGACGACGATGGCCGGCGCGGGCATCTCCGCCCCCTTCACGCGCGAGCCGCCGCTCTGGACGTAGATCGTCCCGAACTTGCCCCGCCCGGGCTCGAGGATGACGCCAACGCCCTCCTCCTTGAGGAGCTTGTTCACCGCCTGCTGCAGCTGGGCCCGGGCCATCATGTCGCCCATCTGCGGCGAGCCCGCCCGGCGGCCGACGCCCGGCTCGGGCGCCAGTTCGAGCTTGTCCAAATCCGCCGGCTGGAGGCGGGAGGCCATCGGATCGAACGAGATCGTCATGTCCTGCTCGCCCTGCGTCAGGACGATCGCGCCCTTGAGCTTGCCCTTGTATTGGTCCAGGTCGGCGATCGTTCGGGGCTGGATGAGGACGGCTTGGCCCTTGAGGACGCCGTTCGTCCCGGGCGTCCAGGCCTTGGGATAGCCGATGAGGGGCATGTATTGGGGAGCGGTCATAGCCGCATAGAACTTTTGGAGCTCCCAGCTGCGGCCGAACGTGCCGTAGGTCTCCATGGCGGCGTTGGCCAGTCCCAGCTCCTTGGCCCGGGCCACAATCCATTCGCCCGCCTGGACGTATTGCGGCGAATCCGGCAGCCGCGGGGCGTAGACGTCGCAGAGGTAGCTCAAGAGCTCGGTGATCTTCGAGTTGTTGAGGCCTTCGTTGCGGATGCGGTCGACCATCTGGAGGTCGAGCTTCTCCTGGGCGCCCGTCTGGATCGAGAACAGGGCGAGCAGGAGCGCGACCGCGACGGTCCGGATGAAGGGGTGTTTCTTCATGACGTCCTCCGAGGCCGCTCCGCATGGGAGTGATCGTCCGGCGCGGCCGGAGACCGGCGGGGCGGCTTTTCTGGACTATACGCCCGGCCCCTGACCCATGTCAAAAAGCCCTCGGCCGGCGGCGATCAGGCGCTTCCCTATTCCGCGCGGGTGCCTTATAATAGGGCCACCATGAAAGCCGCGTTCCTCACCGGCGTCCGGGCGATCGAGGTCCGGGAAGCCCCGATGCCGCGGATCGTCCGGGACGACGATGTCCTCATCCGGAGCCGCGCCGTGGGTGTCTGCGGCAGCGATCTCCACTACTACCTCTCGGACTCCGTGGGCGGCGACACGGTCAAGTATCCCTTCATTCCCGGCCACGAGTGCGCCGGGACGGTCGAGGCGGTCGGGCCCGGAGTCACCCGGGTCAAGCCGGACGACACGGTCGTCATCGAGCCCGCGGTCTCGTGCGGCGCCTGCGACCAGTGCCGGACCGGGCGGCCGCACACCTGCCGCAAGCTCCTCTTCCTCGGCCACTACGGCGAGCTGACGGGCGGCATGGCGGAATACGTCCTGGCCCCGGAGAGGAACTGCGTTCCCCTGCCGGGGAAGATGACCGCCGTCCAGGGGGCGCTGGCCGAGCCGCTCTCGATCGCCCTCTACGCCGCGAGCCTGGCCGGGTCGGTGCGCGGGAAGAGCGCGGCCGTCCTGGGGACCGGGCCGATCGGCCTTTCGGTCATCATGGCCCTCAAGGCGGACGGGGCGGGGGCGGTCTACGCGACCGAGAAGGTCGAGGCACGGCTCAGAGCGGCCTTGACGGCCGGGGCCGATTGGACCGGGAACCCTGACCGGGAGAATATTGTCGATGATATCTCCGCCCGGGAATCCCTCGGCCTGGACATCGTTTTCGAATGCTGCGGCGACCAGCCCGCCCTCGACCAGGCCGTGGCCCTGCTCAAGCCCGGCGGGACGCTCGTCGTCGTCGGCATCCCGGTCGAGCCCCGGGTCTCGTTCGACAGCTCCAAGGTGCGCCGCCGGGAGATCCGGGTCCAGAACGTGCGCCGGCAGAACAAGTGCCTGGAGAAAGCCGTGGCCATGGTCCACAACGGCCGGATCAAGGTCGATTTTCTGGCCACCCACGTCTTCAAGCTCGACAAGGCCCATGAGGCCTACGAGACGGCCGCGGAACGCCGCGACGGCGTCGTCAAGGCCATCGTGCAGCCGTAGCTTGGTCCGGGGTCAAAGCGTAAACGCCGTTCCCCCTATTCCAGACGCGAAGGAGGTCCATATGAATACGCCCTCGGAAGACGATTTCGGCAGCCCGTTCGAGCGGACCTTCGTCGGCCTCGCCGCCGTCGCGACCGGGCTGACACTCGTTTTTCTCGCGATCCAAGGCCCGCTCATCCGGGGCGTCATCGCCTACAAGACGGCCGCGATCGTCAATAACCAGCTCGTCGGGCAGGACGCCGTTAACTTGGCCCTCATGAGCCCTCTTCTCATCGCGGCGGGGATCCTCTTATTCCTCCGCAAACCCCTAGCTAAGTACCTGCTCATCGCGACGCCGTTGTTCCTGATCTATTACGTTATGAGCTATACCATCGGTTGGGAATGGAGCTCCCCGGTCTACACGGGCAACAGCGAGCGCTATTTCTTTCTCTACCTCTTCGTTCTTATCTCCGCGCTCGTCATCATGCTCTACGCGATGTCGGTCTTCCCCAAGGACGTCGAAAGCCGGTTCAAGAAGGGCTCTCTGACCATCTACTCGGCCGCGTTCGCTCTTTTCCTCCTCATATTCGCCGGGATGTGGGCAAAAGAGGCCCTCGAGGTGATCAAAACCGGCACGGCCCGCGGCTACGACATCGCGCCGACGGCGTTCTGGTTGGTCCGGGTCTTCGACCTCGGCTTCACCATCCCGCTGGGCTTCGTCAGCGTCTACCTTCTCTGGGCCCGGCCGACCAAAGCCTACTCCGTCATCTGCCTCTTCTACGGCTTCTTCTTTACCCAGATCATCGCCGTCCTGGCCATGTGTTGGATGATGTTTCTCAAGAAGGACCCGACCTTCCTCTGGCGCGACCTCATCGTTTTCTCTATTCTGGCGGTGATCATCGCCTTCGGCTTCGTCTACGTCCGGAGGAATTATCGAGCGAAAGAGCTGATCCTGACGGAGGGGGAAGAAGCCCGGCTCAACAGGATCTTGGCCGAGGACGATTTCGTCCCGCTCGAAGAAGTCAAGAGATCGCTCACCAAAAAGGGCTGAGTCCGGGTTACTTCATCCGCTCCCGCATCTTGGCTTCGGCGTCGGGGCCCCAGTAGCCGCAGTCAAGCTCCATGAAGACCGTCGTATAAGGAACGGCGAGGGTCGTCTTGACCATGACGATCTTGAAGGTCTGGCCGACCTCGTCGAGGCGGGCGATGAGGTCCGCGTGGAGGACGGGCGCGGCGCTCCGGCCTTCGAGCGCCTTCTCCAGCCGCCGTTTGGCCTCGTCCGCGCCTGGGGCGAGGTCCTCGGTGACGAACGAGAGCTCTTTGTCGAGCCAGATCTTCGGACGGATGTGCTTGGCCCCGTCGACGGCCTTGAGGACCTTCTCCAACACGGCGAAATGGTCCTCGCCGGTCGCGATCGTCTCGATCCCCGGCGAGATCTGGAGCGGAAAGGCCGAATCGGCGACAACGATCCAGTTGCGGTGGCCGAGGGCCGGAAGATAGCCCACGAGCTTGTCCATCCAGGCGGGGGCCTTGACGGCTTGGGCGTCCGACATGGCGGTCCCCTCCTTCCCTTCCTCATCTTCGCGGTCGCAGGCGGCGAACGCGAGGAGCAGGATGATCAGTCCGACGACCGGCGTCTTGGCGCGCATGGGCCATCTCCTTTGGGACCATTCTAAGCGGCTTCCCGGTCCGATGCAAAGGTGACGATTTGATTTCCCCGGCCGTTTGTGGCAAAAAGGAGTCATCTCGGGAACGAAGGAGAGGGACATGACCGAAGGAACAGCTCCGATCAAGGTCGACAAGACCAACCTCATCAAGGCCGGGAAGATCCCCGTCATCGCGGCGGCCATCGGGGGCGCGCTATGGCTGCTGGGGGCCATGGGCGGCCTCCTGGGGATCCTCTTCTGGGTCATCGCCGCTTTCGCCGGCTACTGGTACGTGGACCAAGTCCTCAAATCGGGGGCCAAGCCGACGCTCGTCGAGGTCATCGTCAACGGGGCCATTCTCGGCGCGGTCGTCGGATTGGTCTACTCCATCGTCACCTGGATCGCCATCAGCATCCGCTTCTCCGGGGTCCTCGGTTTCGCCTATCGCTGGGGCTTCGGTAACATCATCGGGGTCGCCCTGCAAAGCGCGATCGGCGGCGCCATCGGCGCGGCGGGCTGGTACGCCTACAAGTCGGGGATGATCAAGACGAAGTAGCCTGATGCGCCCCGGGATCAGCCGGGCAGGATCTTGAAGGTCGCCTTGATGGGCGTGGCCGCCTTGAGCATGGCCCAGACCGGGCAATAGCGGTCCTCCGAAAGGGCCAGGGCCTTCTCGACCTGGGCCGGATCGAGCCGGCCGCCGCGGAACTCGAACTCGAGCTCGATCGCGGTGAAGACGGCCGGGTGGATCTCTTTCTTCGTCCCCCGAGCGCGGACACTCAGGTCCTTGATCTCTTGGCCCATGCGCCGGAGCAGCCCGATCGTGACTTGGCCGCTGCAGCCGGCCAGGCTGGCGAGAACGAGCTCCATGGGGGAAAAGCCGTCGATGGCCTCCCCTTCGCGGGCGAAGTCTATGGCCACTGGCGTCCCGGCCCGACCGGACTTCCCCTCGAACTTCATTTCCCCCATGAAAATAACGTCAGCGCGGGATTCAATGCCCATCGGGTCGCTCCTGTTCCGGTGATCGGGGCGGTCGCCCGCCGCTAGTATCCGACGGGAAAGCGGCCGAGTCAATTGGAAGGCGGCGAGATGGTCCGGAGGATGAGTTCGCTGAGCGAGGCCGCCGCCCGCGCGACTTCGGCCGTCAACCCTTCGCCAAACTCGAGGTCGGCCGGGACGATGCCGAGGAGAAAGACCCTCTTGCCAGCAGCCTCGAGGAAACGCCCGCTGAACGAGAGGGCGAGCTTGTGGGTCGAGAAGCTCTCGATCTCACCGAAGCCGGCCAAAGGGCCGAAGATGACGGTGCCGGGAGGTCCTGCGGAGGCTACGGCGTCGACGAAGAGGACGTTGCGGCAATCGCTCCGGGCGATCGCGGGCGCGAAGTTCTCCGGCACGTCTTGGGCGTCGACGACGCTGAGCGGCGTGCCGACCGCCAAGTCACGAACGGATGCGGCGATCCACGGTCCGACGCCGTCATCCCGCCGCAGCGGCTGGCCGACGCCGACAAGGCACGTCGGCTCGCGAAGGATCTCGGCCAGGGCGGACAGATCTGGCGTTCTAGAGGTCTTGCTCATGGCGCGGGCTGAGAACGGCCACCGATCCGGCTTATACCCCAACGGAGAGCGCCTGACAAGGGGGGATGCGGTCCCTTCCAGGGACAATCCCGCTCAGAACTCCTGATGCTCGGTGCGGTGGATGATCTCGTTCTGGAGCTCGGTCGAGCAATCGACGAAATAGTCGCTGTAGCCGGCCACCCGGACGATGAGGTCGCGATACTTCTCCGGCTCGGCCTGGGCCGTCCGGAGCAGGTCGGCCGTGACCACGTTGAACTGGATGTGATGTCCCATCAGCTTGAAATAGGACCGGACCAGGTCTTTGAGGCCGGCGAGGCCCGTGTCGTCGGCCAGGAGCTGGGGCGTGAACTTCTGGTTGAGGAGCGTGCCGCCGGTCCGGATGTGGTCGAGCTTGCCGAGCGACTTGACGACCGCCGTCGGGCCCTTGCGGTCGGCGCCCTGGACCGGCGAAACGCCTTCCGAGACGGCGTCGCCGGCCCGCCGCCCGTCGGCCGTGGCCCCGGTCATCTTGCCGAAGTAGATGTGGGCTGTCGTCGGCAGGAGGTTGATCCGGTAGGTCGCGCCGCGGGGCGAAGGCCGCCCGTCCACCGCCTCGAAATAGGCCTCGAAGACGCGCCGCATCAGGCCGTCGGCGTATTCGTCGTCGTTGCCGAACTTGGGCGTCCGGTTGAGGACGCGCTGGCGGAGCTTCTCGTGGCCCTTGAAATCGTCTTTGAGGGCGGCCCGAAGCTCGGCCATCGTGAAGTGGCCGTGGTCGTAGATGTTCCAGCGGATGGCGCTCAGGATGTCCGTGATCGTGCCCACGCCGACGCCCTGGATGTAGTTCGTGTTGTAGCGGGCCCCGCCGCCGTGGTAATCGCGCCCGTTCTTGACGCAGTCGTCGACGAGGACCGACAGGAACGGCGCCGGCAGGTACTCGGCGTAGAGGCGCTCGATGACGTTCGAGCCGCGGACCTTGATGTCGACGAAGTGGCGGATCTGCCGGCGGAAAGCCTCGAAGAGCTCGTCGAACGATTTGAATGTCGTCGGGTCGCCGGTCTCGAGGCCGATCCTTTTCCCCGTCCGCGGGTCGACGCCGTTCCCCATGGTGATCTCGAAGACCTTGGGCAAGTTGAAGTATCCGGTCAGGATGTAGGCCTCCTTGCCGAAAGCCCCCGTTTCGACGCAGCCGCTGGCCCCGCCGTCGCGGGCGTCGGCGACCGACTTGCCCTGGCGGACGAGCTCCTGGACGATGGCGTCGGTGTTGAAGATCGAGGGCTGGCCGAAGCCGGTCTTGACGATCTTGAGGGCCCGGAGGAGGAACGCGTCCGGCCCCTTGGCGCTGATCTGGACCATCGAGCTCGGCTGGAGGATGCGCATCTCCTCGATGACGTCGAGGATGAGGAACGACAGCTCGTTGACCCCGTCGGTGCCGTCGGTCTTCAGGCCGCCGACGTTGATCAGGGCGAAATCGGTGTACGTGCCGCTCTCCTCGGCCGTGACCCCGACCTTGGGCGGCGCGGGCTGGTTGTTGAACTTGACCCAGAAGGCCTGAAGGAGCTCCCGGGCGCTTTCCTTGGTGAGGGTGCCGTCGACCAGGCCTTTTTCATAGAACGGCCAGAGGTGCTGATCGAGCCGGCCGGGATTGAACGAATCCCAGGTATTGTACTCGGTGATGACGCCGAGGTGGATGAACCAGTACATCTGGAGCGCTTCCCAGAGATCGCGCGGCGCCTCGGCCGGGACGCGGTCGCAGACGGCCGCGATCCGCTCCAGCTCCTTCTTGCGGGCCGGGTCCTTCTCCGCTTTCGCCAGCCCGCGAGCCGCCTCGGCGTGACGGCGGGCGAAGGCGATAACGGCATCGCAGCCCACGGCCATGGCCCGGAGCTCCTCCTGCTTGTCGTAGGCGTCGGGGTCCCTCATGAAGTCGAGGGCGGCCAGAGCCGCGGCGATGTCGCGCTTGAAGTCATCGAGGCCCTTCTTGTAGATCTTGCCGTCGAGGACGGTGTGACCGGGAGCGCGCTGCTCCATGAACTCGGTGAACACGCCGGCCTCGTAGGCGTCGATCCAAGCCGGGGCCATCTCGGCGAAGATGCGGTCCCGCTGCGACCGCCCCTGCCAGAACGGGATGATCTCCTCGGCGTAGACGCGCCGTGTTTCCTCGTCGGAGGCGAAGGCGGTCTTTTTGCGGTCGTTAAGATAGCGGAGGTCCTGGACCGAATGGATGCAGACCTCGGGGTAGGTCGGGGTCGCCTTGGGCGCGGGCCCGCGCTCCCCGACGATGAGCTCGCCGTCGTTGATGACGATGGTCTTTCTCTCCATGAGATGCTTGAAGGCCAGGGCGTGCTGCATCGGCCGGGACAGGGCGAATGTCTCCGGTCTCTTGTAGAACTCGGTCATGAGCCGGGCCCGCTCGGCCGAGATCGTCGGCTTGGCCTCGAGCGTCTGTGTCCTGAGCTTCTTGATGCGGTCGTTCATGATCATCCTCCCCGGCGGACCTCGAAGCCCGCCCGCCGGAACTCGGCCTCGATCGCGGCCAAACGCTCCTCGGACGGCGGTTCGAACCTCCGGAAATGCGCGCCTTTGCCGATGCGACCGGCCTTGTCGAGGCCGCCCGCGTGATAGGGCAGCAGGCCGACGCGCCGGACCGTTTTAAGCGAGAGGAGGAACTTCGTCGTCCTCCGGATATTGTCGTCGTCGTCGTTGACGCCGTGGACGAGCGGGACGCGGACCCAGATCTCGGGCCCGGCCGCGGCCAGGCGTTCGAGATTGTCGTGAATGAGGAGGTTAGAAACGCCGGTGAACTCCCGGTGCCGGGCGTCGTCCATGAGCTTGAGGTCGAAGAGGAGGAGGTCGGTCTTGGCGGCCAGCCGGTCGAGCGTGCCGTTCTTGGTGAAACCGGCCGTGTCGACGGCCGTCCGCAGGCCGCGGGCCCGGCAGGCGTCGAGGATCGCTTCGGCGAACGCGGATTGAACCGCCGGATCGCCGCCGGAAAGGGTGACGCCGCCGCCCGACTGCTCGTAGAAGACCCGGTCTTTTTCGGCCTCTTCCAGGACCTCGTCGACGCTCATCTCCCGGCCGACGACCTGCATCGCGTCATAAAGGCAGGCCTCGGCGCACTTGCCGCAAACGTCGCACTTGTCCCGGTCGACGACGACGGCCCCCGCGGCGTCCTTGGCGATCGCGCTTTTCGGGCAGGCCTCGATGCAGGAATAGCACCGGACGCAGCGGGCCAGCCAATGCATGAGCTCGGGCCCGGCGGCGATGCTCTCGGGATTGTGGCACCAGAGGCAGCCGAGGGAGCAGCCCTTGAGGAAGAGGGTGGTGCGGATGCCCGGGCCGTCGTGGATCGAGTAGCGCTTGATGTCGAAGATCCGGCCCGTCACGTTTTTTCCTCTGAGCTCTTGTCCGCGGGGGGCTTTTGAACCCCCGCCTGGCTGTAATATATCAGATATCAGACTCAAAAATCAAGTGTTTTTTTCTGTATAGCCCTACCCTTTTCCCCTGATTTGTTGTAAAAACCCATTTTCGGGGGCCATGGCCGGGCCCAACCCCGCAAACGTCCGGTTCCCGAGGAGACGGCATGACCGAACGCCCCGCCTACAACATGCGCTTCATCTGGACGGCCACCCTGGTCTCGGCCATGGGCGGCCTGCTCTTCGGCTACGACTGGGTGGTCATCGGCGGGGCCAAGCCGTTCTACGAGAAGTTCTTCAACCTGACAACGCCGTCCGAGATCGGCTGGGCCATGTCGAGCGCTCTCGTCGGTTGCCTCGTCGGGGCGCTTGTCTCCGGCGCCCTGAGCGACCGCTTCGGCCGGAAAAAGCTCCTCATCCTGGCCGCTTTCCTCTTCACCGGCACGGGCATCCTGACCGCCCTGGCCCCGAACTTCACGTTCTTCGTCGGGAACCGCCTTCTCGGCGGCGTCGCCATCGGGCTGGCCTCCAACCTCTCCCCGATGTACATCGCCGAGATCTCGCCGGCCGAGATGCGGGGCCGGTTCGTCTCGGTCAACCAGCTGACCATCGTCATCGGCATCCTGGCCGCGCAGCTGGCCAACTGGCTCATCGCCGAGCCCGTCCCGGCCGGGGCCACGGCCGCGGAGATCCTGGCCTCGTGGAACGGCCAGACCGGCTGGCGCTGGATGTTCGGCGCCGAGGCCGTGCCCGCCCTCCTCTTCTTCCTGCTGATGTTCCTCGTCCCCGAGAGCCCGCGCTGGCTGGTCAAGAACGGCCGCGCCGCCGAGGCGGAAAAGGTCCTGGGCCGGGTCGGAGGCCGGGACTTCGCCGCGAAGGCCCTGGCCGAGATCAAGGCCACCCTGGCCTCGGGCGAGATCGGCCGCGTCCGCTTCCGGGACCTCGTCGAGCCGGGCCTCGTCAAGATCCTCTTTGTCGGTGTCGTCCTGGCCGTCTACCAGCAGTGGTGCGGCATCAACGTCATTTTCTACTATGCCCAGGAGATCTTTACCGCCGCGGGCTACGGCGTAAGCGACGTCCTGTTCAACATCGTCGTCACCGGCGCCGTCAACCTCGTCTTCACCCTCGTCGCCATCCGCCTTGTCGACCGCGTCGGCCGCAAGCCGCTCATGCTGGCCGGATCAGCCGGGCTGGCCATCGCTTTCGGCCTCATCGGCGCGAGCTACGCCGCTCACAGCCGCGGCCTCCACATCCTTATCCTCGTCGTCGTGGCCATGGCCCTCTACGCCCTCTCGCTCGCGCCCGTAACCTGGGTCCTTCTCTCCGAGATCTTCCCCAACCGCATCCGCGGCGTGGCCATGTCGGTCTCGACCTTCTCGCTGTGGTCGGCCTGCTTCGTCCTGACCTACACCTTCCCCCACCTCAACAAGGGCCTCGGCCCGGCCGGGACGTTCTGGATCTACGCCGCGATCAGCGTCTTCGGCTTCTTCTTCATCAAGTCGCGCGTCCGCGAGACCAAAGGCAAAACGCTCGAGGAGATCGAGCGCGAATTGATCGGACGATGACATGAAATTCACCTTCGCCCACAACAACATCAACGTCCTCGATCTCGAAAAGAGCCTGGCTTTCTACAGGTCCGCCCTCGGCCTAGAGGAGGTGCGCCGCCATGCGGCCAAGGATGCGAGCTTCATCCTGGTCTATCTCGGCGACGGCCGGACGCCCCACCGGCTCGAGCTGACCTGGCTGCGCGACCGGAAGGAAGCCTATGACCTCGGTGATAACGAGATCCACCTGGCCTTCACGGTCGATGATTACGCCGCGGCCCTGGCCAAACACAAGGAAATGGGCGTCGTCTGCTTCGAGAACCCGGCGATGGGCATCTACTTCATCGAGGACCCGGACGGGTACTGGCTGGAAGTGGTGCCGGAGAAGAAATAGAAAGCCGAAACCCTAAGAACGGGGACACGTACCGAAGCGGTACATGTCCCCGGACCGTCACCTCTCAACGTTATCGCGGGATCGGGACCCCCACCGAGAACTTGTGGACGGTCGTCGTCCGGTACGTCTGCCCCGGCTCCAGGATGGTCGAAGGGAAATTCGGATGGTTCGGCGAGTCGGGGAAGTGCTGGGTCTCGAGGCAGAAGGCGTAGTGCTTCTGGTAGGCCTTGCCGCCCTTGCCGACGACCGTCCCGTCGAGGAAGTTCCCGGTATAGAGCTGGATCCCGGGCTGGTCCGTCCAGATCTCCATGATCCGGCCGCTTACCGGCTCCTCGACATGGGCTGCGAGGGCCAACTTTCCGCCGCCGCTCCTCAGGACGAAGTTGTGGTCATAGCCGCCCTCGACCTGGCCGATCCTCTCGCCGATCGCGTGGGGCGTCGTGAAGTCGAAAGGCGTCCCGGCCACGGGCACGATCTGGCCCGTCGGGATGAGGTTGGCCGCGGAATCGACGGCCGTGATGGCGTCGGCCTCGATCTGGAGGATGTGGCCGAGGATGTCGCCGTTGCCCTGGCCCTTGAGGTTCCAGTAGGCGTGGTTGGTCAGGTTGACCGGCGTCTTCTTGTCCGTCGTGGCCTCGTAGTCGATGCGGAGCTCGTTGGCGTTAGTCAACATGTAGACGACCTTGACCGCGAGGTTCCCGGGGAAGCCTTCTTCCATGTCCCTGCTGAGGTACGTTAGCCTCAGCCCGACGCCGTCGGCGACCTGAATGGCCTCGGCCTTCCAGACGACCTTGTCGAAGCCCTTCGTCCCACCGTGAAGACTGTTCCCGTTGTTGTTCGGGGCCAGGCCGTATTCGACCCCGTCGATCGCGAACCGGGCCTTGGCGATGCGGTTGCCGTAGCGCCCGATGATGGCCCCGAAATACGGGTGCGTCCCGAGATAGCCGGCCAGCGTGTCGAAACCGAGGTTGACGTCGGCCAGGACGCCGGCCCGGTCCGGGACCTTGAGCGAGACCAGGATCCCGCCGTAAGTGGTGATGCGGGCCTCGAGCCCGGCCTTGTTCTTCAGCGTGTAGATATCGACGGGCGTCCCGTCGGCGAGGCTGCCGAAAGAGTCTTTGTTGACGGCCATTCTTGGACCTCCTTCCGCCGCGGCGGTCCCCCCGGGGGCGGCGGCCTCTTTTTTACAGGCCGGGCCGGCCAGTCCGAGAGCGAGGATGAGCGCCGCGAGGGTCGTTGTCCGGGCCGGGATTCTCATGATCGCCTCCACGAGGGGAACTCGGTCCCTTCATACCCCAATTAAAGCGATATTTCAACAATCCCCACCTCTTGGTAAAATCCTCGGGACATGAAGGCCGGAAATCCCAGGGACACGATCCCTTTTCCAGAGAAAAGGGTCATGTCCCGGATATCCCCGTGTCCCTCGGATTTTCCCGCTCGCTTCGCGAGCTGGAACGTTTGACCCCCGCCCGTCCGTATGGTATTTAGTTGGAAACAGCATGGTCGGACGAACGCTCAAGCATTACCGGATCGAGACCAGCCTGGGCAAGGGCGGCATGGGCGTCGTCTACCGGGCCCGCGACACCCGCCTCGACCGGCTGGTCGCCCTCAAGACGCTGCCGCCCGGCCTGATCACGGACCCCGAGCGCAAGAGCCGCCTCCTCCGCGAGGCCCGCTCGGCCGCGGCCATCTCCCATCCGGCCATCGCCCAGGTCTACGACGTCGACGAGGCCGACGGCGTGCTCTTCATCGCCATGGAGTACGTCGACGGCAAGACCGTCAGCAAGCTCATCGCCGACGGCGAGCTCGATCTCCTCGGCGCGATCGAGATCGCCATCCAGATCGCCGAGGGGCTGGCCAAGGCCCACGACGCCGGCATCCTCCACCGCGACATCAAGTCCGACAACATCATGGTCACCCGCGACGGCCACGCCAAGCTCCTCGACTTCGGCCTGGCCAAGCTCGTCGAGCCCGGGGCCGAGGAGCCGGCCCCCGAGCCCGGCTTCGACCGGACCCTGACCCGCGGCCGCGTCCACACCATGCCCGGGGCGGTCATGGGCACGCTCAGCTACATGAGCCCCGAGCAGGCCCGGGGCAAGGAGCTCGACCGCCGCAGCGACATCTTCTCCCTGGGCACGGTCCTTTACGAGATGGTCACTTCGGAGCTCCCGTTCAAGGGCGAGACGCCCCTCGACACGATGCACGCCATCGCCTACGAGGAAGCCCGGCCGGTGACCATCGTCCGCCGCAACCTCACGCCCGAGCTCCACCGCATCGTCTTCCGCTGCCTGCGCAAGAACCCCGAGGACCGCTATCCCGACGCCCACGCCCTGGCCGCCGACCTGAGGCGCCTGAAGCACGATCTCGAGACGGGGACGGCGACCAAGCTCCCCGCGGCCGACCGATTCCGCAACTGGCTCGAGAGGCTCCGGGCCTCCTTCCCCGGCGGCACCAAGGGCATGCTCATCCTGGGCGGGGCGATCGTGTTGGCCGCGGTCCTCGTGGCCGTCCGGTTCGATTGGGGCGGCCTCATCGGCCCGGCCTTCATCGGCCTCTTCTTCTACCGCTTCCTCCGCAACCGCAAGAAGCGGATGATCGCGGCTTTCGCCAAGAAGGTCGGCAAGTTCCCCCAGGTCCGGCTGATCATCGTCCGCGAGAACCGCGTGACCGTGGTCGTGGACAAGGCCCCGGCCAAGGTCTACATCCGCATCACCGCGCTCGTCGACGAGCTCAACGCCCGGCTCTTCGTCGGCAAGGACGTCACGGCGGAGGTCAGGTCGGAGCTCTCCGAGGCCGAGATCCGGATGATGCAGCAGCAGGTGGGCGTCGTCTACGCCCGCGAGGAGCCGCTGCCCGCGGGCGCCCCCGGTGCCCTCGAGGATTAGCCGGACTTCTTGGCCCTTAACTCCTCGACCCTCTTCCGGACCGCGGGCTGGTCCGGGCTGAGCTCGAGCGACCGTTCGAAGGCGGCCAGCGCCTCCTTGATCTTACCCGAGCCCTGGTAGCACTCCCCGATCGAATTGAGCAGGACGGCGTTGACGCCGTAATGCTCGACGGCCTTGTCGAGGAGCTCGATCGCCCCGCCGAATTTCCCCGACCTCTTCAGGGCCTCGGCGGCCAGCACGCAGGTCTCGTACGTCGGCGTTCTTTCGGCGGCGATGAACGGGGCCAGGACCTCCGCCGCGGCGGCTGGATCGTTGAGGGCAAGATGGACCCGGGCCAGGCTGGCGGCGGTCTCCTCCGAACCCGGCTTCCTCCGGAAGGCCCGGTCGAAGAAGACGCGGGCTTCCTCGTAGCGGCCCAGGTTGAAGAGCTGGGCCCCGATGATCTCCGGATAGATGGGGTCGGAGGGGTCGGGCAGGACCCGCGAGGAGAACCAGGGCCGCGGCACGGCCTCGGCAAAGCTCAGGTCGAACTCCTCCGTGGCGGAGACGATCACGGCCCCGGCCTTCGCGAGCGACGCCCGGACGACATAATGGGCCGGGGCGAGGTCGGCCAGGGCGATCTCCTCGAGGATGTTCGGCAGCTCGGCGTAATCGGCGGGCTTGCGGCTGATCGTGCGGACCGGCTGGCCGTCCTTGAGGAGCTCGATCCGGACCTCGCCCGACGCGGCGAGCTCGTCGGACAGGTCGTTCAGCTGGAAGGCGACGGCGAGCGTCTCCGGTCGGGCGAAGATCCGGCCCGGCTGGCAATAGATCTGGACCGAGCCGACCCGGAAGGCTTTCATCCGTCGTTCCGCCGGCCCGAGCCGGACGGTCTTGTAGCCGAGGAGCGGCTGGGTCATCTGGACGGCCGGTCCCGTTTGCGGGATGCGCAGGGCCTCGTCGACCGAGGTGAATTCCTTCGAAGCCTCGTTCTTGATGAGCAGGGAGAGCTCGTAGTCTCCGGCAACGAGCGGAAAGAGGTCCTGGTAATCGAAAGGCGCGCGGCCGGCGTCGGCCATCTCCGCGGCGCTGAGGTTGAGGGAGACCGTCTTGTCGAACTGATGGACCAGGCGGCCGCCGGCGGCGGTGACCCGCCCGTTGACCTTGAGGGTCGTGGAGTACTTGCCTTCGTACTCTTCAACCGACAGGCGGCGGGGCTCGACGGCATAATGGACGAAATACAGGCCGGAGGGATCGCGGAAGACCTTGATCAGGCTGTCGCAGTCGAGATAGTTGGCGGTGTATTCGACCTCGACGAGGTCCTTGTACTGGAGGAACTTCTGAGCGTATCTCGACTCGACGGCGCGGGCCGGGGCGGACTCGACCCTCTGGATGAGGAGATCGGAGCTCAGCGACGGCCGGCCCGAGTACTCCTCGCTGGCGCCGGGGATGAGGGACAGCGAGACCCGGGCCAGGTCCGGCTCGATCTCGAGAAGCTTCTGGTAGGCCGCTGCGTAATCCGTCTGGCCGATATAGCCGGTCAGGAGCGCCTGGGGCCCGTCGCCGACCGGGCTGTAAAGGCGGTATTCGCCATGGCCGCCCTCGCGAAAGAAGACCAGGTTGAATCCCGCCGGCAGCCCCAGGCCGGTCATGCCCTGGTAGAACCAGATCTCGGTGTCATAGGTCTGGGACTTCCCTTCGAACCGTTGGGTATCGCGGGGCTCGCCGAGGATGATGTAGATGCGGCCGCGGTCGGTGTTCCGGCCCGGCCGGGGGGCATCCCGGCCGAGATAGCGGTCGGCGTAGGCGAGGCGGCGGAAGTGCTCGGTCTTGAACTCGTTCTCCTCGCTCCCCGGCGTCGGGTCGCGCTGCTTCCAGAAGGCCTGGATGAAGAGGTCCCGCTCCCGGTCCGACTGGAGCTTCAGGAAGACCTCGCGCTCCATGGGGGCGATGATGTAGGCGACCTCCTCGTCGAGCCATTTCTTGTAGGTCTCGGGCAGTTTCGGTTTCTCGGCCTTCTGGCCGGAGGGGGCGGCCGGGACCGCCGAGAGGGCCCAGAAGACCGCCAACATCGATACGACCGCCGCGCGACTCGTTCTCATGCCCACCTCGTGCGCAATCGGGCCAGCTCCGTGCCCGTGTCCGCGTGGGAAATGCGGTGGAGGAACACGGGCCCGGAACCGCCTTCGTCGATCCTCTGGACCGCCGAGACGACTTCGTCGCCGTAGACCGCTTCGGCCTTGTAGGAGACCTCGATATCGGCCGGGCGGAGCGCCAGCAGGACGTCCCGCGGGACCGCTTCGAGCGCCCACTCGATATAGACCGCATTGTTGACGTGGCGGTTCCAGTCGAGGTGGGCCGTTTCGACCCGGAAACGGACCTCGGCGTCGGCCGCGGCAAGGACGGGCAGCGAGGCGAAGGCATCCTCGAGGGCCCGCCGGTCGATGGCGTATTCGGGCCCGACGACGCTCGAGACCTCGACGGTCTTCCTCTGGGCGAGGTCGAGGACCATCCAGGACGAGGTCGCCGAGAGAACGGGCTGTCCCCCGCCGTCGGCGACCTTGAAGTCGCGGGTGGCGAAGTGGCCCCGCTTGCCGGACGGCCAGGTGGTGACGACGATCCGGGCGCCCAGGGGCGGGAAACGGTGGATGAGGACATGATAGCGGGACAGCACCCAGGTCATGTCGCGCTTGAGCAGGTCGAGGACGCCGAGCCCGAGCCGCCCGGCGTGCTCCCCCGCCGAATCCTGGAGGTAATTGAGCAGCGCGGTGGCTTTGGCCAGTCCCCTGGCGTCGGTCTCGTAGGAGTGGACGCTGTATTCTTTCTCGAGGACGAGCTCGGTCATAGGGGCATTATAGCCGCTCTATCCGCCGATGTCATCGGAGGCGCCTGCTCAGGGGGAGCAACCCCTAGATCCGGACCGGCCGTCCCGAACGTATGGACTCGAAGCAGGCGTCGATCGCGCGCATGTTGGCCAGGGCGTCGGCGGCGGGAAAGCGAAGAGGAGCCTGGCCGAGGACGGCATCGGCGAAGTGCTCGGCCATGAGCCGGAACATGTCGGTCTTGCGGATGCGGACGGCCTCGCGGAGGTCGCCGTGGACGATGGCCAGGGCGACGTCGAAGCCCTTGGCCGAGAAGGCCCGGTCGAGGTGGAGCGTCCCTTCGGCGCCGACGAGGAGGAGCCGGCTCTGGAAATGCTCTTCGAAGCTCGAGTCGCAGAGGCCGAAGCGCCCGCCGGGGAACTCGAGGAGGACCGATGTCGTCATGTCGATGCCGGTGGCCGGGTCCAGCCGGGCCGCGGCGAAGGCTGAGATCGGTTCGACGCCGAAGACGAGCCGGGCGATGCTGATCGTGTAGCAGCCGACGTCGTAGAGCGCCCCGCCGCCGAGGGCCGGTGACCAGCGGTAGTTCGCGGCGTCACGTTCGAAACTGAAGGTGAACGAGGCATGGACCGAGCGGACCTCGCCGATCTTGCCCTGTCCGATGAGCGCGAGGGTCTTCTCGATCTGCGGATGGAACTTGTACATGAAGCCTTCCATCAGCTGGACGCCGCCGGCCTGGGCCGCGGCGATCATGGCCTCGACCTCGGCGGCGTTCATGGCCATGGGCTTCTCGCAGAGGACGTGCTTGCCCGCCTTCATGGCCCGGATGGCCCACTCGGCGTGGAGGTTGTTCGGCAGAGGGATGTAAACGGCGTCGACGCTCGGGTCCTCGATGAGGTCCTGGTAGGTCCGAAGAACGGTGTGGATGTCATAACGGACTCCCCAGGCCCGGGCCTTGACTTCGTCGCGGGAGGCGATGGCCGCCAGGAAACCGTTCCGTGACCCGATGACCGCCGGGATGAAAGCCTTTTCGGCGATCCCGGCGCACCCGAGGATGCCCCAACCGACCTTGCGTTCCATCGTCGCGCCTCCTCCGTCCCATTATGAGGCCGGAGGCGCCCGGGCGCAATCCCCCTGGAGACATGAGGCGGACGCCTTGATTTTCCGCCTGGCCCTGGATGATACTGATGGGGACATGTACCGGGTACGTGTCCCCGATCTAAGGAGGGACGAATGGCCGACAACATGGACCGCAGGGAGTTCCTGAAGTTGAGCGGCGGGGCTTCGGCCGGCGCGTTCCTGGCCAATTTCCGGTCCGACGAGTCGCTCTTCGCCCAGCCCCGGCCTAAAGACGGGCCCGTCCGGATCGGCGTCATCGGCACCGGGAACCGGGGCCGGTCGCTCCTCGGGAACCTCCTCCTCATGCCGGGGCTCGAGTTCCCGGCGCTTTGCGACATCGACCTCGCGGCGCTCGGCCAAGCCCAGGACATGGTGGTCAAGGCCGGACGACCCAAACCCGAGGGATATGCGGAGGGGCCCGAGGACTTCCAGCGTTTGCTCTGGCGCGACGACATCGACGCCGTCGTCATCGCTTCTTCATGGGACTGGCATACGCCCATGGCGGTCTGCGCCATGAAGAACAAGAAATACGCCGCGGTCGAAGTGCCGGCGGCCATGACCTTCGAGGAGTGCTGGGACCTCGTCGACACATACGAGGCGACCGGCGTCCCCTGCATGATGCTCGAGAACTGGAGCTTCCGCCAGGACAACCTGGCCCTGCTCAACATGGTCCGCAAGGGACTTTTCGGCGAGATCGTCCACGTCCAGTGCTCGCACACC
>Ga0136653_10000608_pt1 | contig 18898 bp, 12 predicted proteins | sample LakKivw275mmetaG_FD_94866 | JGI IMG/M metagenome (GOLD analysis project Ga0136653, IMG submission 94866) | Anoxic lake water microbial communities from Lake Kivu, Rwanda to study Microbial Dark Matter (Phase II) - Lake Kivu water 275m metaG... | ecosystem: Environmental > Aquatic > Freshwater >...
AAGTGGGGGAGAGCGTCCAGGGCGAAGTGGCTTGCGAATGCAAGCAGAACCCCCAACGGCTTCCACCGGACATGTCGGCAGATCGCTGCGCCGACCAGGAAGTGCGCGGGGGATTGCATGGGCTTGAGGTTCCGAGGCCGGAGGACGTGGATCTGGCTGCGCGTCGAGGCGTGGGCCTCATTCGACGTTGCGTCTGACCGTTGCCGGACAGCCCATCGCGACGACGCCGGGAAGCAGGTCCTTGGTCACGACGGCCCCCGCCCCCACGATGGCGCGTTCGCCGATGGTCCTGCCCGGCAGCACGCTGGCCCCGATCCCCACTAGCGCAAGTTTGCCCACCGTCACGGTGCCGCCCAGGCGCACTCCGGGGGCGATGAAGGCATGGTCCCCGATCCGGCAGTCGTGGTCGATGCTGCAGGAGGTGTTGAGGATGACGTCAGCGCCGATGAGAGCCCCGGGGTTGATCACCACGCCGGCCACGATCTGCGTTCCGGCACCAACTTCAGCCGACCGGGCGATGACTGCTGAGGGGTGAATGGCTGACCAAGGGGATAGGCCTCTGGTCTCGGTTTCGGCGAACTTGGCCGCCCGTATGGCGTTGTTGCCGATCGCGACCAGGAAGTGTGTTGCGCCGCACTTGCCCGGCCAGTGCGGGTCCGAGGCCCCAGCAAGCACCCGTATGCCGTCAACCTCCTGGCCGAGGAGCTTGGGATTGTCGTCTACGAAGCCCAAGAGGTCCGTTTGGTTTTGCTCCCGGACCACATCGGCCATGACGCGCCCGTGTTCCCCAGCGCCCACGATTACCAGGCGAGGTCGCGGCATGGGGGAGACCCTCCAAGGGAGCGTCTGAACTCACTGGGGCCCACCGGATTCCTGCCCCGTGAACTCCTTCACTGTGCCATCCGCGGCCTGGATCCCTCGGCGCGCTACTACAGCCAGGATCGTCCTCAAGAACACCCTCAGGTCAAGCAGCAGGGACCAGTGCTCCACGTACCAGGCATCGAGTTCGAGTCGCTCCGGCCAGGGAGCATCATTCCGGACCGTGAGTTGCGACCAGCCCGTAATGCCTTGCGGCAGCAAGAGCCGCATCCGCTGGCGGTCGTTCCAATGCTCAAGGTAAGCAACCGGCAACGGCCGGGGCCCGACGAAACTCATGTCACCAAGCAGTACGTTCCAGAGCTGCGGCAACTCGTCGAGGCTAGTAGCGCGTAGCAGCTTACCAATACGCGTGATGCGCGGGTCATCCGCCTCGATGGCCAGTCCGGCGCCCTCATACTCGGCGCCCTGGACCATTGTGCGCAGCTTGACCATGCCAAAGGTGCGCCCAAACTCGCCGAGCCGTTCCTGCACGAACAGCGCCCCCCCCGGCGAGCCACGCTTCACAAGCCAACCCAACAGCAAGATCAGAGGGCCAAACAGCAGTAGGGCCACAGTCGCCCCCAGAACGTCGGCGAGACGCTTCACGAGCAGGCCAAGGCGGCGCGTCGGTGGCATCATGCGCGCGTATTGCTCGCGCAATGCTGCTATGGCCTCGGGTTCTGTTGGGGGCGAGCTACCCACGGTGTGTCTCTTCTTGCCGAGGTCGCGAGGCGTCCGCTCTGCTGGTGACTGATTCGCTGCCAGCCTGCGGGGCTCCTCCCGTCCCCAAGTGCAGACCCGAGTCAGGCGAGAATGGCCGTCACGTTGGGAGCCGCCTGCACGGGGTAAGTAAACATAAGGCGCATTATCGTGTCCTACAACTCGCAGGCCGCCAGCGTACCGTTGGTACCGCCGCATCTCGGTTCGCGAAGGCTCCGCGGCCTGGAGAGAAGGCGAGGGTGGCCTCAACGGGGAACCCATGCTTGGGTTGTGGGACTGCTGACCCCAAGGCGTGAGGACGAGCCGTTCACGTGGGAAATCGTCGATTGGGGATCGGATTCCTCAGCAGCGCGCCACTGTGCCAGGCCCAGTATGGAGCCGTGTCAGTAGCGGCACGGTACGACGGCCAGGGCACTCCTGAGCGACGCCGCCCTCGGGTTCCTCCTGGGCCTCGCCATCACCATCCCCCTGTGGGGGGCCGAGCGACGAGAGGGGGCGCTTCGCCTACTGGCGCCGGCGCTGTATAGATAGGTTGGGGGGAGGGCCTGAACCTTGCTCAGCGCAGAGGAACTGAACCGCCGCTATTTCCGCACCGCCTACGGGACAGGCGTTCACGGATGGCAATCGACCGAGGCCTCCCCGTATATCGTCGAGCGCCTGCGCGTCGTCGCGCAAGCCGCGCCCGGCGGCAGGCTGCTCGATCTCGGCTGCGGCGAGGGGCGTCATTGCATACTCGCTGCCGAGATGGGCTTCACGGTGACCGGCGTCGATTACGAGCCACTCGCCATCGGGCGAGCCCTGGGTAACGTTCGCCGCGCGGGCCGTGAGGACAAGGTGCGTTTCGCAGTGGCTGACATCTTCGCCCTGCCCTTCCGCGCGGGCAGCTTCGACGTTCTCCTCGACTTCGGGTGCCTACACCACCAGAAGAAGTCGGACTGGGTGAGATACCTGGCCATGGTGCGGACCGTGCTCAGACCCGGGGGATGGTTCCTGCTAACCACCTTCAGCACGCACTTCGGCGCGTTCGGGCCACAGAAGCGCCGCTGGCACCTCGCCCGGGGCGCCTACCGCCGCTTCTTCACCGCGGACGACATCCGGCGGCTCCTCGAAGAGGACCTCGACCTCGTGAGCATGAACGAGGAGCGTGAGGGGCCGCGAGGGTTATGGCATGTGCTGATGCGGCGGAAGGCATGAGGCGGTCAATTCGGCGTCAATGAGATGACCGTGATGCGGAAAGGAGAGCATGATAGATGGAATGGCAGGCATGGGGTCAGAGGCTCGTTGAGGTTCTGGAACTGAAGCTGGCGCCGATCGCGGTGACGTATGCAGAGAAGGGACCTGAGGGCGCACAGGTGCGCAAGTGCCGCGTCTGCGGGGCCCTGAGGGACGTGGCGCAGGGGGCAGTGATCGACCTTACCGCGGAGAACTCCGCCTGCCCGGGCGGATCGCAGTACCTGGGGCTACAGGCTCAGCCCCCTGACCGCCAGGCGACACTGCGCGAGTTCCTGATTCACGGGGAGAAGCTGTTCTCGTGCCCTGCGTCCATCTACCGGTCGATGGCCCTGGCGAAGGTCAGGCCGCCCTTCGGCCTGGCGCCACACGTCGTATTCGCACCGCTGCCGCGCACGTTGCTCCGGCCCGATGTCACAGTGTTCATCTGCAACGCGTGGCAGGCCGCGCGGCTCATCAACCTGGCCTACTACGAGACCGGTGAGCCGATGGAGTGTGACCCGACCGGCTCGCTCTGCCGTTCGGCTATCACGTACCCGCTCGTCATGAACCGCGTGAACGTGACCTTCGGGGACGTTACCGCGCGCAAGATGGAGAAGTACGCCGAGGATGAGCTGCTCGTCAGCCTGCCCTATCCCGCCCTACGCTCCGTTGCGCTGAGCCTCGATCACTGCACCGCGGGCACCGCGAAGACGGAGATCCCGGCTGCAATGCGGAAGCTGATGGCGGAGTCGGGCGGCGAACTGCCGGAAATCTGACGGGCTTACGTCGGCCGCTGCCGCGCGGCGATCGAGAGCCGGCGTCGTGCTCGTGTCAGATCGAACGAGCATATCTTTCGCATCACGCTTCCCAACGACTCGGGGGGCCTCGCGACCCGGAACGCAGGCGTCTGCACATGCTGCGACGAACCCGTACCTCAGTCGCGGGGCTGACCCCATGCAGCGATCACACGCCATTGATATGGGGAAACCCGGTTTGCGTCGCACGGCCGTATGGCGGCGATGCATGGGGCGGGCCATGTGCCCACCGTGTCACGCCTCCGGCGCAGAGCCAAGGGCCCGACACGGCGGCCCGGTACCTGCGAACTTGTGGGCCGCCTTTCCCCTCGCCTTGCTCGTCCTCGTATGCGTGAGTTCCCCCTCAGCGAGCAGCTACCTCACTGTCAGTACGACGGTCGCTGGTCACACAGCCCGGTACATCGGGGGTTGTGAGGCCAGCGAGTTCGCGATCTCCGAGGTCGTGGACTCCGGCTGCAACGTGCTGCGGCTGTGGACCAAGATGGACGAGCTTGAGTGGTGGGATGACGACGATTGCCTCGACGGCAAGTGGGACAACAGCGAGTATGGCCTGCCGACGATCGCGCAGATCAAGGCGGATGCCGGTGCCGGCTTCGCAAACACAGTGCCGTGGTCCGTATGGGATGAGCGCTTCGACCAGGCGTGGTGGGAAGGGGGCACGGTATCCCGCAAGCAGATCATCCAAAGCTGCAGAGACAACGGCGTAGAGCTGCTCGTGGAACTACGGACCGTGGACGATGCCGGCAACCCTTGGTGGGCGCCCCGTCCCCCTCTTGACCAGGCCGACGTCAACGAATGGTGGGAGCACTGCTTCGCGGTCGCCTACTGGCTGAATGTCCGCAACAACTTCGGCGTCACTCACTTCGAGGTGCTCAACGAACCCGACTATAACGGTCAGGGCTGGTCGCCGTCCGGCGATCAGGCGGGGTATGTGCAGATGATCCAGACGGCTTCCGACGCCGTCCGCTACGCGAACGGCATGGCCGGCCTCGATACGTACATCCACACTCCGGTCGTGGCAAGCTACGACGGAGGCTGGATCGAGTACTGCCTGCAGAATGCCGATGCCGACATCGATGTCGTGGACTACCACTACTACCCCGATGGGATCGGCAGCACGGTGCAGTCAGTGCAGTTGAAGATCGCTGCCAACGACCCCGATGGAGTAGCGGAACCGATCTGGATCACCGAGTTTGGGAACCTGTCGGGAAGCTACAACAGCGTCTCCGAGGCGCTCAGAACGGCATCCAATGTCTTCGACGCCGCCGTAGCCGGCGCCGAGGGACTGACGATCTTCTCGCTATCCAGCTGGCCTTCCCCCGGCGGGTTGGTCGCCCCGGCGCACACGAAGACCGAGTCGTACTATGCGTACCGGCTGATGCTGCGGGCCCTCAATGGAGGCCGGAACCGCTACCAGCACACGACCGACCTAACCACCCGCGCGATGGCGACATCGGACAGCGCAAACCTGTACATCGTCGCCATTGACGCTAACGCCACCATCCAGTGCGACGTCTCTGCCTTCGGGGCTACGCCGACCACCGCCACCATCTATGAGTACAGTGCCACGCGGAAAGACGTAGTCACGGGAACCGTGGGGGTGGTGGCCGGCCGGTTCGACCTCAACGCTCCCGCCAACGCCATTGTCCTCGCCAGCGTACCCCTGAACCCCCTCGCCGTCCGCTGGCCGCGGTAGACGAGCGAGGGCAAATAGGCTCATGCGCCGTTGAGCCGTCGTCTCTCTGTTCCCGACCACTGTGAAGGTGCGTCTCTGCTGGGGCTGGCCTGGGTAAGCTGATCGGGGACGCCCCACCTCACAGCGGTGCAGAGGTTGGGGGCGGCTCTACGAGTCAACGATGCAGCGTTGGACGGGGAATCCCTCCGCTTTGTAGGCCGCAGCCAATCCGTTCCAGGCCGCGTCATCCTCGGGCGCCAGGCCGACTACCGCACCGCCCGAGCCGGGCAGCTTCGCCGGGCAGCCGTGCTCGTGGGCGATCTCCACCAGGCGGAGCGTCTGTTTGCCCAGGACCTCGTCGCCATACAGCTCCCGCCGCAGGGCGAAGTTCGCGTCCATCAGTTCGCCCAGACGAGCCGTGTCCCTATCGAGCAGCGCCTTCCAGCCCGCCTCGGCGAAGGAGGCAAACTGCCGCATCGCCTCCCGCACCCGCTCATCCCCGCGCTCCCACAGGGTCCGGATGGGTGAGTGCGCCTTGCCCGATTCCCCGCCCGGCGTGCCCCAGGCTACGAACAGTGCCGGCAGCAGCGTCGGGTCGAGGCGAACGTAGTCGCCGTGCCCCTGCCCGTCGAGCAGCTCCTTCGCGAAGTCCATGTACACGACGCCGCCGTAGACCGCAATGACCCGATCCTGCAGGCCGGCCTGAATCGCCAACTCCTCCGTCTCCACGCCCAGGATGATGTTGGGTCTCTCAGGCAGCGGGACGACCGACGTCGGCACGCCGTAGAAGTCCATCAGCGCGTGGAACGCCGCGGCGATGAGGGCGCTGGAACCGCCCAAGCCCACCTGGCGCGGGATGTTCGTGTCATAGCGGATGGTGAATTGCTTCTCCGGCAGAGCGACGCCCTGGACCCGGCAGACTTCGGCGAACTTCTTGCAGGTCGCCAGCATCAGCCGCAGTGCCCCGTAGTAGCCCTGCGCCGCCGCCGTCGCCCGGAGGTCCTCCAGGGAGTCGAAGACGGTTGGGTCATGCTCCGGATGTGGCTTGATGCACAGCTCCGGGCTCTCCCACACCTCCACCTCGGCGGCGAAGTTGCGGATCAATAGCGCGATGGTCTTCCCGTAGAAGCCGTCGGAGGGATTGCCGAGCAGTGCGGCTCTGGCGTAGCCCTTCTTGCGGATGATCACAGTGCGCTCTCACGGGGAAAGGGTAGAACGCGGTGCGCTTTCCGGCTTCCTTACCATGCGCCGCCGGACCTCCTGCGCAGCTGTACCGAAGGACAAACCTCCTGCGCCGCCGAATGCGGTATGGCGCGTCCATGCCCCGGGCGTGCCTTGCGGAGGTTGGGTCATGATCGACGGAGTCAAGCTCATCCGCCTGACGCGGCACGTCGATGACCGCGGCTTCCTGATGGAGATCCTGCGGTCCGACGACGCGCACTTCATCCGCTTCGGCCAGGCGTACGTCACCACGTGCGATCCGCAGCCGGGCGGGCCGGTCGTGAAGGCCTGGCACAAGCACGCGAAGCAGACCGACCACTTCTGCGCCCTGCGGGGCAAGGTGAAGGTCGGGCTCTACGACGACCGCGACGACTCGCCGACCAAGGGCCAGTCGCAGACGATCGTCCTCGGCGATGGGAACGACTTCCTGGTGCAGATCCCGCCGGGTGTGTGGCACGGCTACATGCCCCTGGGCTTCGAGACGGCTTGTATCCTGAACCTGCCGACCGAGACCTACGACCGCGAGAACCCGGACGAACAGCGCGCGCCGTGGGATGCGTTCCCGGTCAAATGGCAGGTCGAGTCGCGGTAGAGGTGACGTGGCATCGGCGGCCTCGCCGATGCGCCACACAGCAGCCACGCGCGAGCCGCGCGTGCCACGCACGACTCACGGAGTAGCACCATGAAAGGCGTCATCTTGGCCGGCGGAACCGGTAGCCGCCTCGAGCCGCTCACGCGGGTGATCAACAAACACCTGCTCCCGGTCGGCCGGGTGCCCATGATCTTCTACCCCTTGCGCAGCCTCGTGGAGGCGGGCATCCGGGAGATCATGATCGTCACGGGCGGCAACAATGCCGGCATGTTCCTGGAGCTGCTCGGTAGCGGGAAGGACTTCGGGCTGGACCACATCGACTACGCCTATCAGGAACGGCCGGGGGGTATTGCTGAGGCCCTCGGGCTGGCCCGGCATTTCGTGGACGATGACCGCTGCGTCGTGCACCTGGCCGACAACTTCACCGCGGGAAGCATCCGCCCCTATGTCGAGCAGTTCCAAGCGCAAAAGCGCGGCGCCATGGTGCTGCTCAAGGAAGTCGCCAACCCCCGGGCCTACGGCGTGGCAGACCTGGCCCCGGATGGCACGCTCAGGCGGATCATCGAGAAGCCGGCCCAGCCCCCGTCGAGCTATGCCGTCACGGGGGTGTACCTGTACGACGCGCAGGTATGGGAGATCATCCCCGGCCTGCAGCGCTCCGGGCGGGGCGAGTTGGAGATCACCGACGTGAATAACGCCTATCTCGAGCGAGGGCAGCTCTCGTACGGTATCCTGGACTGCGAGTGGGGAGATGCCGGGGAGTCGCATCACAGCTACTTCGCCGCGAATGAGGTGGCCTGGAGGCACGATCTGTTCGCGGAGTTTGACCGCAAATGACCCGCGGGATACGCATCCCCATCGCTGGCGGCAAGGGCATGTTGCATCGGGCGCTAGTCGAGTTGCGGCCGCTACATAGGTAGTCCCACGATTCCGAAGCGCCCGAGCTACGCTCTGGACGCCATTGAGTTGCTTCCCTCCTACCGGCACCCGTTCGCAGGTTCTGAGCCCTCGGCCGGCTTCCTGGCGCTGGGTGCCCTGTCGCCCTGCAGAGACCGCGTGCTTCGAACGATGGAAGCAGAGGTGTACAGATGACTGCCCTACGGTACCTTCTCGCCCTGGCAGTGGCGGCGGCAACCCTCACAGCGCAGGCCGACGGACTAGCGTTCGGCGATTGGAGCGTTCAGGGCGGCGTCTACCAGGTTGCGAGCGCCAGCCGCGCGCTCTACTCGCTGACCGATCAGCCCTACATCGTCGGCGAGGGCAGTGTGGAGGCGACGGTGACGGTCGCGAAGCGGCTGACGAGCGGCGGCTGGGCGGCCGCGGGTGTCATGGTGAGCAGCGACTCCGCCAACCAGTGGGCGTTGGGGCTGGTCGAGGGCCCTGATGGCCAGCGGTATACGGAGCTGATCGAGCGTTGCCAGGACGTCCACCAGGCGCAATCCACCGGCGTGACGCGGCTCGCGGGTATTGAGGGCGGGTTCGGTGGCACCTGGGAGTACGGCCACGCGTACCGCCTGCGGCTGTCGCTCACGCGCGACCGCGTTACGGGCAACATCGCCGACGCCGCCTCCGGCCAAGCCGTCGCGAAGCACGGCTGCCTGCTGGGCGATGCCCTGGCCGTGCGGGATGGCTGGGCGACACTAAGGGTGGAGGGCTTCGACGCGGAACTCGCGGATGTGCAGGTAGCCGCCGCCCCCTCTCTCCCGACCGCCGCTGGCCGCGAGTACCCGCAGGGCGAGCGCGGCTGTGTCGGTCTCTACCTCGGCGAGGACCTGCCGGGCTCAGAGCAGCCTCCGAACCTGGATGGGTTGGCGAAGCTGCTGACGCAGGCGGGCTTCACTACCGCGCGCCTGAGTTCAGAGGACCTGGCGACCGACGGCGCGCTCCCCTTCCCTGGGCTGCGGTACCTCGCGGCCGATCTGCGACGCTTGCCCGCCGGCGCGCTCCTCCCACTGAAGCGCTGGATGCGGCAGGGCGGCGTGCTGGTTAGTCTGACCGCGCCCGCCTTCGGGAGCTTCTACTGGCCTGGCGAACCGGGCTGGCTTGCGTGGGATGAGTACACGCAACGTAAGCTCCAGGACTTCGGCCGTGATGCCTGGCCGTTCGTCACCTGGTCACCGGACGAGCTGGCGAAGTGGCGCCAGACCCTCGGCGGCCAGGCCACCCGCAAAGCCGCTCTCAGCATGGAGGGCGAGGCTCCAGACCATCGGCCGGCGATGTCCTTGGTCGTCCCGCACTTCATCGACGGCTGGTGGTCGGCGGACCGCACCTTCGACACCCCGCCCGCCGAGCCGGGCGAGCGCCTCGTGTGCTTCTGGGCCAAGGGCGACGGTAGGACGCCCGAACTCAGCCTGGAGCTGAGGGAGCAGGATGGCTCCCGCTGGGTGGCCACCTTCCCGCTGACGACCTCGTGGCGGTACACGGTGCTCCCACCCCAGGCCTTCATCTACTGGCACGACAATCCCTCGCAGGGCCGTGGCGGTCCCGGCGATGGGGTGCGCCCCGAGAATGCTGTGACCCTCTGCTGGGGCATCTCAGCCTCGCACACGAGTTCCGTTCTGGGAACCGACGCCACGGAGCACCACGTGACCCTCGGCTCGATTGCATTGGCCTCCGCGGCCCCCGAGGCGCTGGCAGCCCTCGCGCCGGCCACCCGCCCCGACCTGGAGGGCGTCTCGCCGGGCTACAAGCTCTTCGAGATCAAGGGCGCTGCGCGTTGGGAGCCGACCGCGCTCGGCGAGCTGTGGGGGATGTCCGGGCAGCGCCCCGCGACGGCGGCGTACGGTGCGGTCGAGCGCCCGCAGGGCGAGGGCTTCGGCCGAGGGCACTGCTGGCGCTATGTGCCTTTGCTGAAGGCGGTGGGCGCGGACAAGCGAGACCTCGGCTCGCCGATCTCGCTGGTGTTGAGCGAGACCCTCTCGCTGCCCCGCTGCGCCTGGATCACCGTCGGCGCGCCCCGCGCCCCAGACCTTGAGCGTGCGGACCTCCAGGCCGCTATTGCCAATGCCGTGCAGCGCCTCTCCGCTGGGCCGCTCCTGTTCGAGGCCGGCGCTGACCGATTCCTTGCCTATCCTGACGAGACGATCACGGTCGGTGCACACGTGGTCAGCTACGCCGCAACCGAGGCGGAGGTCGCGGTTCGCGTTGTCGGCGAGAACGACCGGCCGGCCGCACCCGAGGTCAAGCTGCCTGTTGCCGTCAAGCCGCGCGAGATGATCTCTGCGAAGGGGACAGTCGCGCCCCTGCCGGTCGGCGACTATGTCGTGGTCACCTCGCTTCGCGTGGACGGCAAGGTCACGGACGCGATCCGCCACCCGCTGACCGTGAAGGCTCGGATGGACGCGCCGCCCCAAAGCGAGATCGTCCGCCGCAATGGCGGCACGCTGACTCTCGCCGGTAAGCCCTGGCACGCGGTCGGCGCGAACTACTGGCCCCACAACCTCGGCGGCACGCCGCCGGACGTTTACTCGAACGGGTGGCTCGATCCCGTGTCCTACCAGCCCAGCGTCGTCGAGGCCGACCTGACACAGATGGAGCGCCTGGGCTTCCACGCCATTGCCGCGGTTGGCGCCGAAATCCACTGGGGCGTGAGCGAGGACACGCCACAACTCCGCGACCTTCAGGACTTCCTCTGGCGCTGCCAGCGTCACCACATCAAGGTCATCTTGTTCGTCGGCGGCCTCGATCCTCGCGGGCGCAACGACGAGGGTGCCTCCCGCGTGATCCGCGCCGTGCGCTACCATCCCGCGCTGATGGGCTACGACATCGCCTGGGAGCCCTGGTATGGCGAGCGCCGCCGGGCGTACACGCCTCAGTGGCGCGACTGGCTCGTGGAGCAGTTCGGCAGCCTCGACCAGGCCGCCGCGGCCCTCGGGTACGAGCTGCCGCGCGACGAGCAGGGCAACGTGGACGCCCCCCCCGATGCGTGGCTCGGCCAAGACGGCCCTTGGCGCGCCATCACAGCCGCCTACCGTGCGTTCATGGACTACCAGCTCGGCATCGAGTACCGTCACTCCGCGACCCTCGTCCGTAGCCTCGACCCGTGGCACCTCGTGGGCTTCCGCGGCAGCACCGTCGATTGGCCCCAGGCCTTCAAGCCCGTCGAGCAGCCCTCGGTGCTCCACTTCATGGACTGGGCCGGGCCCGAGGGCTATGACGTGCCGGCCTACGGCAAGCTTTCCCCCGCGCCCTGGATCGCCGGCCGCGGCCTGTGCACCCGCATGTTGACCTTCCTCTCCGGCGGCAAGCCGGTCCTCTGGATGGAGTTCGGCCTGCCCATCTACCCGAACGGCACCGCCTGGCAGGATGGGATGCTGCACTTCACGTCCGGCCAGTACCAGTATCAGGTGGACGAGGGGCGCCAGTTCTGGCAGATGCAGGCCGAGTCCGGCGCGTGGGGCAGCTTCGTCTGGTGGTATCCCGGCGGGTTCCGTGTCGGGGAGAACAGCGACTGCGGCCTCGTCGATTCGAACAACGTGCCCCGCCCTGTCTGCGAAGCCGCCCGGCAGCTTCTTCCCCACCTCGCAACGAGCGAGACGCGCAAGGCCGACACATGGCTCGAGCTCAAGCCGGAGAGCAACCCCGGTGGCTGGGTCGGGGAGTACTTGCGCCTCCGCGACGAGTATGTCCGCCTGCGCGACCAGGGAAAGGTCGTGGATGTGCGGACCGCTGGCGTGGGCCTGACCTCAGCCGACTGCCCGCTAATCGACCCGGCCGGGCGCCCCTGGCCCGGTGCGGGCCCGCTGCGCTATCTGAATGCCGTCTTCGAGCGCCTCCGGATCAGGCCCGCCGGCGGTACGTGGCAGGAACTCGTGCTCCCTGCTGTTCCCGGCAAACCCATCGACGTCCATCTGCCGAAGGGCCAACCGGTCGAGGTCGAGGCCTGGGTCGGCAACCTCGCCGAGGCCAAGTGGCTGAAGGGCCAGGTGGCCCTGAGGCTCGGCCAAACCCAGGTGCCACTCGAAGCCGACACGCCCTTCCAGGCCAGCGCCCACTTCCCGCCCGCGCAGGCTGTGCCGTCACTGCAGGAGAGCACCACCTTGGCGCTACAGATGGGCGTCCCCGGGCGCGCGCCGTTCGGCGAGATCGTCCAGCTTGCGCTTGTGAAGTAGGCGGATCGGCTGCGGGAGGAGTTCATTGCCAATGGCTCCTGATCCGCCTCGCATAGAGGTTCACGATCGCCTCTGCAGCCCGATGGAGCCCGGTGGCGAACCCAGGCGAACGTAGCCCTTCCCGCAAGATCCCCCCTAGCTGCGCGCCCCTCGGCGATAGGTTCTCGGCGCGAGAACCATCAACCAGAAGGGCCAGAGACTCACTGTCGCAGTTCGAAGCCTGAGAACGTTACCTTGACGGCTCCGTTGGGGCTTTCGAGGCCAGCCGCAATGCCCATGCGCACCCGAGGCTCCATGGGAACGGTCACCTGACCGAGGTCGATGGTCTGGCCGTCGGCGATGCCCTTATGCACAGCCCTGAAGGCCTGCCCTGTGCGGGTGAGGCCCAAGGTGAAGTCGTTGTCACGAAGGGGCACCGGTGGCCCGCCATCCTGCAGCCAGTTGCCCTTCTCGTCGTAGGCGCTCAGCTTGAGGTACTGCTCCCCGGTCGCCCTCACAACGCGCTCGACGCGCACCATCGTGCGCTTCGGACCGAACACCACGAGCCCTGCCGAACTGGGGAACTGGGACGCGTCCGTCTGCATACGGACGGACGCCATGAAGTCGCCCACCACGCGCACGGTCTGGCGTGGCGCGTTGAACTCCGTGCCCCGGCCAAGGCTCGTCCCGGGCTCCGGGGAGATGGTCACGGCGTCACCATCCGTGCTGAAGCTCCCTCCACCCCGGGTGTCTGCCTGGTGCCACTCGCCACCGCTCAGCCCGGTGACAGCCCCGGTCCCTTGGGGTGTGCCCGCTGATCCCCCTTGAGTCGAACCACCCGGGAGGGGGGTTTCGGTCGGCCCCCCTCCAGTGTTCCCCGCCCCGCCGGGCGGCGCTTCCGTGTCGCGCGGCCCGGTGCCGCCTCCGTCGCCCTGTGGTCGTACCGCTGGCCGAATGCCTCCCGCGGTCTCTCGCGGGCGATAGCGGAATGTGATGCCCGTCTTGACCTCGCCCTCGGGCAGTGTGCCCTCGTATATGACGGCCTGGATCGCGAGTTCATCATCAGGGCCCTTGGGTTTGACAGGTTTGAGGCACTTCCTGGCGACGCCGGCAAGCCTCGGTTTGCCATCGGGCCCTCTCCTACCGACCCACCCACTGTCCTCGGTTGGGCCCAGAGTGTACTGCACGCCGGACGCGCTCACATATGCTGAGAGCTCCGCCCGGATCCCTCGTGCCCACGGCTCCTCTCCGCCGTTCGCATCGGCGGCAACGCAGACGCGGACTCCCGGCTCCAATACCTCCGGCGGCTCCTGGACGCCGACCGAGAGCGAGCAAGGGGCCTGTTGGTCCAGCTCGGTTATTGACTGGTAACTGAGATGGTGGGTGTGGACGGTATACGACCCCACTTGGCGCCCGCGTTGGATGATCGGCGTCGTCGAGTCGTCCTCTTCCAGGAAGGACGAGCGCGCGGGGTCCAGCACCCACTCATACTCCTGATCCACCACCTCGCCCGGCTGCATGACGTAGTCCCACGCGATCCGAGTGTACCCGACGGCGCACCAGCGGGAGACATCGACCTGGATGCGGAACTCGTTCGGAGGCCTGTCGGAGATGATGGCTGACCAGGTCCCCGAGTGAGCCCACCCGGCCATGCCTGCCACCGGCGGCTGGTTCTGCTCGCTGCCGGGCTTCAGGCAGTCCCGGCTGGTCCACACACCGAGGGAGCAAGGCACCTCACCCTCCGGCGCGTTGAGGTTGATCTGGACCGGCTGGCCGGGGCTCAACCGCAGTGGAGGTTCGGGGTTCCAGCTCGCCGTGCCTGTCTTTCTATTGTCGCGCGGGCCCTCCTCATACCGGTACTTGCTCTCAGTGGCCTTGACATTGAGGTCCAGAGCCCCGTTGGGCCCCTCCCCGAAGACCTTGGCCGACCCACGCACCCAGACTTGTGCCTCGGCGGGGGCGACCGACACAACAGACCAAGCGACAATCGAGGCTGCAACGATGGCCAAGACGACGGCGCAGGCCTGCCTGCTGACAACACGTCCGTGATACGCATCGTTGGGGGGCCGAAGGAACACTGTCGTACCTCCTTCTTGGTAGGGAGCAGTCCTGTCCATCGGTCTGGGGTTCCCCATATCAAGGGGGCGTCGTTGCAGCAGGGGGTGAGCAGCGCCCCATGCGACATGTAGCTTCGCCGTCGAGGCGAGGAGTGCCCTCGCTGACTTCCCCCCTGAAGCGCTTCCACGCCACATGCCGTCCTGGCGGAACCTCTCTACCCATGCAGGGCCAGGTAGCCTGCCATGGAGGTCATCGCCGTCTCGACCAGAGCACGGAACAAGGGGGCATGACGACAGGGGGTCGTTCGAGGACCAAGAGTCGTGGTCAACGGCACGGACTACGGAGCGAGAGCACGTTGGCTCTGCCTGCGGATGCCCTACATCCTTGGTTTGGTGTGGCGGGCGATCTCGTAACGGAGGCGGCTGGCCCACTTGCCGTACTCGCTGTTGGGGTCGGCCTGTTGGACCTTGGCGAGTTGCTCGTCCGCCCTCTTCACATCGCCGGCGTGCAGGCACATTTGGGCGAAGGCGACGAGGCGGGCCGAATCGGTGGGGTGCGGGCGATGGATCTTGTCGAACTCCTCGGCTCGGCGTCGGATGATGTCGGCGATATAGCCGTGAGGCATCGGTCGGCAGACCACGAAGAAGAACCAGATGTAGATCAAGCCCATGAAGCCCCAGAAATAGGGCATCCCGCGGGACCTTATGGCTCGGGCGACCGTGCGGCGCTCCTCCTGCACGAGGCGCGTTTCTGTCTGCCTCAGGACGTTCACCTCGGCCGGGCTTAGGTCGCGCACGACGGTTGCCCGGTTAGCCTCGGCCTGAGCCTGGGCAGCCTGGCCGGCCTCAACCTTGCGCACGTCGTTTACTTCTTGCGTCTCACCCGTCTTCTTGTCGGTGAACCTGAGTTCGCGCGTGACCTCCACGGTCCCATCGCGGACGGCAACCTCGCCCTGTTTGTCCCCCACCGCCACCTGGAAGGAGGTGCCGCGCACGCCCAGGGTCAGGACGGGTGTCTCGACGGTGAACTCCGAGTCGCGGGTTGCGAGGCGGCGGACGCGCGCGAAGAGGGCCCCGGCGCGGGCACTCAGACGTGTGACGGTGGCGCCGCTGAGGCGTTTGGTCAGGTCTACGACGGCCAACTCGCTGCCCGCTGTGAGCCGGACCTCGGACCCGTCGTGGAAGCGCAGGAGGGCCTCGCCCGTGGCGCCGGTGGTCACGAGGTCATTGGTGTGCAGGATGGTACCTTCGGGCGCGGGCGTTGCCTGCAGAGCGCCCGGGTGTGTGACCAGCACCTCCCCGGAGGCGCGGGCGATCACTGCACAGCCGTCGGGCACCTTGCGCAGGACCGACGCGCAGACGAGGACATAAACGACACTAGACACGGCCAGCAGGCCGAGGACGCCGAGCGCCTTCACCGCCCAGTGAGTGCGGCGCCATACACCCACGAAGATCGGCAGGCGCAGGTCCCCAGGCAGGGCGAGCAGGTTGCCCATGCGGGCCTGTTTGACCATGTGCCAGGTCATGCTGCGCCATCGGTCTCCCAGGATGCCGACCGCCAGGTACGGGATTTCGGCGATCGGCCCGGCGATGCGCATGCCCAGTTGGCTCCCGAGCCAGTCGGTGGTGGCGACGATGGCGGCGCCCACGCCCACGGTCCGCAGGTTGCCGACCCCGGCAGCCACTGAGCCGCCGCCGATCAGCGCCGCGGCGAGCGGCGTAAGCAGCCAGAGGAGCTGCCCGCCAAGCCCGATGGCGGCAAGGCCGGAGCAGGCGATGAGGAGGCCGGCGGCTCCGGCCATGAAGCCGCTGGCAAGGAAGCTCGCCAGGATGCGGGAGGCGGTCGCCCGTCCCTCGGCCTCGGCGCGATGGGGTGCCGTGCCCACGGCGAGGAATACCGGCCGGTTGAACAGCACCTTCGCCAATAGGAGCGCTGCGACGAAGAGACTCAGCACCACCGGTATGTGCAGGACATCGGTCTCACCAAGGGAGCTTAGGAGCGGGTTGCTCACCGCAAGGTCGGTATGGGAGGTGTAGTGCATCGAGATCTGCAGGGCGACCGCCCCGGTGGCGATGGTGATCATGGCGGAGGGGAGGCGCGTCCAACCCGTCACGAAGCCGTTCAGCAGGCCCACCAAGGCGCCGATGGTCAGGGCGGCGAGCACGGCCCAGCCCGGCCCATACACCGAGGCCATGGCCGCGCAGCAGGCCGCCAGAGCCGCCAGGGGCCCTGCTGAGAAGTCGTACTGCCCCTTGAGCAGGGGGAAGGTCACGCCGAGCGTCACCAGCCCCACCAGCCCGAAGGTCAGCAGGAGCTGTCGCCATGCCAGAGCGGAGGGCTGCAGTGCCAGCCCGCCCAGCAAGAGGAGCAGTAGGAGGGCGAAGGGAGCGATCTGGCCGACGGAGGTGGCTTTCAGCCAAAGGACCGGGTGGTAGCCCAGGGCTCGACGGATTGCCGCCTCGACCAGCGGCTGGCCGCACTCGTCGCACATCCGGGCGCCGATGGGGTTGTCGTGCCGGCAACGCGGACAAGCGATGGTGGGCATGGCTCTCACTCTCCTGGTGCGGAGGGCCGAGGGGCGCTTGCAGTCGTCCCCTTGCGATCCACCAGTTCGAAGACCTCGACCGGTTCCGGATGTCCACGTACGTTCTGCTCGCCCAGCGGCCGTGACTCGATCTCGTCCGCGACCGCCTCGGCCACCGAGCGCGTCACGAGAATGGTCGTGCCGAGTTCCTTGTTGAGGCCCTGCAGGCGGGAGGCGAGGTTGATGACCGACCCCAGCGCCGTGTACTGGGTGCGGATCTGGGAGCCCAGGTTCCCGACGACCGCCTCGCCCGAGCTGATCCCGATCCCGACGCGCAGTGGCGTGTCCAGGACGCCATTCTCCTGCCAACGGCGGTTGAGCGCGTCCAATTCGTGGACCATGTTGACAGCCAGGTGGGCCGCGCGCACCATGTGATCGGGCTGGTCATCAAGGGCGTTGAAGGTAATGAAGATCTCATCGCCGACGAGATTGTCTACCGTGCCGTCGAGATCGAAGGCGAGTTCCGTCATGCGCTCGAAGTACGTGTTTAGTACGGAGACGACGTCCCGCGGGTCGGCGGTCCCCATCCAGGCCGTGAAGCCCCGGACATCGGCGAACAGTGCCGTAACCGCGCGCACGACGCCTGCTGACCGGGCTTGAAGCTCCCCCGCCTCCAGGCGCGCGACGAGCTGCGGCGGCGCATAGCGGCCGAACTCGGTGCGCAGCCGGCGCCGCGACCCCTCCTCGATCGCCAGTCGCATCGCCGCCATCGGCAAGTAGGCGGCCAGAAGGGCCAGGCCCGGCCCGAGGACCGGCCACACCGTCCGGCCCTCGCTAAAGGCCCGCATCGCCAGCGCATTGTAGACCACCAGGGCGAGCAGTAGCAGCGCGAAGCCCAGCACGGGCCGCGCCAGTCGCGCCGTTAGCGCACCGAGGACTCCCAGCAAGATCGCCAAGCCGAAGACGGTCGCCCGGTTCGCCTCGGTCAGGAAGCTGTTGTCCAGCATGTTCTGCAGGATTTGGGCGTGTATCTCGACGCCGAACATGCCGCCGGGGTAAGGAACCACGAAGAAGTCCCGTAGACCGGAGGCAGTCAGCCCAATCAGCACTATCTTGTCGGTGAAAGCGCCCGGCGGGAAGCGCCCATCGAGGACGTCCACGAAGGAGTAGTGGGGAATCGTGCCGGCCGGGCCGAGGAAGTTGACGAGAGCGGCGCCCTGCCCGTCAAGCGGCGTGACCTGGCCCGGTGTCAGAATAGCCTGCCTGGCGAGGTCGAAGCGCATCGCCCCGGGCTTCCAGCCCCGGGCCTGCGCCGCGGTTGCCAACTCGAAAGTTGGGTAGAAGGCGCCGGTAGCGGCGTCTCGGATCAAGAAACACGCCCGCCGCAGCGTGCCGTCAGAATCGGGTTGCCCGGCGATGACGCCGATCCCGGCGGCCGCTTGGGCCTGGAGAGCCATCGGCGGCACGATGCCCGCCACGCGCGGGGCAAGCCCCTGGTGGATGACGACCTGCGGCTTGATCTGATCCTGAGCAGCCGCGGTCTTCACTTCGGCGTCTACCGGCCGGTCGGAGGCGTAGGCCGCATGAATCACGCAACCCGCCTCGCGCGTAGCCGCCGTAAGCTCGCGATCATCATCGGGCCTGCCACGCGATTGCTCGGAGAAGATCACGTCATAGGCGATGGCGCGTGGATGCTCCGCCTTGAGGCGCCGGAGAAGCCTCGCGTGCCAGACTCGATCCCACTCCCACCGACCGAGCCTGGGATCGCGGATGCTCGCATCGTCGATGGCTACGATGACCACCTCCGTCGCGCTTGGTGGGGGAGTGTCGCGGTATCGGTAGCGGGCATCGAGGGTGCGGAGTTCTAGTGAGTGTAGCGGCCAGCCGGGGAGGAAGAGCACGGTGCTGACGACGCCCAGCCCCATGCCCAGCGCGCCGCACCGGAGGATGGAACCAACGACCGTCCTTCTCGGCTTCCGCGTAGCGTCTGCGGACACGGATACCACCGCCCTGGCCAGCCGAGGAAGGCCGCCTCCTTCATCGAGGCGGTTAGGTCAGCGTCCCGAGTACGTCGGTCCGGCCCTTACTTCGCCAAGCTCGGGGGGTAGTCCTGCCCAGTACGGCGACGACAGT
>Ga0136653_10000609_pt1 | contig 18830 bp, 17 predicted proteins | sample LakKivw275mmetaG_FD_94866 | JGI IMG/M metagenome (GOLD analysis project Ga0136653, IMG submission 94866) | Anoxic lake water microbial communities from Lake Kivu, Rwanda to study Microbial Dark Matter (Phase II) - Lake Kivu water 275m metaG... | ecosystem: Environmental > Aquatic > Freshwater >...
CAGTCCCGTGGTGGGCTCGTCGAGGATGTAGAGAGTGTTGCCGGTCCATCGGCGCGACAGCTCAGTCGCCAGCTTCACTCGCTGGGCCTCTCCGCCGGACAGCGTCGGAGCGGGCTGCCCGAGGCAGACATAGCCGAGGCCGACATCCCGTATCGTCTCCAGCTTGCGGCGAATCACCGGGATGTTCTCGAAGAACTCCAGGGCCTCATCGACCGTCATGTCGAGGACGTCGGCAATAGACTTCCCCTTGAAATGAATCTCGAGGGCCTCGCGGTTGTAGCGACGCCCTTTGCATACCTCGCAGGGAACGGTGACATCGGACAGGAACTGCATCTCGATCTGCACGAATCCGGCGCCCTGGCACGCTTCACATCGGCCTCCTTTCACATTGAAGGAGAACCTGCCGGGACCGTAGCCGCGTGCCCGCGCCTCCGGGACGCGCGCAAAGACATCGCGTATCGGTGTGAAGAGACCGGTGTACGTCGCGGGGTTGCTCCGCGGGGTGCGGCCGATGGGCGACTGGTCGATGCAGACGACCTTGTCTATGTTCTGAAGCCCGGTAATCGAGTCGCATGCGCCCGGCAGGTCCTTGGCCCGGTAAAGGTCCCAGGCGAGGCGCTTGTAGAGCACCTCGTTGACGAGGGTGCTCTTGCCCGAGCCGGACACACCGGTCACACAGACGAACTTGCCCAGGGGGATATCCACGTCGACGTTCTTCAGGTTGTTCTCCCGCGCGCCGCGGATGGCAATCGACCGTCCGTTACCGGCCCTCCGCGTCGCAGGCATAGGGATGCGCAGTCTCCCACTCAGGTAGTTGCCGGTGGCGGATGACTCGCAAGCCATGATGTCGTCGATGGTGCCCGTGGCCACGACGTATCCACCCCACTTGCCCGCGCCCGGTCCGATATCGATGACGTGGTCCGCTGCTCTCATCATCGCCTCGTCGTGCTCGACCACCAGCACGGTGTTGCCGAGGTCGCGAAGCCGTTCGAGCGTGGAGATGAGTCGTGAATCGTCGGCCGGATGCAGGCCGACCGTCGGCTCATCACAGACGTAGAGGACCCCGGTCAGCCCACTGCCTATCTGCGTGGCGAGATGTATGCGTTGCGCCTCGCCGCCGCTGAGGGTCGAAGAGGCGCGGTCGATGGTGATGTAGCCCAGACCGATGTCGCGCAGGAAACCGAGCCGGCTCCGTATCTCCTTGAGAATCTGGCTCGCGATGACCCGCTCCCGCTCGGAGATAGCCTCCGGCAGCCGCGTCGCCCAGTCGACCGCTGCCAGCACCGGCATCGCAGCCACGTCCACGATGCTTCGTTCCCCAATCTTCACCGCGAGTGACTCGGGCTTCAGGCGCTTCCCGCCGCAGGCAGCGCACGGGTGTGACGACATATACCGGCTTATCTCCGCCCGGATGGCGTCAGAATCCGTCTCCCGGAAGCGACGCTCAAGGTTGGGGATGACGCCCTCGAATCTCGTGTAGCGCTGCACGAGCCCGTTGCGGCCGTCGTAGGACGCGAGCACGGGCCCGCGGTCGTCGCCGTACAGAATCATGTTGAGCTGGGACTCCGACAGCTCCGAGACCGGGGACGAGAGAGGGAATCCGTCTCGTGCCGCGAGAGATTCGAGCATGCTGCCGTACCAGACGGACATGCCGCCGTTGCGGGACCACGGGAAGATGGCGCCCTCCTCGATACTCAAGTTGCGGTCAGGAATGACCAGCGCCGGGTCGAACTCCCACTTCACTCCGAGGCCGGTGCAGGTCGGGCAGGCGCCGTGAGGATTGTTGAAACTGAAGGTCCTCGGTTCGATCTCGCCGAGGCTGATGCCGCACTGGACACACGCGAAATGTTCGGAGAAGAGCATCTCTTCGCCGTCCACCACGTTGACGAGGACGATGCCTGAACCGAGCTTGAGTGCAGTCTCGATGGACTCCGCCAGGCGAGTGGCTCCCTCATCGGGCGAGACCACGACGCGATCCACGACAGCTTCGATGGAGTGCTTCCTGTTGCGGTCGAGTTGGAAGTCGTCGGAGAGCTCTCTCACTTCGCCGTCTACCCGCACCCGGACATACCCTGCCTTACGCAGGTCCTGGAACACCTGCTGATACTCGCCTTTTCGGTCGCGCACAAGGGGAGCCATGATGGCTACCCTGCTGCCCGCAGGAAGAGCCCGCAGGGCATCGACAATCTGCTGCACCGTCTGTCGCTGAATCTCCCGGCCGCAGTTCGGACAGTGCGGATGCCCGATGCGCGCGAACAGCAGCCGAAGGTAGTCGTACACCTCCGTCACCGTGCCGACGGTCGAGCGGGGGTTGTGGCCCGGTCCCTTCTGATCGATGGAGATGGCCGGGCTCAGCCCTTCGACGTAGTCGACGTCGGGCTTCTGCATCTGTCCGAGGAACTGGCGCGCGTATGCCGACAGCGACTCGACGTAGCGCCGCTGGCCCTCGGCATAGATGGTGTCGAACGCGAGCGAGCTCTTGCCCGAGCCTGACACGCCAGTCACGACGACCAGCTTGCCCCGGGGGATGACGACATCTATGTTCTTGAGGTTGTGCTCACGCGCACCCCTCACGATAATCGCGTCGGACATGGCCGTCGTGATTGTACCACCCGGTACGAACGGCCAACAAAGTCCGCGGCACTCGTGATAACGGAAAGGGCGGGGCTCCGCAAGAGCCCCGCCCTCAGTAGTTAGACTGTCAGGAAACCTAGATGATGCCGGTAAAGTTCATGATGACCGGAGCAAGCATCAGGGAGATGACGGACATCAGCTTGAGCATGATGTTCAGCGACGGACCCGCGGTGTCCTTCATCGGATCGCCCGCGGTGTCGCCGGCCACGGCCGCCTTGTGAGCATCCGAGCCCTTGCCGCCGTACTTGCCGGGCTCGATCCACTTCTTGGCGTTGTCCCAGGCGCCGCCGGCGTTGTTCAGCATGATAGCCATGATGAAGCCGATGACGACCGCGCCAACGAGGAAGCCGGCAAGGGCGTACTTGCCGAGGATGAGGCCGACGACGATGGGGGCGAGGATGGACATGATGGACGGAGTCAGCATTGCCCGGAGTGCCTTCTTCGTACAGATGTCGACAACCAGACCGTACTGAGGCTTGGCCGTGCCCTGCATCAGGCCGGGAATCTCGCGCCACTGCCTGCGGACCTCGGCGACGATGGCTTCCGTGGTAATGCCCACGGCCTTCATCGTCATGGCGCAGAAGACGGGAGGCATGAGGGCGCCGATGAGCACGCCGATCAGGACAGGGGCGCTCAGCAGGCTGAGGGCGCCCGAGTCAGTCGTCACGATAGCGCCGCCCTTGATGCTGACGATGTTCGTGGCGATGGCGTACGACAGGATCAGGCCAAGGGAGTTGAGCGCGGCGGCGCCGATGGCGAAGCCCTTGCCCGTGGCGGCGGTCGTGTTGCCCAGGGAGTCAAGCGCATCGGTGCGCTCACGTATCTCGGGAGGAAGACCAGTCATGGTAGTAATGCCGCCGGCGTTATCGGCAACCGGGCCGTAGGCATCGGTCGCCAGGGTGACGCCGAGCGTGGAGAGCATGCCGGCAGCGGCCAGGGCAACCCCGTAGAAGCTGCCGAAGTGGAAGGCCGCGAGGATGGCCGCAGCGACCAGCAGCACGGCCGGCCAGGTGCTCATCATGCCGACGGCGAAGCCGGAGATGATGGTGGCGCCGGCGCCGGAGGTCGAGGCATGAGAGATGCCCTGCGTAGGTTTGAAAGCGTAGGAGGTGAAGTAGTTGGTGCTCTCACCCAGCAGTACGCCAGCCACGAGGCCGGCGAGCATCGCCCAGAAGAGGTTGATGCTGGCATCGAGGAAGTGAATGATCAGGAAGGCAAAGACGGCACTGAGAATCGAGGCCGTCAGTGTGCCCCGGCGCAGGGCGCCGAGCAGCTTGCCCATGTCCACGGTCTCACCCACGCGGACCATGAAGCAGCCGATGACCGATGCCAGCAGCCCGCCGGCAGCAATCAGCATGGGTATGAGCCAGGCCGTCTCATTGTTGCTGACGATCTTGAGAGAGACCACAACGACCGACAGGGTCATCGTGGCGATGATCGCCTCAACGTAGGACTCGAAAAGGTCGGCGCCCATGCCGGCCACATCACCCACGTTGTCGCCGACGTTGTCGGCAACGACCGCGGCGTTGCGGGGGTCATCCTCCGGGATACCGGCCTCGACCTTGCCGACGAGGTCGGACCCGGCATCAGCGCCCTTGGTGAAGATGCCGCCGCCGACGCGGGCAAACAGGGCCACCAGTGAGGCTCCCGTGCCGTAGGCGGGAATCACGCCCAGGAATCTGGGGTCATCGTGCCAGAGGAAGTACAGGATCGCGATGCCGATGATGCCGATGCTGACCACGGTCAGGCCCATGACCGCGCCGCCGCGGAAGGCGACGCGCAGGCCCTGATTCACGCTGTGCTGAGCAGCAGCGCACGTCCGGCTGTTCGACCTGGTAGCCATGTTCATGCCGGCGTAGCCGGCGGCCATGGAGCACACCGCGCCGAACACGAATGCGGCGCTGACCTTCGCCCCGAGCCCGGGCAGTATGGCAAGGATGATGGTGACAACGACAACGACAATCGCCAGAGTCCGGTATTCGCGGCTGATGAACGCCATCGCGCCTTCGCGGATGGCAGCGGACGTCTCGCGAACGGCCTTGGACCCCTCGTCCTGAGCCAGCACGTAGCGCGCGAAGTACGCGACGACGCCGAAGCCGATGATTCCGGCTATCACGCTAACCCACATGAGATTCATTGTGTCAGTCCTCCTTCTCACATGAGAAAAGGCGCCTCATCGACCACAGCGCCTTGTCTCACCTATCACGGTCGAGCCATGTCGTTCGAACACTTTAGGCAGGGCACTTCACTTTGTCAACAGACTCCGCTCGAAGGCCGCCAGCTTCGCCTCAAGGGAATCCTGGCGCAGCGCATTGGTGAGATCGCCGCGCGTCCGCTCGATCAGTCCGCGAGCGGCATCCGAGTTCCGCCTGAGCCCGTGTGTGATCATGTCCGGGTAATCCATCGACATCAGCAGGCTGTAGATGTCGTCCATCACCGACAGGAGTGTCTCGCACCGTGACGTGTCACCGCGCCTCAGGCTGTCCAGGATGTACCGCCGCATCTCGCCGATGGCTTCCCCCAGTCCGTTCAGGTACGCGGGCATCGGGACGCCAATACCGGCTGCTTCCGGCAAGGCGGTCCCCTGGATGAGCGCGAAGGTGATGCATGCCTCCGCGTACTCTTTCTGCGCGTCGTGCACGAATCCCGCCTGTCGGATTTCCTCGCTGTCGGCGACCGCCGCCAGAAGCTGCTCGTTCACCTCGTGGTTGGCGTCAAGCAAACCCCTCGCTGCCCCGGCGTCGAGGCGATGCGCCGCTCGAATAGCGTTCCCGCTGTTCTGGATCATCAGCCTGCACAGCGGCAGCGCCCGCTCGCGTGCGCGGTTCTGCACTGAGAAGTACTCGTGTGCGGAGGCCGCAATCGCGTCAAGCTGGTTCGTTTCCATCATGTCCTCCCCGGGCGATTGACTCTGCGATCGCCCGCGACAGTCCTTGCGCCGCCTGTAGAACATCCGGTTGCGAGACGACTGCGCTGATGACGGCGACGCAGCCGGCGCCGGCCTCGACGACGTCTCGCACGTTGAGCGCGCCGATACCGCCGATAGCTACAAGCGGCGTGTCGCCGACCACGCTGTGCGCCCATCGAACGAGGTCCAGGCCGGTGACGACCACGTTTTTCTTCTGAGCCGTGGGGAAGACCGCGCCGACGGCGACGTAGTCCGCGCCCTCCTCAAGTGCCCGAAACACGCTCTCCCGGTCGCTGCACGAGACGCCGATAAGCGTATCGATAGGCAGCAACGTGCGCACCACTGCGAGGGGCAGGTCCGTCTGGCCCACGTGAAGCGCAGGCGCGCCGACGGCGGCGGCGATATCAGCGTGGTCATTCATCACAAAAAGCACGTTCCGCTTCCTGCAGAGGTCGCAAAGGGCCTCAGCCTCGCGCAGCACGTCGCCCCGTTCGCCCTTCTTGTCACGCAGTTGAATGACTGAGGCGCCGCCATCGATGGCATCAGCCGCGATGCGGCACAGGTCGGCTCCGCCCACGGTATCCCGGTCGACGACCACGTACAGCCCTGACACGGCGCGGCGGCGCTCGAGGCGCAGCAGGCGGCCCACAAGGCGCTTCTCGAAATCGTAGGCCGCGTAACGCAGCCGCTCGACCTGGACCGTGTCGACGCAACCGGCAAGCACCGCAAGGCGAGAGCACTCCTCGATGACCCGCAGCGACTCCTCTACGCGCTTGGCATTGGCGCGAACCAGGGACACGAGAGCCGGGTCCGCCGCGGCGGGGAGAGCCGACTCCCTCCCCACATCGCCGGCCGAATCGCGTTGCGAGAGCAACAGCACGGCCAGCGCCTGCGCCAGGGCCGACACTTCATGGCGCGCCGCTTTCAGCTCCCGGCTCAAGGGACGGTCGTCGAGGATGAACCGTGCAACGTCCTCAAGGACGCGAAGACCTTCGGCCGCGCGATTCAGGTTGGCGTCCAGCAAACGCATCGTGCGCGAGTACATGGGCATGCCATTCTAACACAGGCCCTTCCGTGTCCCGATCGTTGCGGCGCCGTCCTGCCGGAGCAACGAGAGGGGGGCGGCAAGTGAGCCGCCCCTCCCTCTCCTGGTTCGCCTTGCTGTTGAACCGAGCCGCGCCCTAGTCCTCCCAGCCGCCGCCGCGGCTGCGGAGCTTGCCGAAGCACCACGCGAGGGCGCCTCCGTAGATCACCCACACCACAACTGCCGCGATAATCGCTTCAGTCGTCATTGCGCATCACCTCCTGCTAGTCCTTGCGGCCGCGAGTCTTCTTCGAGCCCAGCACGAAGCTGAGAACGAGGGTCACCACCAGGGTCCCCCAGATGGCGTTGCTGGCCCAGCGCGGGTAGCCGCTGTAGGAGTTCGGGATGTCCTGCATGAACCCGCCGTAGACAGCGACGAACAGAAGACCCAGCGGAACCACGACCTTGACCATGACATCAAACCACGGGCCGATGTTGAAGTCGGACGTGCTGTTGACGTACTCGCGCAGCCTGCTGGCCGGGAAGCCCCAGCCCACGACCAGACAGGCCAGTGCGCCGGTGATGAGCAGCCCGTAGAAAGAGACGGCCCGGTCGAGTATGTCAGGCCCCCAGTATAGACCACCGTTCGTCGTGAAGAGGATTCCGATGAGGAAGCCGACGATGCACACGCCGGCCGTCGTCTTCGTCCGGCTCCAGCCGAACTTGTCCATGAGCGGCGAGATGGTGCCGCCATAGGCCAGGAAGTACGCGGAGGACAGGCCGACGAGGAAGAGACAGGAGAAGAAGACGACGCCGAAGAAGGCGTTGGCGCCCGGCATCATCGAGATGGCCACTGGCCAGGAGATGTAGGCCAGTCCGACACTCTTCGTCGCGACTTCTCCAAGGGGGATGTTGAGGGCCTGCATGATGAAGCCGACCGTGCTGAACACAGCGAAGCCGGCGAAGAAGCTCGTGGCGGAGTCACCGAAGCCCGTGATGAAGGCGCTGTTGTTCACATCGCCCTTTCGCTTGATGAAGCTCCCGTAGGCGTACATGCCGGCCATGCCCACGGAGAGGGAGAAGGCGATCTGGCTGAACGCGCCGAACCAGACGTCCGGACTTGCCAGCTTGCTCCAGTCGGTCTGAAGGTAGTTGTTCAAGCCCTGCGCCGCACCGGGAAGCGTGACTCCCCTGACGACCAGTATGGCAAGGAAGATCCAGGCGATGGTCATGACCACCTGGGAGACGGGTCCGATGACCTTGGCCCCTTTGAAGACGACCAGGAAGATCACCACCCAGATGATGGCCAGCCCGATGAGCAACTCCGGAACAGGGCTGCCGATCTCGGCGGGACCGCCGGAGAGCTTCAGTACCGTCCCGAAGAAGAAGTCGGCCGCGCCTTTAGCGCCGGCCTGCCCCATGCCCCAGGCAACGGTCGCAGACGACACCGCATAGCGGAGCGTCCAGGCCATGACCACGGTGTAGTACGTGTTGATGAGGAACGCGACCCAGACCGGCCACCAGCCCAGCCACTCCCACTTCTTGCCGATGCCGGCGAACACGCCGGGCGCGCTCGACGCGAAGTACTTGCCCATGCCGAACTCGACGATGAGCCACGGGATGCCAATCACAAACAGGCCGATCACGTACGCGACTATGAACGCTCCGCCGCCATTGGCGTAGCAGAGGTACGGAAACCGCCACAGGTTGCCCAGGCCCACGGCAGAGCCCAGCGCAGCAAAGATGAAGTAGCTGCGCTTGCCCCAGCTTTCTCTATTCACCTCAGCCAATTGCTCACCTCCTTATTCTCGCAATCGATGCACGCACCTGTTCGACAGCTCGACCTTTTGTCCCATTGAGGAGGACAGCTCTCGCAAACGTAGATGCGGTGGCTACTGCCGGAAACGCCTATGCGAGGACCGCGCGTGGAACGGTCAGCGCAAGAGAGAGACCCGCGAACTGCGGGGCCACGAGGTAGCGGTCGGCCACATCCTCCCTGCACAACGCACATCCCTGACCGAACAGAAACGACTCTGTCTGCAGCACATTCACGCTACGAGTATTATTCGACCGGGTGGTTCGTATTGTCAATACCTTCAGCTTCAAGGTCGCGCACGTCACAACTAGAGGCGTCCCTTGTCCTTCATCGCCGTGAGCACGCGTCGCCGCGCCATCGTCTCGGCCGCCGTTCGTGGATGGATGCCCTCTGCCCTGGAAAGACTGAGCACGTCCCTCACATTGGCGCGGATTGGCCGCTTCACGAGTTCGAAGCTCTCTTCGACGGTACCTCCGCGCAGTTCCACTGAACCGGCGATGACGCCGCCGCTGTTGGCGATGAAGTCCGGGATGACGAGCACGCCGCGGTCTCCCAGGTGCTTCTCCGCATCCGCGGTCAGCGGGATGTTGGCGGCCTCTACGATTATCTGCGCCTTCACTCGGTCGACGTTGGCCATCGTTATGACATCAGGTCGCGCCCCCGGCACAAGGATGTCCACTTCGAGCCCGAACAGTTCCGCCCCCTCGATCCTGGTTCCGCGGGCACAGCCTCTGTTCCACAGCTTGCTGACCTTGCCCGTCGCCTGGTCACGCGTGACCAGTTCCTCATAGTGGAGTCCGGCGGGATCGTAGAGCGCGCCTTCGACGTCGGACACCGCCACAACCCTGGCTCCCTTCGCCGCGAGAGCCCGGAGGCAAGCCTGACCGACGGCGCCGAAGCCCTCTATGGCCGCCGTAGCGCCTTCGATCCGCATGCCCACGAAGTCAGCGGCTACCTCAGCCGCCTCGACCACGCCGTAGCCTGTGACGCCGACCTCATCCAGCGGTATGCCTCCCAGTTCCCGGTGGAGGCCGATACCGCGTCCGGTCTCGTCCTTGATGATGGCCATGCAGTGCTCATCGGTCCCCATGTCGGGTCCAGGGATGTAGTCGTCGTGCATCCGGATGAGTCTCGCAAACGCTCTCACAATCTCGTCCTTGTCGGGTCGGCGAGCGTCGCCCAGTATCGCGGACTTGCCTCCGCCATACGTGATGCCCGCGGCGGAGTTCTTCAGGGTCATCGCCCGCGCCAGGCGGAATACCTCCTGCGTCGACACGTCCGGCGCCATGCGAATGCCGCCGATTGCCGGACCCAGTGCCGTGTTGTCCACCACCAGGATGGCCATCAGCCGGAGCCTGGGAAGATAGAAGTGGACCACCTTCTCGGGGCCGAGTTCGTCCGCGAAACCGAATATCTCCGTCTCCGCTCCCATGACACCACCTCCTCGTTCTGCACTTCCTCAAACCATCCCGAGCCGGGGCGACACCCGTGGACACGACCAGACGTCTGCCACCTCAACAGGGTTGCCGTCGGAAAAGAGAGTGGGCTGAGGTAGCCCTCAGCCCACTTCGTGCGGCAAAGTCACGGACCGCAATCAGGGGTACTCGGTCGATGAACGGTTCGAAGCGTCCGCCGTCGCGGCCGACAACCCCGCTCAACGTGGGAATCACGCAGCCTCCACCCGACCCGGCATCCATCCGCATTCTAGCTACGGCCGCACGGGGTGTCAAAGCGCCAGGCGAGGGCGCCATTCGCCGGTCCGCTCGAATGCTATACTGTCGTGCCCAAGCTGCGGAGGGGTGGCCGAGCGGCCTATGGCGACGGTCTTGAAAACCGTTTTCGCGCAAGCGAACGTGGGTTCGAATCCCACCCCCTCCGCCAACCGCTCGGGGTTCGCGTTTCCGCCGTCTCAGGCTGAAGCGCCGGTTACACTGCAGCCCCACGTTCCTGATGGAGGCGGTCGCCAGAGGATACGCCGGCACCGCACCGGGCGCACTGTAGCGGCGGTGACTCTGGTATACTCTGCACTCAGCTTGAACCTGCGACTGATCACCATCGACGGGCCGGTAGCGGTCGGTAAGAGCAGCGTCGGCCTGTTGCTGGCGGAGAAGCTGGGCTTCCAGTTCTTCGACACCGGCGTCATCTACCGCACCTTCACCTGGAAGGCACTCGATGCCGGCCTCTCCACCTCCGACACGCATGCACTGATTCTGCTTGCCCGCCAGACCGAGTTCCGCTTCATGCCGGGCGCGGGAGCGCGCCTCACGGTGCTCATCGACGGAAAGGACATCTCGCGGCAACTTTCGCAGCAGCAGGTCGAGAAGAGCGTCGCTCTTATCGCCAAGATACCTGAAGTGCGGGAGAGGATGGTTGAGGAGCAGCGCCGGATGGCCGAGGACCACCGGCTTGTCATGGCGGGTCGTGACATCGGCACCGTCGTCCTGCCGTGGGCGGACCTCAAGGTGTTCCTCACCGCCTCGGTGCACGAGCGAGCGCGGCGCCGACATGCCGAACTGCAGCAGCGCGGCGCCGGCATCCCGTTCGAGACCGTGCTTGCGGAGCTCGAGCAGAGGGACCACAATGACACCACGCGCGCCGTCTCTCCGCTCAAACCGGCCGCAGATGCCGTCACAATCGACACTGATGGACTTTCTCTGGAACAGGTCGTCGACAGGATACTCGCCCTGGTCGAGAGTCGCCGCTGCGCGCGCTGACCCGGGACAGCAGAGGTCCGTCACATGAGCGAGCGTCGCGAGAAACCCTACACGCACGCCATCCTGGCCGGCGCCAGGCTGCTGTACCGGCTCCTGTTCAGATGGACCGTGACCGGCGCCGAGAACGTCCCGAGAGAGGGAGCCCTACTTGTCGTCGCCAACCACGTGAATGCCGCCGACCCCATCCTCCTGATGCTGGCGGTGCCGCGGTGGATTACCTACATGGCGAAGGAGGAGCTGTTCGACGACCCGCTCCTCCGCCGGGTGCTGACGGATGCCGGCATATTCCCCGTGGCGCGCGGGGGGAACGTGCAGCAGAGGATGGAGGTGATGCGACAGGCAGAAGGGCTGCTGGCTGCCGGGCACGCCCTCGCCATCTTCCCCGAGGGCACCAGGTCGCACTCGGGAGTGCTGCAGGAGGGCAAGGGGGGAGCCGCGCTCCTCGCGGTTCATGCCGGGGTGCCCATCCTCCCCGTCGCCACGGCGGGCATCGAACAGATGCGCGGCACAGGATGGCTGTTCCGCCGCCCGAGGGTCACCGTCACCATTGGAGAGCCCTTCCACCTCCAGAGCAGCAGCGCGCGCCTCTCAAGGTCCGAGATGGGACGGTTGACGGACGAGATCATGCGTCGCATAGCAGCCCTGCTACCGGAAGACCGGCGGGGGCCATATGCAGGTTGAGCGGGCACGTGAACTCGGCCTCTGCTTCGGCGTGAGACGCGCCGTCAACATGCTCCGCGATGCCGCCCGGCGCCATACCGGTCTGCAGACCCTCGGACCGATCGCCCACAACCACGTGCTCCTGCAGGAGCTTGCGGCCCTGGGCGTCGAGACAGTCGACTCCCCTGAACATCTGCAGGGTCCCGCGGTCGTCGTCTCGGCTCACGGCGTGCCACCGTCCGTCATGCACCGGCTGGCAGACCGGGGACTCAACGTCATCGACACGACATGCCCCAACGTGGCGCGCGCTCAGCACATCGTCGCCGAACTGGCCGACGATGGGTTTACAATTGTCATCTTCGGCGACTCGGGTCATACGGAGGTGCGGGGACTGCTCGGTTGGGCGGGGGAGAGAAGCATGGCCACTCTCAGCGTCGCCGAGGCTAGCGGACTCCTGCGGCGAGGTCCCCGCGGCAGACTGGCAGTCATCTCACAAACCACGCAGCGGCTCCAGGAGTACGTTGAGTTCGCCCGCGAACTGTGCGCCGCTGCGATGGCGGACACGGAAGAGCTCCGAATCATCAACACGCTGTGCGACGCAACGGTGCGCCGCCAGGCGGCGGCGGCGGAACTCTCACGCCGCGTCGATGTGATGATTGTCGTCGGCGGCCGTCACAGCGCAAATACGAGACGCCTCGCGGAGACGTGCGCGACGATAGTGGAGACGCATCACGTTGAGACGGCGGCCGAGTTGAACGAAGCATGGTTCACGGGAAAGGCCAGCGTCGGACTCACCGCCGGCGCCTCGACGCCGGACTCGGTCATCGACGAGGTCGCGTCCCGGCTCGAACGCGCCTAGCCCATCCGGTCTTCGAGCTTCCTGCCGCCGATGAGGTGAAGATGCAGGTGCGGCACGATCTGGCCGCCGTCGGGACCGCAGTTCAGGACCAGGCGATAGCCCCGTTCCGCCACTCCTTCCTGCTCCGCGAGCGCTCTGGCGCGGAGGACCATCCTCCCGATGAGTCCTTCATCCTCTGCCCGGAGGTCTCGCACCGACGCGATGTGCTCACGCGGCACGAGGAGGATGTGTGTCGCGGCAACGGGGTGAATGTCCCGGAAAGCAACCATCTCCCCGTCCTTGAAGACGAAGTCTCCGGGAATCTCGCCCGAGACGATGCGACAGAACACGCAGTCAGCAGGCATTGCGACCCTCCCGTATCATTCGCCGGCGCGGACGGGCCTCAGCGTGTCCCTCCGCACTCGTACTCGCCGACGATGAACTCGTAGGTGTTTGCGGCCGTGACCGTCACCTTCTGGCCATCGAAGGCAATCGTCGTCTGACCGACAGTTGCGTCCCGATACATGGCGTCAAACCACTGCCAGCCATCGGGCCAGTTGCCATCGCCCTTGGGGCCCGACTTGCCGTCGACAATCCCGTCGCCGTTGCCATCGATGAGGTGCACGGCGTTGACCAACTTGCCGTCGCGAAGGTACTCGACCCGGGCGAACAGGCCGGTCACGTTCACCGGGGCGGACGTGATGCGGATGGTGCGCGCCTGGGCCGAGGGGTCGCACCCGGCCGTTGCGGAGAGAGCAAGAAGCAGGACACCGAGCGCACACAGCAGCACGGGCAGTCGAGCCCCACGGCCCGTTCGTCCGCTCAGGTGCAGCCCGGTCATCGCGCGCTCGTGCATGCATCCCATTGTACCATCGGCGCCGGACGCGGCGAAACGCAGTTTGAACGCCGGGCACACGCTCGCCTACAATACCTCCGCCGGCCCCGGACAGCGAGGAGGGACAGCCGGGCTACGGGAGGAGGACAACGATGACTCGGATTGCGTCACAAGATGCCGAACGCGAGGCCGCGAGGACGGTGGCATACCTGATGGCTGCAGCGGCGAGGACCGCGCCGAAGGGACGGGGAGTAGACGCCATCCGGACCATGGTCGTCGAGGGAGAGGACGTCGAAGCACTTGCGCGGGCGATGGAGGATGCCGCGCCCGGGCGGCCGGACATCGTCGAGAACGCATATCGTCGCGACGCCCGCAACGTGCGTAGCTCCGCCTGTGTCGTCCTGATAGGGGTGAACGGTGCTCCGAAGAAGCCTGAGAAGCCGTTCGATTGTGGCGCATGCGGCTTCCGCACCTGCGCCGCCCTCGCCAGCGCCCGCGCGAAGAGGGTCGCCGGCAGCGACTACGCCGGACCCGTCTGCACCTTCACGGCAATCGACCTCGGTGTGGCGCTCAGTTCCGCCGCCAAGGTAGCCTCAGACCACAACGTGGACAACCGCATGATGTACACGCTGGGGGTGGGCGCCTGCAAGCTGAAATGGATGGACGCCGACATCGTTATCGGCATCCCGCTGAGCATCACGGGCAAGAGCATCTACTTCGACCGGTGACGGTCGGAACACCGGGCGCTCCTCAGGTGGCGCGGCGGATGCGGCTCTCCTGAAAGTCCTTCGCCTGCCTGGCATACTCGCGGATGAGGCCGTGATCGGCGAAGCTGAAGTGCGCATCGGCGCCGACGATTATGTGGTCCAGCACGCCGATCTCCATGAGATTCGCATCGAGGACGAGTTCCCGCGTGATGGTCCGGTCATGCTCGCTGGGTTCCACGCAGCCTGACGGGTGGTTGTGCGCAAAGATCATCGACGCGGCGTTGAGTGCAAGCGCCCGCCGCAGGATCTCCCTCGGATAGACCGCACTCGAGGTGAGCGTGCCTTCGAACAGTGTCTCCGGCTTGGCCCTGGGACGGTTCTGCGCATCGAGATAGACGACGCAAAACGTCTCCCGCTCAAGCGACCCCATGGACACGCGAAGAAAGTCAACGACCTCCCGCGGGCTTGCCAGCGGCCCATCACTCCGCTGCACCTTCTCTCCGTAGTAGTACTCCGCGAGAGCGCGCGCCAGCTTGATGACAAACGCGCTTGCCGGCCCGATGCCGGAAATCGCCTGCAGTTCCTCCGCTGATGCGTCGAGCACCCCTCGCACACTCTTGAACTCTTTGATGGCCGCCTTCGCCTGAGGCTTGACGTCTCCGCGTTCGCGGCCCAGCGTGAGCAGCAACTCGATCACCTCGTAGTCATGGAAGCCGGCCAGCCCATCCTGGGTGAACCGCCGGCGCAGCCGTTCCCAGTGACCCCTGTGAGACTGCTCCGGCGCGCGTTTGCCCGACACGATTGCATACTCTACTATATGTCACCCGCCCGCAGGAACAGGTTCTCGTATGCGCCAGTTCCACCTCTGGACAATCGGCTGTCAGATGAACAAGGCTGAGTCCTGGCATATCGCCCGGCTGCTTGCCGCGGCGGGCTACGAGGAAAGCCCGCGCCTGGACGGAGCCGACCTCGTGGTGCTCAACACGTGCGTCGTGCGCCAGAGCGCGGAGGAACGAATCGTGGGAACCCTCGGATTGCTTGAAGGCGTCAAGCGGCGTAGACCGGAGATGCGGATTGCGGTCACGGGGTGCTTCGCCGCGCGAGACAGGTCGGCACTCCACGCCGAGTACCCACACGTGGACCTCTTCTTCGAATCCGGCGACTACGCCGCGCTATCGCGCTGGCTCGGCTCTTCGGAGGCGACGGAGTCCGCACAGGCAGCGCGGACACGGCCGTGTGACAGTCGCGACTCCGCGCCGGGCGAGGCCTGCGATGAAGAAGGCTCGTCCGACATCGCCGCATATGTCCCCATCATCCAGGGCTGCAACAACTTCTGCACGTATTGCATCGTGCCCTACACACGGGGCCGCGAGGTCAGCCGGACAGCGGAGGACGTCGAGGCGGAAGTCCGCTCTCGCGTTGCCGCGGGAGCGAGAGAGGTCGTGCTCCTGGGCCAGAACGTGGACTCCTACGGCCATGACCTGCCGGGCCGTCCCGACCTCTCACAACTGCTGGAGAGGCTCCAGCCGCTGCCCGAACTGCTCCGCATCCGCTTCCTGACAAATCACCCGAAGGACATGAGCCCCGCGCTGATAGAAGCGATGGCCCGGCTGGACAAGGTCTGCGAGCACGTCGACCTTGCGCTGCAGTCAGGCGACGACGCCATCCTCCGGGCCATGGCCCGCGGCTACACCGCCGACACATTCCGCCGGCTCGTGGATTCCCTTCGAGAGGCGATTCCGGGCATCGCCATCAGCACGGACATAATCGTCGGGTTTCCCGGAGAGTCGGACAGCCAGTTCGAGAACACCTACCGGCTGCTTGAGCAGCTCCGCCTCGACGTCGTTCACGTGGCCGCCTACTCCCCGCGACCGGGGACCGCAGCCGCGCGGCGATACGTAGATTCGGTATCCGAAGACACGAAGGCTGAGCGTCTCCACCGGATAGAAGCCCTGCAGGAGCGCGTGGCGGCGGAGATCAACGGGACGTACGTTGGTCGCTTGATGGAGGTCCTTGTCCTCGGGCAGAAGAAGGGCAGATGGTTCGGCAGGACCCGCACCGACAAGCTGGTCTTCTTCGACTCGGAGGACCGCCTGGCGGGCAGGCTCGTATCCACGCGCATAACACGCACCAGCCCCTGGGCGCTGCAGGGTCTGCTGGTCTACAATAGTCCCGTCACCGCAAGGAGGAACCTATTACCATGAGTGAACAGCTCACTGCCATCCTGCCCCTGTTGTTCTTCTTCGTCCTTATGTTCGCCGCCATGTACTTCTTCACGATTCGGCCTCAGCGGAAGCGCCAGAAGGAGCAGGAAGAGTTGCTGCTGAGCCTGAAGAAGGGTACCAAGGTGATGACGAGCAGCGGTCTCTACGGCGTGGTTGAAGACATCGGCGACACGAGCGTCGTGCTCAAGACCGAGTCGGGCGCGCTCGTTCGCTACTCGAAGCTGAGCGTCATCGCGCGCCAGCCCCAGTAGCGGCCCGTAGACGACAGTCCGCTCAGACGAACTTTCCCGAGGACAGCCGCTCCTTGAGATAGCTCAGGAACTCGTCTGCCTTGTCCAGAGGGGCGCGCGTCACCAGGCTCACGCCCACGAACACGATGCTGCAGACGACGAAGCCCCAGACTCCCGGCCACCAGCCCAGCGGTTTCATGCCCGTAACTTGCAGCACCAGCACGAGGACAGCTCCTGACAGGATGCTCGCTACCGCCCCGGTTGCCGTGGCTCTCCGCCAGTAGAAGGCGCCGAAGATGCTCGGCACGACCATGAGCAGTCCCGCCGAGGCCGCCGAAGACAGGGGCGCAATCATGAAGTCGAGGCCGGACTTGCTCGAGACCTGCCACGCGAAGACCAGAGCAATCACGGCCATCATCGGAATGACCCACTGGCCCATGCGAAGTTCCTTCTCCTCGCCGGCCCCGCGGTTGAAAACGCCCCGGTAGATGTCACGTGCCCACACGGATGAAAGGGTGAGGAGGATGGAATCGATGGTTGATACCGCCGCCGCCATGATGCCCACCATAGCGAGCAGCGCGAGCGCCTTCGGAATGAACGGCATCGCAAGCAGCGTCGGTGTGGCCATGTCCGCGTTGGACAGGCCGGGAGCCAGCATTCGCGCTCCCAGGCCCCACAGCACCGAAATGAGCGTGTAGATGAAGCCGAAGACCAGGAAACCTCCCAGCATCTGCTTCATCGCCTTCACGGAACTCGGGATGAAGAACCTCTGGCTCACCTGGGGATTTGAGAGACAGAAGAAGAACCAGGGCAGCGTCAGGCCGAGGAACATGTTGATGCTCCACATGCCCGAGCCGGACGGAATTGTGAGCAGGCCGGCATGCTCCGCCTCGAAGCGAGCCAGGAAAGACCCAGGACCGCCGAGTTCCGCCATGATGACGACCAGCAAGACGCAGGCGCTGAGAATCATCACGAGCGCCTGAAAGGCGTCCGTCCAGGCGACCGAACGCAATCCCGCGATTCTAGACCAGGCGATGGCGAGGAGCGTGGCGACGAGGATGCCCGCCAGGACCGGGATGCCGCCCCCGCTGAGCCCGTTGAGCAGGAGCCCGATGCCGAGCAACTGCGCCGCGCTGTACGGCACGAGGAAGACCAGGGCGAGAACCGCGGCGACCGCGCCAACCGCGCGGCTCTGATACCTGTCCGTCAGCAGGTCCATCGGCGTTATGTAGCCATAGCGACGTCCCGCAAACCAGAACCTCGGCAGGAAGAACACGGCAAGGAACAGACCACCGAGGTAGGTCAACTCGAAGCCGAGTGCGCCGACTCCTCCGGTGTAGCTGAGTCCGGCGAGTCCCACAAGCATGAAGGCGCTATACGTCGTTGCGCTGTATGTCAGCGCCGAGATGAATCCGCCGACGCGCCGGTCGGCAAGGAAGAACTCGCTCATCCCCACGCCGACGTGCCTTCGAGCCGCAAGCGCAATCGCGAAGCCGAGCACGACGTACAGACCCACCGCCAGCCACGCCCACGCCGCGCCGCTCATTCCCGCCACCTCAGAAACAGTACGAACATGCTGGCAATGGCCACAAGGGTCCAGAGAACCCAGAAGAGGAACGGGCCGGTGAAACGGGGGGTCGAACCGACCACCCCCCAGGGGAAGACGAGGTCGAGCACGACGAGGAGCGCCAGCCAGGTCCAGGCGATCTTGCTCTTGCTTACCATGTCGGGACTATACCAGTGTGCTTTGTCAAGTTCCAATCGGAGGCACGAACGGGTCTGCGCCGGAAGGACTACTGCCGGCGACTTTCCAGCAGGACCGTGACCGGGCCGTCGTTGTGAATCTCGACGTGCATGTGCTCCTGGAAGACGCCGGTGGCGACACGCAGTCCCGTCTCTCTCAGGGCGGCCACAAACCGTTCGTACAGGGGGCGAGCCAGCTCGGGTGGCGCCGCTTGGGTGAAGCTGGGCCGGCGTCCTTTCGTCGTGTCAGCCATGAGTGTGAACTGGCTGACGACGAGCACGCTGCCGCCCGTATCCAGCACTGACAGGTCGAATGCGGAGTCGCCCCGCGCGAACACGCGCAGTCCGGCCACCCGCCGGGCGAGGTAGTCGGCATCCGCCTCGGTGTCACCGACGCCGACACCGAGGAAGACAACCAGTCCGGGACCGATGTCGCCGGTGACCGTCCCGTTGACGGCGACGGACCCGGAGATGACTCGCTGCAACAGAGCCTTCA
>Ga0136653_10000617_pt1 | contig 18714 bp, 15 predicted proteins | sample LakKivw275mmetaG_FD_94866 | JGI IMG/M metagenome (GOLD analysis project Ga0136653, IMG submission 94866) | Anoxic lake water microbial communities from Lake Kivu, Rwanda to study Microbial Dark Matter (Phase II) - Lake Kivu water 275m metaG... | ecosystem: Environmental > Aquatic > Freshwater >...
CCAGTTCACCACGTTGAAAATACTGCCAACGGTCACCACCAGCGCCGCCACCGGCGTAGCCACCTATTGGGCCACACTCAATTTGAGCTATACGCCGGGCGACTACAGTCCAATAAACGTCCGATTCGCCTATAAGAGGGCAGTTGATACGACCTGGACCTATACTACTTTTGCCTACAAGCCGGGTTCACCTTATGCCACGACAATCTACAATCTCGCCTCAGACACCACGTATGACTTCATGGCCCAGCTCAGGTATGACTCCAACATCATGGACGGGACCACCCTCCAGTTCACCACTGAGAGAGCCCTGCCCACAGTTAACACCAATGCTGCCACCGGCGTAAACATTGACTCGGCCACACTTAATTTGACCTACACGCCGGGCGATTACAGCCCGGTTGATGTCCGCTTCGCCTACAAGAGGGCGGCTGACCCCGGCTGGACTTATACCGCCTTCGTCACCGATCCGGGCTCGCCTTACTCGGTGTTGCTGTCAGGGCTGGACCTGGATACCACATACGATTTCAGGGCCGAGCTTCAGTACGACTCCACCGTCATCGAAGGTACCGTCCGGCAGTTCACCACAGCTAAAGTCCTGCCCACCGTCACCACCAACAACGCCACCGGCATAACCACCGACTCGGCCACGCTGAATATGAGCTATGCGCTGGGCGACTACACCACCGTCGATGTCCGCTTTGCCTACAGGAGGGCTGGCGACTCCACCTGGACCTACACGCCCTGGCAGACCGACCCGGGCTCACCGTACTCTATATTAATCTCAGCTCTTACCGCCGCTACCGAATATGACTTCAAAGCCCAGCTGCGGTATGACTCGACAATTCTGCAGGGCGCCACCAACCAGTTCACCACCGAAGGAACTGCCACCACCACACAGCCCTCACCACCGGCAAAGCCAAAGGCTTCACCGTCTACACAGCCTCCGGCATATCTGCGACAGGCGAATGTTCACCTGCAAAGCGTCAGTGTCAATCCCGCCCAGGCCCAGTCCGGGCAGCCGGTTACCGTCCGGGCTAACGTGGTCAACGATGGCGTCTCCTCCGGCAGCTACAACGTCGCCCTGTGGATAAACGGTCAGATGGAGCGGCAGAGAACGGTAGAGGTTTCTCCGGGCGCTGCCTATCCGGTCGAGTTCACCGTAACCAGGACGGAGCCGGGCAATTATGATGTTGATATCGAAGGGCAGAAGGCAAGCTTTACCATACTTCATGCCGGTGCCAGCAAACCGGGCAATATCAGCCTGCTGGCTTCGATATCAACAACAATTGTGATTGTGCTGGCTGCGTTAGTGCTCATGATAAGGTTACGCCGGCCGGCCAGGCTGGCGCGTGTATGGAATGCGGTGGCGCGGTCATTCAGACGGCGAAACGATATATTGGAATAAGTTGGTGGAGCTGAGTGTACAATAGGTAGAACTTTCAGTTTAAGTTTTTACCTCCAAAGCTAGAACTCGTCAACTATAGACCTTCTTGGGTTTCGTGTCGCTGTTTAAACACATCTTTTAATGCTCTCGCCGCCGTGTACACGCAACCGACTCCGCAAATATATTGTGCAACGCGTAACGCTTCTGCGATCTCTTCCTTGGTTGCGCCAGCTTTCATCGCTTGGGTGGCCAGAGCCTGCACGCCGTCTGACGCTCCATGTACTGCATCGAGCACCATAGCAATCAATAATTTTATTTTCCTGGGCAAAACTCCGTCAGCCAGGGCTAAGTCTCTGGTATCGTTAACTAAATTTAGCAACTTAGGGTCCAAGTCTTCATAGATCTTTAGTGGGTGCTCAGGCATAGTACCACCTCCTCAAAGTACTTTTTATATATCCATTATTCTAATCATTTACACTACGATGTGCTACTAACAAACAAAGATTGGGCTTGATTTTGCATTGTATCGGAGTAACAAATCAGGCTTTTGGGGGGAGTATCAGGTGCTTGACAAATTACTTTAAATGTGATTAATTGCTTATATGGAAGTTGTTCAAGCCAGTATTAGCCGACGAATTAAGGCCGCTTTTGATAAAGCAGTCAAGAAAGAGGGACGCTCGTCTTCGGAAGTCTTGCGTTTACTAATCACTGATTGGCTGGACAGAATGCACCCCGATCTGCTGAAAGCAGAGACAAGTAGCCGTGTGAAAGCGCCGACGGCAATATCCAAACAGAAAACTGAGCCCTCCAGGGTTGTTCATCAGGTTGTGTGTTGGCGATGTCAAAGTCGAATCGATTGGTGCATTGAAGAGGGCCCGCAATGCCGGTGCTCTAACTGTGGCGCTCTATGGACCCCGGTAAGGTCCTGCTGAAGTAACGTCCTCAAGTTTTCCTCAGTCGATTTGATCGCTTTGTTTTAATAAAGCCTGAACTTTTTGAGTAAATGTGACATTATAGCTATTTGCCGGCATCTAGAACATCCCCTCGGCATACATTTTTTCATTGCCCCTGATAAAGGACAATGAAAAGTGACTACCACTATCCAGGCCGGATAGAGCACGCTCCAGATCATTTGCACTGGCTATACTCTTCATACTTAGTTCGGTAATAATATCCCCTGGAACCAGCCCTATTCTATCGGCAACCGAGCCGGGTCTGACTCTCCCAACATAAGCGCCAAGTGTTGTTCCCGTGCCCTGCTTCGCCGTTATCTTGCTCGCATCCGCAATCGAAGCTCCAAATGAAGGCCGCTGTCTTGTCTGTGGTTGAGTAATCAACTCCTCCAGCCGACCACGATCGAATCCAACTACTATCTGTCCATTGATTATAGTCACCGGGACCCCCATCTGCCCGGTATTAGCCACAAGCTCCTGAGCATAAGATTGGTTTCGAGAAACATCCCGCTCCTCAAAATTAACGCCTCTCTGTGATAGGAACTCCTTCACCATATGGCAGTATGGTCAAGTAGGGCTTGTATATACTGTTACGTCCATTTACTGACATTCTCCGAATATCTATTGATTTTTATCAAGAGGTGACATACTTCATTCTACCCGAATTCAGATAAGTATGTCGCCTATATATTTTTTTAATCGGCTATAGCAAAGATTGCACAGATGTCAGTAATGTTGAGAATAATCAGGTCAAATTTGAGCCAGAAATAGCGAGGATTTGTAACCTTCGCAGGCCATGATGAAGCCCAATCTAAATCACGTTTTCCCCAATGTTTGTATCAGCAGAAACATACCGGCACAAAACAGTAGGCTATGTGCCAACACTTTAAACGAAAATTCTTTTACCCGTATTAGACTGCCCAAAATGATCCCTAATATGAAACCCGGTAGTACCCACGCTGTCATTTCTAGAATCTGTATATTAATTTGCCTTCCCAGAAGGAAGCCGATAAGCAGGCCGATATTGAGTATAAGCCAGAGCATAGATAATGTAGCACGAAGATACATTTGATCTCTAAACTCTCTGTTGGCATAGTACACAATCGGTGGGCCGCCGGTAGCAAATAGACCATGGAAAAATCCACCGCCAATAAGAAGGGAAACCCTGTAGTACCAATGTAGTCGTCCTCCAGGCGTTTTCCGGATATAGAGGAGAGCTAATTCAGCCGATGATACAACTATAATGAATACGCCCAGCACTATCTTCAGTACATCTTTGTTGGCTATTCCCCGGCTTATTATGCCGATGAGCAAACCAACCGCGGCCAGGGGTAGAATGAAAAAAAATAGCTTTCTCCAGTCTACGTAACGAAACCATCTGCTAACCAGCCAGATGCTCTGGAGCAGCCCCAAAATGACTAACATCGGCAACAGAATATTCAGGGGCAGCAAATAAACTCCAAAAGCTAAAGCTATAAGTGTGGAGCCAAAACCCAGAAACGTCTCTGCTGTATGCGCTACGACAAGAATGCAACCGAGGAGGAACAGCGTCAAGGCCATTGGCATTATTCAATGAACACGATACAGGTCATTCATGAATTGCACAGCGAAGTCCTTGGCCATGCCGCGGTCAGGCATAGAGCCAATCATGCCGTACAATGCAGCTTCTCCAGTTATATCTTCGGGCCGCAGCTTAGCCACGTCCTTCACTGCCGACCGCAAGTCTGTAATAAACTGCTCTGTAATACCGGCATGAACAGGTGAAATAGTCATATGCAGGCAGGGTGGTAGATGCTGACTATCAATGTACCAGTGATACTCCTTCATTTTCTCGCCCAGAGCAAAGATATTTAATACATCGCTACCGATTGCAAATACGGTGCTAAGTGGCTCACTAAGGACATACAATTCAGGTATAGTTCTTATCTCCTCGATAATCCTCCTGGTTGCCTCTATGCTCATTTTAACTAGTTTCATATAGCCCTCGGTTCCCAGGTATTTAATGGTTGCCCAGGCTGAAGCAATAGGTCCTCCGGGCCGCGATCCAGATACGTTTGGCGTCGCATAGACACCACCGGGCCAATCCGTGTAAGCGAAGATCTGAAACTGACGCAGCTCAGAACTGCGATAGAGTACAACTGAGGCTCCCTTTGGAGTGAACCCGTACTTGTGTATATCTGCTGTCATGGAACAAACACCGGGAATACGGAAGTCAAAATTTGGTATTGGGTAGCCGAGTTTCTCTATGAACGGAAGGTCCAATCCGCCCACACAGGCATCGACGTGCATCCATATTTCTTTTTCCCGTGCTATCTCAGCCAGATCAGCTATAGGGTCAATAATTCCATGAGGGTAAGAAGGCGCCGAACCAACCATCATAATTGTGTTTTGTGTAATGGCATTTCGCATAGCCCCTACATTCGCCATGAGTGTCTTCTTGTCTGTGGGAACTATTACTGTCTTCAAACCTAAGTAGTGAGCTGCCTTGTTGAAGGCAGGATGAGCTGAGAGCGGCATAAGCAACTCTGGCTGGGTAATTTGTGGGGTTTTAGCTCGAGCGTAGTCTCTTGCTGCCTTGACGGCAACCATTATGCTCTCTGAACCCCCAGATGTCATATTACCGACGGTGTTCTCATCTCCACCCAGCAGGTCAGCCATCATTGAGGCGACCTCCGTCTCCATCTTTAACAGGCTGGGAAAGGCGAATGGGCTGAGACCGTTTTCCACCATAAAGGCGGCATAGGCTTCTTCAGCAACCCTGGCCACATCTTCTCCGGCATTGAAAATTAGACTGAACATGCGACCATGCTTCCAGTCACTGTCATCTTTCTTCATAGACTGCATGGTAGAAAGGATCTCTTTCCGTGGAATTCCTTTCTGAGGGAACTCAAGCTTGGCCACTACAAGCACCTCCTTCCAGTGTTGTGATTGCTGCAGCGAGTGATTAACTCCTGGCTAGATTTCTTCAACCCTGCTGAGGCGGTCTTCCAGTCGAATACCCCGCCTCCTCAACTGCCACCTTCGCAGGTAGTAATAAATAAGGCCGGTGACAACCAGTAAAACGATTGTTGCTCCGGCAATCGGGGAATTTATAAAGCCTACTATCATTAAACCTACAAAAATTACTGCACCACCGATAGTGAAGAATGGCAGCCAGAACCCTTTCAGTTTAAACGTAGCGGCCTGGTAGCGCTCGGGCATTTTTCGGCGTATCAATAGCACTGAAATACAGCCCAGAACTGACATAAACATGAAAGCCAAAGAGCCTGAAGTAGCTAGCTCTACTATGAGACTGTCACTGTTGGTGATCAATAAGTACCCCAGTGCCAAAAAAAGTCCAAATACTGATATGGCTCCCAATAAGATAATGGAATTGGCAGGTGTGCCATAACGCTTGTTAACTTTACCGAAAATCTGTGGAAATACCATGTCCCTGCCCAATGCCATGACATCTCGTGATAAAAAGGCGAATCCTCCAATCAAGGTGGTTATGGCTGCCAGAACAGCACCGATGCTGGCAAAGTAGAGAGCAAATGTCACCGGCAGGAATTTACCCATGGCTGGCGCCACGGAATCAGGTTTTAACTCTTGCCACGGCAACAATCCGGTCAACGCATAAGTGATAGACACATAGACAATCAAAAGCAAAATCATAGATATCATTAAGATTAGTGGTATGCTTCTTCTGGGGTTTTTGGTTTCTCCTCCAAGCTCAGTCATAGCGTTGACACCCGTGTACATTATATATGCCGGGACGATAGCAGCAGCCAGGGCACCTAAACCGAGGGGAAACATCGGCGTCTGGTAGGAATGGTTTGCGAAGAATGATCCGCCCAGGCCAAAGATAAGCAGCACGATAACAGCTATCCCTGTAGCTATGCTTTGAAACCACATCATCCACTTGATACCCACTATATTAAGCCATGTACAGAATATCAGGCTAATCAATGCTACCAGCGGTATGAATAGCTGTGAAAGAGTACCACTGCCCATCGCTGGCAACATGGCCTTCAAATAGATCCCAACTCCTAGCCCCATCAGCGGTAAAACAAAGAGCGATATGCCAAGTATAACACTCCATGCCATAACTAGACTGACTACCGGTGATAGAAGGCGGCTAACACTTATATAGGTAGCGCCTGTCATTGGAAAGGAGGTCCCCAGTTGTGCAAAGACTACGGCAATAAATATAGCCGGTATCGCAGCCAGGACGTAAGCCAGCCATAATGTTGGACCAGTCTTGGCTGCTAGTGGCCCGATTAGTATGAAGGCGGAAGCTCCTATAACTGTTCCCACCAGCAATAGCACACCATGAAACACGGTAATTTCTTGTTTCAGTTTTCCTTCTGCCAACTCTATTTACTTCCTTTCCTAATTTTCCAAAACATTGTACGTTACCATAAAACCATAAAATGAGCTGATTTCACTTTAGTGATTAATGCGTCGGTCATCGATATATTATGGGCAGAATACATTTTTGTCAATAATTTTACTTGTCTTCATATTCGACTTGTTCGCACCAATTTCAGAAATCAATGTAGCGCAATGTCACATTTGGCTATACCTTTTTAAAACAGTACCGGTATCAATAATGCGAAATAGATAAACATCATCGCGAGTCCAATAGGTACTCCGACTACTGCCCATTCTTTCATATTTATTTTAAGTCTCCCGGCTACCACTATATTTGGAATATTGCCGGGTATTAACATTCCACCCGCAATGAGCAGCGCCATGACTCCGCTGACGATTTGTGGCATGGCCATTGTGGGTCCTATCTCTATTGCCGCTAAAGTAGCATTATCCAAAATTGCCGACGATGAATTAATCCAGAATAATGCCCAGGCCGGAATCCTAGTAAAATACCAGACAATTAAGGGCTTTAAACCCTCACCCAGAAATACGAGAGCAACAACGAAAATATAAACCTTAATTGCTCTGATGATCACCGCATTAAGGGTCTCATTGTATACTGGCTGAACCTCCTCTGCTTTTAAAGCTACTCTTCGGTTTATTCGTAGGGCGCCGAAGATGGATAGTGCTGCAACACCTGGAATTATGTATATGCCGAAAGTTTTAAGAGGAAACAAAAAATTAGCATTGTATGGTGGTCCGGCCAATTTTTGAACTAGTATCGTGGACAGCGGTTCGCCCAACGGAGTCAAGCATGCGCCCAGGCCCACCGCGAAACAGGTGATCACCACTATCCTTTTCTTATTGGTCCGGCTGAACGGAAGAGCAGCCATAACCTCAGCCAGAATACATGCTGTGACAATGACCGAGACTATACTTGAGACAAGCCCCAAAACTAGTATTAGAAGTGCGACAAACATAGTTGGTCCCAGTTTGTTGGCTAGCAATACAATCCCACGGTAGAAGGGCTTATTTAAGTAATGAACTATAAGGCCGAATATCAATACAACCTGGAAGATGCCCACGGGGAGGGAGCCGATTATTACCGGGGCCTTAAGTGCTTCCTTGGCTAGTTCCCAATTCCATAGCCCGGAAATGCTCACGGCTACTATTCCCATCACCAGAAAGAACGGCTCCAAGTTTTGTTCTATTTTTCTAAATATAAAAGGCAAAATAAATACGCATAGAACAACTGCAGCAAGACCTATAACCATGCAAAGTGCCGGTGTTGTAGACACAATCTCCATTCGCATGCTCTGGAACTACCAGTTATGATTCAGAATATAAGCCCTGTGGTTTAATAATCAAGAAAAGTATAGTAGTCACAAGAGAATAAGAAACAAATTATAGCATGGCACATAGAGTAGTGTTAGCTGCAGAGTGAACTAAACGCTAAAATTTTTTCTTCCCATAGTCACACAGCGTGGGTAAACCAAACAGATAGGTTGATTTCGGGACGATGGGAATGCAATAATATGAAAAGCTAACTGCTGTGTCCTCTGTACCTAAGATGGGCATTGACTGCAGCTACGGGAGGAAAAAAGTGGCAAAAGAGAGTGAGTTACAGCGAATAAAAGAGATGCTTCTCAGAGGCCAACTCAGCTTACCTGACCCAGTTACAGGCTTTCACCATTCACTATATGCACGTTGTCCTAAGTGCCGTCATAAAGCATCGGTTCACCGCACCGAAAAGTCAGGAACCGCAATAACTAGAGTGGTATTTCGCTGCCCCATTTGCAGCGAAGACTTTGATGCAGGCGTTAATAGCATGTTCCTCCGATAGACAATCATTCACAATTGCACACTCTGAGTAATCGTGCAACGACCTTATTTGGGTCGCAAGAGAAAAAGCAATCATTTTTTCCCAAGAAAGACGTAAGCTAAAGTGCCTGCGAGCCAACTAAGAGCCATACCGCCACTTATAGAGAGTACCTGAAATTTATTCCAATTTTCAGCAGTCATAACGCCAGAAAATCCAAGTTCGTTGTTAAATAGACTTATGAACCCTAGTAGAAATATCAATAATCCAATACAAGCAAGGATGCTAAAAAACTTAGCAGCAAGATTCATGGTAATTCGACACAAGAATGAAAATAGCCACTCGCAATTATACTATAAAGGTAAGTGGCAAATGGTGTTTTGCAAGCAGTTGGTGGAGCTGATGGGATTCGAACCCACTACCTTTTGACTGCCAGGCTCAGAAAGAAGAGGACGAAGAGTGATTCCATATAGAAAATGATGATTTTTGATTTTGGAAGATATTACGTTTTGTATGTGAGATGAAAGCTGATGATGGTCAATGTTTAAAAGTTCGTTAGCAAAATGTTAGCAAAAATGAATTGGGTAATGTTCACGCGCAGGATGAGGTTGAGGGAGGCAGCTTTCGTCACTGCTCTACCCAGTAATCCGCCAGGACTTCAGCCTGTTTAAGCACTGTATCAATGGCTTTTTGCTGTTTATCCGGCGGGTAGCCATATTTATTCAGAGTGCGCCTCACAATAACCATGAGTTTTGCCCTGGCACTTTCTTTCATAGCCCAATCAATGGTCGCATTCTTCCGTACTTTATCAGCAATTTCACGGGCTATTTTCTTCAGTGTTTCATCACCCAGAATCTTTACAGCACTATCGTTGACTTCCAATGCCGTATAGAACGCAAATTCATCTTTGGTTAACTTCAGCTTCTCTGCCAGACCATCTACGGTACGGATTTGTCTTGCGATTGCCACCAATTCTTCAATGATTTCAGCAGTGGTCAAAAGGTTATTCTGATACTTCCTGATGGATGCCTCAAGCATATCCAGGAGATTCTTACCTTCGGTAATATTGAATTTCAGCCGCACTTTGATTTGGTCGTTGAGAATCTTTTTCAATAGCTCAATGCCCAGGTTTTTGTGTTTCATCTCCCTCACATCCTGAAGGAATTCCTCAGAGAGCAATGAGATGTCTGGCTTCGTAATCCCCGCTGCATCGAAGATGTCAACAACTTCGGTTGAAGCCACTGCCTGGTTCACAATCTGACGAATAGCTGTTTCATAGTCCTTCCTATAGCCACTATCACCTTCACCTTCAAACTTGAGTAATCGTGCCCGCACTGCCTGGAAGAAAGCGATCTCATTGGTCAGAGCCAACGCTTTTTCATGTGGAACGGCCAGCGCAAAAAGCCGGGAAAGGATGGTAGATTCATTGATAAAACGTTCCTTGCCCTGTTCCCTTAAAAATACAAATTCCTCAGCTTGTAGGATAATAGAAAGACGATCAGAAGTGCCTGCACTGAAAAAGCGCATATAATCAAATCCGTGAAACAGCTGGCGTACGACCTCAATCTTTTCAAGAAGCATTTCTAATGCTTTTTCCTGGGTCTCAACAGCATTTCCTCTGCCGCCAGAACTAGCATAGAAGGCCATCGCCTCTCTCAATGCAGGCCCTATACCGATATAGTCAACAATTAATCCGCCCTTTTTATCATCGCCAAAGACACGATTCACCCGCGCAATTGCTTGCATGAGAGTATGCCCCTTCATCAGCTTGTCGATGTATAGCGTATGTAGACATGGGACATCAAAGCCGGTCAGCCACATGTCTCTTACAATAACCAGCTTCAAAGAGTTCTGCGGGTCCTTCATGCGGTCGGAGAGCAGGCGGCGATCTGCCTTATTGGTCCTATGATGTGCCGGAATCACCAGGCTTTCAGGATCTTCGGGGTCAAACTCCATCTTATCGGAAGAAGAAGAAGTCATAACGACTTTTAAAATCCCCCCTTTGATGTCTTCATTGTGCCATTGAGGCCTTAAGACAATAATTTCATTATAAAGGGCGACTGCTATGCGGCGGCTCATAGCAACAATCATTGCCTTCCCTTCAAAAACTTCCGCCCGCTTTTCGTAATGCAAAACGATATCCCGCGCCAGATTCTTTAACCGCTCAGGATGACCAACAATGGCTTCAAGTTTCGACCATTTAGCTTTAGCTTTCTGTGTTTCCGGAGCGCCATCATCAGTCATTTCCCTGTCGAATTCTTCAACTAACTTGCGGCCATCTTCCGTCAGGTTTACTTTAGCCAGGCGGCTTTCGTAGTATATTTTTACCGTTGAGCCGTCTTCCACAGCCTGGGCTATATCGTATACATCAACATAATTGCCGAAGACAGCCGGCGTGTTTATATCGGTGCTTTCCACCGGCGTGCCGGTAAAGCCGATAAAAGTCGCATTGGGGAGGGCGTCTCGTAGGTACTTGGCAAAACCATAGGCAACGCGCTTTCCGTTAAGCTTGCCGCCATCGTCCTTAGTGTCAATTAATTTTGCCTTAAACCCGTATTGCGTGCGGTGCGCTTCGTCGGCGATTACGATGATATTGCGGCGTTCCGACAAGTGGTCATATTCGGTGCGGCCATTCTCTGGGAAAAACTTTTGAATTGTGGTAAATACAATCCCGCCGGATGCTACCTTGAGCAGAGATTTCAAGTGCTCACGAGATTCTGCCTGCACGGGGGGTTGGCCAAGCAAGCTTGAGCATGCGGCAAAGGTATCAAAAAGCTGCTGGTCAAGGTCGTTGCGGTCGGTGATGACCACAATAGTAGGATTATCCAGATTATGTATCAGTTTTCCCGTGTAAAAGACCATGGAAAGGCTTTTGCCTGCTCCTTGCGTGTGCCAGACAACACCGGCTTTGCGGCTTCCCTTTTCGGTTATAGCCAGACGGGTGCTCTCCACAGCTTTATTCACCGCATAATACTGATGGTATGCCGCCAGCTTTTTCACGGTCTCGATCTGAGTAAGCCCCGTTTTGAGATCAGTCTTCTTTTCTTTTTCAAAGACGATGAAGTTCCGCACCAAATCGAGTAGCGTTGCCTTATTCAACATACCTTTGATTAGCACTTCGAGCTGACTTGCAAGAGCAAATGATTCTTTCTTGCTATCGATGGTCTTCCAGGTTTGAAACCTGCTGAACTGAGAGGAGATGGTACCAGCCCTTGCTTCCAGCCCATCGGAGATGACACAAAAGGCGTTATAGACAAAGAGCGATGGGATAACCGTCTTATAGGTTTGTATCTGGTCATAAGCTTTTCTGACTGTGGCGTTTTCATCCGCCGGGTTTTTCAGTTCGATGACCACTATAGGAAGCCCGTTTACAAAAAGAATCACATCAGGCCGTTTAGGCTGATTTCGTTCAGTGACGGTAAACTGATTGATGGCGAAGAAACTATTGTTTTCCGGGTTCTGAAAATCAACCAGCCAGACGCGCTCGCCGCGTTCCTGGCCATCCTTATGTACGGTAATCGGAACGCCTTCGGTGAGCATCCCGTGAAAGGCTTCGTTGGCGTCGATGATCTGAGGAGAATATACGGATAATACCGCTTTCAATGCTTGGCGCCGAGCCGTTTCCGGCAGCGCATGATTCAGGCGCTTGATAGCATGTTCCAAAGTGTGCTTTAGAACGACATCGCCATAGCCGGAACGTTTTTCCGGTTGCTCGCCATATGGAGCCGTAGATTCGGCCACCAGGAAAGGCTGAACTGCTTCCACATCGGGCGCAATTGAAGGACCCCGGGATATAGTAGAAGCCAAGTCCCCTGAGCTCTTCAAGCGATAGATTCTCAATTTCAGATTCGGTGAACGCAGCCATTTCAACTTAATGCAATATGTTCTGATTTAGCTTCTAAGATGTTCGGTATAGGACCTTATCAACTTGCTCTTGGGGTTTGAATTCACGGCACCGTTCTCTAATGCAAACCATGCCTTTACAGCAGCACCGAGATCCATATTGGTTTTATCGAGTGTGTTTTCTCTGCCAATAACTCTCAGGTAATCTTGCATAAGCTCTTTATCATTCTCAATGTAACGGAAGAATATATCGGTGATTTCCTTTGTAAACTGAGATAATGCTTTTTGCTGAAATTGTTCTAATGTCATAATAATCCTCCGTATACTTATAATTTCACCCTCACTTCGCCGGACATCAGTTTGGGCAGGAGCAAATCACGTAGGCGTATAATGGCCTGCATGGACTCACGATTGTGGTGGATCTTTTCAAAGATCGGCTTAACCATTTCATTGTAACTAGTCAAAGTAGTATCATCGGGCAAGAAACATTTGAATTTGAATAGAACCTCTGGGTCAATGCGCTGATGACTACTGCTTGTACCACCGACACCTGCTGCTATTTCGTCATAGTTTCCAGGATGGCTGATAAAGCAGTAAAGAAAGGGAAGATATTCTTCAGCCTTTGGATTCAGTACTTGAAACTCTGTTGAACATATGGAGTTTTCGGGTATCGAACTGGGAATAAGCCAGACTCTCTTGTCCTTGTGAGGATTCAATTTAGAAAAGAGAATCTTGTTCTTTGTTACTTTGTATTTATTGCTTTGTATCAATGAACCAAGCTCACAAATTGGCATCTGCATTTCGTCGAATGCAGAAATACTATAATGATAAAAAAGGGTATTTGGATTTCTATTAGGGTTAATGCTAATCTTCTCATGATCAGCGAGTTTACTTACGGTGCATTCTTGCCAAAAGGCCTTGCGATTATCAACGAAGAAGTACCTAAACACCACTTCGGCCATTGCCTCCAGCGTTTTGTTCTGTCGATGCAGAAGGTCAATCTTGTCGTCAAGGCTGGAAAGCACACTGGCAATGGCGCGCTGTTCGGGGAGCGGGGGAAATATAATAGGCTCCCTCTGCAAATCACTAATTGTAATTTGTGATTGAGCTGAGCCGCTATCTAGATATCTCAAGTTGTTTATCAAGTAATTGTAATAAATATATTTTTTGTCAACGATATTACAATCAAGTTTAGCGATGATGCTTAAATTTGTGACATATGAGTGTTTGGGACTAATTTTCACATTGCCAGTTCCACCAACACCCCGAGCTACAATGATCAAGTCTTCATCAGAGTTATATTCATCATAATATCCAGTTATTTGGTATCCGCTGAAAATAGGAAATACACCAATTTCTTTTACGCGGTTTTTATCAGGCATTTTACCGTACGAAAAAGATGCAACTTCCCCTAGCTTGCGCTCCTTCCATGCACTCATTCATTCACCTCCCAGCACATCCCGATTATCCTAGAGGCTGGCACGCCCATCATTCCTGCAAAACGTGGATCAATTTCCGATATGCTGCGCATGGTTTCGTAAACCCGTTCAACGTTAGAGGTAGGAATCACGGTCTTTCGGCAAATCCATTCCGTCACCACCACGATTGAAAATAGACGTCTGCTATCAAGGCTGAGAGCTACCCACTGTGGCTTGTGTGGTATTTGAGGCTTGATGGCAAATTCACGATTCCAAAGACGGCCATGGTGGGCGCAGATATTCCTCAAGTAGGTAATGACATGTATCCAGTTTCGAAGAACTCCCTGGTGGATTTCGAAGATAGAACAGATACGGCGTTGGGGATTAGGCAATAAACCACTATACAAAAGAGAAAGGCTTCGCAGGCTCATGATCTCGCAAGTCATCCAGATAGGTAAACGGGGGAAGCCGGTGTATTTGGCTTTGTAGTGCTCTATGAATGTTTCCCTGGCACGGCCGACCTCTTCTTCCAGCGAGGAAATCCATTCGTTATGATCAAAATCATTACGAAATAAAGCTGGATCATAATGGGCAAAAACGCCCCAGCCATGGCTCAATTCATATACTATTCTAGTTCGTAGAGATATTTCTATCGGTGACAACAATGCAAGTAAAGCATTGCGCAGCTCTTCATCCAGGCGATAAAGTTCTATGATTTTTTCAAAGGATGAACCAGGTAAGAAGACATCACGAGGTTTCTGGAAAGGGATGCAATAGGCGCTGAACCGGTAGTAATTTACATGCTGTAGAAATCTGATGGCAGCGTCGACGGAGTTTACTGTAAGTCCGCGTTGTTGAAGGAGTGATACCTGATCGGCATAGGTGAGTGGGGGCTTAGTGTATAATTCTGTCATCTGGCCCCCCAAATAAAAAACCCACCATGGTTGCGCATGCCTTGCGGTAGAGGCTCGGTGGGTATGTTACTTATAGTGTAACACTGTCTCTGGAAAATGTCAATAAATAGCATGGTCATGATACTTTAATCCGTTAAAGTAAAATATAGAAACTCTTATTTTACTTTGTCCCCATAAAGTAAATCATAAATTCCCTTTCGAGCACGATTGGATCTAATTCCGTCGAATTCGACGGGTTTAAAACCCAGCTTATTTCCCGTTTTTAATCTCCAACTTAGCCAAATTCTGCCGGATAAGCTCATTGAGACGCGCTTCTTCCTTCATTTGCTCATCAAGTTCTGCTTTTAGATTTCCAAACCGTCCGGCGAAGTCGAAATCTTCCTCATCTTCGGGCAAACCAATATAGCGACCAGGCGTGAGCATGTAATCTTTTCCTCTGATTTCATCCAGAGTCACTGACTTACAAAACCCTGGTATGTCTCGGTAAGCGTCAGCCTTGTTTCGCCAACGGTGGTATGTATCAGCTATTTTGGTAATATCCTCCTCGGTAAAATCAAGGTTCCGGCGGTTAACCAGATAACCGAGATTACGGGCGTCGATAAATAACGCTTTGTCAAGACGTCCTTGTTTCCTACGCGATAGGAACCAGAGACAAGCAGGTATGGGCGTATTTCGAAAGAGTTTTATCGGCAAGTTTACAATACAATCAAGAAGCCCCTCTTCGATAATAGACTTCCGTATTTCGCCCTCACCGCTGGTTTTGGAAGTAAGTGAACCTTTGGCCAACACAAAGCCTGCCATGCCATTAGGCGACATGTGATAGATAAAGTGTTGAATCCAGGCATAGTTGGCATTGCCAGCAGGTGGAATACCATACTTCCAGCGGGCATCATCTTTTAACTGGTCACCCGACCAGTCAGAATCATTGAACGGTGGATTGGCCAGAATGAAATCCGCTTTTAAGTCTTTATGCAAGTCATTCAGGAATGAGCCTTCATTGTTCCATTTGATATTCGTGCTGTCTATCCCGCGAATAGCTAGGTTCATCTTGCATAGACGCCAGGTGGTCTGGTTAGACTCCTGCCCATAAATAGAAATCAGATCGGCAGGATTGAGGCTACTCCCATTACTTCTCTTTTTATAATGGTCCCGGTGTGCAGCGATAAACTTCTCACTTTGAACAAACATGCCGCCCGACCCACAGCAGGGATCAAACACGCGACCTTCATATGGTTCGAGCATTTCAACCAGTAGTCTAACAACGCTTCTTGGAGTATAAAACTGTCCACCTTTTTTGCCTTCGGCGAGCGCGAACTGCCCCAAGAAGTATTCATATACTTGGCCGAGCACATCCTTGCTTTGTGCCTGTTCTGTGCCCAGCGCAATCGTGCCAACAAGGTCGATAAGACCACCGAGGCTTGCTCGGTCAAGATTCTGACGTGCATAAACCTTTGGTAGGACACCTTTTAGAGAAAGGTTCTGGCGTTCAATGGCTTCCATAGCTTCGTCCACATATCCGCCGATATCTACCTTCTTACCGTTACTGAGCAGGATTTCAGTCTTCTTTGCATTATTTGAAATCGGCCCCCAACGGGCAACAGGCGGAACAAAGAAAACTTTTTCAGCAGTGTATTCATTGGGGTCTTCAGAGTCTGCCCCCTCGTATTCGCCTTTGCCAATAACTAGTTTCGAATGCAAAACTTCAAAAGCATCAGAAATATATTTCAAGAAGATCAAGCCAAGGACAATATGCTTGTACTCAGCAGCGTCCATGTTTTTTCGTAATTTATCTGCAGCTTGCCAGAGAGTCGCTTCCATTGATTCCTGTTTGTTATTCTTCCCGTCTGCCCGCTTAACCTTAGGCATTGTGCCTCCTCCATCCCTTTTGGCGATATTGAGTGGTTTAATCGTACACGGCAAGCAAGGATGTGTCAATGCTTTGCAAGCTCGCTTTAATTCTACCTGGCAGGGAAAAAGCTTGAGCTTCATTTGTGAGCGTGGTAACGGATGCGCTCCCCCCGGTGGGCTTAGCGGACCCACTTATCGCAGGACTTACACTTCCAGGCTTTCTTTAGCTCACCTGTAGTTTTATCCTTCCAGGCGATCAGCTGCATGGACTCATCCAGGCCACATTCCAGGCAGACCGGTTTAGCGGTACCACCATTTCCCCGGTGCGGCTGGGCCGCAGCTCTAGGCTTTTGAGCCGCCGCACTCGGTACCTCGGATGCCCTGGTGGCCCTGGTATAAGACGCTGCCAAGTCAGCATCTATTAGAGACAGCATCTCCAGGTATAGAGCCCAGAGCTCCTCGGAAGTATCCGCAAAGAAATTAATCACCATACCAAACTGGGGAAGATGCTTCTGAAGATGCATCCTGCTCAGCTTTCTACCATTGCCGTTAGGGGGCTCCGGAGCCGGCGTCTCACCGGGCTTGACAACCTGGGGCGCCCTACTTGCTGTTGACATGACTCTCCTTTTTTATTTGTGGCCGGCCTCTCACCCGGTCTTGTCCTCACTGTCTGATTATGCTATTCTGCTGGCACGCCGCTGCCGTTACCGAACTCCGATTTAAGCGCTAGATCAGTTGCTTTCAGAGTTTCAATGGCATCGGCGATCGATTTACCATAGGTCGTCACAGTCCAGCCGTATGAGCCTTTCTGACCCTTGGCCAGCTCTATCTTGACCTTGTCCGCATGGGTGACTTCCAGCTGAGTCTTTCCCCCCACTGCGATATCTGCCATGTTCGACTTCTCCTTTCTTCCAGATTATTGAACCACATACCTCACACTGCGGCCTGAATGTGGGGTACCCGGCATTCGACCTGAACTTGCTTTGATCCGCATTGCCATAGTTCCAGCACTTCAATCCCACGGCTCACCTGCCTGACCACTTTCACAGATGCCCTGCCAGGTAATGATGGCCTGACGCTCCTGCTCTTTCTTCATAGCTTCGAGCTCGAGCACCTCTTCCTGGACAGCCAGCATATAGCCATGATTAACGCCCGACTGGTAAGCGCTGGCAACAAGCTGCTGGACCTGCTCGGTGGAATAAATAATCTGCTGAGATAGAGACACGCTAATCACCTCCTTCCGGATAGCAATCATTCCGCAGATCGGTACTATGGCAACGAGGGCACTCAGGGTCTTCCCCGTAACCTTTCGTGCCGATCTCCCCCAGGTGAAGGTCCTCATAAGACCCTACCCAGCCGCAGACCCGGCAGAAATACAGAACTGAGTGGGGAACGACAGGTAAACCGGCTTTAACCTTTCGACTATCCATGACATACCTCCTTTCTTTGATGGCGGGCCAGACGCCGCCGGGCCTGCCGGACGAGCAAACGGCGCCGACGGGTGAGACCGGCACCACAGTGACAAGCACGCGCACACAGGCGAGGACACACGGGACGACCGCAGAGAGAAGACACGACGCACCTCCTGACAAAACTCACGGCAAACCGAAGCCCGCCGTGGCAATTTCGGCAATTAAAGAGAGCGTAAGCGAACGGCCACGCTCGGAAGCCGAAGGCGGTGCGAAGCACTTAGCCGAGCGCAATGGGCGAAGGGCGATGCCATGGTGAAGCGAAACATAGCACGGGGCATGGGGGAGCAGAGCTAGGGTATAGGGGAGAGTGCTCACCAGGCGGAGCCCGAGTTTATCTTGACCCTTGCGCCGTTAAAGGATTAACCAGGATGTCACACAATGAGAGAACACGGCGGGCGAGGTCGTTACCTCAACCGGCAGTCTTTCGTGGGGGTGGTCACTTGCTTCGCCCAGGTGGGGGTGCTGGATGGCCTGCATGCCCTGAGCGTAGCGAAGGCGATGCAGCCGTTAAAGAGCAGGGGCTGACCGAGCGAAGCGAGCCACGGTGGGAAGCCGCTGCTACAGGGTAGCCAGACGGCACAGGTCGGGGGCAAGGCACGGATAAAACAGGCTTTGGCAGGTCAGCGTAGCGAGCTGGCCTAAAGCTGTGCCGTGCCGGTAGGCGAAGCGCGTGACGGGGTGGGGTGTAATACTCCATGGGGTTGGGG
>Ga0136653_10000623_pt1 | contig 18655 bp, 23 predicted proteins | sample LakKivw275mmetaG_FD_94866 | JGI IMG/M metagenome (GOLD analysis project Ga0136653, IMG submission 94866) | Anoxic lake water microbial communities from Lake Kivu, Rwanda to study Microbial Dark Matter (Phase II) - Lake Kivu water 275m metaG... | ecosystem: Environmental > Aquatic > Freshwater >...
GTAATTTTCTCGGAGTTGACCCAAAGGACTTTATCAGCGATTACAAGGACCCCTCACTGCATCCGCATATCTCTTTAGGGAGTAAATCACAGGCAAGCGGATGGAAATTCCCTCCTTTTTTTAAAAGCGGCCTGGTTAAGTTAGGGGCATTTAAGGGTATAAAAGTTAATAGAAGGTCTTTGCTGGTTGTCCTTGCGGCAGCAGCGGCACTTTTCTTTGTCTCGGCAGCAATAAAAGCTATCTCATCAGGAATAAAGAATAACCGCCGTAAGGCGCAGATGGAAAGACAACTCGGACAGCAAACGGTTGCGCAGCAACCTGTCAGTCAAGGTGCACAGGCTCAAAAGTCAGCCAATAGAAACGCCCTTTCCTCGATCCGGCTTAGCCTGCGTGCCAAGGGTGACTGCTGGGTCGTGCTTAAAGTAGACGGCAGGCAGGTTTTCCGTACGGTACTTAAGAAAGGCCAGGTTGAAACCTGGACGGCAAAGGAGAAAATGGAGTTGTCTTTAGGCAATGCCGCTGCCGTGGAGCTTGAGCTTGACGGAAGAAGTATCCCGCCTTTGGGCCGTAAAGGCCAGGCAATCAAGGATATCAAAATTACCAGAGAAGGGGGTTTGGTAATACGCTGATGCAAGCTCTCCCCAAGGTCGGCATCTTAAGCCTGGGTTGCCCGCGCAACATCGTAGATTCCGAGAATATCTTAGGCAGGCTTGCTCTTAAAGGTTACCGCATCGTAGATATTCCCCGTGCCGACATCGCCATCCTCAATACTTGCGCTTTTATAGAAGACGCTAAAAAAGAATCTATCAATGCCATCCTTGATTTAATCAGGCTTAAAAGAGACGGAAAGATTAAGAAGATCATAGTATACGGTTGCCTGCCGCAGCGTTATAAAGAAGAGCTGGCCGGCGAGCTTCCGGAAATAGACGCATTTTTAGGCAGAGTTTCGCTGAATAATTCCCCTGACTCATACCGCATCACCGCCAAGCACTATGCTTATTTGAAGATCTGCGAGGGCTGCATAAATAACTGCAGTTTTTGCGTAATCCCTTCCATTAAGGGAAGATTCGCCAGTATTGATATGGATTCGGCAGTTGCCAGGGCTAGTGAGCTTGCCTGTTCGGGGGTTTCCGAACTGAATATCATCGGTCAGGATATCAGCGGATACGGTTTTGACCTGTACCGGAAATTCAAATTAAGCGAACTACTTGAGAAAATCATTAAGGCGTCAAAAGGAATAGGCTGGATCAGGCTGTTATATCTTTATCCCAGCCGCATAAGCGACAGGCTGCTAGATATTATCTCAAGCGAAGCGCGGGTCTGTAAATACCTTGATCTGCCGATACAGCATGCCAGTAACCGTATCTTAAGGCTGATGCGCAGGAAAACAACCAAAGATGAGTTACTGGGGGTAATTGAGCGCATCAGGAGTAAAGTTAAAGGCGCAGCTATACGCACTTCCTTGATTGTGGGGTTTCCTTCGGAAACGGATAAAGAATTCAAGGAATTGCTTTCTTTTATTAAAGATGTGCGTTTTGAGAGGCTGGGTGTTTTTATCTATTCCCGCGAAGAAGGCACGGCTGCTTATAATTTTAATAAGCAGATCCCCCAAAAAGTAAAAGAGGAGCGCTTTAACGAGATTATGTCGTTTCAACAACAGATCTCTTCGGAGGTAAACAGTAAATTTATCGGCAAAACCTTAAAAGTCCTGGTAGATGAAAAAGAGGGCGGTTCTTATTTGGGAAGGACCGAATATGACGCCCCTGAAGTCGACGGCACCGTGTATTTGCGCAGTAAGCGAAAACTCAATCCCGGCGATTTTGTGAAAGCGCGGATTACCGATACGCTGGAATATGATCTAGCCGGAGAAGCGCTAGAACATAGATGAATATCCCGCTTTCTATAATATCAGTTTGTGGTATAATAAGGCTCCATCAGCTAAGGGAATCGGAAAGGAAGGTTTTAAGTGAATATCGCAAATAAACTTACCTTATTGAGGATTCTGCTTACTTTTGTCTTTATGTTTTTTCTGCTTGTCCACGGCTTATGGGCAAAGGTAGCCAGTCTGATAATATTTATTTTCGCCGCGCTTTCCGACTTTTTTGACGGCAGAATCGCAAGTAAAAATAATATGATTACTGATTTTGGAAGACTGATGGATCCGATCGCCGATAAAATCCTGGTATTGGCGGCGTTTGCGGCATTTGTTCAAATGCAGATTATCGAAGCATGGATGTTTGTGATTATTATTTCTCGGGAAATATTGATTACCTCCTTAAGGCTCTTTGCCTTAAATAAAGGCAAAGTGTTATCCGCAGCAAGGGCGGGTAAACACAAAACCGTCTCCCAGATGGCGGTGATATTCGTGATTCTGGGATTTATCGTATTTAAGGAAGTGATGCTCACCTTTTTCACCTGGAACCCCGCCTGGGAGAGGTTATTCCGCCAGGGGATCTACTTTCTGATGCTTTTGACCGTGGCCTTGACGCTTTATTCCGGGCTTTCCTACCTCTGGGAGAACCGCAAAGTCATCGCCAGGTTCTAATATCGCCATGCCGCGCAGATTCCTAGTAAAAACCTTAAGCACATTTTTCTTCATAGGATACCTGCCTTTAATCCCCGGGACCTTCGGCAGTATTGCGGGATTGATGTTATTTTGGCTTAGCGGGGCAAATCCGGCCTTTCATTTAGTTATTTTATCGGCACTACTGTTTATCGGCCTTGCCGTAGCAAAAGATGCCGAGGTAATTTTTGGCAGGAAAGATTCAAGCCGTATAGTCATTGATGAGGTATGCGGCATGCTGATAGCCTTGTTGTTCCTGCCTGCGGATATCAGGGTAGTGATAACGGCATTTTTATTATTCCGCATCCTCGACGCTTTTAAAGCCTGGCCGGCCTCTAAAGCGGAAGAGCTGCCGCAGGGCATCGGTGTCATGGCGGATGATATCGTAGCCGGTATTTACACTAATATTATTCTTCAGGTGGTTTTAAGGGCGGCTTCGTTGACATTTTCGTAAAAGGGGCCTTGGGGGGTAAGCGTACTTTTAAAAAGAATAATCCTTCCGATACAAAATTCTGGTAATTTCTCCCGCGGTTTATCCGATAAATCTTTTAGAATCCTGACCAGTTGCAGGCGGTTTTTTCCCGAGCGCACCCTGCCTATGGTGATATGGCAGGAGAATTCTCTGGCTTCTCTCGGGAAGCCTATTTTTTCTAATTTTTCCTCAAGCTCTGCGGCGATCTTTTTGACACGGTCATCGCCTTTATCTAAGCCCACCCAGATTATTCGCGGGAAATCCATTTTAGGGAAAGCGCCGAGGTTAATGATACTTGCCGCGAAAGGATTATTATTTTGCGCGGTATCTTTAATCGCTCCAATAATCCCTTCTTTTTGTTTTTCGTTAATTTCCCCAAGAAATTTCAGGGTGAGATGGCAATTTTCCGGATTGACCCATTTTACGTCTGCGGCTGAAGCTTTAAGCTCCTCCTGAAGCCTGGTGAGGCCGGATTTGATCTCTGCGGGTAATTCGACGGCGATAAAAGCTCTCATTATAGTTGTTGGTTATCAGACTTAGGCTGTCAGCAGTAATTTCAGGGCGGTAAGCGCGGCTTTCTTTCTGATATTGACTCGGCCCCCGCTAAACTTGAATTTCCGGCAGGAAATTTTATTTTTTCGGGCAATAGCGATAAATACAGTGCCAAGCGGTTTCTTGGAGGTCCCGCCGGCAGGCCCAGCAATGCCTGTGATGCTAATGCCGATATCAGCGCCGCTTATCTTACGTGCGTTGACGGCTAATCCGACAGCTACTTCTTTGGATACGGTGCCTTTAGATGAGATTAATCCCGGTGGAACTTTCAATAACTTTGTCTTTGCCTGATTGCTATAGGCTACGATGCCGAGGATGAAATATGCGGAGCTTCCGGGTAAGGAGGTAAGGTAAGAGGAAAGGGTGCCTCCGGTGCAGGATTCGGCAACCGCGATTGTCTTTTCTTCCGCCAGCAGTTTGCCCTGCAGCCGGCTGATGATTTGCTTTATCATAATCTAAGATTATAACCCATTTTTTTGCGGTTGACAAGGCGTGATTTTATGCTATACTGTTAACAATTAATCTTCGGGGCAAGGTGACCTGCTTAAGAGGCAGGGATTCCTAACCGGCGGTAAAGCCCGCGAGCCGCGCCGTAAAGGCGCCAGCAGATCCGGAAGATTCCGGAGCCGATGGTAAAGTCCAGATGGGAGAAGATTCCCGCCACAAAACGTGGCGGGCTCGCCAAGAGGTGTGGCGAGATTATCCTCCATACCCGAAGATTGCCTTCGGGTAATTTGTTTATAGGAGCATTATATGGAGAAATTTAATAGTATCCCTGAGATACTGGAAGACCTTAAGAGCGGTAAAATGGTTATCGTGGTCGATGACCAGGAGCGGGAGAATGAGGGGGATTTGATCATATCTGCTTCTTACGCAAGCCCCGAGCATATTAATTTTATGGCTAAATTCGGCAGGGGTTTGATCTGTGTGCCGATGGAAGAGAAGCGCCTGGAAGAGCTTGGGCTTGGCCCGATGTCGGATGCCTGCTCGTCGCAGGCAAAAAAGGACCCTTTCTCAACCGCATGGACGATTTCCGTAGATGCCGCTAAAGGCACGACTACCGGGATTTCCGCTTTTGACCGGGCCAGGACCATTGAAGTTTTAATAAACCCGGCTACGCAGCCCCGGGACCTTATTCGTCCGGGGCATATCTTTCCTTTACGGGCTTTAAACGGCGGCGTGCTGGTAAGGGCAGGACATACCGAGGCGGCTGTGGACATGATGAAGCTTTCCGGCCTATATCCGGCAGGGGTGATCTGCGAGATCATGAATGATTCCGGAAGTATGGCAAGGCTTGATGAACTGCTGCTCTTTTCAAAAGTACATAATCTAAAAATCTGTTCTATCGCCGACCTGATTGAATACCGCAGGCGTTCCGAAAGATTGATCGAAAGGAGAACGGAGACTAATCTGCCTACGGAGTACGGCAGCTTCAGGATGATTCTATACCGGGATATAACTAACGGGCAGCCGCATCTGGCTTTGACTATGGGCGATCTTAATCAGCAACCGGTATTAGTGCGCGTGCACTCGCAGTGCCTGACCGGGGATGTTTTCGGTTCTTTACGTTGTGACTGCGGAAACCAGCTGAAACTGGCGATGAAGGTTATCGCAAAAGAATCAAAGGGCGTGATCCTCTATATGAATCAAGAGGGCAGGGGCATCGGTTTAGAGGATAAGATACGCGCTTATTGCCTTCAGGATAAAGGCATGGATACCGTTGAGGCTAACGAAGCGCTCGGACATAAAGCCGACCTTAGGGATTACGGTATCGGAGCGCAGATTTTGGCGGATTTGGGGCTGAAAAATATCCGGTTGCTGACGAATAATCCGCGCAAAATAGTCGGACTTGAAGGTTACGGGCTTAAGGTTGTTGAGAGGGTGCCACTGGAGATAGAGCCGAATCAGATAAACTACGGTTATCTAAAGACCAAAAAGGAGAAATTCGGCCATAAATTGAACATTAAATGAAGCCATAGCTTATGGAGCACGAAGTGCGACATAAGCTATAGGCCGAAGGCCGTGGCTGAATTTAACCCCGCACCCAGCAAAGATATGTATTATGTATATGTATTAAAGAACAGAAAAACAGGTAGGCTTTATTACGGCTATAGCAATAACTTGGATCGCCGTTTATCAGAACATAACAAAGAGAAAAGACAAGAACTCGTCTATTATGAAGCTTATAAAGCAGAATCTGACGCCAGAAAAAGAGAAAGGGGAATAAAAAAATCTGGCCAAGCAATCAGCGCTCTTAAATTACGCATTCGGGAATCATTGTTATAAGATTGCTGGGTGCGGGGTTTAATTCGCAGACGCTTGAATAGGCAACTAAAACGATGGGCGCTATAAGTTATGTCGCTCATTGCATTCGCTCTATAACTTATCTGCTCATTAAAGGAGGAAAAAATGGTGAAAGTAATCGAAGGTAACCTGCTTGCCAAGGGTAAAAAATTTGGCATAATTGCTTCGCGTTTCAATGATTTTCTGACTAAAGAATTGGTTAACGGATGCCTTGATACCTTAAACAGGCACGGCGCCGAGGATGAGAGCGCTACCGTCGTTTGGGTCCCCGGGGCATTTGAAATTCCGGTCGCGGCGTCAAAGATGGCGGGTTCTAAAAAGTTTGACGCGGTGATTTGCCTTGGCACGGTTATTCGCGGCAGTACCCCGCATTTTGATTTTATCGCTTCTGAAGTCGCCAAGGGAGCGGCAAAGGTATCTCTAGATAGCGGAGTACCGGTAATTTTCGGAGTGATTACAGCCGATACCATAGAACAGGCGATCGAGCGCTCCGGAACAAAAGACGGCAATAAAGGAAAAGATGCTGCGCTTTCGGCGATCGAGATGGCGAATTTGATAAAGAAGATATAATGCGCAAGCGTTCACAGGCACGCGAATTTGCGATTCAGGTACTCTACCGCATGGATGTCACGCAGGATCCTGCCGATACCTGTCTGGCTAATTTCTGGGATTTTCAAAGCGAAGATCCCGTGGAAGATAGTATAAAAATTTTTACAGAAGAGCTAGTGAAGGGGGTATCGGAGAAATTATCCGAACTCGATGAAAAGATATCCGCCTTTGCCGCTAACTGGCAGGTAAAGAGGATGCCGGTTGTCGACCGCAATATCCTGCGCCTGGGCTCTTTCGAACTTATTTACAGAGCTGATATTCCTCCGAAAGTATCGATAAACGAGGCAGTGGAACTCGCCAAGAAGTATTCTGGGGAAGATTCGGGTAAATTTATTAACGCAATTCTTGATAAGGTAAAACAGGATATGAAGAGATGACCCTTCGCCAGAATATGCTCAGGGTCATCCTGAGGCGGATGAAAGGAGCCGAAGGATGAAGTTTGCCGATCTGCATACGCATACCTTATTTTCGGACGGTACCTACACGCCTGAGGCGTTGGTTGAGAAGGCCGGGAAAGCCGGGCTTTCCTGTATATCGGTAGCCGATCACGATACGGCTGCCGGCATCGGCAGGGCAATGGCAGCGGCGGAGGGCGCAGGCATAGAATTAATCCCCGGTATCGAGATGACCGCTGAGTATTGCGGCAGGGAAGTACATATGCTGGGTTATTTTATTGACTCCCGAAACAAGGCATTGAATGAAAACCTGACCCTGCTTAGAGAAAGGCGCGTCGAACGCATCTATAAGATGCTGGAAAAGCTTAAAGGCATGGGGATAAAGCTTAAAGCCGAGGCGATCTTTGACCTGGCGGTTTACGGCACTATCGGCAGGCTGCACGTGGCAAGGGCGTTGGTCAGCCAGGGGTTTGTCAGTTCCACTTCAGAGGCTTTTAACAGGATTATCGGAGATGATTGCCCGGCTTATGTACTGGGTTTTAAATTGCTTCCGCAGGAAGCGGTAAAATTAATCAGGGGTGCTGGAGGGATACCGGTCTTGGCGCATCCCTTTACTTTAAGGGATGACTCTCTGATTGGCGGCCTGATCAAATGCGGGGTAATGGGATTAGAGGTTTATTATCCCGAGCATACTTGCGCCCAGAGAGATAAATATATTAAAATAGCGCAGCAAAATAACCTACTCCTGACCGGGGGTTCTGATTTTCACGGCGACGCCAAGCCGAAATCTGAACTCGGCTCCTGTAAGATACCGTATGACTTAGTAGAAAAATTAAAAACAGCAAGGGGTTCGAATCTATAGTCCCGGCAGTTTAACCGTCTAAAATGAAAAAAGACCATAATTATTACATGGGCATTGCCTATAGGCTTGCCGCCAAGGCCAGGGGGATGACTTCTCCTAATCCCATGGTCGGTTCGGTCCTGGTGAAAGGCGGAAGGATTTTGGCAAAAGGGTATCATAAAAGAGCCGGCCTTGCCCACGCGGAATCCGCGGTGCTTGATAAGGCCGGGGCTAAAGCCGCGGGTGCCACGCTTTATGTCACGCTTGAGCCGTGTGCGCATTTCGGAAGGACCCCTCCCTGCGTAGATAAAATCATCAGGAGCGGAGTAAAAAGAGTTGTTATCGGTATGATCGATCCTAATCCTCTGAATAACGGCAGAGGAATAAAAATTTTACGCCAGCAGGGCATAGAGGTACGCGTAGGTTTTATGCAGGAGGAGTTAAGCAGATTAAACGAAAGCTTCGTAAAATATATCACTAGTAAGATGCCTTTTGTTACGGTTAAGGTTGCCGAATCTCTAGACGGCAGGATCGGCACGCGCAGCGGAGATTCCAAGTGGATAACCTCGGATATCAGCCGTATATCCGCCCATCGCATGCGCGCGCGTTTCGACGCGGTGATGGTCGGGGTAAATACCGTTTTAAGGGATAACCCCCGGCTCGACGCATGGTTTTCCGAAAAGCAGCCCTATAAGGTAATAGTGGACAGCCGCCTCAGTACGCAGGCGAACGCTAATATATTTTCAGGAGCCAAACAAGTTATTATCGCGACTTTGCCGGTCCAGGCAGGGCAGGAGACGGATAACTTGAGGATTCTGGCCGCAAAAGCAAAAATTTTACAGGCTAAGGAAAAATCCGGGCAGGTAAATTTAAGGGATATGATGAAAAAGCTTGCGCAGATGGAGATATCCAGTATTCTGGTTGAGGGCGGCGGGACATTAATCGGCTCTCTTTTCGACGAGGGGTTGGTAGACAAGGTAATCTTTTTTATCAGCCCTAAAATCATCGGCGGCAAGGATGCTATCGGTTCGGTGATGGGCAGGGGAATAGCCAGGATAGAAAAAGCGGTGAGAATAAAAGACTTAAGGGTATGGCGTTCGGGAGAAGATATCGTCGTAGAGGGCTATATTAAATAGCATGTTTACCGGCATAATAGAGGAATTAGGCGAGGTGAGGAAAATAATCAGGCAGGGCGCTAATCTGCTTTTTGAGGTTAAGGCGGCTAAGGCTATTGAGGATAGTAAAATCGGAGACAGTATCTGCGTAAACGGCGTCTGTGTAACGGTGGTAAAGATAGGGAAAGATTCGTTCTTCTTCGAGGCGATGCCGCAGACCCTCAAAACATCGGATTTATCCGGATTAAAGATCAATCAGAAGGTTAATCTTGAGCGTAGCCTGAAACTCGGTGACAGGCTGGGCGGGCATTTCGTAACCGGACATGTCGATTGTGTGGGAATGATCCGCCGGAAGATAAATTCTTCAGGAGGCATCTGTTTTGAGGTGGCGGTACCCGGTGATTTTCTGCGCTATTGCCTGCCAAAGGGCTCAGTGGCCGTTGACGGCATAAGCCTTACTATCGCCGCAAGGAAACGAGGAGCCCTCAGCATTTCTATAATTCCTCATACGCTTAAAAATACTACCCTCGGCTTCAAAAACCCAACTGACAAAGTCAATATTGAGTTTGATATCCTTGCCAAAAGCACCAATTCTTCCTGAAATTGTTAACTTCTATTTATTGCCAACCCCGGCTATTTTTGTTATACTATTTTGATAACGGTAAAAGTTTCGGGGCGTGGTCATCCGCCACAAAGCATGGCGGATTTCGCCACGGAGATAAAAAGATTAACGGGGCGTGGTCATCCGCCACAAAGCATGGCGGATTTCGCCACGGAGATAAAAAGATTAACGGGGCGTGGCTCAGTTTGGCTAGAGCGCAGCGTTCGGGACGCTGAGGTCGACAGTTCAAGTCTGTCCGCCCCGATTCTTCTTCGCCCTTTAACAAGGCAGTTTCTGGTAGGGCTTCGAAGGAATAAATTTCTGCGAAGCTCCACCGGATAAATACTTTTTGAAGAGCGAAGCAGAACGATTAAGGTTTTTTCCTTTCCTTCCCATGAAAAAGCAAGTTCATGTTTATTTTACCGGTAGGGTCCAGGGCATAGGTTTCCGTTTTACCTGCCAGGATATCGCCCGGGGGATGGGGATAACCGGATGGGTGAAGAATCTCCCCAACGGCAGGGTTGAGATTACCGCCGAATCGGACGAAGAAAAACTCTCGGAATTTATTTCGCGCCTCAAAACATACTTCTCCCGGCATATAGAAGATACAGATATCAACTGGCAGGGGGCAGGCGGAGAGTTTAAAGATTTCGGCATTGAATTCTAAGGCTTGAGAAAAGCGATATGGCGCAGGAGATTAAGAATAAGATAGAAGAGCTAAGAAATAAAATCCGCCGTCACGATTACCGCTATTATGCCCTTTCCGATCCGCAGATTTCCGATAAAGAATATGATGATTTACTTAGAGAGCTTAAAAAGCTTGAGGACGAATACCCCCGCTATAGAGACGAAGATTCTCCGACCGTAAGGCTGGGTGGAGGGATCCTCGAAGGGTTCAAGACGGTAGTGCACAGGCAGAAGATGATCTCTCTGGATAATACCTATTCTTTTGATGAATTAAAAGAATGGGATGGGCGGGTACGCAGGGGCCTGGGGAGCGAAGGACTAGAATATGTTGTCGAGCTTAAGGTTGACGGAGTCAGCGCAAATCTTACCTATCGGAAAGGCCGCCTGGTGATAGGCGCTACAAGAGGGGACGGCCAAACAGGAGAGGATGTGACAGCGAATATCCGGACTATCCGCGCCATACCGCTGGTGTTCAGGGGCGAAGATATCCCTGATTTTATTGAGGTACGCGGCGAAGTATATCTGGATAAAAGAGAATTTGATTCCATCAATAAAGAAAGAGAAAAAGAAGGCGAAGTCATTTTTGCCAACCCGCGCAACGCCGCCAGTGGTTCGCTTAAGCTCCTTGATACCGCTATCGTAGCCAAGAGAAAACTTAACTTTTTCGCGCATTCTCTTGGCGAGGCGGATGCCCTGAATATAAATACTCAGTGGGATTTTCTTAAGCAGCTTAAAAAATGGGGGATGCGTATAAATCAGGAATCTAAACTTTGCACGAGCTTTGAAGAGGTAAAACAATATTGCGATTTATGGCAGGAGGCGCGCAGAACGCTCTCTTATGAAATAGACGGTATTGTGGTGAAGGTAAACAGCTTCAGGCAACAGAAGAAAATCGGGGTCACCCTCAAAAGCCCTCGCTGGGCAGTTGCTTATAAATTCCCCGCAAAACAGGCTACTACAATCGTTAAAGAGATATCCGTTCAGGTGGGAAGGACCGGGGTAATTACTCCGGTTGCGCTGCTTGAACCCGTTGAATTGGCAGGTGTTATTATCAGCAGGACCACCTTGCATAATTTTGACGAGATAAAACGCCTAGGCTTGAAAGTTTACGACCACGTAATCATAGAACGCGCAGGTGAAGTGATCCCTAAAGTGGTAAAGGTAATTAATTCTTTGCGCACCGGCAAAGAAAAGCCCTTTAAAATTCCGCAGCAATGCCCGGTTTGCAACAGCCCTGTCTCTCGGGAGGGGGGCGAGGTAGCCTTTAGGTGCATAAATCCGTCCTGCCCTGCCCAGCTTAAGCGGGGGTTGGAACATTTTGCCAGCCGTCTGGCTATGGACATAGAAGGGATGGGAGAGGCGGTGATTGAGCAGCTTGTAGATAAAAAACTAACCAAAGATTTCTCCGACATATATTCTCTGCGCAGGCAGGACCTGTTCGAGCTTGAATTATTTAAAGATAAAAAAGCGGATAACCTGCTTAAGGCAATAGAAGAAAGTAAGAAGAAACCGCTGGCCAGGCTGATCTATGGCCTGGGTATCAGGCATGTCGGAGAAAAAGCGGCTTTTGTATTGGCGCAGAAATTCGCCAGTATGGATAAATTGATGCAGGCCGATATTGCTGACCTTGATTCTGTCTACGAAGTTGGTTCGGTAATGGCAGGCTCAATCGTAAAATTCTTCCGCCTGGATGGAACAAAAAAGCTGATAGCCAAATTAAGAAAAGCCGGCCTGAATATGCGGGATGATGCTTTAAGGTTAAAGAAATCCGTTCTAACCGGAAAGAGCGTAGTATTCACCGGAGAACTAAAAGAATACAGCCGTACGCAGGCGGAAGAACTGCTGCGGAGTTTCGGTGGAAAGGCTTCTTCAAGCGTAAGTAAGATAACGGATTTTGTGGTTGCCGGAGAAAACCCGGGTTCCAAGTATAAAAAAGCAAAGCAGATGGGGATTACGATTATAAACGAGCAGCAATTCCGGGAGATGATAAAATGAAAAGGAAATTTTTTTTACTAGTTACCAGTTACTTGTTACTAGTTACTCTTTTGGGCTGCGAAGCCTTCGTGCGCAAATTCACCAGAAAGCCTAAAAAAGATGATCAGGAGGGCGTAGAGATGGTCCTCGCTCCCCAGGAATACAAGTCTACGATGACCAAGGAGGAAAAGTACCGCCAGTACCTGTTGTTCTGGAAATCATGGCAGGACGAACTCATTACATCTCTTTCCACGGGAAATAATACGATCGAGCCCAATACTAAGAAGCAATTAGAATGCTTAGACCAGGCAATGAGAAACCTGATGGGGATGCGGGGTTTGTTGAACGAGCAGGCGGGACAGAAGTTAGACGTCTATATCGGGCAGATGGCGGAATTGAGGAGTAATATTGAAAAGAGCCCCTATGGGTTTGGTTTCAGCATGGAGAGGGATTTTCATAAGGCAGAGCGGATAAGAATGAATGTGCTAAGGTCATTCTCTTACAATGACATAAAGTCATCGATGATATGATACTGCTGAGTTTGAGCGTCGGGTCGCTGGAAACCAATTGTTATATCATCGCGTCCGGACCCGGGAAAAAAGCCGTAATTATCGACCCCGGAGCGCAGGAGCGGCTGATAAAAAAGGCCCTTGATAAAAATAAACTTTTTCCCGGGATCGTGATTAACACACACGGCCATATGGACCATATAGGTTGTGATGATAAGTTCAGTGTGCCCGTATATATACACCGGGATGATATCGGGCTTTTGAAAGACCCCCGGCTTAATCTTTCGGGGGTATTCTCTGCTCCTTTATCGGTCGCAGCAAAAGCGTGCGCTTTGGAAGACGGCCAGATTATCAATGAAGACGGCATCGAACTGGAAGTGATTCATACGCCGGGGCATACCCCGGGAGGGATTTCCCTGCTCTTAAAAAAACCTGAAGGTAAAATATTGTTCAGCGGTGATTCTCTATTCCGCGAGGGGATAGGCAGGACTGATTTTGAGGGGGCTGACAACAGGCAGTTAGTAGATTCAATAAAAAAAAGGCTATTTATCTTAGATGACGATACTATTGTCTATCCCGGGCACGGGTTGTCTTCGACCATAGGCCATGAAAAGAAGAATAACCCCTTTATCTAATTTAGGTGATGAATCCTGTCTCTCCTTAAGTGCGGGGATTGGATTCAAAGGAATAGCAGGGTGAAAGAATTTATCGATACTTTCTTAAATTATATGGCGGTTGAGCGCGGGCTGGCTAAAAATACGGTTTCTGCCTATCAGGATGACCTTTTGGCCTATAGCGATTTTTTAAGTAAGCGTTCGATAGACGCGCTCTCCCGCACAGAGAGAAATGATATCGTCAATTTTATGCTTTTTCAGAAAGATAAGGGGATTTCCGCTAATTCGATTTCCCGGCGCCTGGCAGCGATTAAAATGTTTTACCGCTTCCTAGTGAGGGAAAGGCTATTGAAGAACGATCCGACCAGCCTCATCGATTCGCCTAAACTCTGGAAGAAGATCCCCGAAACCCTTTCTTTAAATGAAGTAGAGGCCCTTTTGAACGCAGCCGATTTACGCAGTAAACAGGGGATAAGGGACAGGGCGATTTTAGAAACTCTCTATGCTACCGGAATGCGGGTTTCAGAAGCAGTTAATCTTAAGAAGGATAACGTTAATCTTGATGTCGGTTTCCTGCGTTGTATCGGCAAGGGAAATAAAGAAAGGGTAATTCCTTTAGGTAAAAAAGCGGTTGCCAGTATCAACCGTTATCTTGCCGTCAGCCGCCCGTATCTCTTAAAAAAGAAACAGTCCGATTATTTATTCTTAAACCGTTCCGGCAATAAGATCTCCAGGCAGTCGTTCTGGAAGATTATAAAAAAATATGCCCGCGCCGCCCGGATTAAAAAGCCGATTAAACCGCATATCCTCAGGCATACTTTTGCTACCCATTTACTAGAGAGGGGGGCTGATTTGCGCTCCGTCCAGGAGATGCTCGGGCATGCTAATATTTCTACGACCCAGATTTATACGCATATAAATAGGGAGAGGTTAAAAAGCATACATAAAATGTTTCATCCCAGGCCGTAAATCAAGCAGCCAGTAGCGAGTAGTGAGGGGTTAGGGAAATGAAAGAAAATCTCAATAAATTACCGGAGGAAATCAGGGATTTGCTTTGTTTAGTAGGGGATATAGCTGAAAAAAATCATACCCCCGCTTATCTGGTAGGCGGGTTTGTGCGTGACCTGCTGCTGGGGGTAACAAATCTTGACCTGGATATTGTTGTCGAAGGCGACGGCATAGGATTCGCCGGAAAATTATCTCGTGCCTTGAAAGCAAGATTAGTCAGCCATGGGAGATTCGGCACGGCAACAGTCAGCCCCTCAGGCAACTTAAAGATAGACGTCGCTTCGGCGAGGTCGGAAATTTACCCTCATGCCGGGAGCCTTCCGGTGGTAAGCATGGGTACGCTGGAGAATGACTTGGCCAGAAGGGATTTTACCATTAACGCTATGGCGATAAGCCTAAATCGCGGTAATTTTGCGCAGATTGTCGATCTTTTTGGCGGTGAAAAGGACCTGCGCAACAAGAAAATCAGGGTGCTGCACAAAGAAAGTTTTAGAGATGATCCGACGCGGATCTTAAGGGCAGTGCGTTTTTCCTCAAGATACGGTTTTAAAATTGAAGCGGTGACTCTTGATCTGCTGAAAGAGGCAAGCGCAGCCGGTATGTTAGGGGAGGTTAACCCCCAGAGGCTGCGCGATGAGCTTGTGCTGATCTTAAAAGAGGCTGAACCTTTAAAGGAGATTAACAGTCTTAAGGGGCTCTGCGGATTCGATTTTATCAGCAAAGGCTTAAAGCTTAAAGATGAGACGAAGGCATTATTTACCAGTGTCCGCAGGCAGATCAGCTGGTTTAATAAGAATTTTCCGTTGCGCAGGAAGCTTGATAAATGGCTGATTTATCTATTCTGTCTTCTGGAGCCCCTGCCTGACGGAGAAATTAAGCGGTTCTGCGCGGGCTTTGCTTTGCGTAAGGGGGAAGAGAAGCGGATCCTCAGTTTTAAGGGGATAGGCCATAAATTTATCGCAGAACTTAACCGCGGCAGCCTTAAGCCTGCGAAGATCTTTGCCATGCTTGAACCGTTAAGTTACGAAGTGATTATCATGCTTAAGGCAAAGTATCCTAAGCCGAATATCAACAGGCACATTGAAGATTTTTTCGAGATTTATAACGGGATGCGTCTTTTTGTTTCGGGGCACGACCTGCACGGTTTCGGGCTTAAGCCGGGGCCTGTCTACCAGCAGATTTTTTCCAGGGTATTGGAGGCGAAACTAAACGGCAGACTTAAGACAAAGCAACAGGAATTGGAATTAATCCGCAGATTGGTAAAGAAAAAATAAAATGACGGTCGGTATCCTCAGATTAGTACTCTTTCTGCAGGAGAGTAATTCTTTGAAAGACAAGCGGATGATCCTGCATAGCCTGAAGGCAAAGTTACGCAACAGTTTTAATATAGCGGTTGCCCAGGTCGATGATGAGGATAAGTGGCAGAAAGCTGTCCTGGCAGTAGTAAGCGTCGGTAAAAACAGGCAGAATTTGAACAGTAATCTTTCTGAGGTAGTAAATTTCGTGGAGGCTTTCGGAAATTTAAACCTTATCGATTATGAAATGGAGATAATTTAAATGGCCCGTTCAGACAGAGTCGCGGAAGCAATCAGAAAAGAGGTGAGTTTGATCATCCATGATGAGTTACGGGATCCTCGCCTGGGTTTTGTGACGATCGTACAGGTCAAGGTCACCGATGACCTGAGGGAGGCAAGGATATTTTTTAGCGTCTTGGGTAATGATGAGGAACGTAAAAAAACCGCTCAGGCACTGGATAGCGCCGCAGGTTTTATCCGTAAACTTGTAGGAGAAAGGATACTTTTAAGGTTTGTCCCCGAAATAAGTTTTAAAGAAGACAGGTCAAGTGAATATGCCGCCAAGATCGAAGAGGTCTTAAATGAAATAAAGGAACTTAAAACTGAAAAACCAAAAGAGGGGAAGCGCAGTGAGCTTAAAAAGCGTAGTCGCCGCAATAAAAAGAAATAAGAGATTTTTAATTACCGCCCATGTTAATCTCGAAGGGGATGCCCTTGGTTCGGAGCTGGCATTTCTTGGTCTGCTTAAGGCATTGGGTAAGGAAGCGGTGATTGTAAACGAGGATCCCGTTCCCTACGGATACGACTTTCTTCCTGGCGCCGATAAGATTATACAGTACAGGGAGAATATGGAAAATCCCGGATTTGACTGTTTCGTGGCCCTTGACTGCTCCAATCTTAAGAGGTGCGGAGAAGTTTACCGTCTTAATAATAGAGGCAATCCGGTAATTAACATAGACCATCATGTCAGCAATGACTTTTTCGCCGATATAAACTGGGTTGAGCCGCATCTTTCCTCGGCCTGCGAGATGGTTTATCTGCTCTACAGTAATATAGGGGTGCCTTTGAACAAAGCAGTCGCGCTATGCTTATATGCGGGGCTGCTTACTGACACGGGTTCTTTCCGTTATTCAAATACTACCAGTTCCGTGCATATGATAGCCGCCCGGCTGTTGGAGTATGGCATTGACGCCTCGGATGTCTATCGCAGGATTTATTCTAGTATTCCCGCGCAGGATATTAAGTTATTGGCGCAGATACTCCCTAAGATGAAATTCTCCTGCGGTGGTAAAGTTGTCTGGTTCAGCGTCCCCGGCAGAATATTGAGGAAAACCAAGCCCGTCTTTGATTTAAGCGAGAATATACTTAATTTCGGCCGTTCCGTCGGGGGAACAGAAGTAGTGATCTTATTTAAGGAGAACTTAGGGAGTAAAAAAGAGGTCAGGGTTAACTTCAGATCCGACGGTAAAATAAATGTCAATATTATCGCTAAGATTTTCGGCGGGGGAGGGCATCGTACTGCCAGCGCCTGTACGGTCAGCGGCACTCTGAAAAGTGTTTGCGCAGCGGTTCTTGAAAAAACAGAAGGACTTATTTGCCGGAGGCTTAAAGCAGCTTGACAAATAGAAAAGGATCATTAATAGTGCCGGTTTTTGCCTCGATATTCATAGCCGGGGCAGTATTATCCCTGCTTTCGCTTGCCTTGGGTGCGGTCAATCCCGTTCAAAGGAAGGAGGTGATAGGCAGGCCGTTTTGGGTGTTTCAGGCGGGGTTATCGCTGATTCTGGGTATAGCCGGATTAATCGCAGGCATCAAAACTTTAAAATTGATTGCCAATGCACGCATACTGCTTCTTTGGGTTGCGGCGATAAACGTCGTAGAGATAATCGTCTTTATGCCTATGGTATATTTTAAAGCCCCTTTTTTTACCGCCGATAAAACAGGCCAGGCTATAGTAAGCCCCGGGCAATATCTAATGAGCTATATTGTCGCGGTAACCCCGATAGTGATTTTCTATTGTATATTTATCTATTTTTTCAGCCTCCCCAAAATAAAAAATCAATTTAATAAAAAATGAAGATAATAGCAGGTATTCATAATATCCGCAAGTGCGACCGCGCAGTAGTGGCTTTAGGAGTTTTTGACGGGCTGCATAGGGCACACCAGTTTATACTTAGGAAGACAAGCTTGCAGGCGCGCCTGGCAGGCGTCAAGAGTATCGCGCTTACCTTTTACCCGCACCCGCACGCAAGGAAGAGTATTTATTCTTTAGATCACCGCTTGAGACTGATCGCTTCAACAGGGATAGATATCTGCATTGTAATAAATTTCAGCCGGGAATTTTCACAGATGAACGCCGAAGATTTTATCAGGGATATTCTGGTAAAGAAGATAGGGGCGGGCTATATCTATATCGGTAAAAATTATAAATTTGGACGGGGAGGCAGAGGTGATTACCGGACTCTGCTGCGGCTGGGGCGGATCTATAATTTCAGGGTGAAAATATTGCAGGTGATCAAATCAGGCATTCGACCGGTAAGCAGCACCTTATTACGCAAACTGATTACATTAGGCGAACTTGCAGAAGCGCGAAAATTATTATCCCGGCGCGTAAGCGTACTGGGAACGGTGATTGAAGGCACCCGCCTGGGGAAAAGGCTTGGGTTTCCAACCGCCAATATCAATCCCCATCATGAAGTTTTGCCGCCGCCGGGGATATACGCCGTATGGATTATCTATAAGAGGAAAAGATTAAAGGGTCTTTGCTATATCGGCAGGAAACCGACATTTAGAATCCATAGCCCACAGCCTGCAGCTTACAGGAGGACATTCATCGAAGTTTATATCTATAATTTTCGAAAGAATATATATGGAGAAGACCTGGAAATACAGTTCATCAGCAGGATAAGAGGGGATAAAAAGTTTCCCGATCCCGCCGCTTTAGTCAAACAGATAAAAAAAGACATAACTTGCGCTAAACCGCTATTCTCCCGCCCTTAACCATACCACAAGATATGCCCTAAAACCTCTCAAAAAGCCACTACTTGTTGTATTTTATTAAGTTAGGAAAATATTTTTCTTGACAAAGGAGGAGTTTTTTCCTATACTTGGGATAC
>Ga0136653_10000631_pt1 | contig 18512 bp, 22 predicted proteins | sample LakKivw275mmetaG_FD_94866 | JGI IMG/M metagenome (GOLD analysis project Ga0136653, IMG submission 94866) | Anoxic lake water microbial communities from Lake Kivu, Rwanda to study Microbial Dark Matter (Phase II) - Lake Kivu water 275m metaG... | ecosystem: Environmental > Aquatic > Freshwater >...
TCGTTGCGCCAAACCGAGCCGAGGGCAACGATTGGGAATTGCCTTTGCAATTCGGGGTTCTTTTCGCCGAAGGCCATGATTTCATGGGCGGTAGCCGGACGATAGCCTTCTTTTTCCATTTCTTTGACAGCGTCTGGGCTGAATATGGAGCGGTTGAAATGGAAAACTCTGGTGCTGATGGCTTCGGATTTTCCGGCTTTGTCGGGCGGAATAGGATAATGGTCGGGAGTAATATCGCCGTTTGACCAGTCATATTTACCGGCTTTGACCATTTCCTCGACGGTCCGAGTGTAATCGACGGTACAATCAAGGATTACTTCGTTATTATCCGATTTAACCGTTTGGTGGGCATAACGGCGGCATACATTTTGATTGCCAATTCGTTATCCTTGGAATTGATGATCTCCTGGATGAGTTCGTCGGTAAAACCGGCTTTCTCGAGAGCCAGAAGAAACTCATGCGTTTTTCCGATAAAAGCACACATTTCGTTCATGATGCTATAAATTTAAATTGTGAATGAACTATTTTTAGACACTAGGCCCCTAAAAAATAGCAAAATGGGTCTGAAATTATTATTGGTATATCAAAACATAAATAATAAACAATGTCAATACTACTCCAAAAACTAACTTTAAGATATAATAATTGGGGTAAAATAAGATAAATCATCAAAAAAGTATGACCATCATCCATGGCCTAATATTAGGTATAATCGAAGGCCTAACCGAATTCCTGCCCATATCTTCTACGGCCCATCTCATCCTGGCCAGCGCCTGGTTGCGGATTCCGCCGACGGCCTTTTTAAAAACTTTTGAAATTTCCATACAGTTGGGCGCGATTCTAGCCGTGGTCGTCCTTTATTGGCGCCGGCTCTGGTCCAGCTGGGAATTGATCGGAAAAATCCTGGCGGCTTTCCTGCCGACCGCACTTATCGGTTTGATTTTCTATAAACTCGTCAAAAACTTTTTGCTCGGCAACGCTTACGTCGTCGCCGGCGCCTTGGCGGTCGGCGGCCTTGTTTTGCTTCTCTTTGAAAGGTATTACGCGGAAAAAAACGCCCTTCTCCAAACAGCGGCAGGCGGCGATCTCGTTCTGGAAAAAATTTCTTACCGACAGGCGCTTTGGATCGGGCTTTTCCAGGCCCTGGCGATCGTCCCGGGCGTTTCCCGGGCGGCCGCGACCATCATCGGCGGTTTGGCTTTGGGCGTAAAACGGAAGAGTATCGTGGAATTTTCTTTCCTCCTGGCCATTCCGACCATGCTGGCGGCCACGGTCCTAGACCTTTACGAAAGCCGGCGGGCTTTGGGCCTTTTGCCCGGTGCCGACAAGTTCGTCTGGCTCTTGGGCTTCATCGCCGCCTTCTTGACCGCCGTCATCGCCGTCCGCTTCTTCCTAAAATTCATCCAAAAGCACGACTTCCGGCCTTTCGGCTGGTACCGCCTGGCCCTGGCGGCCGCCGTTATCGCCTGGCTGACAATCGCCCGCTAAGCCAGAATAAAATGTTCCCAAAAATAAACCGCCGGCCGAAGCTGGCGGTTTTGTCGGAGACCCTTTAAAATTTTAGGCGGCGGCGATTTAATCGACTTCGGAAAATTCCACTTTCCTGCCCTCCGGATCCAGAAGTTGGCCCCAAATTTTTTTGACTTCCATTTCGGGAAAACGCTCCCTGATGATTTCTTCCGCCTTCTTCATATCCTCAAGCTGGAACCTCTTTCCCGCCTCCTCACTGGCGAAATTATAGGCGGATTTGTAAGCGCCGCAATCGCTGTGGTGGAAAATAATAACGACTTCGGCCTTATGCAGGTCCCGGGAAAGGGCAATTTGCTTCAAAATAAATTTCCTCACCGCGCGTTTCCCATGGACCAATTCCCAGCCGGCGCCGGCCCAAGAGACGTCGTCCCAGTTGTGAACAAGATCCCTCTCGGCAACAAAACGATCCAGCTCTTCAAGGAGTCGGAAGTCCATACATTTCAGAATAATGGCTTGGCATTTGTGCATAGTTTCCTCCTTTTTTTAACGTTATTTTTTAATTAACTTTTTTAATTTATATGTTTAACGCGATTTTTACTTTCGCTCAAGGCTTCGCTTAGACCTTGGGGCGCTCTTCCTCTCCTCGTTTATCCGCGCCTTTCAAGCGACGCCAGCGGCTGACCGCTTTCAGACGGGCCAATTCTTTTTCTAGGCGGGCGGAAATGGCGGCGAATTCCACCTCGTCCTGACGCCGGGCAGTTTGTTTCAACTCCTCGGCCCGCTTTTGCGCTTCTTTAATGCGAGCTTCGTCTAATTCTTCGGCCCGTTCGGCCGTGTCGGCCAAAATAACAATTTTATTGTCTTGGCTGACCTCAATAAAACCGCTGGAGACAGAAATAATCTCCACTAAATTATCGGCGCGCTTAACCTCAATCACTCCTGGCTCCAAAACCGAAACCAGAGGCACGTGGCCGGGCAAAATCGTTATTTCCCCATTTTTAGTCGGCACCGTGGCCTGTAGAATTTCCTGCTTTAAGACCACTCTTTCCGGGGTGACGATGGCGAAATTTATGGTTTTTGCGGACATAATTTTAGTTGTTTAAAAAGCCGGCCGGCGGCGAATTACCGTGAGCTATTTACCCTGCCCGACCTCTTCAATCCCGCCTCTCATATAGAAATCATCTTCAGTTTTGGTGTCATATTTACCTTCTAAAATTTCCTTGAAACCGCGAACGGTGTCGGCGCGAGAAACATACTTGCCGGAACGACCGGTAAAAGCTTCGGCGACGAAAAAGGGTTGGGATAAGAAACGCTGGATCTTTCTCGCCCGGGCGACAATGAGTTTGTCTTCGTTGGACAATTCTTCCAGGCCCAAAATGGCGATAATGTCCTGTAAATCTTTATAGCGCTGTAAAATTTTCTGGACGCCGCGGGCGACTTCGTAATGCTCCTCGCCGACCACTTTCGGATCCAAAATAATGGACGAGGAATCTAAGGGATCAACAGCCGGATAGAGGCCCAGTTCCGACAAGGAACGGGACAAAACCACGGTGGAATCCAAATGACCGAAGGTCGTGGCCGGGGCCGGATCAGTCAAGTCGTCGGCAGGCACGTAAACGGCTTGTATGGAAGTGATGGAACCGTCCTTGGTGGAAGTGATTCTTTCCTGTAATTCCCCCATTTCCGAAGCCAAAGTCGGCTGATAGCCGACGGCCGAAGGCATGCGACCCAAAAGCGCGGAAACCTCGGAACCGGCCTGGGTGAAGCGAAAAATGTTGTCCATAAAGAAGAGAACGTCCTGATTTTTTTCATCGCGGAAATATTCGGCGATGGCCAAGCCGCTCAAAGCAACGCGAGCGCGCGAGCCCGGCGGCTCGTTCATCTGCCCGAAAACCATAGACACCTTGCTGATGACGCCGCTGTCCTTGAATTCGTTATATAAATCATTACCTTCGCGGGTCCTTTCCCCGACGCCGGCGAAAACCGAATAGCCGCCGTGTTCGGAAGCGATATTATGAATGAGTTCCTGAATGACGACCGTTTTCCCGACCCCGGCGCCACCGAACATGCCGACCTTGCCGCCCTTGACGATGGGGCAAATCAAATCAATAACTTTAATGCCGGTTTCCAAAATCTCGGCCTTAATGGACTGGTCCACGAACTTCGGCGCCGGCCGGTGGATAGGATACTTCTTCGCTGTCTTGACCGCTTTCCCGCCGTCCACGGTCTCGCCGAGGACGTTAAAAATCCGGCCCAGAGTTTCCTCGCCGACCGCGACGCTTATGGGCGCGCCCAAGTCCAAAACTTGGTCGCCGCGCTTCAGGCCGTCGGTGGAGCCCATGGCCACGGCGCGCACTAGGCCGGAACCGAGATGCTGTTCCACTTCCAGGGTCAGCTTTTGCCCCTTGATTTCCACGACCAAAGCATGATAAATCTCCGGCAATTTATGCTCGAAGTAGGCGTCGACGACCACGCCGATGATTTGTTTAACCACGCCGAAGTTCTGCTTGTGTTCTGCCATATTATTGAAAAATTATTTTAAATATAAAGTCGTCAAAAAAAAGAGTTTTAACTTCTTGAACCGGTCACAAATTATGACCAGTTCAAATTAATAAATCTACTCCGCCAAGGCATTGGCCCCGGCGGAAATTTCGGCGATTTCCGAAGTGATGCCGGCCTGGCGCGCCTTGTTATAGAATAAGGTCAATTCACTCACCATATCGGTGGCGGCGTCGGTGGCTTGGTGCATAGCCGTCATGCGAGCACTGTGTTCGGAAGCGTTGGCTTCCAGGAAGGCTTGGTAGAGCTGGACTTCCAATAGGCGCGGGATCATTTTGTCCAAAACTTCGCGCGGACTAGGCTCAAAAACATATTCATAAACGTCGCCAATGACTTTTCTTGAGCCTTTTTCCGCTTCTTCTCCCCCTTCCCACGCCGCTTTTAATTCAATACTGCCTAGATATTGTTCCGGGTTTTCTATGTTCACGGGTAAAAGCTGTCTCAAGCGCGGCACCTGCTTTACGGGATTAACGAAATCGGTATAGGCGACTAAAATCTTGTCATATTTCTTGCGGGCGTAATCGCTTAAAACCATTTTCACGATCGGGTAAATCTCGCGCGCGTCGGTCAAAAGTTCGCTTTTCTCAAATTCGGCGGCGATATTAAAGCCTTGATGATAAAGAGCCGTGCCTTTTTTACCGGCCAAGATGAATTCGGTTGTCGCCGGATGCTTCTTGATTGACTCCTTAGCTTTATTAATAACCGCCGTATTATAGCCGCCGCACATGCCGCGGTTGCCGGTCAAGAGAATAATGGCCGCTTTATTCACCTGTCGCCGCGGCTTTAAAAGCGGATGCAGACTCTCGCTGTTAGCGGCGGCTAATTTGGCCAAACGCAAAACCGTCTCCCAGCTCAAACTGGCGTAAGCCCGGGTCTTTAAAACCGCTTCAATGGCTTTGCGCATTTTGGCCGCCGAAACCATTTCCAAGGCCTTGGTGATTTTCTTGGTGCTGGAAACGGACTTGATGCGGCGCAAAATTTCCTTGGTTTTGGCCATAATTACTTAACTAAATAATCCAGCGCCCCCTTGTAATCGCCGATCAATTTTCGTAAATCTTTTTCTATAGCTTCGTCCAGATCTTTCTTGTCCGCGATCACTTTTAAAACCTTGTCATTTAAATCGGCGTATTCATATAAACCGCTTTCAAATTCGCGCACTTTCTCCACCGGCACGTCGTCCATAAAACCGTTAATCAAAGCGTAATAAATCAAAACCTGCTTGGCCACCGGCAAGGGCTGGTACTGGTCCTGCTTGAAAATCTCATAAAGCCGCCTGCCGCGCTCCAGTTTCTTTTTCGTCTCCTCATCCAAATCCGAGCCAAACTGGGCGAAAGCGGCCAATTCGCGGTATTGAGCCGCTTCCAAACGCATTTTCCCGGCCACTTTCTTCATCGCCTTTATCTGGGCCGAGGAACCGACGCGGGAAACGGACAAGCCGGCGTTAATGGCCGGGCGGTTGCCTTGATAAAAGAGTTCCGGCTCCAAGAAAATCTGGCCGTCGGTAATAGAAATGACGTTGGTGGGGATATAGGCGGAAAGGTCGCCGGCTTGGGTTTCAATTATCGGCAAGGCGGTTAAAGAGCCGCCGCCGTAATCCTTGTTTAGTTTGCAAGCGCGCTCCAAAAGGCGGGAATGGAGATAAAAAACGTCGCCCGGATAAGCTTCTCGGCCCGGCGGCCGACGCAGGAGCAAAGAAATTTCCCGATAAGAAACGGCGTGCTTGGACAAGTCGTCGTAAATAATTAAAACATCTTCGCCTTTATCCAAAAAATATTCACCCATGGCGCAACCGGCGTAAGGAGCGAAATAGAGCAAGGGAGCGGCAACGGAAGCGCCGGCCAAAATAACGGTCGTATAAGCCATGGCGCCGCTTTTTTCCAGTTTGGCCACGATATTGGCGACCTTAGATTCTTTCTGACCAATGGCCACGTAAATGCATTTCATGTTTTGACCTTTTTGGTTAATGATGGTGTCAATGGCTAAAGCGGTTTTACCGATTTGGCGGTCGCCGATAATAAGTTCCCTTTGCCCGCGGCCGATGGGGATCATGGCGTCGATGGCTTTGATGCCAGTCTGGACTGGCTGCTTCACGCGCTCGCGGGTGATGACGCCGGGAGCGATTTTCTCAATCGGATAAAACTGTTTGCTCTCCACTTTGCCCTTGCCGTCCAGAGGTTCGCCCAGGGGATTCAAAACGCGGCCAATAACAGCTTCGCCGGCCGGCACTTCCAGGATCCTTTTGGTCGCCTGGACTTCATCACCTTCCTTAATACCGGTAAAATCGCCTAAAATAATGGCACCAACCTGATCTTCTTCTAAATTCAAAACCACGCCGTTGACGTCGCCTGCCGCGCTCTTGAAGCGCAAAATTTCGCTCATCATGGCCTCGGACAAGCCAGAAACAAGAGCGATACCGTCTGAAATTTTCAGGACTTTCCCGACTGATTTTTCGCTAATTTCAGCCTTATAACCGGCTATCTCTTCCTTCAGCTGCTTGACGATAAAGTCTTTGGTCGTTGACATATTTTTTATTTTATAGTATAATATTATTTAATAAAACGATTCATAAAACGATTCAACTAAAACTCCGGGTTTATCAGGACAATCGAAAGCGATTTAAAACACCGCTTTTTTTATTTCAAAAAACTTACCCACTGATCTTCTCTTTCAGTCCCGCCAAATTAGTTTTCAAGCTGCCGTCCAAAATTTGACTGCCGTATTTCAAAATGAAACCGCCGATGATTTTTTTATCCACTTCCTCTTTAATGACAATTTTCTTGGCGCCGGCTCGGTTTTTTAAATAATTTATCACTACCGTTTTGACCGTTTCCGACAGAAGACGGGCGCCGACCAAGTCGGCGCTAAGCGTTCCCTCGGCGTCGTCCCAAATCTCGCTCAAGCGCCGGGCAATTTCCCCGCCTTTATTCAAATCGCGCCGGCGCGCCAAAAGGATGACGAAATTCCTTAAGGCCGCCTTAACCTCGGCCTCGCTTTTGCCAGCCAGGGCTTCATACAAACTTTGGGCGTATTGTCGGGCTGATATTTTCATAATAATGCGGGTCAGGATGCTATTTTATTTCACCAACCTTTTAATAAATTCCCTGTCCTTGTCGGCTGTCATCTTCTCGTCCAACAGTTTCTCCACAGTCAAAACCACGAGATCGGCCACCTCTTTCTTTATTTCTTTCAAGCTCTCCTCTTTGTCGCGGGCGATCCTGGCCTTTTCCTCCACGATGACATGATTGATTTCCTCCTTAGCCTTCTTGACCAGTTCGTTCTTCTTATCTTCGCCGCGCTTGCCCGCTTCGGCGACAATGGCGTTCGCTTCCGTTTTAGCGGCGCGAATAATGTCCGCTTTTTCCTTTTCGGTTAAAGCTAACTTTTTCTCGATCGCCTCGGCATCCTTCAGACTTTTATCTATTTTCTCCGTTCTTGCCGACATAATTTTAACCAAAGGCTTGAAAGCGAAAAAATACAAAATGGCCAAAACGATGGCGAAATTAATTAATTGGGCAATCATCAAACGCCAATCAACAGCAAAAGTTGAAATTAATGATTCCATATTATTGATAATAAGCTAACCACTGCCCCTAAGGGGCAGGTCGTCAGCCTACTATTTGATGCTGAAGGCGATGACGAGGGCGTAAATGGCGATCGCTTCCGCGAAGGCGGCGATGAGGAGCATGGGTACGAGAATCTTGCCGGTCGCTTCCGGATTGCGGCCGATAGCTTCCATGGCTTTGGCGCCGATAAAACCAATGCCGAAACCCGGGCCAATGGCGCCGATGCTGATTGCCAGCGCTTTCGCCAACATAACGTTGTCCATAAATTTTTTAAAATTATTTGTATTTAATTAATGGTCTTAAAAAAAACAATGCTCTTAAAACTCTTCTTCCTCTACGGTCGTGTTAATGGTTAAATAGGTTAAAATCAACATGGCGAAAATCAAAGCTTGTATGAGGCCGACTAAAATTTCCAAAAACATAAAGGGCAAAGGCAGGCCAAAGGCTAAAATGGCGGACATGGAGGCTAAAAGAACTTCACCGGCGAAAATATTGCCAAACAACCGGAAAGACAGACTGGCAATTTTCGCCAATTCGGAAATTATTTCTATAAAACCAACGAAGATTTTAATGGGATTGACGATTAAAATGGTGGGGTTCTTCCAGACTTTTTTGGGAATTTCCAAAATAGCCTTAAAATTTATAAATTTATTCAAATAACGCCACCAACCCAAAGCGATAACGCCGATAATGTGGCTTAAAATCACGCCTAAGGTGGCCAAGGCCAAAGTGGCGTTTAAATCGGCGCTGCCGGAACGCAGATAGGGAACAAAAAATTGCTGGCCGCCACTGGCCACTACTTGGCCGAGCGAACCAACGCCGGGCAGAAGGCCCGACCAATTGTTAAGCAAAATAAAAAAGAAAAAAGCCAGAATCAAGGGGGCGAAGTTCAGGGATCGCTTGCGGCTGCCGGTGACGCTGTCAAAAATACCCAAAAAGCCTTCAATAATCATTTCCAAAGCGTTTTGCAAACCGCGCGGCACCTTTTTCAAGCTTTTCGTCAAAGCGATGGCGACAAGAATAACGATAATAACCACCAGCCAGGAATTAATCATGGCGTTGGTAATGGGAAAATTGCCAAGGTGGGCCACCGGCTCGGCGTATAAGGTATTCTCATGTAAAATCGTGTCTGACACAGGAGCTAAGCCTTATCGTTTTTCTCGTCCCGCTTGCCGCTATTATCGCCCGCCGTCGACCTTTCCTCTTTCCGGCTCTCTTTCTCTATTTTCTTAAACTCTTTAACGGCGTTGATGATCAGGCCGTACATGGAAATCAAAAAACAAACGCCAATGGTGGTCAAAAACAACCAAGGCTCGGTGCCATATTTTCTATCCAGCCATTTGCCGAGCAAAAGGCCGACGATTAAAGGCGCTAAAATCCAACCGGAAACATTAACTAAAACCCGTAAAGCAATGGCCCAGGAAGAATTTTTCATAATTATTTAAAAATCAAATCCGGAAAAAGGCGCGAGCCGTGGCCGTGGTTACGGCCGCCACTTTTTCCAGCTTCAGGTTCCTAATTTCCGCCACCCGCTTGGCCACGTATTGGACTAAAAGTGGTTCATTTCTCTGGCCGCGGTAAGGTTCCGGCGTCATATAGGGGGAATCAGTTTCCACCATCATTTTTTCCAAAGGAATTTTACGAATTAAATCATCCCATTGTTGGCTGAAAGTGATAAGGCCGGTGAAAGAAATCAAAAGGCCTAAGGAAAAATATTTCCAAGCCAAATCTTCGTCGCCGGAAAAACAATGGACCACGCCCCAAGGCTTGTTAGTGGGAATAATTTGCCCGTACTCCTTTTTAAAATCCTCTAAAATCACTGAGAGGTCGTCGTGCGCCTGACGGCAATGAATAATGACGGGCAAATCCAAACTGCGGGCTAATAAAAGCTGCTGGACGAAAACTTCCTGTTGTTTGCGCTTAAGCGCCGCCATATCCTTAGTCGGGCTCAAGTGATAATAATCCAGACCGGCTTCGCCAATAGCCACGACTTTTTCAAATTTCGCCAGCTTTTCGTAGCTGTCGTAATCAAACTCCTCGGCCCGGGCGGTAAAACTATACTCATTCCCCTCTTCGCTACTATCCACTGAACCCGACTGTAAATGAATCGGATGCAGGCCGACGGCGGCGTAAACGCCGCGCTGGTACTTGTTGGCGAAATTCAGGGCGCGATTGGAAGTCTTAAATTCAGAACCGATCAAAACCATCCAAGTTTCATTAGCTAAGGCCCGGCGAATGGTTTCCTCGGCGTCTTCTTTAAAGGCGGCGAAATTGACGTGGGCGTGAGTATCAATAAACATAAACTTAAGTCGGGATTTAAAAAAAATTTTTTCCCGAGAACTTAAAAAACGCGAAAAACGCGTCTTTTAAGCTGGATCGGCTAAAAATTACTGGGGTGCTTGGCCTTGATCTTTCATGGTACTATCTTCGCTCTTGGGCTCGATGTTAATTGGCATTTCCATAGGTTCAGCCCGGTTTGCTTCCATTTCCTTAGCGGTCTTTTTACCCCCAAAAAGCCTTCTAAACCAGTTACTCATAAATTTAGAGGGTTAATAATAAAGACATTTTTATTGTAGCATTTAGTTATAAAAAGTCAATCAAAAGGCTAAAACCCCTCTAAAAGCCGGCTTAAACCTGTTTATAAAGGTAACGTTGACAAAAATATTTAAATACGATAACATACATTCAAATCGTAAATTTAAAATAATCAAAAAATAAACGGCCATGGGAAATGTTGAACAAATAACGGTAATAATAAATAAAACCGGAGAGAAAAAAACTTTCTCTGTTACGTCTTATAGCACACAACGGGCCCTTAAACACATTATTGAAAAAGGCTTATCTGTAGAGGAGGCGGAAAGGAGGACAAAAATAGCACCTGGAAGCATTCTAAAACTTTTAGAACAAGGGCGACCTCTGCCAAGTAAATACACACCCCTCTTATTCTCTTATCTTTGACATCTTGGGAAAATATTTATAACAAAAGGCAGCGAAGTTAAGCGCTGCCTTCTTTTTTTATTTAAATAGTTTTTATAAATCCAATTCCTCCAAAATCTGCTTTTGCTTTTTGGAGAGCCCAGAAGGAATTTTCACCTTGACCTTGACCAGTTGGTCGCCGGTGCCGCGATTATGTAAACGAGCTATACCTTTGCCCTTGAGACGGAAAATCGTGCCCGATTGCGTGCCTTCGGGAATTTTCAATTTCACCAGTCCGTAAACCGTTTCAATTTCAATTTTGTCACCCAGGGCCGCTTGTTTAACGCTGATCGTTTCTTCGGTTTTTAAATCATAACCGTCGCGGATGAATTTCCTGTCTCTACCTACGCCCAAACGCAGATACAAGTCACCGGCCGGCGCGGCGTTTTGCCCGGCTTCGCCCTGGCCGCGCAAATGTATGGACTCGCCGTCGTCAACGCCGGCCGGAATGCGCACTTTAATTTTGACCGGCTCGCGAACAATGCCCGTGCCTAAACATTGAGAACACCTCTGACTAAAAATTTTACCCTCACCGTGGCAATGCGGACAAATTAATTGTGTTTGGATATTGCCTAAAATGGTGCGCTGGATACGACTGACACGACCCGAGCCGCCGCAGGTCTTGCAGGTTTCTATTTTCGCGCCCGGTTCGGCGCCGTTACCGCGGCAACGCGGGCAAATGACGTTTTTGGTAAAGTTTATTTCCTTCTCCGCCCCAAAAACCGCCTCACGGAAAGAGATGTTTAAATCCATTTCCAAATCGTGGCCGGCGCGCGACTTTTTAGTCCGGCGACCGCTAGAGAAACCAAACATATCGCCTAAACCGCCGAAAATATCGCCTAAATCTTCAAAATCAAAATTAAAACCGGCGTTTTGAAAACCAGAAAAGCCTTGACCCGGACTAAAGCCGCCCCAATTAAAACCGCCTTGGCCGCCTGAAAAAGCCGCCGCCCCGAACTGGTCATATTGCTGGCGTTTTTCCGGGTTACCTAAAATCTGATAAGCTTCATTTATCTCTTTGAATTTTTCGGCGTTCCCGCCTTTGTCGGGATGGAATTCATGCGCTTTCTTACGGAAAGCATTTTTGATTTCGTCCTGGCCGGCGTCTTTTTTCACGCCTAATATGTCATAGTAGTCTTTAGGCATAAATTATCGGGGACAAAATGCCCCTCTCTAACAGAGGGGCGTGGAATTTAAAGCGCTTATTTCTTCTCTTCTACTTCCCCTTCCACAACGTCATCCTTATTGTCCTGACCAGCTTGACCGCCGGTCGCGTTCTCGCCCGGACCGGCTTGACCAGCGCCAGACTGACCGCCCGGCTGTTGATACAAGCTAGCGCCAATTCTCTGGGCGACGGCGTTCAATTCTTCCATTTTCTTTTTCATCTCGTCTAAATTATTCGCTGCCTTGGCCTTCTTCAGTTCGGCCGCCTTGTTTTCCAGTTCCTTTTTGTCTTCGGCCTTCATCTTATCGCCGGATTCTTTAATCATTTTTTCTATGGTGAAAACGGCCACATCCGCCTGATTCTTAAGATCGGCCTCGTCCTTTTTCTTTTTATCTTCCTCGGCGTGCGCCTCCGCTTCTTTCTTCATCTTCTCCACTTCCTCCTTAGACAGGCCGGAAGAGGCGGTAATCGTTATTTTTTGCTGCTTGTTGGTCGCCTTGTCGGTCGCGGAAACGTTTAAAATGCCGTTGGCGTCAAGGTCAAATTTCACCTCTATTTGCGGAATGCCGCGCGGCGCCGGCGGAATGCCGTCCAAAATGAAGCGGCCCAAAGTTTTGTTGTCATGCGCCATCGGCCGTTCGCCCTGGACAACGTGAATTTCCACCGAGGTCTGACTGTCGGCGGCGGTGGAGAAAATCTGAGCTTTGGAAGTCGGAATCGTCGTGTTGCGCTCTATCAAGGGGGTGGCCACGCCGCCTAAAGTCTCAATGCCTAAGGTCAAAGGCGTCACATCCAGAAGCAAAACATCCTTAACGTCGCCTTGCAAGACGCCCGCTTGCACGGCCGCGCCTAAAGCCACGACTTCGTCCGGATTAACGCTTAAATTCGGCTCCTTACCGAAGAAAGATTTGACTTTCTGTTGGACCAAAGGCATGCGCGTCATGCCGCCGACCAAAAGGACCTCGTTGATGTCGGACAGCTTAAAGCCGGAGTCGGCCAAAGCCTTTTTGCAAGGTTCGATGGTCTTTTCCACCAAGTCGCCGACCAAAGACTCTAATTTTGCCCGGCTCATTTTCATAACCAAGTGCTTGGGGCCGTTAGAATCAGTGGTAATAAAGGGCTGGTTGATTTCCGTTTCCATGGCTGTGGACAATTCTATTTTCGCTTTTTCCGCCGATTCCTTGATGCGCTGCAAGGCCAGACTGTCTTTGGACAAATCAATGCCCTGGTCTTTCTTGAATTCCTCGATTATCCAATTAATGAGGCGCTGATCGAAGTCTTCACCGCCCAAATGCGTGTCGCCATTAGTCGCCTTGACTTCCACGGTGTCGCTAGAAATGTCCAGGACGGAAACGTCAAAAGTGCCGCCGCCCAAATCATAGACAACGATCTTTTGCCCCTGTTTCTTGTCAAAGCCGTAAGCCAAAGCGGCCGCGGTCGGCTCGTTGATAATGCGCTTGACTTCCAAGCCGGCGATTTGGCCGGCATCCTTGGTCGCTTGGCGCTGGGAATCGTTGAAATAGGCGGGAACGGTGATTATCGCCTCCGTGATTTTCTCGCCTAGCTTCACTTCCGCGTCGGCTTTCAGTTTCGCCAAGACCATCGCCGAAATTTCCTGCGGCGTGTATTCCTTGTCGCCCATTTTTACTTTCACGCCTTCGCCGGCCTGGAGAATTTGATAGGAAACGGTTTTCACGTCGCGCTGGATTTCCTCTTCGCCGAAATGCCGGCCGATTAGACGCTTAACGGCGTAAATCGTGTTGGCCGGATTAATGACGGCTTGGCGCTTGGCGGGCTGGCCGACCAGACGTTCACCGTTTTTGGCAATGGCCACCACCGAGGGGGTGGTGCGGTTGCCCTCAATGTTTTCAATGATTTTCGGCGCCCCGCCTTCCACGACGGCCATGGCGGAATTGGTAGTGCCCAAATCAATACCTAAAATTTTTGGCATATAGTTTTTTATTTTATTTCTTCTTATTCTGTATTTTAATCGTCTTCGGCTTGACTTCCGGGGCCTTCGGCACCGTGATTTTCAGGAGGCCGTCTTCGTTGACGGCCATGGCTTTATCGCCGTCCACTTTGACCGGCAAAGGCACGGAGCGGTAAAAAGAGCCGCGGCGGATTTCTTTGCGATAGTAATTCTTGTCTTCCACCTCGCTTTTCTTTTCGCTCTCGCCTTTTATGGTTAAAACATTATTTTCAATAGCAATGTCCACTTTTTCCGGATCAATACCGCCCAGTTGCGTTTCCACGACGATGTTATCTTTGTCCTCGTACATATCAATCGCGGGTGTGAAGCCAAACTCATGACCGCGCACCGCCGGCAACATGGAGTCCATCATTTTATCCATGTCCTCAAACTCCGGAAAAAAGGGCGTCCACTTTATTAAAGCCATATTTTTACTGCGGCTTTTTCTGAAACTCGGAATAAAAATCCGAGTGAAGAGAAAAAGCTGTTTTTTTATAGACAAATTATTTTTGTTTTTAAAACTTTTCTCCGAGGCTTCCGCGCGGAGCTGGCCTTATCCCAAAATCACTTTGGCGTGACGGATGACTTTGTCGTGCAGCTTATAGCCAGGCATGACTTCCTGCTTGACCCTTTCTCCTTGGCCGCCGACTGCTTCCATGGTGTCGTAGTTGAATTTCTCGCCCACGGCCCTTATCTCTTCAATGCCATGTTGGTTAAGGACTTTTTTAAACTTGTGTAGAACGTGCTCCACGCCTTCCACCCAGGGGTTGTCCTTATCTTTTCCGTCCAGTCCGACCAAGGACATTTTTAAATAGTCGTAAATCGGCAAAATATTATGAAGGAAATCGGTTAAAGCATACTTGGCGAACTCCGCCTTTTCCTTGGCTGTCTGTTTAAGCAAATTTTGGTAATCGGCCAAGGCGCGTTTGTAGCGCTCTTCCCAACTGCCGTTTTCGTTTTCGCGCAGGAAGACAAAGCGCGGCTTCTTTTCTTCGCCGACCGCCACTTCCGAAAGGAATTCGATTTTCGGCCGCGTCCAAATCCGGCCGTCTTGCAAGCTTTTGTAAATGACGACGGCATTCTCATCTCGGCTGTCAAAACCCTCGGCCAAAATTTCATATTCCTTGCCTTTGTAGTGACGGTAAACGCCTAATTTAATTTCCGCCATAATTATGCAAATTTATTTTTAACAAAATCCACCAAGGCCAGGTTGCGCTCATAGTCCATGCGCAAGGGCCCCAAGATGCCGAACATGCCGGTGCGGTTATTGTGTTTATATTTTACCAAAACCGCACCCAAAAAATTGCCGAAAGGATTGTTATCGCCTAACAAAACCTGCTCGCCGGCCGGCAATTTTTCAAACAAGCCGTCGATAATTTCTTCCAAGCGGTCAATAGTGCCGGAAACGTCGCCAACCATGTCCAAACGGTTGAATTCGGGTTGAGAAAACAGATTGGACAAGCCGGTATGATATAAATCGTTCTTATGGAAGGCCCAAAAAACGGCGGCGTTAGCCAAGTCGGCAATCGTTTTCGCCGTTTGTTTATAGGCCGCTTCGTCGCGCTTAAAAAGCTGGCTTAATAATTTCATTTCGCCCTCTTTCAAAACTTTTTTTTTACGTGGCACTAAGTCGCTCACGGCTAGCTCATAGGCGGCGACGGTGGGCACGCGGCCGCTGGAGGTGTGAGGCTGGAAAATATAGCCTTCATCTTCCAACTCCATCATTTCATTTCTAACCGTGGCCGGCGAAACGTCCAGCCTATATTTTCCCACCAAGACGCCGGAAGAAACCGGTTGCGCCGTTTTCACATATTCCTTAATAATGGTTTCCAAGATAAATTTTTTGCGCTCATTTATCATAACTTAAATAGGGTTGAAGTTAAACAAAATAATCCTTCTCCGGACTTTAAATCCATTATAAAGCAAATTAGCACTCAAGTCAAGAGAGTGCTAAAAGTAGTACGCTTTTTCGCTTTTTCCGCTTTTGGCCGGATAAAGCCGGCGGGGCGGCGACCGACACGAAGCCGGCGCTCTCCCCAGCGCGACCCTAGAGCCCCAATTCTGCCTTGTCTTTCAGGTTTTCTTGGTATTTTTCCGGCGGCAAAAGACGAGCGGCAGAAAAATTAACGCTGGCACGATAGCTTAAGGAATAAAATTTTAAAGGGTAAGCGTTAATGAGGGAATCGGAAAGTAAATGAACGCCGGCGGCCACGGCCACGGTCAGTAAAAACACGGCCAATTTTCGGCGGCGGCGCAAAAGCCAGGCCGCCAAGAGTAAAACAGGCAAATACTCCCAGGCGTGAAACCAAAGGCGGATTTTATCGCTGATTAAAATTTCGCGTCCTTGCAGAAAATAGGTGAGATGAAAAGGCCAAGGCAAAGTCAAAAAATATTCTAAAATATGATCCAAATCAATAAAAAAACCGCCAACGAAACCGGCGATCAAGCCTAAAGTGACGTTTTTAAAATAGCGGCCAAAAGTGTAACCGACCGCCAAAGCGATAATAAGATGAAGGGATAAATGTAGAGCTAAAGGCATAAATAAAAATTCCGCGGGCAAAAAGCAGATCTTTCGCTTAAGAGGAGCGATGTTCGGGCTGACTAAAATACCAATTTAAAATATCGCGGGCTATGAGCACGGCGATAGTACTGCCTTCCACGCCCTCTTCCACTAAAACGGTAATGACGATTTGCGGATTTTCATAGGGAGCGAAACCGGTAAACCAGGCATGCGGAGAATTTTTCGTGGACCATTGAGCCGTGCCGGTCTTGCCGGCCACGCTAACCGGCAGGCTTTGCAAAGATTGGGCGCTGCCGGCCGTAACGGTTTGGCGCAGGCCGGCGCGGACAATGGCTAAATTGGCCGGGGCGATAAAATCACTCCGTAAAACTTGCGGCTGGACCTCGTAAAGCAAGCTATTATCCGAGTGTAAAACTTCGGTAACCAAATGGGGAACATACAAAGTGCCGCCGTTGGCGATAGCGGCCGTGTAATTAGCCACCTGTAAAGGCGTGACCAAAACATCGCCCTGACCAATGGCGAAATGATAAGTGTCGCCGATGTACCAAGATTCGCCTTTGACCGCCTGCTTCCAAGCGGCGGTGGGCACGAAGCCGGTCGCTTCCCCAGGCAAGTCAATGCCGGTTTTTTCTCCCAAGCCGAAAAGCTCGGCGTACTTATCTAAACCGTCCACGCCCAAACCTTTAAAATCGCCGTAGCCGCCGCCGATATAGTAAAAGAAGGTGTTTATGGACCAAGCTAAAGCTGATTTAACGTCAGTTAAACCATGGCCGCCCGCTTTCCAGTCCGGGAAGAACCAGTCGCTGACCTGAAGCCCGCCCGTGCTTAAAACCGTGGTCTTCTCGGTGATAACTTTGTCTTGCAGGGCGCCGGCGGCGAAAATCGGCTTAATGGTGGAACCGGAAGGTAGTTCGCCGCTAATGGCCCGGTTAAACAAGGGCTGGTTGGGATTGTTTAAAAACTTATCATACTCTTCCTGGTTGATACCGCGGGCGAAAGCGTTATTGTTATAGCTGGGCAAACTGACCAAAGCCAAGATTTCGCCGTTATTTGGATTCATAACAATAACGGCGGCGCGCTTTAAATTAGCTTTACTAATATAGGCTTCTAGGACTTCTTCCGCCTTGGCCTGTAAAGCGGCATCCAAAGACAGAACTAAATTATCGCCGTCTAGGGCCGGCACTTCATTAATGACTTTTTCCTGCCGCCCCAAAGCGTCCACTTCAATATTTTTCTGGCCCGCTTGGCCTTTTAATTCTTTCTCCCAAGAATATTCCAAGCCGACTTTACCGACGTAATCAATTAAAGAATAGTCAGGACCCAAAGTCGCCAATTCATCGGCGTTTATCTTGCCGGTATAGCCTAAAATATGGGCTAAACTACTCTCACCTAACACGGCACTGGTCGTGGCCGAAGTTGGTAAAAGGTATTCGCGCCTGATTTTGGTGGTCAAAAACACCCCCGGCCAATTCTCTAAAGACAGGGAAATGAGCATGGCTTTGTCGTAGGCGATATTATCGGCCACAAACAAAGGCCGATACGACTCTAAAGAACCGATTTTTATGGCGGCCAAAAATTCCTTGATCCTATAGAAAGTGGCGTTGTCCTTGACCAGATCCAGTTCTTTACTGCTAGCGGCCAGGATTTCAGGAGTCGGCGGCGGCGGCGGCTGGCCCTCCAAAATGCAGCTGATTTTTCGAATTAAATCATCACGCGTCAATTCGTCCTTGGGCAGATCCACGGGCAGGAAATAGAGGACGAAGTTGGCCTTATTCCTGACCAAGGGCTTCATGTCCCGACTGTAAATTACACCTCGCTTGGCCTCGATGGTTTCCGAACGCAAACGATTGCCTTCCGAGAGGAGGTAATAGTAACCGCCTCTTATCACTTGCAGCCAAGCGGCGCGAGTAAAAATAATTAAAAGGGTAAAAACGGCGAAGAGAACGTAATACTTTAAACGAGAAAAATCAAAAGTCCGGCTAACCACTTCTTTGCAGCTGGTGTCAGATAAAAAGGACTGCTCCGTCCAATCGGTATGATAGAAAGAGTCTTTAAGCTGGCCAAAACCGTATTTGCCTTCCTTAATGGCGAAAGGATCGCTTTTTTTCTCTTCTAAGCTCTCGGCCCAACGTTTCTTTTTGGCGATTTTGAAAATTTTCGCGCTCATAATCTACTTTCCATATTATCCTGAAAAGGCGGGAAAGGCAATGTGGCCAAAAACCAGAAAAGCTGTTTATCTTTTATTTAAAAAATATTTAGAAAATTTTTATCACCAAAAAGCTATAATAA